>Ga0315268_10000085_pt1 | contig 104172 bp, 94 predicted proteins | sample C1_top_MG_FD_204535 | JGI IMG/M metagenome (GOLD analysis project Ga0315268, IMG submission 204535) | Sediment microbial communities from Yellowstone Lake, YNP, Wyoming, USA - C1_top | ecosystem: Environmental > Aquatic > Freshwater > Lake > Sediment | place: USA: Wyoming | collected 2017-08-01
AGCCGCACCGCCTCCATCTTGAATTCTCGATCGTACTTCCTTCGTTCCTTCTGCTCGCTCATCGATCTGCCTCCGAATTAAGTGTACCTTGTCTTTTCTTGGTGTCCACTTAATCGGGGGAAGTTCATACAGGAAAAGAAAAGACTGTCCCCACACACGTGGGGATGAACCGGAAGCCTTCACCAGGAAGGCAGCACAACCAGCACTGTCCCCACACACGTGGGGATGAACCTGATGAAATGCACTTGCTCTGGCGGCTTCTGGGACTGTCCCCACACACGTGGGGATGAACCTAAATGCCTCTTGTTATAGCGCCCAATATTTCCACTGTCCCCACACACGTGGGGATGAACCTCATAGCTATGAGAGCGGTGGGGGAGCTGGGGGACTGTCCCCACACACGTGGGGATGAACCGATATACGCGAGCTGGCAGCCGAGGCGAAATTAACTGTCCCCACACACGTGGGGATGAACCTATCTGGCTGGGAGTCTCCGTGGATCCCGGTGCACTGTCCCCACACACGTGGGGATGAACCTACGGTTGTACATAAGCAGGCTCAACATGGTGCACTGTCCCCACACACGTGGGGATGAACCTCATATTTTACCAGATAATCCTAGCCCCGACCAACTGTCCCCACACACGTGGGGATGAACCATTTCCACTCCAGGCGAATTCCAGTCGCCAGAGTACTGTCCCCACACACGTGGGGATGAACCTATCTCCGGTGCCATTGGCGGCATTGGAGATATACTGTCCCCACACACGTGGGGATGAACCTACTACTATGATAGCAGTATCATGTCAAGGTCGAACTGTCCCCACACACGTGGGGATGAACCGAGTCCGTAACTTTTCGGACATTGTGCCGGACGAACTGTCCCCACACACGTGGGGATGAACCTGCCTATGACGACCCTGCCAGCTACTTAGACCACTGTCCCCACACACGTGGGGATGAACCTGCTCCTCTTTCGGTGTCTATCGTTCCTACTACACTGTCCCCACACACGTGGGGATGAACCGAGTATAAGGAAAAGAGGAAAAATGCCAGGCGAACTGTCCCCACACACGTGGGGATGAACCTGACACCGGCCATGCAGGCCAGGACCGAATATAACTGTCCCCACACACGTGGGGATGAACCTGCTTGCGGCCATCGAATACCCAGCGGTAGAACACTGTCCCCACACACGTGGGGATGAACCTAAAAGCCCACACTGCGCCCACCTTTTCCTGAAACTGTCCCCACACACGTGGGGATGAACCTGGACGGAGGCCGTACATGCTGACTGAAAAGACACTGTCCCCACACACGTGGGGATGAACCTGTACGCGGTGAAAAAATAATGCTGCCAACTGCACTGTCCCCACACACGTGGGGATGAACCGAATTGTTTGACTATTTTTCTCATTATCATTTTACTGTCCCCACACACGTGGGGATGAACCTTCTCCCTGAACCGAAATTAATGTTTTGTCTAAACTGTCCCCACACACGTGGGGATGAACCTGGATCGGCAATTTGTGACGCGTTGAAATCTCCACTGTCCCCACACACGTGGGGATGAACCTCGTCACGGGACGACCTTTCTCCTGACTATGTCAACTGTCCCCACACACGTGGGGATGAACCGGTCTCCATCAAATTTGAGCAGAACGTTGTGCCACTGTCCCCACACACGTGGGGATGAACCTGGGCCGCCGCTGATGCAGTAGCCGCGCATGGCACTGTCCCCACACACGTGGGGATGAACCTGCTCAGTATGTATGTACCTAACAGCACGATTACACTGTCCCCACACACGTGGGGATGAACCTGTGGATACCGCCATCGGTCTGATATTGACCGAACTGTCCCCACACACGTGGGGATGAACCGAGCTATATCGAAGCGCGAGAGCGGGCCCGAAAACTGTCCCCACACACGTGGGGATGAACCGGGGCCGGACGACTCGCGCCAACCGTACGCGGCACTGTCCCCACACACGTGGGGATGAACCTGATCGCACTGGCGACATCTGTGTTGATCAAACACTGTCCCCACACACGTGGGGATGAACCGTACTCCGCCGATCGCTGGCGGGTGACGCGCGCACTGTCCCCACACACGTGGGGATGAACCTGCGCGGCGATTGGATATCTGATCTCTGCATACACTGTCCCCACACACGTGGGGATGAACCGAATTACCCCGAACTCAATCCGATCATCGGTAAACTGTCCCCACACACGTGGGGATGAACCTCAGGGTGTAAATCAGATACGCCAGCTTTTCGTACTGTCCCCACACACGTGGGGATGAACCATACGGTTGTACATGAGCTGGCTCAACATGGTGCACTGTCCCCACACACGTGGGGATGAACCTATTTGCAGATGAACTGGCATCATAAGTGGCTGACTGTCCCGACACACGTGGGGATGAACCGGGCGACAGGCGCAGCTTCTCGCCGCTCAAGCCGTATTCCCCACACACGAGGGGGTGAACCGGCAGCGGCAAAATCACCTCAACTATTTAAAACAAAAAAGCCCCTGATGAAAATCAGGGGCTTGCCATTTAGATAAATTGATATCGCCTCAAATACTCTTGTAACCGTTCATGCGAGATTATTCTTCCACTTGGATTTTCTTTCCAATTTCCATCAGACATCGGCGTATAAACCAACGGCCTTCTTTTTGGTAATAACACGCCGCATTGAAATGGCTCGCGCGTTTCAAACAATCGTTTGAGTTCTTCCCGCCGTCGGCGATACGACTCTCTTTTGTTCAAAGACTTTTGGGGCAAATCGCCTAAAAAAGGAGGTGTCTGCGTATGGTCTGAACTTATGCTTTGATATATCTTCCCAGAGCTCTGGTTAATTTTGGCATGAACACTTATTCCAGGTGTGACGGTTACTCCTGCACATTTCGAACCTATCCCCCGCGCAATGCTTGCAGGGGATTTCAAAATCCGTCCACACTTTTTGCATCTCGGATTCCCTTCCATCATGATCCTCCTGATTAGTATACAGCAGCCCAAGTATGACACCTAGGCTGCTGTCGGTTTAGAACAGTGATGCTTGATTCTGCGTTGATTGTCTAGAACGTTGCCGGCTGACAGATCTTCCGGCTATACCCTTCTGGGTCATCCAATCCGCCCAGGAAACCACTTTAGGTACATCAGTGATTGGAAGCGGTGCGCTCGGAGCCGTTGGACATCCAAGCGGCGAATTGGAGACAATCACTTCATCGGCAAAGAGAGATTGTAGATCAGGCAGGTCTGCAGACTCTAATGCTTCACGCGCAAGTTTCATCAGGATGTCACCATCCTCCTCTGGCACGATTGCTCCACCGACATTATCTCCATACAGTAATTGCGCTGCCTTCATCTTTGCCCCAATAAGCGCCAAGGCTCGCGACTCCATTGTGTCATTGTAGACGGAGAATACTGCCTTTACTGGTTTGGTCTGTCCAAGACGCCACACGCGTCGCAAGCTTTGCCACAAAGTGTAGAGGCTGAACTCGATTTCACTGAACACTACGGATGAGAAAGCAACCAAGTCCAAACCAGTGGCCACCAGGCGTGGGTTGGTAATGAGTGCATCCAATCTAAAGACTCGTTTGGCGATCCATTCCTCGCGCTTGCGCGGATTGATGCCAGAGGCTAATACCTCGGCGCGTATCCCGCCATCGCGCAAGATTTTCAAGATGCGATCCTGTATGTCTCTGGTACCTGTTTGACGCACATATATCAACACCTTACGCCCTTGTTGGCGTTCAGAGCGGCAGAAATCCACTAGCCAGCTTTCCTTTGGCATGATTTCGTCTCCAACCACCGCTGGCAGTTCCATCAATTCTTTCCTGCGAACGAATTCGCCTTTGTGATCCACTTCGTCAATCTCAACCACTTCATCCCGGAAGGCAGAGTTCGGGCGTGCTAGAGTCCATTGCAGCCAGGTCGAGAGATAGCGTCTGTTCTTAATTGCCAGGTCACGCAGCTTCTTGGCCATCGAACGATACTGCCCGCCTTGCTCATCGGTCATCGTAAGTGTCACGACTTCTTCTGCATAGTGAGGTAAAGCCAGTCCCAAATCTTTCAGGGATAGGAAGACAGTGGTATCCAACAGGCGATTCACGATGGCAGGCGAAATGCCTGGTTGTTCTTTGGCTTGGTTCTGGTAACGGCGATTGCCAGTAAAACCATCTTCGTTACCATCATCAGTGGTGCGTTTGCTCTGGCGTATCGTCTCCAACACACCATACAATCTTGCCCAGCGTTTCTCGTCATTGAAGGCGAAGTCTTTGCGAACACTGGCATTCAGGCGATGTAACAACCAGAAGATGGATGTACTGCGTCCACCAAAGAATGTACCCGTCAGGGTCAGGGTATATTTCGTAGATGCAACCAATTGATGAAACGCAATACCCCGATCTGAGGCCTTGGCAGCCATTTCATGCACTTCGTCGGCGATGAGCAGTTTGAATGCGCCTTTTACATGCTTGGCGATGTACTCTGCAATCGCCCATCGGCGTCCAGTGAACTGGAATAGTGGTGTGCCGCAAATCCGTTTTCCCCAAACTGGGTTGCCATGTTCGTCCCGCACCAGCCTTCCTTTTGCATCGAGTTCATATCCACTAATTTCAGCCTCACAGAATCGGCGCTTGTCACCCAAGTCATCAAGGCTGGTTGCTGTGGAAACAAAACCTCCAGGCAAATCAATTTGAATTGGAGAACCACAGGCAGGGCAGGATAAGGCTTCAAACACTCGACCATCCTCTTCGTCAACAACCTTCCTGGGGACCACAGCATGTTCCCAGCCAGCGCCATATTTCGCAGACGTATGAGCAATCACCGCGACAGGTTTCTGTCCCAATTTTCCTTCCTCATAAAGTTTCAAAAATCTGCGTACATCGTTGACGTCACCAGGATCTTCTGAATTGCGGCCAATTCGTCTCAATTCCAATGCTTTGGCCCCTGGTATGGTTTCTTCGATCTCGCGGATCCATTTCTGGACAAGATGTGGCGGGCAAAGCACAATGGCAGGATAGGCGTTTAGCAACTCTACTACGCCAGAACCAATCGTTGTGTTGTGAGTGACAATATATTCATCAGTTACATAGAGCTGATTTTTACTATCCAGCATGATGCATTGGGCATAGTCCTGCCCCACATGCTCAACCTTAATTATGGAACGATGAGGTTCGTACTTACCCGCAGGTTTGTAGGCATTAGCCTTACGTGAGAGTCGGAATGGCACAATGTGGGAAGGCAGTTTTATGAAAAGCCTGTAAGCCAACCGCCCATTCCGTTTCTCTCCGTTATGAGTGTATGTTGGGATCTTTTCCCGTATAGTAGATGTTCCCCCTAGTGATTGCGTCAATTCTCTGACACCAGTTGCCAGCCTCATCGATGTGGTGATGAACTCTACTCCGTGCGTGCCAGACGTGTACCCATCGGTGTCCAACAAACCTTGGAGCAAAGATAGGCGATCTGCCACGTCTGAATAGAGATACATATTCGGAATGAATTTTTCAGGAGATGTGTGTCCTGCCAACCCCAGCTCACGCAAGCAATCAAGAATAGGGTTTTTGATATTTGTACGTCCTACACTTATTCTCCAGCCATACTTGGACCCATTATTTTTTAGAACCACGCATTCCGGGAGACATCTTCTCACCGATTCTAGTATTTCTTCATCAGCAGATGTAAGATTTACAGATTGAGTTGAGATACCTCCATCTCCAAGTAGTACTCCAAGAAAGTATGGATTCAGTGGAAGGGATTTTTTATGAAACTCCACTGGCTTCACCAAAGGTATGAAGACCTGATAGTTTCCTGTTGTAGTATGGATTAGTGGCTTGGACATGATTTCGCGAAGAGACCTGATCTGAAGGGGTCGATTTCTCCACTTTCGCAATGGTGAATTCACAGCCCATAAATGATCCTCAGTTACATCAGTAAAACTTCCATCACTGAATGTGACGCGATAGATATCCATCACACCTTGAGGGTACACGCCAATTACTTTTGCATACCGACCTTCCGGATTGATGACCAAATCACCCACATGAATATCTCCCATAAGCTTGTAACCAGCAGGAGTATAGACCTTGGCTGTAATTCTTGATGCTTTTCCCACACCCATCTCGCCTTGCACATTACCCACACCATGTTTCTTAATAACCCTCGCAATCCCAGATGCAATGTGTCGTTGGGCTGGCAGTAGCCCTGCCTTATCCTGCCCGGGCAATGGTTTGCGCTTCGTGCCCAGCGTATCCAATACAACGATTTCTTGTGGCGTGGGATCGAAGTTATACAGGGGACGATAGGTGGATAGGATGTGCGTACCGATCTGGTCACCGTACTTGTGCATGAACTTCGAAAGCGGCTCGACCTTGTCAATGATCTCGATACCACTCTGCCGCAGAATAGCAACCGTCGAGACAAAGCGATCACGGAAGGTTTCTGTCGTGGTCTTGCCATCCTTGCTTGTAGACTCCTCCACCTTCTCCGTGACCTTCACCACACGGCCCTTTACCAGCATGGGCTTTCCGTCATCATCATTCAGACGCAGTGTCCCCATCATGCCGGATGCCATCAACATCGCAATGTGTCCCTTCTTCAAGGGCATAACTGGTTGTTTGAACTCACCTAACCCTCGCGAAGGATTAAGCAGGTCGAGCCATTCTTTGGATACCAGGACACCTCGCTTCTGTGTGGCGTCCACAATTTCTTCGGGTTGCCAATCCAAACGAGAGAAGCGGATTGGTTGTCCGCCGGCACCTTTGTCAGAAGCAGGCAGGAGTTTATACATCGGCTCAACTACATCCACCAACATGGGCGGCTCTATCTCTGCCCATGCTTGTATCTGCTGAATTTCCTCATTGGATGGCATCTTGAATTTCAAACGCTTCAACCCAAGTACGATGACCTGGTTGAATCCTGTTTCCGGATAGCGGTAGACCGTGATGTTCTCGTAATACCCGGCCAGATGGGAAGCAACATCCAAATCGCGCAGTAGAGTATGTGGCACGATATAAATCAATGCACCACGGTGTATTAGTTTTGGCGTACTGGATTTCAGGAACTCCAATTCCAAACGTTTCTGATCCCCTAGTCGATCATGGCTATAAGGTGGGTTGAGAAATAATATGGTGATGGACTCGCCTGTAAGATGACAAGATCCCCAAGGGGTGTTGAAGACCCGGTCCATCTTTTCTGAAGCGAGTGCAGCGCGTGCAGGTGATAATTCAACTCCCCAACTCTGGCAATTCAAAGCCTTCGCCAGGATGGAAGCCGCAGTACCTTCACCTGCACAAGGATCAAGTAATCGACCAGTTTCAGCAGGGTTAAAATATGTTTTTAGCAGATCGGCTACTTGAGTAGTCGTAGGGTAATAGCCTAATTTCTCAAGTGCGGGAGGACGCATATGAATCTCCTTTTGAAAATCAAAATCCCCCGCACCAATTGGCGCAGGGGATTAAGTTTGAATTGATTATCTTATTTGACATTGCAGAACAATCGCCCGGCGATATTCACGAAACCAAGTGGATCATTCTTTTTAAGATCGACAAACTCAGGTCTACCTCGTGACCAGTCGGCTTCAGAATGGCGGAACTGGATGACGAACCCACGACATGGTTCGTGCCGCATTTCCGTCCAAATCTGCCAGACTTCTGCACGCCCCTCACATGTGACAAACTCGAAGTAATCCAAAGCGATCTCAGCCAATATTTGCTTTTTAGCTGACTTCGGCATCCTCACTTCAACCACCTTCAAAAGTTCCTGCCAGTCGGCTTTACGCAACTGCGCCAACCAATACGAAGGATGGTTATCGCTAACCTGCGCTTTGCTCAAATCGAAGATCTCATCAACTTGAATGGATTGAAACATGTTTAGTCTCCTAAATTATCAGGTCTTCCTGTTCGAGCAGCTTCTGTACTAATTCCTTCCAGGGCTTTGCCAAATCCATCCTGACTCCACCTCTACAGTCACCACCAGTTTCGAGACGTTTGATGAAGCCGGCATCCAGTCCATGCTCCCATAGGGTCTTTGCCCAGCCATCAGGAATTGGAAAGGCCAGCGCTTCCTGCAATCGCTTCACTGCCAATGTCTGCAATTCTGTTTCTACATCCCTGCCTTGTTCAAAGACCAGGGCATAGGCAGAGTCATCCTTGGCTTCCCATTTTCCGGGCAAGGCCTTTCGGCAAATGATGCCCGCATGCATGACATTGAATTCAGTCAATGGCTGGGTCAACATCTTCACCTCACCATCCGCCAGGACAGAAGTTCCGCGCATGGAACATGAACCACGCCCACGGATCAACGAAGCCCATAGACTCTCAACGCTGGTTTTGTATGCCGCAATACCTACGTACACTAGTGTGTGTTGATAGGGCTTATCTTGCATGACTGCATAGCCTGTGACTTCGGCACGGGTATGAGCGTTGCTCAACGTTGGAATTCTTCCATCAGGGAACAGGTGTTGTACCGAAGAGGACATTTCATCGACAGGCTCGATCCTCCACACATACACGCCTGCATTGGCGCGCACCAGTTCCTGATTGATCTCCTGCAATAGTTGATGCGCATTCAAGCTGACATTGATACTGGTAAAGGTGATCTCGATTACATCCACCTGGATTTTCACCATGCGCGCATTAAGATCCACGACTGCGCCAGCGGGTATCCACTCCTTGATGTTTTTCAAGGATGGAGGCAGCTCAGCATCCTTTGCAGCGGTGAACCACAAAGCGCCATGAAAGGGAACATCTGGGGTAGGTTCAAAGGTTCCATACGGAGCGCGGTGTCGTTCCCGTCCAAGATACTCAACATCGGGCAGGTCATTCAAAGCAGGCAGCCAGAGTTGTTCATAGGATGCGACCAGCACTTTGCCATTCTGCAGCGCAATTTTTTGTGCCTGTCTCAACTCTTCGATTCGTTCCTTGATGGATTCATCTTCATAAGGTTCGATCAATTCGTACATGGGTTACTCCTTTGAGTTAGGTCCGCTGTTGTTTGTGGAGGTGGTCAGATTGAAGTCCAACAGTCCAAAGACTTCGCCTTCTTCGATTATTGGTTCGGTTTCTTCCCTGAGCAGGGTGATGGTCAGCCACAGTTCGGTATCATACGACAAACATGATTCGCAGCCAACGAACACAGGGATATCAGGGATTTCCTTCGCCATCGTCTTTGCGAATTCAAGCGCATCCGGCAGGTTGTCATCCATCTTATGTGGGAATGTGCCAAATTGATGGGCAATGAGATGCCCCTTGCGCCAGACCTTGAAAATGCCGTGAACTTCACTGTAACGATCTTCAGTCAGGGATTTCAAGGCAAGGCGATAGTCTTCCAATGCGACATCCAGGCTGGAGTCGTGATGATCGAAGACATTGTGCAGGAGGTCAACTGCATCCTGGCGGGTGATGGGTTTCCCGGACTTGCGGGCGCATTCCAGCATGTCATCCACCTGCCAGACATGCGCGATCTTTTCCCGCCAGTAGCGGTTGAGAACGCGGAGCACATCGTTGTTATCAATGTGAAGTTCCTGTGCAATGGTATCGGCCACTTCTTCCAGAAGGTAGTCGTATATGGTTTCTCCTTTACATGTGTAGGTGGGAATAGGTCATGCCATCTTCGTTGTTGAGCGCATAGTGGATGGCATAGGCCTTGCGTATATAGCGGCGTGCGAAGCGAAAGAGCGGTTCGTTTTTATAACGATATTTTCGGGGAGTGCGGTGGAAGATCGTCCAGCCGATCGCATACGGAGCGCCGGGATAGCTGCGCTCGATTTGAACGTGTCTACGTTCCTTCCTCTCAACAGGAACAGGGTTTGTTCGAAAGTAAGCGAAGTGTCTAATCCGAAAAGGATCGCCTTGAAGGGTAGGATGATCAGGTCCGGTTTGGATGGGAGCATGAAACCTCCTGGAAACAAAAACTGCGGGCTCGGTAAAAACCGAACCCGCAGTTCATAGTAAATAGTCTGGTACTGGTTATGGCAAGGTGTAGTCATCCTTGATACGCTGGAGCACATCCCTTGGCGTGCCGATTTCAAAGGGCAGTCTGATCCTGTTGCGAGGTTTCAGGAAATGCTCTTTGTCGTGGGTGACAAACCAGTCCGGATTAGCGAGCATGGCCTCTGCCAGAACACGTGCGTCCGGCCCATACTGGACATGCACTTCAGCGGCGATAATCTGCTTCTTCGTTGGTGCCAGCGATGTTTCGAGTGATGCATTGGCAAGCAACTGCGCCATGGTTGGCAGAGATGCAGGAGCCTTGCGCTGGACAACTTCCTCACATTCCCGAAGGACTGTGGGGCCCACCACCAGATGTAATAAGCCCGCTTCCCCCAGCACGAACAATTTCCGCGCTCCACCAGTTGGCGAAAGCACCGCGGCAAAGACCACGCTTGTATCCAGAAAGATCCTAGGATTTTTTGGTGTCATATTCTGCCCGGACCTCGCGCAGTGTGGTCAGCATCGATTCGAGGGACTCCCCGGAGTCCTGCCATTCCCTGGCAAGTTTGTTGGCAATCTCATCCACACGCGAGCGTCTGGGACTCATGACAACCAGGCCCTCTCCAAGGTCGATGAGAGTCAGGGTGTCGCCCTCTTCAATGTTGTTGTGCTCCCGTAATTCCTTGGGGAGGGTGATGATGCCCCGCCGGACAACCTGTACTTGAAATGTATTTTTCATGGCAACTCCTGTCTGTAAATCAGTATATCAGTCTTACGGATTTTCGGCAGGAAGGCTTCACACCAGCCCCTCTCCGCCTGGTTCGATCCTCTGTTGCAGGACACTTTTTTGTTTCAAGAACTGGCGGACAAGGTCTTCACGCGCATTCATCTCATCCCACCCGGAACAGCGTGCCTTATCCAACTCCGCAAGAAATTGAGTGATATCCCGTTTGTGTTTGTGTATTTTCCAGTTTTCAGGATCAAAGATGGGATCATCGGTCGTCGTCACCCTGACAAACTCATGCCAGGGATGATCGTCATCGTAAAGCGCATCAAAGAATCGTTTCTCCAGATGGATTTGCCGCGCGATGAAGAATTCACCATCCTTCAGGGAGGAACGAATCCTCTTCTTGATTTCCTCAATGGGCAAAAGTGTCTCGTTTGAAAAGATAACCTCGCCATGCTGCTTGTAATTGCTGGCATCGCGGTACAGATAGGTAAAGCAGATGTTGGTATCAGTTGTGGTCGTCATGATACACCTTGCCTCCCTCCGCCCAACCCTGCGCCTGAATATTCCGCGCCCATTGAGCCAGGAATGAACAGACATCCTTATGGAAGCGGGTATCCACAAAAGTTTTGCCATCCCGCTCGATGAATTTTTCCCGGCGATATCCAAAGCTTTGCGTAATAGCAGTCGGAGTCCAGGTGGGATAGTGAAGCTCGACATCCGGGTCCGCGATCAGATCGCCATTTTGTTCGAAGTAGTGCGCGACACTGATCAGTTCGCCGTGCCGTTCGATCACAAGACGGTCATAACCGGGCATGGTGAAGCGCACATGAAAACCGTTCCGGGATTGGAATTGTTCGAGCAGGTTGTGCGATTTCAGAAGTTCTTCGATGGTAGTTTGAAACAAGGTGGTCATTGGTTTCTCCATGAAATGACAGGAGGGCGACGTTGTCGCCCTCCTGTCGAAAGGTTATTCTTCCCAGCCGCTGATCTGATCTTCAAGCCTAGCTTCGAGCCAGTCATCCTCATGCAGGCGGGATGCATTTTCATACTGTTCCACCAAGGGACCTTCGTCCGGTTCGGTGTCTGCTTCAAAGAATTCCTGTTCCGGGTGCAGGAGCACATCGGCGGGAAAGTCGCCCGCATTCCAGATCTCCAGTGTGCGGGCCAGTTCGTAGCCCGGTTTGCAGAAGTCTTCCGGGGCGAGACCCGGCGAGACGATCACCACGTATTCGTCTCCATCAGAAACGTAGTGGGCCAGAATATATGGTTGGATCTCAGATAACGCGGCCTGTTCATACTCCATCGGCGGCAGCGGTACACCTGCTTGTGCGAACAGCCAGGTCACTTTCTCCACCAGCCAGGCGATGTCCGCATCGCGGTTGAAGATCGTACGACGATTGAAGTCTGCGGGGATCTGCTGCAGGTTGCAGTATTCAGAGAACTTTTGGTCTGCGAGTGCATAGGCGGTCGTCTCGATCACAAGCGCCACGATCTTTTCGTCCTCCCACCTCCAATGCACACTGCCCACATATTCGCAGGGCTTGGAGAAGGCGCCGGGATTCATCACGATCCCATCCCAGTCCTTCGGATGATCCAGCGGTGTACACCACACCTGGAAGCCGCTGTTACCGGCTTCGAAGATGACCAACTGGTGGGGGTTAGTGGCGATATCGAGTTGTTGCGCCAGGTCAAGTACAGGTTTGAAACGTCTATGTTCAGATTGATAGGACATGGTTTTGCTCCTTTTGTTTTTGATTGAATTCATCCGCCGCGCGGGCCGTTGTAGTCGCCCTGGTTGTGGTATTGCTCGTTGCCGTGCTCCCAGCACACATGCCCGCAAAAGCCAATCCCGCCTTCGAAGTATTGCAGCTCGAAGAAGTGATCCGGGAACATCCCAGCCAGTTTTTCGATGACAGGGATGGGCGGACTCCAGGCTGTGTTGAATTCCAGACGGGCGAGCAGCGGCTGGGTATTTGGAAGCGGGCTTCCGCATTGTTTACAGACCAGCACCGTCATGTGTTCAATATTGTGAGTCGTTTGGCAGTATGAACATTGGACTTGCTTGCAGGCGTGATCCATTGAGTTGTTGCCGGTTGTGAGCGATACGCCTGTTGCATTCCATTTTGTGTTCCAATTGTCGATGCGCCATTCATATCCACCGGAATTGAAGCCATCCATAAGCCAGGGTATGCCAGGCTCAACGCCATATTCGGCGGCCAGCACATCCAGTTTTGTGTTTCGGTCAGGATCATCATTGCCAATGGCAAAGCGCTTTTGCTGGTATTCGTGAGCGCATTGGTCGAGTTCCTTGTATTGCTTTGGATAGGGAATGATCCGGTCGAAATCCAGGATGCGCGCATCCTGATCTTCAACGCCGTTAGAGCGGATGGCATCCAAAACCTTTTGCACATCGGGACCGGTGATGGTCAGTTCGTTCTCGCACCAATTTGGCATTTTATTTCTCCTTGTGTAGTTGTCCCTTGCCAGGTAATCGGATCGACCGGCAAAGGCATGGTTGGTTTAGGTGAATATTCAAGTTGGTCCTGCGCGTCGCATTCCAGAGCGATGGCCAGTTCATCGTCCGTCATACTTTCTTCAACAATGGCTTGCTCCATCAATGGGTCTGCGCGCCAGTCGTTCAGTGTCATATGCGGTTCGGAAGTGTTGATTGTTCCGTCCATGGCGGGCAAAGTATCTTGCACCGACTTTGCTCTTGAACGGGTCGATCACTTCCGTATTCAGATGACCATGTGATTCTTTGATGGGAATTGTGGATGAGCAGAACAGGGTGAGATCCCCCTGCCCACGCTTTCCGAGATAGAATGCCGTGCTGCCTCCTGGAAATCGTGCAGCAAACCGAGTAGCACCAGGTTCTTTTGAACTTCAACCCTCAAGCGCAAGCTGGCCTCTGTGAATTTCCCGGCATACTTGTCTTCGCGCAGAAAGTCGAAGGTGAACGTGAAGGATTGGCGCTGGTCCAGTGAGAGATAGTGATGTGCCAGCCAGAGTACGTCGTAAAGGCGCTGGTCGTAGTTGTCCTCGTCTTCTGTTTGAAGTGGTTCAAGCGCATCATTCAACGCGGCGCTCACTTCCACGGGAACAGTAAAGCCAACTCCTCTTGCGATGTCGCTCACATCCACCCACGTTGTCCCCTTGACAATTGGCTTTTGGTGCCAGGCCGGTTTGGCGGTCAGGTCGAACATCAATTGCATCTGCATTTTTAGCTCCTAACTGAAACCAAGGCCTCTTTCCTTCATGGAGACCCAGCGGCCACCCTGCCCGATGACGAGGTGGTCCAGGCAGGAGATATCCAACAGCTTGCCAGCCTGCACGAAGGCGCGTGTCACGGCCACATCATCGGGTGAAGGAGTCGGGTCACCGGAGGGATGCGAATGGACAACGATGATCGCGGGTGCCATACGCTGCACGGCAGGTTTGAAAACCTCGGCGATGCGCACCTGCGAAGAGTTCACCGAGCCCTGGTAAACCTCCACGATGTCGAGCACATGATTGCGTGTGTCCAGCAGGATTACACGCAGGTGTTCATTCTCGAGCAGGCTCATCTCATACTGGACGAGTGCGGCGGCATCCGCCGGTGAATTGATCGTGGGCCGCTCTTCTTGGGGGAGATTCAGACGCAAGCCAAGATTGAGCGCAGCCTTGATCCGTATGGCGGTAGCCTGGTTGATGCCCTTTACTTTGGACAGCTCTGCTGGATGGGCCTGATATAGGCGACGGATATCGCCTTCGAAGCGGGCGAACAAGGCTTCTGCGATTTCGATCTGCTTCGGCCCGCCGATCACCGCCGCTAGGAGTTCAGAGAGACTGCAGGCAGTCGCGTTCTGGGTCACACGATAAGCAGGCTGCTCGCGCAGGGGTAGGCATTTAAGTTTGGGAAGATCGTACGTTGAAGGGGCTTGAAGCAATACGGGGGAAGATGTCGTCATAGGTTTCCTTTCGAAAAGAAGGCGGCGCATGGTTTGCGTCGCCTTCTCAACTGGAATTTTGGTTGTGATTACACTGTTGCCAAATCGGGCAGATTCAATGCAATGGCTTCGTCTTCGGGGAAGGGATCCTTGTGGCCATCCACCATCATGGGCATGATGACTGCTGTGAAACTGCCTGCCTCGATCAAGACCGGCTTCTTCCCATCCGCAATCCGGATGGCGAGTTCACCCTTGCAGACATCCGCGGCGCGTTTCACGTAGGTCGCAGACAGCCATATGGCTGCATTCTCTCCACTGGCTGTACCCTCCAGAATGTTACGCGCCTGTCCGGTCTCGGTTTCCGCTGAGGCGATCTTCACGATGCCATTCACCGCTTTGATGAATGTGCTTTGCGAGACCATCGCGTGCACCATCCTGATCGATTGTGCCAGGCTGGACTGCAGTACATTTAGATGGGCGGTCGTGGATTTGCGTGCATCCTCAATGAGATTTATGATCTGTCCGGATGGAAAATTCTCCGCGCTCGTCACCGTGGCGAGAGTCAAATCCTTCGAGTCTTCCAGATTCGTGATCTGGAAGATGTAGCGATTCTCTCCTGATATACCCACCCTCACTGTATCGTGCTCCTCTACCAAAGTAGATAACAAACGGGCGACACTTATGGGGATGGAGACAGACCTTGGTGCTGCGGGCCCTTCAATACTCTCGCACACACAGCCTGCCGAATAGCCATCGGCTGCCTGGGCAATGATCGTGTCATGGGCGAATGTCAAGTGCAGTACTTGAAGAACCTGGCGCGAACTATCTGTTGAGGCAAAGGGCAGGATGCGCGATAGGCTGCGGAATGTAGTTCCGGTCAGGGCCGCAATAGCGTGAATGCTTTCTTCGCCGATAACGGGGAAAGGCTCATCGACGATGCGCAGGGTTGTGCGGTTCGTGCTGCTTTGGAGTACCAGCGAGTTGTGCTCCGAGGACAAGCGGATCTCGCTGTCCAGTGTTTCCACCACGGCTTTCAGGGTTAGGGCATCCACACTGACCGAAATATCTTCATCGCAGGCGGCATACGTAATGGCACGTGCGGCGGTCTCGCCGTTGAAGCAGGACAGGTGCAGGATGCCATCCTTATTGGCATCCAGGCGCACGAGCGAGAAGGCAGCTAGTGAATTTTTCAGACTGGCGCGTGTGACCGCGTTCAAGGCGGCATTCAAAGCGCTTTGTTGAATGGTGATCATGGTTTGTTTTCTCCGTTTCTTATTTGCAAATATCGCGCAGGCGCTGATCCATTTCATATTCGCCGGATGCGATGTAGCGAATAAGTTCGGTCACAAACCAGATCGCCCAACCTGATATGGCCAGGGCGATCAGAATGGCAATTGCAATTAACGCAGGCATGTTATGTCTCCTTGGGAAATGAAATCGGGGAGCGAATAATCGCTCCCCGAAGTTGGGAATTGGATGGATTAGATTCCGGATGGCCACCATCCGCTCAGGATGGCTTCATCCGGGTCAAGATTGTCTGGAGGTCGCAGAGTGCGTACTTTCGCACATCCGTGTCGGATGGAGGCCGATACAGTTTTTGCCCACTCATTACCGGCTTTATCCGGATCGCGCAGCAATACGTAATCGTATTGGTTATGTTCGCTGAACCAGCGATGCAATTTTGCAGCCGGGCTGGCGCCGTTGGTGTATACGGCGACTGTATCGGCTTCGCGTTCAAGCTGGTGGATTTTCTGCGCCGTGATGAGCATGTCGAATAATCCTTCGAGCACGATCACTGTGCGGGTGCCAGGAAAGATGCGCCAACTTCCAAGAGGTTGAATGCGATTGCCCCAAGTCTTATGGTTCTTCTCAGGCGTGAAGGTGCGTGTGCCTTTGGGGATTAGCTCCTCCGGGATGTAACGTACATTCATTACGGTGGGATGTGTCGGCGGGTCGGCATACACCACACCCCCAGACCACAACCATGTTCCATCACGTCTTACCATCAATGACTTTTTTGCTGCTTCGATGATCTCGTGATGGACTCTAGGAATGGGAATGCCATAGCCCAGCCCATATACCAGTGCGGTATACGGAAGCACACCGCGCTGGGCAAGATAGTTCCAGGCAGGTGATTGTTGTACAACAGAGCGCGCTTCCGACATGGCTTCGTCCAGCATCCCGACCTGTGACGGTGGCCTGGGCGGGCGCTTGGGCGACATGGCCGATACGGGCGGTCTCCAGCCCTGGCCGAGTTTGATTCGCAGGGCATTCAACGAACCACCCGTCGCACCGCAGCGCAGGCACTTCCAATAACCGCTGACCAGGTTGACACCGAAGTTTGGATGGCCGCCTTCCCCGGCACGATCTGAATCGTTATGGAAGGGGCACCAGAAGATGGCCCAGTCGCGATGGCGTTCCACCCGAACCGCGGTTCCCAGGATTTCTTCGGCGCCGGACAGGATATCTTCCATGATGTTTTCTGCGACCTCCTTTCGAACGGAGTGAATATTTACGGGTTATCTGCCCAGACAATGGGCGATGGAAGCCATAGCTACCGAAAGCCAATGGTACGGCTGGCTGACAGCAACGGCGACCAGGATGAGAAGCATTGCGAGGGTTCTCATGATCAGTCTCCTTTTTGGGAATGGTTAAATATTTCCAGGAGGAGTGCATGATCACGCATCCGCGCGGACCGGCATGGTGGTTCCTTCTCATCGGATCTCCACACTGGCCCACAAAGGCGCAGTGGTATACAAGGCAGCCTTTCCATGCAGCAGTGTAACGGTGGCGGAATACAGGTAGTCTCCCTGCTGTCGTCCGGCAGGTGTTGCGACATTCAGAAATTTGCCATCCACCAACACTTTGCGTTGTGCGGCATTCAACCGAAAGGGTGCGGAAATCTTGACGGTCTTGCTGGTTGTGGTATTATTGGAACGCATGTTCTTTTCGCCTCAGACCGTCCAGCTACGAACTGGGCGGTCTTCGTTTTTTACCAGGCCTTTCACCCCGGTGAGTCCTCGCTGTATTGCTGAGTAGTGCCGCCCATAGGGCGGTGAATCAAAACGGGCGCTGCCCTAGGAAAATCCCAGAGACAGCGCCCGTTCTCGCATGCTTACATGCGTTGAGGGGATATTCAATTGTGTTATTGGTTCAAAGTGCCTCCTGTGTAGGGATTGAATGGTTTACTGCCGTGTACAAATTGCCGACACAACCCAATAAATCAGGTTGTGTCGGAAGTTGCACGGAGCGTGCTGACGAAGCTGCTTACAGTCTTACTTCACAATTTTGTCTCCTTGCTTCCCATTTGTTGCAATTTATCATTGCAAATAAGACTGATCTTTCCAACGTGCGTGAGTAGTATCGAACTGGATTGAAGAGTGTGAGAATTTTTATTTTTGAATTTGTGAATATGGTTTCCTTTCAATTATGGGGATATGGGGAATGGATACAACGGAAGAAGCCCGGCGAATGGCTGGGCTTCTAAAGAGAGGGAATAGATTGTGGAAAGTAGGAACGTTCGGGATTATAGGGACATAAAGAGAAATTGTCAAAGCACGTAGGCGGCAGAAACTATTCAATTCACCTTTTAACGATGTTTTTCACGCCCCTATTACCTACGGGTGGACTTACTTATTCTCATCTGCATTAGGTTCAAAGCTATTCAGAGTTTCCCAGGGCTTCGAAAATTTCATATGCCTGGAAGACGCGATTACGTGCATAGCCTGTCGTCTCATGCAGAACGTCCGCCTCCATCAATTTTTCAACATATCGTTTTGCTGCCATGTAGGGCATATCAAGTGCTGTTTCCAATTGTTTGATGGTCAGGATCGGACGGGAGAAAACGAAATCAATCACCTCCGCCATGCGCGCAGAATTACGATCTGCCTGTACCAGTGCTTCGTACTTCGTACGTATCCCTTGAAGGCGCGTCATGCGGAAAACGCTGTCCTGAGCCTCGATGGTGATCCCGCGCAGGAAGAACCGCAACCATTCCTCCCATTTGCCGCGTTGAGAAACAGCCAGGAGATGATCATAATATTCCTGACGATAGCGCTCAAAGTACGCGCTCAGATTCAGCAGGGGTTGGGAGAGGATGTTCCATTCATGGAACAACAACATGATGATCAGCCGGCCCACTCTTCCATTGCCATCCAGGAAGGGATGGATTGCCTCGAATTGATAGTGGATCATGCCGGCGCGCACCAGCCCCGGTATTTCCGTATCGGCGTGGATGAATTTTTCCAGATCACCTAATGCGTTCTGCATCTCATCCATAGGCGGTGGAACATAGGCGGCAGTCTCGATGGTACTTCCAGCCGGGCCGATCCAGTTTTGGGTTTTACGAAATTTACCCGGCGTGAGGTTGCCGCCGCGCACCCCTTCCATCAACTTGGCATGAATTTCCCGAATCAAGCGCAGGCTGACTGGCAAAGTCTCCAACCGCTCCAGCCCATAATCCAATGCAAGAACATAGTTATGTACTTCGCGCACATCGTCAGTGGGTTCAAGAAAAGAGAGTTGAGCTGACTCATAGTTATACAAATCAACCAGGGAAGCGCGTGTGCCTTCGATGCGTGAGGACAGAACCGCTTCACGCCGTATGAAAGGCTGAGTCAGCAGGCGTGGAAATGGAAAATTGCCGGCCAGGGTGGTCAGTTTGCTCAACTCGCGATCCGCATCGGATAGCGCAGAGATCAATGGGGTGGACCACTCGATTTCTGGCGGGAGAGCGGCAGGAATAAAAGCCCAGTACCCGGTCTGAGTCCGGATTGCTTTTCCAACTGTAGGGTTGCGAAATTCATTTGGTTTCATTGGGTTTCTCGCAGGTTTGGGTGATGTTAATATAGTTTACCATAACACCAGTTTATGGGTGTAAGTGTTAATATGGATTTATGAGCAAAATAGGCAGAAATTCACCCTCAAGTGAAAGATACCGATACGGTTAGCGACACACCCGCTCCACCGTGGAATGAGCGAATGTATATTCACTGCCATGAGTGAGACATACCAGTCCAAACGGGAACGATGGCAGCGGTTGCTGGAAACCTTACCAGTTGGCCTGCGCAAACAAGTATCCCTGCGCAATGTGGAAGCAGTTGCGGCTCTGCCTCCACAGGCACAGGAACGATTGGTGGAAGCCATTCAAGCCGGCCTCAAGCGTTTGCCGCACGCAGTGGATCAACTGAGGGTCAATCCAAATACTTCTGTTGCAGATCTACTTAACCCACCTACACAACCCATTGCAGAGTCATCATCGCCAGCGCCAGATGTCCCACAGCACATCCAAAATGAATTAGCCGACTTGATCCAGTTATGTTTCCCGGATATGCCGCGCGTGTCGGCGGAGGCACTGGCGAATTCAGATGTGATGGATGTAGCTCGAACCATAGCAAAGGCGCATCATCTTTTATTCAAGTCAAAGCATTTGGGAACCGACTTTGTAGTGATGGTTCTGTATGGGCTGCTGCGTCAATCGCAGGAGCGTCTCGAAGAAATGATTGAACAAACCCCTGCCCTGCGGCAGGCTTTCAACCAGAGCCCTCTGCCCTGGAAACCCAACGATTGGAGAAAACAAAATGCTTAAACGTCTTGCCTCAACCGGCGTAAACCTGGTTGTGTTGGGTGTGTCGGTCGGAATTTTTCTTATAGCGTTCTTCGCGCTGAACGCACTGGGCGCGGCGCAGCGGCCACCCACTGTGTCGGTCCTGTCTGCCACGCGTGACTTGAATATCGGAGATGTCATCACTGCGAATGACCTGATCGTCAAGACGGTTTTCAAGGATGACAATGCCGGCCTGTACATTCCGGGTGAAGAAGTCACGGGAGTCGTTGGCGGCGTGGTCGCCCAACCCATCGGGAGCGGCCAACCAATCTTTCGTTCGGCGATTGTGGCGCAGGCAGCGGAAGGAACGCGCCTCTCGGCGGTCCTGGCGAAATATCCTGGATACAGTTTGTTCCCCTTGCCGCTGGATGCGATGAATCTGGTTGCCCCAGGTGTGGAAGCATTTCTGCCTGGAGATCTGGTGGGTGTGACAGTGGTGATTACCAGCCGGCCGCAACAGATGACCACCCCTACGGCCATGCCTGAATTAAATATTAATCCCGCGTCTGGACAGGCCACTGCAACGCCTGCGCCGCAGGAAGTTGCACAGGCAAATGCACTTAGCCGCGCATTGCCGCCGCTTGCAAAGGATCTGTTCCCGATGGGTGCGCGCGTCATCTCTGTACAGGGTCTGCCCAGGCAGACTGATTCTTCCAATGCCAATACCAATTCCAGTTCTTCTTTCTCCGCGACCATGCCGACGCACATGTTGATCCTGCTGGTTCCCAACGCAAGCCGTGAAGTGCTTTCGCTGGCTCTTCAACAGGGAGATCGCCTGGTAGTTTCGCTCATGGCGCGCGGCGATGACAAACCTACCGCCGGCTTCACTTATTGGGACTTCGAAGACCTGTTCAAGTTGGATCGCGAAAAAGTTCTGCAGGGGGGTCAATAATGCAGATTCTATTGCTTGGGGCTGGGACGGTCACATCCCGCCTGAATATGCAATTGGCGGAACAGGGACATTCGGTCATAGCGCAGATCGCGGCCTTCTCGCCTCAACATATTGACCTGTTCGATTTTCGCGCCTTGATCGTAGTCTCACCCGAATCATCCGTCTCCCCAGAGAGTCTGGTCAAGGCTGCTGAGCGCGGCAAGTTGATCTTCGTGATCGCAGGCGTGGGCGATGGCATGTCTTCATGGGCGAACGGTGTTGGAGTTCCAGCCTTTGCATATCCGCCCTCGGATGTGGACATCAACAAATTGTATGAAGAGCTGCGCCGCGCCGATGCCGGCAATCTTGCGGCGGACGATCAATACCGCAGAGCCGTATTGGGTAGTGACATGTCAGCCCGCATTCAATCCGGTATGGCCGTGCGCAAGATCGCAATTACTTCACCGAAAGGCGGAACCGGCAAAACCACAGTGGCAGTCAATCTTGCGGTTGCATTAGCCCTGAGTGGTATCACCACCTATTTGGTGGATGCAGATGGGAATGCCGGCGCATTGCAATATCACATGAGGTTGGAGCGAGTAAACACAACCATGATCGGCCTGCTTCGGCGTGAGATCGCCAAGGCTGGGAAGAGTGCCATGAGTGATATCGCATCCGGTGCGGCTTATCTGAATGCCTTCACACCCTTGGAAGATTTGCCAACCCTACGCGTCCTACCTGGATTGATCACTGATGATCTTGGGGATGAAGTTCTTCAGCAGGAGGATAAAGTCTCGGAAGTCATCCAGGGTTTGTATGAAGCCGGCGTCGCGGCAGGTGGTGTGGTCATCATGGATGTCGGCATCAACCCTGCGCATGTCGTGCATCGCGCCGCGCTGAAAGCCGCAGAAGGAATTGCAATTGTCATCAAGCCTGAAATCCCGGACCTGGCCGAGACACGCCGCTGGATCGCGCGCATGATCAATTCACTGGCGAGTGTGGTTGGAAAAGGCAGCGCCCATGAATTTATCGGCAGCCGCGTCAAGCTCTGCTACAACCAGGTGGTTGGAGATGGCTTCAAGTCGGCGCACAAAATGTTGCAGCAGGCCTTGAGCGAGGACAAGATCGAACTGGCTCTGATCCCCAATGGCATCCTGCCCATCGTGGATGCGCGGATTGCAGCACAAGCCGTGAACTCGGATCGCCGTGATGACATTCTGATCTGGAGATACAAGAAGGAAAAGCTAGAGGAACTCGGGCCCTTTGCTGAATCACTCCTGGGCTTTGCCGCTCATTTTGTTCCGGCTGTACGTGAGGGCGCCTCGCGCGTTGGCTTGTTGCCGAACACAAACAGGAAGCGAAGCTGGTTCAGGAAATGATCCATGTTTGATATCACCGGCAAGACCCTGAAACCTGTTACAGATGCGCGATCATCCGATGAGATGGAACGCTGGTGGAATATCCTGGCTGAGGAGGGCCGGGCAAAGAAGGCAGTTGAATCACTGCAACGGTCGCTTTCATCAACCGAGATCGAAGCCCTAGCTCGAATGGTCTTTGAAGAAGTTCAGGCAAAAGCAGTTGATGCAGGGGTTACTCTCCCACCGGAATATATCCTGCGCTTGATCGGCGATCTCTCGGGCATGGGACCTTTGCTTGAACTCATTACCCGCTCGGATATCGAGGACATCGCCATCAATCTCGGTCACATCTATGTGTACACCACCACGCGCGGTTGGGAATATTCTGGGCCGGCTCCCGATGGAATTGGGGATGCCCTGCGGGTGATGATCGACCGTGCCGGGCAGCGTGCGCCCACGCCCGATTATCCGATTGCGGATGCAATGCTGCAGGTGATGGTCCCGCTTGTGGATGGGACTGTGCGCAGAAAGGGCGTGCGCATCAACTACATCATGCCGCCCGCTTCGCCTTATGGAGACACGATCACGCTGCGTATCTCAAACTACCGCACAGCTGCTGATCTCACGCAGGGCAGTCTGGCCATGCTATGTCAGAACAGACTCCCGCCCATTCCCCGCCCGTCCTTCGACCCAAAAGATTTTCCGCGTGGAAACGGAGTTCTCACGCCGGAAGCTGCCAATTATCTTTTGAGTGTCATGGTGCATGGCGGCACGTTGGTAATCGCCGGCACGACAGGCTCTGGCAAGACCTTTGTTGGACAGCGCATTCTGCAGGAGATGCTGGATTATTATCCGCGTGGAGCGATCCGCTTGTTTATTGTGGAAGACAGCAATGAGATCGTCCTCAATGGCTGGAACGGCGATGGCATGAGTGATACGGGCAATATCATTTATAGCGTGACTCGTCCCGAAATTCGCGGCGGTCCACCGCCTGTGACGATGTATGACTTGATCCGTTCTGCATTGCGTTCACGCCCGCATGGCGTGGTGATCGGGGAAGCGCGTGGAGCCGAAGCCTGGGAGCTGATCCGCGCCGCAGCCACGGGGCATGGACATTCGGCCTTTACAATCCATGCCACCAGCGCCGAACACGTCTGGCCGCGCTTCCTGCAGGTCGTGCAGTCTCATCCGGATGCAGCGCGCATGTCCGAAATTCAAATTGCCCAATCCTTTGCAGAGGCAGTAACGGCCGCATTGTATATAGAACGTAATCCGCAACAGGGACAGATCGTGCGTGAGATCGTGGAAGTCTCACCGATCGTGGAACGCACTGCAGCGCGTCCTTCATTCTCCCCTTTGTTTCGATATGAACAGGGCAAAGGATTATTGCCAACTGGCAATCGTCCCATGCGTCCGGGCTTTCGAGCAACGGACCTTAATATTCCCGAATCTATTTTCAAGGGGGCACTGTAATGACGGAACAAACCATTGGTTCCACGCGCACGTTTGTATTGGCGAAAGGATTTGCCCAGCTTGGCTCGCATGCGGTTTTGATCGGTGAAGATGACTCGAAGCGCCTGTTTGCTGAGATATACGCCGACCCGGACCGGCCCGAAGTGAGACCTCAGGAGGCGTATCAAGCTGTACTTTCTTCCATGCAACCCGGTTGGACCCTACGGATCCTGCAATTGTTTTGGCCCGACCCTGAGCCAAGATTGGAGTTTCAACATCAGGTTCAAAATTGGAGCAAACCAGGAGCGGAAGGATTGGATATATTACATCAGGGATTGACACTCGCCATACAGGAATATCCCCTGCCTTTTGTTCGCCGCACTGTTTTGGAATTTGTGTTGCCAGGGGATGAAGGAATCGCCTGGTGGGAAGGTCTTTCAGGATTATGTGCCGGCTTCGGATTGAAGGTTCGTTATCTCGATCAATTTGCAGTGGAAGGATTGACCCGTTGGATACTTAATCCAAGTCTCGAATATCGCCCTGCCCCGATTATTTAAGTTGGTTTTAAGGCTTTGCTCAGTGTCATGAGAATGACGATTGATCAATCATCATGGAGGTTGCATTATTTGAAATCGGAGCGATTTTGCTAAAAATTTTCTTTAGAAATCAAGGTGTATAAACTGGTGAGAGATAAACACATATGACTGATAAATTTTTAGACAAATTTTTCATCAATCAAAGTTGTAAGATTATTCCTAATTTGAAGAATTACATCCTCTTTTGGAATTCCCCATATTGACACTAAAGTGTCTACTATTCCAATCGCATCCCAAGGCATAAGAGGGACCGAGTGATTCATAGTAAATGGACCATCCGTCTCTGGCAATACTCTATTAAGATGTAATATTTCTAGTAGTGAGCGCCCTTTTGCGCCTCGTAACATTGCAGGACCAACACTAAACCAACATCCCATATCTTGAGCTCGCAGTGCTTCGGAAATACTTCCTGAGAACCAGTGCAAAACAACTGTACTTTTCCGACAGTTCTTTTCAACTAGATCGAGGACACGGCTTGATGCATTTCTTGAATGAAGGCTTAGTATTTTACCGCCCGCCCGCTCACATTCAATTAGCGTATCGCTCAGAATTGACTCTTGCAAAGATAGAGATTCTCTATACTTTGATGAGCCATCAAGCCCAATTTCTCCCACATATTTTGCTTCCGGGATACAAGATAACAATAGCAATCTCTCTCCTGCCTTCTGTTCTGCAATTTCTGGGTGCAACCCAACAGCGACTTTTATGTTCTCATAACCTGCAAACACTTTAGATGTAGCCAGCCATGCTCTGGGACTGGTAGTAACTACTAGGGTAAAAAGATTCCGCGCCGCAACTATTGGAAGAAGCTTAAGTGCATCAGGATAAAGATCTAAATGGCAGTGAAAGTCGATCATAAAACGCCATGTTTCTTAAGCAATTGCCCCAGTTCATCCATACCACGGGCGACAACTCTCTCATACTGTACGCGCTCTTGATTAGATGCAAAGGCTAAAGCCCCACCTACGAAATAAGGCAATCCCTTTTGCTTATATCGTAGAAATGCACTCGCAACAGCTAGGAGATCACGAGATGTTGAATCCCTAAGTTTTTTACTAAGACCCTATCCGTAAAATGAAGGTACCTTAACAAAATGACACTCCAGATGCAGAATTGGAGGTGCGAACCAAACAACCTGCAAGGAGTGTCAAATGAGTTATACCACGCTCTGGGAAGTCCCGGATGAACTCTGGGAAAAGATTGAGCGAATTCTTCCGAAGGAAAAGCGGATCGGAAGTCGCGGCAGACCGGCGCTGGCGAATCGGCGAGTGTTCAATGGGATCCTGTTCGTGTTGCGCAGCGGCTGTCAGTGGAAGGGATTGAAGAAAGAGTGGTTTGGAGCCAGCAGCAGTCTGCATGCCCGGTTTCAAACTTGGAATGAAGCCGGTTTGTGGAAGAAGATTTTTCGAGTGATGGTGAAGTATTATCATAAAAAGCGCAGGATCCAATGGACTTGGCAATCGATAGACAGCAAGCTGGTGGCGGCTCCCTTGGGAGGTGATTTGACCGGCCCCAACCCGACGGATCGGGCAAAATCTGGTTCGAAACGCCATATTTTGGTCGACCAACGCGGAGCACCCTTGGCCGTGCTTATCACTGCCGCCAATGCTCACGACATTACCTGCGCCGTGAGCTTGGTCGACCAACCGATTGTCGCCAGACCGAAAACCAAATATCGAGTTCATCATTTGTGTGCAGATAAAGGCTATGACTCAGAACCCTTTCGACGTACGTTGCTCAGACGAAATATCAAACCTCATATTCGGAAGCGCAAATATGTCTCTCAAACTCCTGCTCCACCGCCTTTGGAATCTGAGCGTCTTCCGGCTAGACGCTGGGTGGTGGAACGTACCTTTTCCTGGCAAAATGACTTTCGCTCCTTACGTGTTCGCTGGGCAAAGAAACCAAGTAATTGGCTGGGCCTGATCTATCTGGCATGTACTTTCGTTCTCTGGAACATGTGCTCCAATATCTAATTTACGGATAGGCTCTAAGATAGCCTTTCTTTGTTCTATCTGGAATGCCAGAAGCAAGAAATGCAGCCCGCCGTACAAGACATGGAAAGCATTCTCCACAATGAGTCAAGTTGTGTCGTTGAATTTTTCCACAGCTCTTTGATTCGTTTACCAGCGCCTTGAATTTTGCTTGGTCTGTACATTCTGCAAATACCTCCCCTTTGGTTTTGTAACGATATGGAAATGAGAGCTGAGCATTAATACCACATGCATTCCAAAGTGATTGGATTCCATTCATGTAAAGAGGATGAGTAGTTTTTGTACTCAAACTTCCAGAACGGCTGGGCGTTAGTGAGACATTAAGGCTAACGAAGCCATTTTCAGGAACAATAATTTCTACAGATTGGTTCTCCTCTGGGTGAATTGCGGAAGCTGCCAGAGCCGCAAAGGCAAAGAAAATTATGGATCGACCTCTTGTTGATGGCTCTGGCTCCCCATTATGATTCACAGTAAAGCTCCATTGGTAATATCGATCCTGGGCTCCTAATTCTCGTGCGTATCTTAGTTGTGTCTCTGCATCTCCCCTAACAATTCGAGAGACAAAAAGCGGCTTTCTGCCGGCTGTTATGAGGTCAAGGCCGCCAACCAAACTATCGGCTCCACCTGAAAGTAGACAAACACAATCTGCATCATTTAGGCGCCCTTGCCTCGCTCTTGGTGGTTCAAGCCCTCCTTGTAGAAATCGCAGTGTCCAAAAATCACCCGTAAGGTGTTGAAGGCTTGACTCTAATAGTTCGCGTTGGGCTTCCCACACAGCTGGTTCATTGAGACAAATACTCAGCTCAATCATTCGTGTCCAGCCATCGGGACTATCTTTTCTCAGAACAACTTGATCAGCCGCAGCAACAGAAAGAGCAATTGTAGTGAAGTCCCAAGTTTGTACTGAGGGCATTAGCCCTGCTCTCTGGATAAGGGTGGGTAAAGTAGGTGCAATATAACCAACCGAGGAGCGGCTAGCCGGAGCATGTGAATAGAGGCTCAAATACTCTACTTGCCGGTCTAGTCGAGTTGGCAAGAGGGAAGTTGGACAACACATAATCTTCTTCATAGGGAATCCTCATATACTTGAAAAGTATTCTCCACCGCCTTTTGCAAGATTTCTTGAAGTTGTTTCCGAGTTGCATTTGGCGTTGTCTGTCGTAACTTCCCAATTTGTGAACTCAAGTCGGCTCTCAAATAGTCATACATTTCATTCATTCGAATAACCGTCTGTGCACTAAATTCTTTATTCTCGAAATACGCACCGTTGTCAAAATATATGCGACTAGAAGCTTCATACCCGAGAAAGGATTCAATCAATGTCCAAATGTTATCATCATCTAAACGTAGAAGATCTATATTTGAATCATATTCCAATAAATCTTGTAATGCAAAAGCCATTGAATCTCTACAGGAGTTTTCTTCAATACTCCCACCACTTGGGGCAACATAGCGGATTATTTCGTTGACAATATCCTGCACACTCGTGCTTCGAGCTGTTAAAGTCCTAACCCACTCAACAATATTTGGATCACTATTATCACGGGCAGATTGTAAAACGTGAAATAAGTTGGTGGCAGATCTGGTTGAGACACGCATACGATTGGCAACCCTACGTGCTCCCCCCATTCCTGATCGTGAATAGTGGCCAATCGCACTACGAAACGCTTCTCTATCACCAGTACGTATAAATTCTCCGAGATTTCGACGAGTACTACTGAAACGTGCTGGCGGGGCTACTGCTGAAGCTGGGTTAGGTTGTTCGTCTGGTTGTTGATTATCCTCTTCATCGTTGTTTGGTTTCTCTGGAAGTGGAGGCGTCCCATCGCCTGGAAAATCTGGTAATACATCATCCAACCAAGGAGGGTCAAACGGAACACCCGAACCTGCACCGGAACTAGCTGCCGAAGTTCCCATATGCTTATGCTCCCCCTTTTAGACTACCAATCGCTTTCTTTACTGGCTGAGAAGATCGTTGATCGGCGCCCCATTGTTGCAACATTTCTTGTGCCCAAGCTTCATCTTTAATTAATGGAATGAGAGGAGCCGGTCGTCGGTCTACCGGTATTTCATTGAGAAAATTGACAAAAGTAGATCCAAGGCTAGGAAATGCTTTTGGAACGTGGAAGGCTTGTATGAGTCGTGTCCTATCCCATTGATCAGATCGAGCTTGGCGAATTATACGAGTGAGTATGCGTTCGGCATCCATTTCACCAAGAGACTTTAATTGATCGACGAGAGGCTGCATGAAAATCTTTGCTTCCAATATTGCCTCAAGCAGTGCTTTTCCTTCCGGCGAGATTTCATCGAAACGAGCAAGGGACAAGGATCGATCTCGACTTAAGTAAAGTAATGGGCGAAGATCAACCTCCCCAAGTTTCGGATTTAGCTTGAGCCACTCTAAAACGAACGGTGAATCCCAACTTTTATCAGGTGCTTGGTAGACTTCATCTTTTGTTAAAGTCTCCTCTATCTTTGCAATAAATGCAGCCTTACCATCTTCGCGAGCCGCAAGCTGCTTAATTAGATAATCGAAAGCAGCCGAGGATGCGTTTCTTTCAAAGAGTTGTAATTTGACAAGCTGATCAAACGAAATTGCCATTCCTTGGGCTTTTGCTACCGCATCCCTGATCAAAAGATTATTAAGAAACCTCTTGATTAGGCGTGGATTTCCTACTATGCGTTCGGCAGACACCATAATGCTAGCAAGCTGGTCAGCAAGATCAATTTCCCTGCTTAGTTTTGTAGCCTTGGCTCCGAAAGCTTCCTGCATCTTTTTTCGTGTAAGACCACCTACCCAAGGCTGACGAGCAGCCAATAAAACAACTTTTTCTGCTTCAGCTTGTTCCTCAGTTGTGATATCTCCACGTTGCTTAGCTAAATCTGAAAGCAGAAGTATTAGAAATGCTTTGACCTCAATTACGCCTAATCGAGGCACCTGCAGAGGAATCTGGATGAGTTTGTCGAAATAGCTGGTCACAAGATCTTCTGTCAAATCAATATCATTGAAATGGGCACGGACAGCCCCACGAATCATTTCCTCGTCAGCAGCAATTATGAATGCGGTTCTCTTAAGGAAGAGAAGCAAACGCATTGCTTCCAGTGTGGATATGGCAGTAGAAGGCAGGCACCGATCGAGGTCGTCTACTAAGACAATCAATGTTATATCCATTGTCTTTAGTAAATCCTCAAACGTATTTCGCAATGCAGAAATCTCTTCAGGAAGCGAGGTCTGTTCTTTATCCTTAAGAATACCGACTAACTCTGGTTGCACAGCTTCATATGCCACTCTCAGTTTTTCAATATCCTCTGCCGATGGTTGCCCGGCTCCTTTAATCAGTCCGCTCGCTGCCCCAAGCAAAGCTCCAACAGGACCAGCAAGTGTTCCCCCAACTACTGCACCGTATGTTGTAGGCAATATCAACTTTCCAAGTCGCAGCCAATTTATTCGTTTTGCAAAGTCAATCGCTTTGTCTACAGCTGTTTGTCGGCTTTTAGATTCTGCAACTAGCTTGTCCGCAACACTTTGGAGTAATGCCATTCTTGCATCATCATACCCTTGATATAACCAAGCGTTAAATTCAAGGAAAACATATTTTTTATTTTCATCTGCTTTCTTAAGTGAGTTACCTATCATCTTTACTAATGATGATTTTCCAGTCCCCCATTTTCCGGAGATTCCAATAGATATTGGTTCTCCATTCGATTCTCTTATGAGTTGAGCCGCAGTTTCAGCAACAACAGAAAAATTGAGAAGGTCTCTGGTCGTTTCAACATCATGCCACATCGTAAATCCCTACTTTCTATGCACTTAAAGCATGGCGATGTAAAGATTCTACCTTAGTCTTAGAAATTATACACTGCTGATTTAGCTAAATCTATACATTTAGATACCCAATAACAATGCTAGAAAAGAATTGGGTAGCGACATGGACGAACCACCCGTCTGTGTTTTTTTATATCATCTCCCTCATGTCTACCCAACAAACCTACAACCCCATCCGGTTACCCTTCATCATTCGGGGACGTGAAGTGATTGCGGATGATCTGCTGTTTCAGAGCCGTGACAACAAAGTACAGTTTCATTATCCTGATCCACGTCCCCTGCTTAGTCAGATCGTTCTCTCCAATCCTGTTCAACTCCAGCGGGATTTTGCCAACATACATGTCGGCGAGATCATCGATTTTCTGGCCGAGGCCGGTCGTGCCATGACGCTCAATCATGATCGCATTGAAAAGGCCTGCCAGTTTAGTATGCCGTTCAGCGCTCTTACTTCATCTATCGTGAAAGGTAGTTACGACCTCATCCCAATCGTCTTCTCAAAGATGGCGCTGCGAACAATGGTCGAGAACGAGATCGGTTCGAAATATCTGGATGGTTGGGTCGAGATGCCGTATGCAGACAAGATCGCAAGAAGACGTGCATACGGGGCAAGAACTTTGCATTTCATATCAGGCAATGTGCCCGTAGTTGCGGCGCTCAGCATCGCGCGAGCGGCATTGATCAAATCGGACAATATCGTCAAGGTCGCGCCTAATAATCCCCTCACCGCCTGGGCCATCGTGGGTGCGATGATAGATGTAGACCCGGATCATCCGGTCACAAAACACTTCTCGGTCGTGTATTGGCCAAAGGATATGCCAGAGTTTGAGAATGAATTGATTCAATCCCGCTATCTGGAGAAGATCATCTCGTGGGGTGGCGCGCTGGGCGGAGTGAACTCGACGCTCAATCACGGAAATCTGCAAGCATCCGGGATTGATGTGATTGCCCTGGGTCCAAAGTTCAGCATCTCCATTTTGGGCTCTGACGCATTCAAGTCGTATGAAGATATTGAGCATGTTGCAAAGCTCGCTGCCAGGGATGCAGGATCATTCAACATGGAATCCTGCAGCTCGTCACGTTTCCATTTTGTGCAGGCCACGCCTGATCATGCAAGACGATATGCCCAGCGGTTATATCTGCACCTGCAGAAACAGGATCCGGCTCTGAGCACGATCCCAAAGAATTTCCCAACCGAACTACGGGATGAATTGAAGGCGGCCCGCGTACAGGACGACCTGTATTACGTTGTCGGTGGAGAAAAGAATGAAGGCGCAGTGGTTGTGAGTCTCACTGGCGATGCACCCGACTTCTTTCCAACTCACAAGGTGGTAGTCGTTATTCCTTTCAGCGGCGATCCAGTTCTACTTGCAGATCGCATCCACCCCTCTACGCAGACGGTTGGTATCTATCCAGAGTCCTTGAAAGAACCGTTGCGGGACGCGCTGGTCGCGCGCGGAGTTTGTCGTTTCATCTCAATTGGTCACACCATCGATTACTCCATCGGAGGCCCCTTCAATTCATATGAGATCATGCGGCGCGCCTGCCGTTGGATCCTGGATGAGTCGTACCCATCCAAGGCCTCACTGCCCTGGTTCTACCTGCGTAAAGCCTGGCAGATCATCAACCATCATATTTTTTAGGAGAATATTTTCGTGACTTCATCAACATTTTTGGGTGCGCCTGAAACCTGGACACGCCTGCCGGTCCAAACTTTGTTCTCTCTTTCAGGGGATGAACTGATCGCACTCCAGTTTCACTGGGCAAGGAAACGTTTTGCGGCGCTCAGGGATTGCATACCGGCCTTGAAAGCCTTGGCAGACAAACAACAAGTGGGCACGCTGGAGGATCTCGACTCACTGGCTGCCATGCTTTTCACGCACCAGGTTTATAAGAACTATCCCTTTGCATTCATTGAGCGTAAACAGTTCGCTGAATTGACCCACTGGTTGGACAAACTGACCAGTCACGATCTATCTGCGGTGGACATACGCGGTGTGAACACCATTGATGAATGGCTTGCACGTCTGGATTATGCCGGCATGTTTATCTTTCACTCCACCGGCACGAGCGGCAAACTGAGTTTCTTCCCGCGCAGCCGGACCGAAAAGGAAGCCTGGATCGAAGGAAACTACACTTTCCTCGAAGCCTTCATGCCAGACATTCGCAATATCCACCTGCCGGTCTTCTGGCCGGCTTATCGCAATGGACATCAAGCAGGAATGCGCCTGATCTCGCACTTCGGACCGGCCTTGGCCGGAAGTCAAGCTGAATATCATAGCCTGTTCGATGCGACCATGTCGGCGGACTTCATGTCGCTGGCCATGCGCATGAAGCATGCCCAGGAACACGGCGACCTGACAACAATGGATCAGATCAAAGCCATCTTCAAAACAAAAGGCGAGATCGTTACGCTTAAGACCAGAAAGGCCGGCCTCACCAGAAATTTCTTCAATAAGATGGTGCGCGAGTATCATGGCCGGCGGGTCTTCCTGATGGCTTCGGCTACCGATCTTTTGGATGTAGCCGTGGACGGGTTAAAGGCTGGGGAAAGTCATGTGTTTGCGCCTGACTCTGTTCTTCTGACAGGCGGCGGTTTCAAGGGCAGGCAGGAGATCCCGGATTGGAGGGATATCCTGAAGCAGTTCTATGGCGTAGATCAGGTTTTCATGTCCTACGGCATGACCGAACTCAACACCTATCATCCGGCCTGCTCGAAAGGTGTCTATCATGTCTTTCCCTGGAACATCCCCTTGGTATTGAGCAATGACGGCCAGCCTCTGCCACGCATGGGTGTGCAAACGGGCCGCGCCGGTTATTTCGATTTACTGGCTCAAACCTATTGGGGCGGCATTCTTACAGGTGATCGCGTCACGGTCCATTACGAAGAAGAATGCTGTTGCGGCTGGAAGGGCCCCTGGATCGAGGACAATGTTCAGCGCTTCACGGAACTGAGGGGCGGCGAGGACATCATCTCCTGTGCGGGCGTGCAATCCGCCTACAGTGATTTCATGGAATACATCGCTGCCGATATGCCGGAGGAAAATTAATGGACCTTGCTGCGTTAAGCATGCTGGTCTTCGGTGTTCTGATCACAAGCATGGGCATGACCGGTTTGATGGCGCCTCATTTCCTGCTCGAGATCCTTGACTTCTCTTCATCCCCCACTGTGCAAATTTTCTTGATGGCCTCCTCACAGGCATCATTCGCAATGGGCTTGTATTACATTCTGGCCGCACTCCACGATGTTCGGGCATTTTATGGTTGGAGTGTCATCCTGCGAATCATAAATTTCTATGTCTTTACAAGAATGGTGGTATCTGGAGTCGCGCCTCCCAAATGGTTAATGGTCGCCAGCCTTGAACTGTCCGGCGCGCTTGCAACCGGGATCGCATTGACTTTGAAGAATAAGGAGGTTGCCTTAAATCGCTTCAACACCATGCGAATGGTGAGTGTGATCCTGGCCTTGCTGGGTGCGATCCTGGCATTCATTCCCTTTGGAGTCTATGGCAGCGCTTCAGCCTTCCTGGTGATCTCGAGCGCCGGCTTCATCTATGCCTACCGAGAGCTTGCTTCACCGCTGGATCTAAAAAGGTGAAACAGATCCCTTTTCGCTTCCAACGCATCCCGGTCGGGATCGATACATGTTATCTCCTGCGCGGGAAGAAAACCATCCTGATCGATGGCGGTGCAGCGGGGCATATGGAGGACTTCCAGCGTGGCCTGGCTCGATTTGGTATTCATCCAGGTGAGATCGATCTGATCCTCGTGACACACGGTCATGCAGACCATATTGGTTCGCTACATGCGCTTCGAGAACTGACCGGTGCCCTCATTGCTGCTCATCAGGATGATTGCGCCTGGATTGAAAGCGGACAACCGGCGCTACCTCCCGGTATCACCCTGTGGGGCAAGATTCTGGTTGGACTCGGTCAGGTTTTGTACAAACCCCGAATCCTTCCCTGTCGAGTGACTACTGTTTTCGGTTTAGAGGAGTATTCGCTGATGGAGCATGGGTATGGCATCCCCGGAAAGGTCATTCATACACCCGGTCATTCCTCTGGATCGATCTGTGTGTTATTGGATACGGGCGAGGTGTTCGCTGGGGATATGGCCATGAATGCCTGGTTTCTGCGCTCGACACCTGGTCTGCCTGTGCTGGCCGAGGACATGAACCTGGTGATGGAGAGTTGGGAGAAGCTGATTCGAATGGGTGCGAAACGTGTTTTCCCAGCGCATGGCTTGGATTTCCCCATTGAGGTGATTCAAAAAGAGCTTATGGCATTTGAGGCCAGGAAAACTAACAAGTACAAAACAGGAGCGTGAAGACCATCACCCCCATTAGCGACACGGACGGATCACCCATCCGCGTTTTTTTATATCATCCCCTCCATGCCTGAACCACAAGATCAATTCGCCGCATCCATTGCATCCGAAGCTGTTGAAGTATTGGAAGACCACCTGCTTTTCCCAGGCGGTTACCTGCTGCCTCTCTCCGCACGCGGCAGCGGTGTTCCAGGTATGGCAGATAGGCCGTGGTCGCGACTCGGCGCCGATATTTTTTATCCAAACCTGCCAGTGATGTACTCATTAGCCATGCGCCGCCAACCACCGGATGTGCTGCGCGGCTCGTTGCGTGCCAGGCGCACGCTCTTTGAAGGCTTCATGATGGCACTGGCCGAGAAGACCGGACGCAGACCATCACTCGCGGAGCGCTCTGCGGATCATGCAATGGACGCAGCAGAGTCAGAACTGACCTTCGGCAAACCTGCCTTTCAAATCGCCTTGATGAGCGCGCTGTTCGTGGAGCGCAATCGCTTCGAGGAAGCCGAGGCTGCGCGTCGGGTCATTGAATCGAATTTACGTGCGCGCGGACTTACCGCCCAGCGGCTATTCTACATCGCCGAGCGTGCCATCCATCATTTTCAACCCGGCGGAAAATTGTTTCCCGGTTTGGATGAACCAACTCTTTTTCTGGAAGAAGCGCTTCCATTGTTACCTGCACCTTCCCGCCAGGTATTGCCCGCAGACGATTCGGTCTGGATCGGAACGCATGCGCGCGATGGACGTGATGTGCATTTCTCATTCACAAAAGGCCTCGATCCGGCTGTCCCGCCTCCGCCGCATGCCACCACTTTGATCCTGGGAGAACCCGGCGCAGGAAAAACGACTCTGCTACGCTGGATCATGCTGCAACGATTATTGCAAGGCAGAACTGTGATCTCAATCGATCCCGAAGGAGAGAACAACCGCTTATGTGAAGCGGTTGGTGGGCGAGTCGTGCCGGCTGGGATACCAGAAGACAAAGATATGTGTCTCATCCATCCACTTCAAGGCGAGAACCCAGCTGAACTGCTACTCGCCACCCGTTTTCTCATTGCAGCTCTTGCTGGTGAGTCTGTTTTATCACCCGGTGTGCAGGCCGCATTACACGAAGCCGTGAAGCGACGCTGGGAGAGGCGACCCGGTCCGACCTCAATTGCAGAATTGGTTGAAACACTGGGGACCATCAATGCACCCGAGGCCGCCATGCCGTTGGCGTTGCTGCGGCCCTTCATGCGCAGTGGATTATTCGAAGGCTTCTTCGATAGGCCCAAGGCTCTTCTTTCTCCACACTTTCCCGCAGGTCAATGGTGGAACTTCGATTTGTCTTCTCTGCGTGAAGAGAACCGCGCCATCGTGCATGCCGTGCTGGCCTGGTTCCTGTATCACGCAGTTACGGTTGGAAAGCAACCGATGGACATCTTCATCGATGAAGGTTGGCGATTATTGCGCAGTGGCCCGTTCACAGATCTCTTGGATGAACTCGGAAGAAGAGCGCGCAAACGCGGCGTGGGCGTGACCCTTATCACGCACCTGCCCGCCGACCTGATGAAGAATCCAACATCGCTCAGTCTTGCATCCACTGCTTTCATTGGCCGGCTGGGCCCCGATGAAGCCTTTGCTTTCTACCGTTCGCTGGGCATCCCCGAAAGTGAAGCCCGCAGGAATGCAGAGACCACCTCAAGATTGCCGCCACGTGTATTCTTAGCTGCTCCCTCTGGCGGGCGCGGGGCATTGTTTCCCGTACTGGTCCAGGTTCCACCTGCCTGGATCCAATTCTGGAAACAACTGGGCGCGACAGGATTACCTCAATGATCTGTATGAAATGCGGATACGAGTTCGCGTCAAATCCAAATAATTGTCCTTTGTGTAATGGACAATGGCAGGGATGGGAATTGCTCTTCGCTCCGCACGCGCTGGATGATCTGCGCGCGCAGGTGACGAGCTGGCTTGGGCAATTGCCATATCCTGCTGTGATCGAATGGATTGCATCACCAAAAGGATTGCGCGTTCGTTTATTTCTTCCGCCAAATGTGGCTCAGGGAGTCGTGCAGGCTTGGGCTGCCATGACAGGCCAGCACTCACGCTGGCGCGCATTGGGTTCTGTGGATCTGCGCGGCGCTGGATATGTGTTGCATTCACCCAATCGTCTGCCGTCCCTAATTGCATCTGCAAAAGACAGCGATCCGCTCCTGGCAATTGGCAGCCGGCTGATCAGCGCTGCACGTGAAGGAAAAGCAGCCAGTCTCAGACTCTGGCTGCTTGGAAATGAAGGGCGGTTGCAGGAAAGATTGAGAACTCTGTCTTCCTATTCATATGGGACAGAAGGTGGTGTAGAGAACAACACCCCCAATCCCTGGGGTATGCAGTTGAACCTGTTGCGTTCGATGCTTGTGATTGGTATGTTGATCGCCGGCCTGAGCGGAGGCATTTGGAGTGCCGGTTGGTTCTCGCCTTTTCTTGGAATCCTGGGAGTCCTTGCGGGCGGAATGATCTGCATTGCATCCGCCTGGGGAATTCGGGATTGGCTGGAATGGCGCTCAATACCGAAGGAAATCCTTGAAAGAAGGATTCAGGAACCATTATTGAAAGTTGCATTGACGCTATCTTCTCCTATTGATCTGCCTCTGATCGCGGGCCAGGCAACCTGGAAGCCTTTAATTGAGACTTGGCCTGGCATCCGCGAACAAGGCTTTCCACTTCCAGCCGGTGAACTGGCCGGCTTGATCGCACCGCTTCAGATGGGCGAAGGTTCAGGGATGCTGGACCGCGCCGTCTGGCAGGAAGTGCCCGCACCGCCACCTTCCCAACCATTGCTGGATGCTGGTTTCAAGATCGGGCAGAGCGTTGCAACGGGAGAACTGGTTGGCGTTGACCCGGATGGACATGGCATGGCGACCGGCGGCAGCCGCTCGGGTAAATCATCCTTTGTGTTTGCGATGCTGGAACAGTTGATTGCACGAGGCGCGGATGCCCCCGGTATTTTCCTAACCGACCCTCACGTCTCGTTGGCAGACGCCTTTCTGGATGCAATTGCGCAGTTACCGGAAGAGCAGCGGCAGGCGGCCATCAAAAGATTGAGAATTATCACGCCCGATCAGCCGCAAGTCATTCCACTGAATCTTTTGGCCGTTCCGGATTTCACCTGGGCCGGCAACGCCATCGTGCAGATTGGCCGGCGCATATGGGATGACTACTGGGGTCCGCGCATGCAGGCAGCTTTGCTGGGTTTATTTCGTCTGGCGCATGTCTGGAATCAAAACCATCTTGAAGATGGACTTGGTTTATTGCACGTGGTCTTCATGGCCTTCAACAAGGAATGGCGGCATAAGGCGATGGCACTATTACCGCCTGGAGAACGAATGGGCGCGTTGGCTTTGGATGCCTTGCTGGGTCAGACAGGTGACGGTGATAAATGGAGTCAGGGCTGGGTCACGGAAGTCATCAGCCCGGTATTATCCAAAGTGATGGCACTGGAACTTTCGCCCTGGTTGTTCTCGGCCATGCACCAGGAACGCTTCGTGGATATGGATAAATGGATCGAGGAGCGCGCCTGGATCGTGTTGCGATTGCCTTCCGGTGAAATGGGGCGCGAAGGCGCACGCCTCACAGCGTCCGTCTTGTACAACGTCTTCGATGCAGCCTATCGCCGGGCGACATTGGAAAGGGCGGTGCCATTTTATTTCATCGTGGATGAAGCCCAGGAAATCGGCTCAGGTATGCGGCTGGAGTCCATGTTGTCTGAGGGTGCCAAGTTCGGCGCGAGGATGTTCGTGCTGGCGCAATCGCTCTCGATGATGCGCAAGGTGGAAGGCATGGAGCCGGTCGTGCAAGCCATGCTGGCAAATACTTCGACGCAGATGTTCTTCTCGCCCGATCCAGAAGATGCCGACTTGATCCGCGCCGCATTGAATTCAACCGTGCGCTATGGGAATATGACGCTTGACATGCCCTCCCTGCAGTGCTGGCTGCGGGCGCGTATTGCCGGTCACTGGCAGCCGCCGACCTTGACCCAGATCAAACCATTGCCGCGTGCCGATAATAGCCGAGTAAAGACACTTATCGAAGAAGTGATTGCCAGCCATCCAATAGATTATCTACCTGCAGATGGCTGGCAGGAAAAAGCCTCCAAGGTTTTGGAAACTATGCTTCCCGCGGCGCAGGCCAAACTCCTGGATGAATTCCTGGGTGTACGCATGGCAAATCAGGAAGCAAAGGTCTCACAGCCTCCACCGCTGAGTGACGACCGTCATCTTGGCTTTTGAAATGGAAATCCTTTTTCACCTCCTGCTTCTGCTTGGCCTGCTCTTACTTGCAATACTCTTTCTAGGCTCGGCAGTTATTCTGTTGGCCTGGGTATTCTCAAGAGGCAATAATGGCTGGTGATGTGGGCCGCTTAATCCTGCTTTCCCAGATCATGGCTGAGGTTTCCGCCCAAACCGACCTGTTGGAGGATGCAGGGAAACAGGCAGTCTTGGATTGGTTGAAGACGAATTGTGGTTTGATCATTCCGGGTCATGGGCATTTGAGTACAAGCAATAAACCAATTTCACTTGATGAATATCTGTTCTCCTGGTTTGTGCATTTACCGCCCTCGCGCGCAGTGTTGCTGTATCGTCTATTTATGAATGAGATCTCCAGGTGGCAACACCCTGCTGAAATATCTTCTGGCTGATCTCATGATTGATTTTTTCCAGGTACATCGGAGATATCCATGTCTTATCCAAAAATGAGGTTGATCCTTCCGGGCTTGTTTCTGCTCCTTGCCATCTTTTCGATGGCCTTTTCGGGTAATAAACGGCCTCTCGCGGCTTTGGCTCTTCCGCAAGGCCGCACTCACGATCAGGCGCATGATACCGGCTATATCGATTGGAGCGGTCCGGTGCAGTATGTGAATGTAACGCACCGGGATGGTTCCTCCCTGCCGCCGGAGGAGGGCGGAACATCTTGTATCTCTGGCTGCTCGGAATGGGTTACACAATTGGGCGATGGGGCAACGGCAAGCGGTTCGTTTGATCGGGATATCACCTCGTTTCAACTCATGGTGGGCTTTATTCCTGACTCAGGTGTAGGGAGTGCCACGCTTCGAGCCTGCTCGGCTGTTGACACGTGGAATCTATATAGCGGGACAATGGGTCTGCCAGGTTTTGTGAACATGCCTTTGACTGTCCCGGCTGGTTGCCGTTCCTGGTCCCTCTCCGCCTCCGGAGGTTATGTTGATTTTCGGTCAATGGATGTAACCTACATTGTTTTTCCACCCACTGCCACCAGCACAGCAACTCCTCTGCCAACCTCGACTCCCTACCCCACCAGTACCCTAAAACCAACCCTCACGCCCACGACGCTCAGTACAGCAACTTCAGCACCGACGAATACCTCCACCCCAACACCCACGCCTCTGCCACCAGTGATCACCGGCCAGGTGGTTTGCGACCTTTGGGGTGACTTAGGTTGGTGTAGAGGAAATGAGTCACTTGAATTGACCGCCGGTGACCCGCAAGGATTTAGTATCAGGATCTATGGGGACCTGAAGGGAAATGCCTTTACTTGTGGAAGTTCCTGCAGTATGCCCTTGCCAGAAGGAGTTGGCACTGCGAATTACAGTGCGACTTCCACGAGTGGGCGGACCGCCAATGGATCATCTGCATGGCTGCGCGATGTCGCACCACCAAATCTCAATCTTATTCTTCCACCGCTGGATGGAAAGAATGGTTGGTATATCTCGGAAGTGAACTTGTCTGCCAATGCCACGGACACAATTTCTGGTCTTGATTCAATGACCGGAAGTATGGATGAAGGCGCGACTTGGAATTCTTTTCCACTCCATATCTCGGATGGAGTTTATGCTGTGGCTGGCCGTGCGCGCGATCTGGCAGGGAATGAAGCAGCGGTGACTGATGTAATCCATGTGGACATAGTACCCCCAATCTCATCATTTACATCCCATTCAAACGGTGAGGTGGTGCACGGAAATGTAAACCTGTCTGGGAAATCGGAGGATGAGACCTCTGGACCGGCGAGCGGCGAACTCTCTTTGGATGAAGGAACTATCTGGCAACCGGTCGCGATGGATGCAGACCGAGTTTGGTCTTTTGCCTGGGATACGACCGGTTTGCTGAACGGTTCGTACACAATAATTATGCGGGCAACGGATGAAGCAGGCAACCAGGGAGACGCGGCTCAGATCGTGCTGCTCGTGGATAATTTGCCTCCTTCTGTTTCTCTGACAGATCGCTGGTGGATTTGGGAAACTGGGAAGTTGCAGGTGTCTCCCAATTACTTTCCGATTGCTAGCGTGAATATGATCATCCGCGATCCGCAGAACCGTTGGCCGGCAGTGATTCTGGACTTTGATCCGGATAAAATCCCAAGTTTCATTTCCTGGGACCAGCGCTTTGCCGATGGGACACTGGCTCCATCCGGTGAATATCGTGTCTTGGTGGTTGCTTGTGACATTCACGACCTATGCAGTAACGATTCAGGAATAATTGCAATCCCGTATGTTGCTACTTCAACAATTACCTTGACACCATCGCCGGCCGCAACATTGACTGCAGCCCTTCAAGACACGTCAACGGAAATTGTGAAGCCGGTATTGCCGACGCCAGGTTATATTGCTCCTCTGCTTGAACTAACTCCTGCCCCCGTTCAATCAGTCTCTTCGTTGCCCTTATGGCAGGTGATAGGTTTGGGTGGCTTGATGCTGGCGCTTGCATCGGCCAGTTTGGTTGACCCGCGTCCTGCGGCTCTGGATCGTTTGACGGAAAGCATTCATCAGACATCAGCCCGGAATGATTCTGACCCATCGAAAGATAAGTAATAATTCTTGTATCGAAAGGATTGAAAAAATGGAAACTTCTCTTGCTCTTGTAGTGATTGCAACTGTAATTTTCTTTGGGGCGCTCATCAGCCTTGGCAATGAACGCCAGCGCAAGGCGATTGATGGTCTGCGTGAACAGACCGTCTTGTGGGCGATGCAGGACCTGCGCATCAAACGTGAAAGGTTGGCCCGGGATGCGAAGGTGGACAATCCACTTGGATGGTTTAATAAGATCGCATCTAAAGTTATTGGCCTGGACTTGAATGTTCAATTCGAGGAGGCCTTTGACGAGCCACGGGCATTGATTTGTGCCTCTGGTGATGGTGGCGATAAGGTTGTTTTTAGCCCGCTTTCTCCAAATGAGATCCGCCGGATGAAGCGTGACAGGCGCAGCCGACTCACTCAATATATAGATCCAAATCCGTTACTGTCCTTGCTACGTGGTATAAAAACCTATCAAATCTCTGTCTTGAATGGCGGAATCTTATTTGATCTGGAACTTCCGCTGGCTTGGAAGGGTCTGACGGGACAGGACATAAATCTGATGGAAAGGTTATGGATTTATGTGAGTTGAAAGGATAACCAATTGTATCTGGATCAAAGTTGCGATACTGTTTTTTCAATCCTCCCAATCCACGAAGAACAAAGGGTGAGAGGCATGAGGATTTGATCGTTTATTACTGGCTGTCACTGGCAACTGGGTCAGTGTTCCAATCCTTTCAGTAGAGGCGTAGGGATTCAGATAGATCACGGGTCCTATCCCCGTCGGGGTCGCAGAGATAAAAATCGCTCATTTTGTGGAGCGATTTTTATTTTGTGTCAACTTCTGAATCTTTCCAGATACCTTATTCCAGCAAGTGGCCGCTTGTGTGCATAGCACAAAACACCTGGTGGCTGAGTAAGTAGCCAGAACAGCGGTAAAATAACGTGATACCTTTTTTTGTTTTACTTCACAAATCCGGGCGGATGACCCAAGTCGCCAGCACAACTCTTAGTTTTTGAAACTGACCATGCCAACCTAAACCATTGGTTTACTTTTGGTTTTTGCGCTCCAACACTCCTAATTCAAAACAGATATTCACGACCTGCGGATCGAAATGCGTTCCGACCTGCGACCTTATGTAATCGAGCGCTTTTTCATTCGACCAGGCTTTGCGGTAGACGCGATCGGATGTGAGCGCATCCCATACGTCTATCACGGCAAAAATGCGTGCAACCAGCGGGATCTGAGTGCCTTTTAGTCCGCGTGGATAGCCAGTGCCATCCCATTTTTCATGATGGCAGTACGGAATATCTAGCGCCAGCCGCAGGAAGCGAATAGGAGAGAGCAGCTCGTAGGCAAAGGTTGGGTGCTTCTTCATCGCCACCCATTCTTCATCCGTCAGAGGGCTGGGTTTGTGTAGAATCTCGTCCGGGATACCCATCTTGCCGATATCGTGCAACAACGCTCCCCAGCGGACTTGCACCAGTTCCGCCTCGCTCAAGCCGAAGGCGCGCGCGAGTTTCATCGCCATCTCTGTTACTCGCCGAGTATGCCCCTCGGTTTCTTTGTCGCGCAAGTCGAGGGCGTGCGACCAGCCTTCTAACGTGGCATCATAAGCCAGAGTGAGGTCCAGGTTGGAGCGTTGAAGATTCCCAAACAGGGTTGCGTTGTCAATTGCTATGGCGGCTTGTCCCGCCAGCGTATTTAGGAAATCGAGCCATTCGAAATCGGGGTCAAGTGGACTGCGATTGAAGACTTCCAGTACGCCTTTTACCTTGCCTTTTGCGATAAATGGTACGGCATAGTAACTGACGAAGTTATCGTTCACCAGTGTTTTTCGAAGGATCGGGTTGTCAACTCGCGTTCTCAGATCGGCAATATGAATTGTTTGACGTTCCAAAGCAGCGCGCCCGGCATAGCCTTCGCCTAGAGAAAGGTGACCTTTTTCAATGCCTAAAGTATTGAAGCCTTGCCCCGCGCCGAATTCCAGGATGTTCAGGTCCGGATTCATGATAAGAATATCCGCGGCATCTACTTTTTGTTGTGAGATGACGCGATCAACGATGGAGGTCAGGCTCAGGTGCAGGTCAAAGCTGGACGCGATCATTCGGTCGATTTCGTTCAAGGCTGTGAGTCGCTCGAGCTGGCGTTTGATCTTTTCTTCCGCCCGCTTGCGCTCGGTGATGTCACGCACGATGGCAGTGTATAGTTTTTGTCCGCCGATCTCAAGTCGTGAAATAGAAACTTCGCTCGGAAATACTTCGCCATCGGCGCGCAAACAAGTCAGCGCCAGCGACGGGGTTTGCATCGAGCGTTTGGTCAAAGCAGACTGACCGAACGTGCGTACGAACTCTTTGTGCTCTTTGCGAACATATTCAGGGAGAAAGCGGTCAAGCGTTTGGCCGATGGCTTCGCTTGCCAAACATCTAAACATTTGCTCGGCGGAGGGATTGAAGATGATAATTTTCTGCTGTTCATCCATCGTGATGATGGCATCCATCGTTGAGTTGAATATGCCTTCCAACTGCATTCGGCTATTCTGAAACGCTTCTTCCACCTGTTTGCGCTCGGTGATATCCTGGAAAATTACGTAGAATAGACCACGATCACTCAACTGAACTGTCTTCGCCCATACATGTACATTTCTGATCTCGCCGCTTTTGGTGCGGTGCAGTGTTTCGAAATTGTCACTTCCTTCGCGTATTATTTTTTGCATACGTCTGGCTGTTTCCTCTGGTTCCTCCAAAACTTCGTAGTCAGAGATTCTCAGAACAGCAAATTCTTCACGGGTGTAGCCCAATTGCTTGTGTGCCGTTTCATTCGCCTCGATGGTCTTTCCTGTAGCAGGGTCTATCAGAAGAACGCCATTCGGTGATTGCTCGAATAATACACGATAGCGTGCTTCAGCATTCCGAAGCGTTTCTTCTGCCTGCTTGCGCTCGGTAATGTCGATTGCGACTCCCACGATCCCGACCACCTTGCCATCCGTACCCCGTAGAGGGCCCAGGTGATTATCGAAATACACGCTGCGCAACTCAGTGATGGCGGCCACCTCTTCGCCAGCAAGAACACGACGAATAACATTCTCCCCAGTCGTCACCTTTCCACTGTATTCGACAAATGGAAACGAACCATAGAGATCAAACGCTGATGTCCCGACATTCTCGCCGGGTTTCAATCTGACATTTTCTAATCCCTTGCCTTCTGACAGAGTGAATATGCCCTGACTATCTGTGGTAAAGATCGTTATTGGGGCATTATTCAAGACTGCGTGCAATTGTGACTCCGTTTCCCATAGCGCCGCCTCGGCCAGTTTGCGCTCTGTGATGTCGTGTGCTATGCCGCGCACTATGGGAACGGCCATGCCATCTGCCCGCAAAGTGTTGTCGTATTCCCAAATACGGGTTTCACCGTTAGCTGTCTGTATCTACATAAGGCCGCGTGCATGGCCTGCAGACTGTATCTTTTTCAAATACAAACTAAAAAAGCGGTGCATGTCCGGCGCGAGCAGATTAACCATATCCATCTGCAACAAGTCTTCGCGGGAGTACCCAGTCAGCCGAACCGCTGTTTCATTCACCGAGAGCAGTTTCCCTTCGAGGTCGTGAGTGCAGATCAAATCGTGGCTGTTTTCAACCAGATCGCGATAAAGGTCTTCGCTCTCGCACAAAGCTTCTTCCGCTTGCTTGCGCTCGGATTCAGTTTCCATCGAATTAAGTGCGAAGGAAATATCCTGTCCAATTTCATCCAGAAGTTTCTGATCGTCATCATCAAAACCTTGTAGATCGGACGCGTAAACCGTCAGTGCGCCAACCAGGCGGTCCTTTTGTCGAATTGGCACTGCTGCCGATGAGCGATAACCGCGTTGCATGGCTTGTTCACGCCACGGAGTCATGCGGGGATCAGTGGCAATATCCTGGCAGATGATACAGCGCCCTTCACGGATCGATGTGCCGGTCGGGCCGCTGCCAAGTTTCGGGTCATGAATTACGATGCTTATGTTCGTCAAATAGCCTTGTTCTTCGCCCGCGAAAACGATCGGTTTGACGTACTCTTCGGCCTCGTCGATCAGACCGATCCAGGCCATGCGGAACTTGCCATGCTCAATTGCTACACGGCAGATCTCTGAGAACAAGGTGTCCCGGTCTTGTGCACGCACAATAGCTTGATTGATTTGGCTGATGGTGGCATACAAGCGATTAATATGCAGAATTTTCGCTTCGGTTTGTTTGCGCTCGGTGATATCCTGGGTTAATGAGGCAATGCGGTAACCGTTTTTTGTTTTGATGGGAAAGATGATTTCATGAATAAACTGTTTCCCTCTACTCGGCCGTGAATAAAGCTCTGCTTCTATCGGGCGCTCAAAAAGTGCAGATTTTCCGGTCCGTAAGGCCTCCAGAACCATGGATTTGATACGCTCTCGATTCTGGGGTGTGCGCCGTTCAGGGACTGTCATTTTCATGGCTACATCCCAATATTTCATACCAAAAACTTCGCTGCGCTTCAGCCCTGTAATTTTCTCATTAGCTTGATTCCATTCGATAATATGACCTTTTTCATCGATCAGTGTAACGCCTTCTGAAGATTGTTCGATAATGCTATGAAAATAATTCTCATTCTTTATCATGGCGACCTTGTTGCGCGGTTGCCTTGCCGTAGGTTTTCCAGATGTGCGCGGCAATTTCGTCCCTTTTGACTTTGGACGGGCGACGGTCTGCGTGCCCGCCTTTGGTTGGGATGATTTTGAATTAACCTGTTCTTTTTTGGAGAGGTCGGATTTCATTCTGTACTCCATCTCACCGAGTCAGTAAGCCATCGTTGCAGCAAATTGCGAATTTCAATTCTAAAGTTGCCGGGGACTGAATCCCTGCATCAAGGCGTGGAAACCTGCTCGTGCCGGTCGGAAACCGTTTTCAGCCAGGGGATTTACGTTTTGGATATCCTCGGCTGATGGAGCAGGAAGTGCCAACTGTCTAGAGCCAGCGCGTCATAAGTACTTCATAAGTAACCCAAGTTGCTGCCTTCAAATTTCGAAACCGAATTCCTCGATAACCCTCAACGCAAAGTGTAAAGTCTCCGCTAAGACGTCAAGTTTTTTATTGCTATTGCGACCCTGCCCTGCCCTGGCCGCAAGCACATGTACTAGTTCGCGTTGAATCTTTGGTGATGGGTAGCAACTTGAGTTAAGTATATGCCCATTATTGCAGTTTCGCACTTTCTCATTGCTTGTCCAATTGAATGGTAGTACACCCGTCTTCGCCTTGAACTTGCAGGATAACTTCACTTTGGATGGATGTTCTATTGGCGCGTTTGAAAAGTAATATAACATAGTAACGGTACATTAACAAACCGTATTCTTCTCATACAAGATCCTCTGAGGAATTTTGTATGAGAAGACGCATCCCAAGAACCATACGTTTGAGCCAATCGGACAATTGTGAGATTGAGAGATTACTGGGCAAAACCTGCCACTCTATCTTTGATCTCCGGCCTCCTTTCAGATCCAACTCGTGGCCGTTCCATACTGTTTGTAGAAAATGCGCTACTACTCCAACAACTGATTGTCTTAATCGATTGGTCAAACGTCCTCTGCTTACCAATCTAATATTTAGCGGATGAGGCAGTAGCCAAGACAGGGCGCCGCAAATTGTTGGCCGTTTCGCTCAACAGAAAATAATAGTGGAGAAATCTTGAACAAAGTTGTTTTTGGAGCCACCGGCCCCACCGGGCTGAAGTTGTGCAACCAAGCACTCACGGCAGGACACCATGTCACCGCTGCCGTGCGACGCCCAGACGAATTCCCGGTGCGAGATTATGCTCTGAATGTTGTCAGGGCGCACGTTATGAACGGATTGTCCCTCGCTCCTGTGATCGGAGACGCCGACGCCTTTCTGTCAACGCTGGGTGCGGCGTACTCGCGTCATGAGATTCGCGTGTATTCGATTGCTACAAACGCCATTGTTGAAGCAATGCGAGCTAGCGATCATTGTCACAGGGTGGTAGTCGTGAGCGCAGGTTTATCCGGACGGGACCTTCCAAAAGTGCGTGGTTTCTTCCGGGATAATGTTGCTTTGCCAATTCTAAGAAAGGTTGTTGGCCGAACGTTATACGAAGATATGCTGCGTATGGAGGACTTTCTCGCCACTTGCAAAGATATTGCTTGGACGATAATTCGACCTGGCTGTCTCATTAACGGCATGAGTGTCTCGAAATATCGCTTAGCTGATGAGTTCCCTATTGGAAACGTCCTAATCTTGCGGCCGCCATGCTCGCGGAGCTCAACCCAAACGGACACGTGCATAAGATGATAGCCCCAACCACACGCTAACAAGCCTCTATGCAACAAAGCGCGCGAGCCAGCTGTCCAGGCTGGTATACCGATACCATAGGAAAGAGCGTACACTAAACTTGGGACGGTCGGGAGTCGGCTTTGCTTTCCTGGATGAGGAGCCCTCGGGTTGCCTCTGTAAGTAGAATGCCATCCGTCGCCCAAGAAGACCCGATTGGGAACATTGAGGGCCTGTTGAGCAGGTTGCCTCTTATCACTGGCCAGCGTGGGTAGTGTATCACGTCGAGAGCTGGTGGGCTTGGGCCATTTTAGCCATTCCACAACCGCCTCACTCTTTCCATTTCATAAGGAGGTCGCGTATGCGGTACATTGGTTTGGATCTGGCCCTAGCCACCGTTCATAAAGCGGTAGTGATCGATGAACAAAGCCAGGATGTCACACCGGTCTTGAGCGTGGAAACTTCAGCCCTTTCCCTGGAGCAACTCTTCCACCGAGCCCGCGAAGGAGCTCGATTGGATGAACCCCTCGTGGTGGTGATGGAACCCACAGGCATGGGCTGGTTCCCCATTGCGGTGTTTTGCCAGCGTCAGGGGGTGAAGGTCTATCTGGTCAATAGTCAACAGGTTGCTGATCTGCGGCGCTACTATCGGAAACACGCCAAGAGTGATCGGATCGATTCACGGGTATTGGCCAAGCTGCCGATCGTGAGCCCGGAGAAACTGCATGCGCTGCAGTTGATCGGTGCTTCGCAGTTGGCTTGTCAGCGCGGCTGCAAGGAACTCGATCGGCTGATGGATATGAATATCGCTATTCAAAATCGCCTGCGTTCCATCGACCGCTTTGCCTGGCCAGGTTTGGAGCACGTCTTTCCGGATAACGTTGCATCCATCACGCGCTGGTTTCGCGAACACTGGTACGATCCGCAAACCGTTCTGGCTTTGGGAGAAGAAGGTCTGCTGGTAAATTGGCTGGAAAACGGGCAAACTTCGGACGAAATGCTCGAATCCGGCCAGTGGGCCAACGCTCTCGTTCAACTTGCAGAACAAGTGCTGGCTTTGTATGGGACCGAGACTGCCTTTCTGGACTATGTTTATTTACAAGCGGAAGTCACGCGCGAACAGTCCTTGCTTTCCAAGCTCGAAGCAGAATATAAGCAGTTGCAGTTGGAAACGGTGCGCCCGTTATATCGTCAATCACACCCCAGTCGAAATCTTGAAACCTTGTATGGCGTAGGGCAGGATGGAGCCGCCGTGTATTTCAGTTTCATCGGTGACCCAAGACGTTTTCCCGATCATGCTTCCTTTCGAGGCTGGAGTGGCATGATCCCGCGCAGCAGCCAGAGCGGTACCAGCGAAGCCAAGGGCTTGCCGATCTCTCAAGCCGGTCCGGACCTGATCAAGAAATTCTCGTTTCTGGGCGCCGAGACTGCACGGCAATGGGATCCGCAGATCGCCGCGATCTATTACGACCAGATCATTCACCATGGCAAGCATCACACGCAGGCCGTTTGTGTGTGTGCCACCCATCTGCTCGATCGCATCTGGACGATCCTTAAAGAAGACCGCGCCTACGAATTGCGCGATGTGGATGGAACTCCGGTGACTGTGGAGCAAGCTCGAAAGATAATTGCCACTCGTTACAATGTTCCGAAGGAAGTTCGGCAGCGCAACAACCAGAGGAATCGTCTGGCTCGCCGGGAGCAGCAGGCAGAAAAGAATCAGAAGAGGAAAGGCCGATCCCATCAAGTAAGAGGCGAGTCAGAAACTCCCTCATTGTAATTGGGCACAACCTTTCCTCTATTGAAAGTGTATACCTCGGATAGCGGTGCGTCAAGCAGCTGCTCATGTTTTGTTGCGCCTTGTTACTACTCGATTAATATGAAATCCGACGCTTCAACTATTGACAAGACTTAGAACTTCTACTTAAGTCATCCGCCCAGATTTTGCGATATAAACCAGCTCACTGTTGTCTCATTAGTGGACAATGGCGAGCTGGTTGCGTTACAAGATCCGGGCAGATGAACGAAGTAGCCAGCACAAAGGGAAGGAGAAGAAAGTGGCGATTATCGCATGTATACGAAAAACTCTGACGATCTTGAATGCGATGATGCGCGACCGACAGCCGTTCAGGCTTTCCTTTGTGGTGTGATCTTTGTGCTTTCTGCAATAAAAAGGACAGCAACCGTCTTGACTTTAAAGACAGTTGCAGCACGCTTTGTTGGGCGCACCCGTTTTTGACAAGCCGTTCAGAAATTGGTCGTGATTACCTTTTACCAAGTGCCTGTGCAATCTCATCTACATGGTTGACGAATGTAGATATGTGTGCTTCATTCTTATATGTAATGAGTTGGGCGCTGGGTAATTCGGTAACTACTTTCCGCACAAGAGCGATGGGAACATTTCCGTCTTGCTCACCATGGAGCCACTTCAATGGCATTTGGATTTCATCCAACCGAAAATCGAATTTTCTCACATACATGCGCATGTCCCAGAGCGGGCCCTTTGTCCCTTGATGTATAGTCGCTTGAATCATCTGCATGAAAGCTTCGACTCGCCCGGGTTGTTCTACAACAGCCAGGTCTGCGGGGCGAAGACCCTTTTTCATCTGGTCCGGTGAAGTGCCTGACATTGCTTTCAGTAAGGATGGCATAATGAATGGCGCATGGCGGGCGAGAAGCCAAAATAGCCGGTTTGGGACAGACAGGCTATTCAATGCTTCGGGAGAGTCCATTCGCCCGCACGAGCCGGAGACGATAACGGTGGCAAGGAGCCGTTTGGGAATCTTCGCCGCACAGACCAGTGCATACCCACCGCCGCCCGAGTTTCCCAGCACAGCGAATTGTCCGAGTCCCAACGTGTCTGCGAGGGCAGTGACATCTTTGGGCCAATCGGAAAAGCCGCGATTGGGATGGAAGTCGGAGCCTCCCATCCCTGGGCGGTCAGGGGCGATGATGCGCAAGCCGAGCCGACTCCAGACATCATCCCCGATCACCGCTGGCTCGAGCCGTGAGGACGGCGTGCCGTGAAAATACATCACCGGATAGCCATCCTGCTTGCCATATTTAGCATATGATAATTTTCGGCCGTCAGACAGGATGATGTGGTTTTCAGTATTCATATTATTGGGCGATTCTCAACTGTGTTTTATAAGGAAATCCATCAAGGCCGCGTTGAATTTTTCAGGCCATTCTGCTGGAAGTCCATGATGCGCATCAGGGATGACAACGAGTTGCGCATTAGGTATTCGCTTTATGTATTCCTCTTTGAATGCGACAGGAGTGTAATCCTGATCTACCGTTAAGATTAGCGTTGGGCATTTAATGGATCCCAGCTTATCCATCACGGTCCAGTTGACCATGGCGCGCATTGCATCCAGATAAGCCCGCGAGTCATTCTTTGCCCAATTCTCAACGAAGGTTTTTCGTAGGGATGCATGTTCGTCTCTTGGAAAGAGATTCTTGCTCAATATTTCCCCTATCCTGCGCATGCCAAACAGGCGCACAACGGTAAATCGTTGCCAAACTCCCACCCTGTCCTTGAAAGTGCGTATCACAACTTCGGGCCCGCTGTTCACGATGGTCATCGTTTTTACCAGAGACGGGAAATCAGTGACTAGCTGAAAGGCGATACATCCGCCTAATGACAGGCCTACCACATGTGCCGATTCGATGCCTAATGACTTAAGCACCGCGGCGGCGTCGGAAGCAAACATGGACAGGCTATACGGTCCTGCTGGTTTATCAGATTGCCCATGACCGCGCATATCAAATGTTATCACCCGGTAGGTTTTGGAAAACTCCTGTACCTGCAATTCCCAATCTCGCGTGCTTGAACCCAGACCATGAATGAACAGCAGTGGTTGACCTTTGCCGTTCACTTCATAATACAAATTGGTGTTGTTGGATTGTGTTCTGGACATGAATCTTTCTCCTTGATGTAAGTAGGATAATATCGCCTGTAGTCATGGGGTTTTTCCTTGTTTTGGTTTCGCAACCTGAGGTTGCCCCATGACTCAACTAGCACTAAAGGTTATATAGAAATCTCCTATTGTGGACAGGAGATTTAGGATACTTCTGCTGTGACCACCCGATTACGCCCTTCTGCTTTTGCCCGATAAAGAGCTGCGTCGGCAGAACGTAACAATGCTTCTGCGGTTGCAGCACACTCAGGGAACGTGGCCACACCCAGCGATATGGTGATAATTCCCAGCGCCTGACCGTGATGTACAACAGTCAATAGACGGGATTTCTCGCGCAATTCTTCTGCTCTCTGTTTGGCGTCGTCAAGCGTGGTCTCCGGCAATATCAGTACGAATTCCTCGCCGCCGAAGCGACAGGCTACATCGCCGCCGCGCACATTGGCTTTGAGCAATTGACCCAGTTCGCGCAATAAGGTGTCGCCTGCTTCATGGCCGAAAGTATCATTGAATTGTTTGAAGTGATCAATATCCAACATAATTACATTCAATGGGCGCTGATTTCGCTCTGCACGTCTGATTTCACGCGCAAGAGTCTCTTCCATAAAACGTCTGTTATGCATATCTGTCAGCGGGTCGCGAATGGACTGACTCCGCAAGGTTTCGCGCAGGCGTAAATTGGCAAGTGCAAGTGCGATATGTTCCGTCGCAGTCACAACCAGTTGTTCATTGAAAGGCAATATGTTGTCAGCCGTATTGCTGCGAAGATAAAGAACGCCCAACGATTCTCCCTGTGCTGTCATGGGAATACACAGGCCTTCGTGTGACGGAAGAGAGTTGCGGCATGGTAAACCGATGCATAGTGTATCGAGTTTGTGCGGGCGACCTCGCCGAAGTGCCCAGCATTTATCGGACTCGAATATTCGAGTGGTTTGTTCCTTGGATAGATCTCCCCATACCTGAACGGCCTCCAGGTCATCGCGGGAAGGACTGTGTATATACAAAGCTCCTGAGGATGACGGAAACAGGCGATGACTAATGTAATCAATTGTACGATATGCTTCCTCGGTTGAAGCGCAGGCCTGAAGAAGATCATTCATTTCCGTCAATAGTGTGGCATCCGCGTTGTGCTGTTCAAGTTTCGTCACGGATGATTTTAATTTTTCGTTGGCCTGTTGCAATGCCCGCTCATCCTGCTTGCGCTTGGTAATGTCAGTAATTGAAACAAATGCCCGATGTGAAATTTTGCCTGAGCTGGGAACTACTACCAGACTTAGTGTGATGTAAATTTTGTTACCCGTCAGAGTCTGGTTGATGGCTTCACCTTCAAACACGGTTTTACCGTCGGCGAGAGCAATCAATTCCTCCCTGAATGAAGAGAAAGATTCATCGCAAAATACTTTGTCTATTCCTTCCAGAAAATCGTCCTTCGATTTGGCTTGGTACAGCTTGAGAGTCTCCTTATTTATATCGATGATCTTCATCATCTTGGCGAAATTCTCAATCACTTCTGGATGGGCCTCAAAATAAGCTGTAAAATCGGTCACCCCGGTCTGGCGCAACTCGTCAATATAAGCGACGATGAGAGAGAAATCCTCTTCCCAGAGAGATATAGGGGCATTTTCAAATAGACTTCTAAACCGCTTCTCATTCTCGCGTAACAAATCCTCAGATCGCTTGCGCTCGCTGATGTCCTTGAAAACGACCACTGCTCCGGCCAGCGCATCGCTATCTCGAATCGGTGTGCTCACGTACTCAACCGGCAAACTCGTGCCGTTCTTTCTCCAGAAGACATCGTCGACGGTGCGATGCGACATGCCATCTTGGAGCACGGTGTAAATCAAGCAATCCTCTCTTGGGTAGGGGGAACCGTCCGGTCTGGAGTGGTGTATTATCTCGTGCATGGACTGGCCAATCAGTTCCTGAGCCTGATAGCCGAGCATTTCCGCTGCCGCCGGGTTAATGAAAGTGGCTTTCTCCTCTAAGTCAATCCCATACACACCCTCACCCAGTGCGCCCAGGATAAGCTCATTCTGGTGGCTGAGCCTCCGAATATCCTCATCCATCCGCTTACGTTCAGTGATGTCCCGTAATACACCGATCGCATTCCATCCGTCTTTTTGCCTTATTGCAGAGATAGAGAGTTCAATAGGGAATTCTGTTCCATCTTTTCTCACAGCCACAAGTTCGAGGGTTTTTCCAAGAACAGACGCATCGCCAGTCTCCCTGAATTTTAGATAACCATTCCGGTAAGCCTCGCGATATCGCTCTGGTGTAAGCAAAAGATGCGATTCCTTGCCGACTGCCTCTCGGGCCGAATACCCGAATATCTCTTCCGCGGCTTTGTTCCAGTAACCAATGTTTCCTTCGTTATCCAGCAGAATGATCGCATCCTTGGCCGAGGCAGTGATGTTCTGAAATTTTTCCTCACTCTCACGTAATAATTCCTCGGATCGCCTGCGCTCGGTGATCTCAGCTTCCAACCGGGAATTGGCCGATTCAAGCTCCATCGTGCGTTGTTTCACCCTCGACTCCAACTGGCCGTTCACTTCCTGCAATTCCATTTCTGTCCGTTCGCGGTTGGCGATTTCTCGTTCCATTGGCCGCATCATGAAATAATATAGAGATGGGAAGAGGAGAACTACCAACACGGTCGAATCGGAGAGCACCTCGATCAAGGTGTTTGGATGTTGAATGAACCGGCGAAGCAGAAGCATGATCGCCACTTCGATAAGAAACACCATCGAGATAATGACCAACAGCGAATACAGAGACTTGGTATTGGATGTTTTTATCGTTTTTTTCATTAGCTCTCCTTCTTCGAGGTACTGGCTATGGTTGCCAGGAATACATCTACTACATCTGGATCAAAATGAGACCCTGATAATTCACGGATGTAGGCTAAGGTTTTCTCCTTTGACCAGGCGGGCCGGTAGGGACGATCAGAGCGTAATGCATCCCATACATCTACAATCGCAAAGAGACGCGCCGCCATTGGAATCTGTCCACCTTTCAGCCCGCGCGGGTAGCCTGTGCCGTCCCACTTTTCGTGATGACAATAGGGTATATCCAGTGCAGGTTTCAGGTAGGCGATGGATGAAAGCATATCATAGGCAAATTGGGGATGCTTCTTCATGATTACCCATTCTTCGTCGGTCAGTTTGTCGGGCTTGAGCAGAATCCCATCAGGAATGCCCATTTTGCCGATATCGTGCAGGAGCGCACCGCGGCGGATGTGAACGAGCTCGGTGTCGCTGATGCCCATTGCTTGTGCCAGCCGCCCGGCCATTTCAGTGACGCGCTGGGTGTGTCCCTCAGTCTCTTTGTCCCGCAGATCCATGGCTTGTGACCAACCTTCGATAGTGGCATTGTAGGCGACTGCGAGATCCATATTGGCGCGTTGCATGCCATCGAAGAGCTGGGCATTATCTATAGCGATGGCCGCTTGCCCGGCAAGGGTTTCAAGGAAATTCAACCATTCATCATCAGTAGACTTGAGTGCGTGCGGCGCACGATGGAAGACTTCCAGCACGCCTTTCACTTTTCCTTTGGTAATAATTGGAACGGCGCAATAAGCGGAAAATTCCTCGCTGGTCCAGAAGGCCGCCAAGCGGGGATTTTCCTGCGCTTGTACCGGATCGATTACTTGAATGATCTGGCGCTCCAGCGCGGCCCGCCCAGCAAAACCCTCTCCCAGATGGATGCTGGCTGTCTCGATGGCGCGTGTGCGAAAGCCATTCCCAGCAGCGTATTGGAGCGTCTGCAAATAAGGATCGAGCAGGAGCACGCTGGTGGCATCCACGCCCAGTTGATCCAATGCTTGTTTTGTTACAACGTTCAATGTCACGCGTAGATCGAAACTACTGGCAATGGCGATGTCAATGGAATGGAGGGCGGCGAGTCGTCGTAGCTGAGTTTCATTCCGTTTCTCCGCCTGCTTACGTTCGGTGACGTCAACCATACTGCCTTCGTAAGACAGAACGTATCCTTCATCATTACGATTGATTCTGACGTTATCAGAAGCCCAGAATGTTGTCCCATCTCGCTGCCGCATTTCCGTTTCGAAATTCGAGACAATATCGCCCTGGCGAATTGCCTGAAGAAATTTGGCCTTATCGGCTGGATCGGCGTATAAATCATCAGCATTCATTGCGAGCAGTGCTTCGCGATCTTGAAAACCAAACATTTTGACCAGCGCCGGGTTCGCATCTACCATGCGCCCGTCCGATGTGGTGCGGTACAGACCAATCGGCACGTTTTCGAACAGCGTCCGATAGTTTTTTTCAGATTCGGCCAGGGATATTTCCATCTGCTTACGCTCGGTGACGTCGATTGCGACTCCCACGATCCCGACCACCTTGCCATCTGTACCCCGTAGAGGGCCCATGTGGTTATCGAAATACACGCTGCGCAACTCAGTGATGGCGGTCACCTCTTCGCCAGCGAGAACACGACGAATAACATTCTCCCCAGTCGTCACCTTTCCACTGTATTCGACAAATGGAAATGAACCATAGAGATCGAACGCTGACATCCCGACATTCTCGCCGGGTTTCAGTCTGACATTTTCTAATCCCTTGCCTTCTGACAGAGTGAATATGCCCTGACTATCTGTGGTAAAGATCGTTATTGGGGCATTATTCAAAACTGCGCGCAATTGTGACTCCGTTTCCCATAGCGCCGCCTCGGCCAGTTTGCGCTCTTCGCGAAGCCGTTTCTGCTCCAGCGCGCTTTTCACCGCCGAACCGAGGCGCGTCAGCCGATCTTTCAGCAGGTAATCGTCCGCGCCCTGCTTGATGCACTCGACGGCGAGGTCTTCGCCGATCGTGCCGGAGATGAGGATGAATGGGATGTCAAGGCCCCGCGCCCGTAGAAGACGCAGGGCGCTCAGGCCATCAAATTGCGGCAGTTTGTAATCGGAGAGGATGATATCCAAAGCCGGGTGGAGGGCAGCAAGGTACTCTTCTTCGGTCTCCACTCGCTGCCATTCGGGATCGAACCCCGCCTGGCGCAGTTCGTGCAGTATCAATTGGGCGTCGGCGGGCCGGTCTTCAAGAATGAGAACCCGCAAGGGAATGGGCATAAGAACCTCCATATGCAGATTGCAGATTTGCTCAATCTACATGCTTTGCGTCAAATCGCCGGCGGCTGGTTGAGCAGTAGCCAATAAAGGCCCAGCGTGTGTACTGCTTCGGTGAATTGTTCAAAGTCCACCGGCTTGACGATGTAACTGTTGACGCCCAGGTTATAACTCTCCACGATGTCGCGCTCCTCGCGCGAGGATGTGAGTATCACCACCGGGATCGCCCGTGTGCGCGGGTCGGACTTGATTTGCCGCAGGACTTCCAGCCCATCCACTTTGGGCAATTTTAGGTCAAGTAGGATAACTTTGGGAGCATGGTCAATGCTGCGCGGCGCATACGCACCGGTGCAAAAGATAAAGTCGAGCGCCTCGGCACCGTCGCGCACGACTTCAATACGATTGGCAATTTTGTTCTTCTTCAGGGCGTGGAGCGCCAGTTCGACATCGCTGGGATTGTCTTCGACCAAAAGAATTTCGATGGGTCCATCTTTCATAGCTGCCTCCTTTTATTTTGATATATGCTGCTTATACTTGCTCCGTAATGGATACAATTCCAAATCTTCGCTGGATGATTGCCGGCGGGAAATACGCAAACAAAATCCCCAGCGCCGCGCCCAGCCCAATAAGCGGCTGACAATCTGCCACCAATCTTCCTGGGACAAACCGGCCACCGAGGCCACAAACGCGCTGCCAAACCAAAGGATGATGCACCACGAGACGAGCAGGATGCGATAGCGCTGCGTTGACTCGCGTACACGGAAAAAAAGCGTGAAATATGTTAGCGAAGCTAAAATCTGTGGGAACACGAGCAGGACAAGCGCCAACGAAAAAAACGGACCTGCGAGTGGATGAGCGTAAACAAGTTGAGTGGTCCAGCGTCCGATCTCCACGCGGGCCGGATCGCTCGCGGTGATGAGGTAAATCAGCAGAACGCAGTAGAGCACATAGAAAATCGTGAGCGGGACCAGAAACCGCTGGCTGCCTGTGAAGAGATAGACGAGATAGTAGAGCAGCCCCCACAGCGCGATGCAGATGAGCAGGATGTTGACGTATGTCAGCGCCACAATGAACGGAAGAGAGGCAAGGTTGAATGCACCGATCCCATTCTGGATACCGCTCATCAGCGTCGTCGCGGCAACACAGTACCACCATAGATCGAACAATTGCCAGGCAAGGCGCGCACCTGGATTGGGGATTGTCCGTTGGTGCAGGCGCGCGGCTACATAACCGTAAATTGCCGCCGACGCGATGGAAAAAAGCGCGCTAATCAAGTGCGTGATTTGAAACATTGTTACCTCCTATACTCATCAGACCAATTCCCGCGCGCGTTCCGTTATTTCATCTACTTCCTCGATGGTCTGCGGAGGTGCTTCGGGTTCAACAAAGGGCAGCGAGAAATAAAACGTGGCGCCGTTGTCCACCTGAGCCTCCGCCCAAACGCGTCCGCCGTGTCGATGAACAATTCGCTGAACAATCGCCAACCCCACCCCTGTGCCTTCGTAATCTTCGGAACGGTGCAATCGCTGAAAGATGCCGAAAAGTTTGTGTGTATACTTCATATCGAAGCCGACACCGTTATCTTTGACGAAAAACACCTGTTCGTCGTTTTCCTTTTTCCATCCGATTTCAATACGCGCCGCCTCGCGTTTGCGTGTGTACTTGAGTGCATTGGACAGCAGATTGATCCAAACCTGCTTTAGCAAGTTCGGATCAGCTTGACATTCGGACATTTCAGCGACCTTGAACTCGACCTGCCGCCCGTCTGTCTCTGCGCGTATTTCGTCAAGCACCTGGCGAATAAGCGCAGTCGTCTTCACAGATTGTTTCCTAAGTGGTTGGCGACTCAGGCGCGAGAAGGCAAGCAGGTCGTCCACCAGATTTCCCATTTGCTTGGTGTTGTCACGCACCAATTGCAAATAGCGCAACGCTTCGGGAGCAAGTTGCGGCGCATGGTCTTCCATCAGGATGCGTGAAAATCCGTCTATCGCCCGCAATGGTGCACGCAGGTCGTGTGAGACCGAGTACGAGAATGCCTCCAATTCTTTATTGGCGGCTTCGAGCTCCTTGTTGACAGCTTCCAGTTCTTTGTTGGTGGTTTCTAGTTCCATGTTGGCGGCTTCGAGCTGCTCCTTTGCCTGAGTTCCCCGTGCATAGGCGCGACGCATCGCCTCAGCAACGCCTGAGATCATCGTGCAAGTTGCGAAGAACACAGCCAAGCCCAGCCAATCAACAGAATCTCGGATGAAAGGTTGGGTAACGAATACCGGCCACAAATACAGCATCGTGAGACAACTTAGAATTGTGCCCAGCAAGCCAGCAGAAAAGCCCCCGTAGAGTGCAGCGATCATTACAGCCGGATAGAACGTCAGCCAGGTCAGACGCGATCCAAGAGCCTGTAGGGGCCATAACCGCAGGGCGGCGGCTGTAGCGATGAGCGCTATAGCAATGACAAACGGTTGCCATGAAAAGCGAAATGCATTCTTCGGTTCCATACCTGCTCCCATCTGGCCAACAACGACCACCCATTTGTGCTCGGCTATCTTATTTAAAGAGTTCGGTTGCCAACTTCGAGTGACGCCTTGTGTTCGATCGCTCACCGTGCTAGTTCTTCACTAAGCTTCCTGTCTTCTTCTTACGCTTGCTTACGTACTGTATCGTCATGCACGGATCCAATTAGGTTCACGCAATGACCATGTACGTCAAAACCTCAACATGCTTGGTATCGGCGGGGTATGCGGTAGTAATTTCTGTAGATAGGAGCAAATTAGTCCATTTATCTTAAATAATACAGTAATCGAATTGTGTGTCAATGGGAATTATGGCACCTCCCCAGGTTCTCCAAACCAGTGGTAACCCGCATTTGGCTTGAAAGCATTTTGATGTAGGGAATAAGAACCTTCCTAAAAAAGCGTTGCCCATCTTTTATTATTGACAAAGGTTACATTCTCATAAGCGGGTTCAAGTGGACGATAAATCCCATTTGTTTGAGCAAATGACCTTAAATTTCCATTACAGCCAGCCTCCCAACTGACTATTTCTATCTGCCAACCATGTCTGTGGACAAGTTCTAGTTGTCGAAGAAAACCACGCCCTTGAGTGTCCCCGTTACCGTCGCCAGTTAATAAAACCATCGTTTCTGGTGGCGTGACTTCAAGTACTTGATTTGCCATTTGCAATTGAATTGCTTCATCCACTGCAATTTCACCACCTGATTGTTGGCCACGCTCTTGTTTAGCTACCTGTATTCCTAAAGTAGAAAATCTTTGCCAAAGTGGATCACTGGCTGGGGGAATAGAGCCTGCAACAAAAGCAAAATTTACTGCACGATTATCAACAACGAAGTCGAACAAATGAGAGAAATGAATGCGAAAGCCATTTTCATCGCCAGGTTCTCTTTGGGCGCAAACATTCCGCCCAACCAGCCAGATATTGGAATTATCCCAAAACAGATGAATAGCCATATTGCTTCTCCATTTTCACTGTGCAATATTTGCGAAAAAAGGAAAGATTGGCAGATTTTGCTCAATATTTGACACGCTATTGAGTCAGATCATAAAGGGTTTCCAAAGGCAGGAGTCCAAATCATGCTGTTCTTAAGGAGGATAAAACCGAAAGTTTCCCTATGTAGTTAGTACAGGCATCATTTAAGAGGAATGCTCGCGGCGATGGTTCGCAAACGTTCGGCCACACGCTCAGGCATCTCACCTTTACTGATAAACGCATCCACGCCGGCAGAAAGTGCGGCTTGCTGACGGGCAATCAGATGGCTGATGAGGACAACAAGCAGCGCGGCCGGACAGGCCTTTCGGAGTTCATCCAGAGCCGCACCAGGCGCACTGGGGAGTAGATCCCAATCTACCAATAACATATCTGTGCGGCTGACTGGAACTTGAGCTAACGTGGTTACCCAGTCAGTTGCTTCTCCAGCTACGTCCATCTTCATATCAAGAAGTAGTAGCCGCAGTGCGGAGCGCTCTTCGAGCTTGGCATCGGCTAAATATACGCGGGTCATAATACTCATAGTCCTATAGATACTTCCCGGCCGCATCCCCCAAGTGGCGGAGAACAATACTCCCCACTTGGGGGAGTAATCAAGCTTCTTTTGTTTAATTCAAACTCTCGATATAAAAACATAACGCCGGTGGATTTGTTCCAAATCACGAAGCAGAAAGAGATTCATTACAGCAGGATGAGACACATTTAAAATCCCCTATCGGTTCAAGCGTTCTGGATGCCAAATTGCGACAATCCATACAACTGCTGCACCCCAATCATGGCTCACCAGATTGACCCTCTCTTAACCCAAGGCATCAATCGACCCATTCACATTAGTGATAAGTTCTTCAATGCGGTAGGCCTTCACTCCAATAGGCTTATCGCTTAAGTTGTACCCACGCTGATCGGTAATAATTACACGGTAACTGGCTACAACCAATTCTTGTAGTTTCTTTTCCCATCCTCGCGAAAATTCCGGAAAACCATGCGGCAATACACCAGAAATCCGTGCGGCAACAGCACCGGCCTGCCGTCTTTCGGTCCATCCTACATGACGTGCAGGCGAATGCCATTGGTTTGAATGTAGGTTTCTTCCATAAGGTTTTTATGGCTGAGTGAGCAAAATTCCCTGAGACAGTTGCGCTCAAGGTTATCACACAGACCACTCACAAATTCAAATTCATACCCCCATTGCGTAGGAAATTTATCTTTTTTCGGGAAGATTAGGCGTTTCTTTCATTGTATTCCTTTACTACTGCATCATTAAAGCAATATTGGTCACAAATTTGACGATGCTATGGAAATGTTATTTCCTTTCTTTGAGTTTATTATGCACACAAAAAGGTAAGATGACGATTCTTCACTATGAGATAGCAACAACCAACAGCGCGGGATATTATCGTATCTTAATCACCACCAACCAACAGTGACCTTTGATCTTTCCAATGAACAGAACACACGGATCATCCAGTTTCAAAGAGATAAAAGTTGTAGAAGGCTAAGACCAGAATTCAGGATACTGGCTTCTCTCGAGGCGAGACAAGCTTAAAATCTTTATATAATCTTCACATAAGCGCAAACTACCAGTGATATGCTTAACGACTATAAAGTAATCCCTAATGAACCAATTCATAAGCAGGAGTACAGCATATGGGCAAAAAAATAATAGCAGTCGGCATTATCGTTCTGGTGGTCGTAGTGGCTGTAATGGTAATGAAAATGAGGCGCGCAAGCGTGTTGTCGCAAACCTCGCAGGCGCAGATCGGTCTGGTGGCGGTTTCTTCGGATGGCAAGCCGATTCCGCCTCCGGCCAACGCCGCCGCAACCAAACTGCCTGAAAACATGGCAGTACAACAGGCTGGCGATATGACGGTTTCGATCGCGCTCAATCCATATCCGCCGACCGGATACAACCCAACCGATTTTGAAGTGACACTTACAGACTCCAAAGGGCAGGTGATCAACGACGCGATCATCAGCCTGAACCTGACGATGCCGACCATGTGGATGCCGCCGAACCAATTCCCGCTGACAGCGGCCTCCAACGGAAAATATTCCGCGCCAGGCCAGTTCACCATGCGCGGTCCCTGGCGCATCGAAGTGGTCATTACGCGTGGCACTAAAACGCAATCTGTATTCTTCGATGTCTGGTTATAAACAAAATGCTGCTCAGTAATCTGGCTCTTGCGTTTATCACCGGGCTTATCAGCAGTTTCGGACATTGTATCGGCATGTGCGGCGGGATCGTCGCCATCTATTCTGCGCGACAGACCGCGCAAGCCAAAGCAAATGGAAAACAACCCGGCATTCTGGCGCGCATCGGCAGCCTTGCCCCGGTACACCTCGGGCGCATTACAACCTACGCCATTTTCGGAGCGATGATCGGCCTGGCCGGTTCGCTGCTCAACCAGGCTGGCGGGCTGGTGGGCTGGCAGGGCGCTTTCTCCGTTCTTGTCGGGCTGGCCATGTTCGTTGTCTCGCTCAGCCTGATGGGCATCCTGCCCCCCATTGAATTTGCGCTGGCTTCTGTATCCCAGCATGTCTCGCCGATGACAAGAATGCGCGGACTGTTCGGAAAGCGAAGTTTCCTCTCTTCCTGGACGCTGGGATTCTTCTGGGGCTTCCTGCCGTGCGGACTGGTGTTTGCCATGCTGGTCGTCGCGGCGAGAACACAATCAGCGTGGGGCGGTGCATTGACCATGCTGGCATTCGGCCTCGGCACTATCCCGACTTTGCTTGGTTTCGGTCTGGCCGCAAACCTGCTGAGTCCAAAACTACGCGGGCGCTTGCAATATTTCGCCGCAGCACTGATTATGCTCTTTGCGATTCAAACCATTTTACGAGGGCTGGCGGTTGCCAACCTCATCCCATCAGTTTCTTTTGGACAGGTGATGTTATGGTAGAAAAAGTCAAATGCGAACTATGCGGCCGGGAGACCAACTACCCGATCAAGAAAGAGTTTGACGGCAGGATCGTGAACTTCTGTTGCCATGGTTGTCTGGGGGTGTTTGAATTGGACCGCGAAGAAAACCTGCTCAACCAGCCCCCGGTCGAACAGGATGACAAGAAAAAAGATATACAGGATAAAAAATAACTCTCGCGTTGACTGATTTATCATGTCACTAAACACAAAACCGTCCATACCACAGCTGTTCACTTCCTTTTTGCGATTGGGCCTGACTGCATTTGGCGGTCCATCCATGATCGACTATATCCGCAAGATGGCCGTGGAAAAGAAACATTTGCTTGAGGTGGATACCTTTAGTGATGGTAGCGGAAAATAATGATGGCATTATCAGAGTTTCGGCATGCTTTGAAAAAAAGCTTGAGCAACACCCTGAGGGTGTTGCTACTTGCCTAACGTAATATTTAACGAATCCAAATGGATGCATATAATGTGTGAGAATTTAGGGTGTGATTGGCATTGCCTGCATCTACCGAAGAAACCAGAATTTTGGCAGGAAAAACAAAATCACTGTAAAAGTAATTAACGTTAGTAGAATGCCCACTCGGGTGAAATCGCGGAATTTATAGCCGCCCGGCCCCATCACCAGTACATTGACAGGATGCCCGAGCGGAGTAATGAAAGCCACAGAAGTTGCCAGCGCCACTGCCATCGCCAGTGCACGCGGGTCGGCTCCTGCGGTTTGTGCAATCTGGATAGCAATGGGCGCCATGATGGCTGCCACTGCCGCGCCATTCATCACCTGTGTGAATAAAATAGTCAGCCCAACCAGCCCGGCCAGCAAAATCATGATTCCACTGTGACCAAGTGTGTTCATTAGCGCATTACTCATTAGGGCTGCCGCCCCTGTCTTGGTCAGCGCTGTGCCAAGCGGCAACATGCCTGCCACCAGAAAGACACTTTTCCACTCCACAGCGCGGTACGCCTGGTCCATGTCGAGCACGCGCAGTAGGATCATGAGTAGCGCGCCCGCCAGCATCACTTCCCCTGTAGGGAACGGACTGAGGGCCGCAACAGCCAGCGTCGCCAGCATCACCAACGTAGCCAGCAGTGCCTTCGTTTTATTCACGGGAATTGTCCGCCCGGCCAGCACCAGTAATTCCGGTTCGGTGTGCAGGAGCGGGATTTGTTCCGCCGGGCCTTGCAACAATAGGGCATCACCAAATTGGAGCGGCATTTCACCATGACCAGTGCGATAGGGACGCCCTGCGCGCCAAATGGCCAGTGCATTCAAGCCATATTTCTGGCGGAAACGAGCCTCTCGCAGAGTTTGTCCCAGGAGCGGCGAGCGCGGCGTTAGCACCACTTCAACGAGCGCCATCGGTGGGAGATTATCAATTGGCAGAGAAAACAGGTCGAGCAGTTTTTCCAGTTCGGGAAGGGGGATTAAATCGAGACGGCCAATCAGGTGCAGGATGTCACCGGATTTGATCTCCATTTCAGGAGTTATCGACTCGTTTATCCGTTCTCCTCGTTGGATGGCGACGAGGTTGAGTTTATACTTCTCCCGTAGTTGGCTTTGTTGCACGGTTTGCCCAGCGAGGCGAGAACTCGTGAATATCCGCCCGCGAATCAATCGCTCGCCGAGGCGATAAACATCTTGGAGATCGTTTTCATCCAATGAAACAGAAGCGGGTTCCGGATGAGCTTGAGCAGGAAGCAACCGCCAACCTATAAGTGCCATGTATAGCGTTCCAAAAATGACAATAGGGATACCAACGGGAGCAAAATCCAAAAGACCAAAGCCTGTCAAGCCCTGCTGGCGCAAAATTCCACTGACCAGGATATTGGTGGTGGTCAGCAGGGTGGCCATACCGCCCAGGATAGTGCCAAAAGCCAGAGGCATGAGCAGGCGCGAGGCAGAAATTCCGGTTTTGCGAGCCGCGCCGGAAATGGCGGGCATGAGCACTGAGGCTGCTGCAATGTTGTTCATAAAAAGCGAGAGAACTGCCCCAGCCAGCGTCACAGTGAAAACCAGTGTGCCTTCGCGTTTGCCGCCGAAACGTATGAGCATTTCGCCCAGTTTTTCGGTCAAGCCGGTACGACGCAAGCCTTCGGCCAGGATAAAAATGGCAATGATGGCAATGACTGCCGAGCGGCTGAAGCCGGAAAAGGTTTCCTGAGAGTCCAGAACACCGCTCAGCCCAAGCGCCAACATGACAAGCAATGCCACCAGGTCGGGGCGCAAGCGATCGCTGAGAAAGAATACAATGGCAAGGGCAAGGATAATGAAAGTTATGGTCATTGAATTACCTTGAAATTTTGTTTGGAAAAAACAATCATGTTATTCAATTTTCCCAACAAGTTATCATACCACCTGGGCAATCCTGATTTGTAGAGATGATGTTAACGAGTGTTATACTGGTGGTCTTTGTTGGTTGAATGAACCGGCTTATAACCATTAGAGTAAGACAACTACTTTATAAATACAGGAGCAACTGTGCCCGAAGGAATCCCGATTCACATTGGTAGTTTTTCATATATCATCCATTTTTACGGCATCATTTTGATGTCAGGCGCTGTAGCAGGCGCTTTTCTGGCGCGTCGGGAGGCCAAACGCCGCGGTCTCGATCCCGAAATTATCTGGGATATGATGGTTTACCTGTTGATTGGGGGCATCATTGGGGCGCGGCTCTGGCATATCTTTTCCCCGCCGCCCACATCACTTGCGCAAGGTGTTACCACCATTTATTACCTGACCCATCCCTTGGCAGCAATCGCAATTTGGAATGGCGGATTGGGGATTCCGGGCGCTGTTATCGGTGGCGCAATAGTGATGTTCTTTTATGCCCGCAAACACCATTTGGACTTTGCCGTTTGGGCCGACATAGCCGCGCCTGGTATTGCCCTCGGGCAGGCGATTGGCCGCTGGGGGAATTTCTTTAATCAGGAATTATACGGTTCACCGACCAGTCTGCCGTGGGCCATCTATATCGACCCACAGCATCGAATGGCAGGGTTTGCTGACCAGGCTTATTATCACCCGTTATTCTTATACGAATCGCTTTGGAATTTTGCCAATGTGATTCTGCTGCTCTGGCTGGGGCGGCGTTTTGCCGAGCGTCTCAAACCGGGTGATTTAATTCTGGTGTACATGTTCAATTATGCCATTGGGCGTTTTTTGCTCGACTTTCTACGCCTGGATGCATCCCGGGTGGGTGGCTTCAATTTCAATCAGACCGCAATGGTGATTGTCGCCTTCAGTTCGCTTATTATTTTTACGTGGCGGCATAAACCTGTTCGCTGATATTTCAATTCCACGATGCTGATAGGATTGTATGCGACGGCCATATTTATGATTGGCTGTCAAAGTAATTAAGGCAGGCACAGCTGCCCGGTTGCCAAAATAATGATTGGCACTGCTTACACTTTCTCCAACATGAATAAGGATTATTTACCTGGCAATTCGGTGCAATGCCTTCACCGGAACATCTAATAACGTAATCAGTATTCGCCGAAATTGGCGAATACTGATTCTTATTTTTGAATGGCTTCCGAAACCCTTTTAAGCCGCTGGCGGGCTTCCTCGGCCACAGATTCGAGCGCTGGATCCTGAATAAAATTGGTCATCGAAATTGGATCGATGATGTTTACCACGGCTCCATCGCCCTCCTCGTACACGATCACATTGCAGGGTAAAAGCAAACCCACATCGGGACAGGCGGTGAGTGCCTTGTGTGCCAATGGCGGATTGCAGGCCCCAAGAATGGTATATTTTCGAAAATCGACATCCAGCTTCTTTTTCATGGTTTCCTTGACATCGATGCTTGTTAGCACGCCAAAGCCTTCAGCTTTAAGCGCTGCGGTTACTTTCTCAAGTGCAGCTTCATAAGACAGGTTAAGTGTGGATTGAAATCCTAAATCAGACATACGGTACTCCTAAATATCTTTTCTAATTGTGAACACGGTTATTACTTGTTTATTGGATGTGTGGGGACCGAAAAAGTTGCTACTTGTAATAAACCTGCTTTGCCAATACTCACCACATCATCAGCGATGCGCGCGGCGGCCATACCAGCCAATTTGAGCATTTTCGCGAATGTCGAAATCGGGGACGTAGGGTTTGATGTCGAGTAGGGGCGAGCCATCCAGCATATCGATGCCTTCGATGTTGAGGCGGTTGCCATCCATGCTCAGCAAGCGTACCAGCGATAGCCCGATGGGGTTGGGGCGGCAAGGGTAACGGGTGGCAAAGATACCATGTTCCTGATCATCCAGAAAAGGTTTGATACTCAGATTGTAGCCTTGCGGACATTCGATCAGATATAGTAGAAAGATGAACGAAAACTCATTCAAATTTTGCAAACCATCTGCAAACTGTGGAAAGACTTCCACGCTCCCTTTGGCAGTCGAACGGGAAGCCTGGATTGGTGCCTGCGCCGGGTCGCTGAAGGGGGAATGAATGATGCCAATTGAAATCAGGGAAATATTCATGTTTTTCTCCTGAGGGGAATTATCACACGCTTTGACAGGGGGACACGCACATCGTGAAAAGTCATCCCTGAACCAACAGGAATGGATTTACAACCACCAATAGCAAAACATAAACGCGCCAGATTCCGGCGCGTTTATGTTTTGTACTTTGTTTTTGCTAATTTCAGGGCTTGCCGCCCTGCCCGCCTGGATTGGCTTGACCTTGACCACCCGAACCATTTTGCGCCTGTAGTGTGCAGGTGCATTCGAGGCATGTTCCCAGCCCAGGGCCATATCCGCTGCCTGGTGTAGGCGTGCTTTCCATCCACGGGTTTCCGCCGCCTTGATTTTGTGGGGCGGACATTTCAGATTGTTGGATGCGATCTTGCTCACGCAGACGAATCTGCTCGCCGGTCATACCCTGTGTTTGCAGGCGGAGTTGCTCATTGAGCATATCCTGAGTTTGCACACGAATTTGGTCGCGCGTCTGCAAAGCTATGCCTGATTCTGCTTGTTGCAACTGTGCTTGCTGGTTGAACCGGAGCATGGTACGGCTCAGTTGCATTTGCTCGCTCCATGCTTTGACTGGGTAAAGCGGCTCGCCCGGCTGGCTATTTTGCGCAGTTGCGACGGTTACACCTGCGGCACCGAACAACGTTGTCAATACGATAGTTACGACGAAAATTGTCTTGAACATCATTTTCTCCTTTTCAGATTGTGGAAGCCTTCCAATTAGGTAGTCGTTGCTAGTAACTAAAAGTTACACATCTTCACAAATTCTTTACAATTCCTTTATTGGCAATTGATACTCAATCGCTATCATTTGACAATCTTTCTTTAGGAGTTGGCCCATGTCAGTACAAACTTTGCAAGTACAAATCAAGCCTCGTCTGAAAGGTCTCAAAGCCCTGCTCACTCACCAAACTTTCCGGCGATTGGTGCAATTGGCTATTGCTGCTTTCATTACCTATATCACCGTCGTTCATGTAATGGATGGTGAAAGTTCTGCCAATATCACTGCTTCGCCTGAAGCCTTCTGTCCATTCGGCGGGCTGGAGACACTCTATAACTATATTAATGCGGGCGGAACCTATATCTCACATACGCATCTCTCGAACCTGGTAGTGGCTGCGGCGGTACTCATCACCGCCCTGTTACTGCGTTCGGCATTCTGTGGCTGGATATGCCCACTTGGATTCATTCAAGACCTAATTCATAATTTCAGCAATTGGGTGCAGAAGAAATTCGTCCCGGTGCGAAAATTTTTCCGCACGATCTCACAAGGCGGACAGCCGATCTGGATTTTCCTGGATAAATATCTGCGTTTCGTAAAATACGGTGTGCTGGTCTGGTCCGTGACCGGCGCTGCGATCTATGGTGTGATGGTCTTCCGTGACTTTGATCCCTGGTCTGCGCTCATCAATATTAGTGAGTGGATTATTACCCCTGGTTTGATCGTGCTTGGACTTACACTTATCGGTTCGCTCTTCGTTGGACGTCCGTGGTGCCGTTATGCCTGCCCGCTTGGCGCGGCCAGCGGATTGCTCGGCAAGCTGAGTCCGGTCTATCTCAAACGCAATGCAGATGCCTGCACATCCTGCAAGATTTGCACCAGGGCCTGCCCGATGGGATTACAAGTTCACACTGCGACCACCATCACCATCGTGGACTGCGTTAGCTGCCTGGAATGTGTCGGCGAATGTCCGCGCGAAGGCGCGATGGAAGTTAAAGTTGGTTTCCAGTTGATGGCAAAGTAAGGAAAATATAAAATGAAAATCAATCCCTTTGTTTATGGTACAGTTGTACTGGTTATGTTTCTCGGTGTGATCTTCGGGTTTCAACAGGCAGGTGTGTGGTCGATTTCCGGGAAGGTGGATACAACTGGGAAGGCGATCCAACCATCGGCTGCGGATGTAAACACCATCAAAGGCTGGATGACTCTCGAGCAGGTATCCGCCACTTTCGGTGTCCCAGTTGCGGATATGTTATCTGCTTTCAAACTGCCCGCCGACATGCCGCCATCCACAGCCATGAAAGACCTGGAAAGCGAGACATTTGATATTACCCTCCTGCGGGCATGGTTACTGGAAAGGCAAACAAAGCCATAGATTTACCAGGATAAAAGGCGCGGTTATCCAGACCGCGCTTTTTTATTTCACCAGGATCCGCCTGCAACTTTTTGGGCTTTCAAACATCAAATAATTATCTCAAAAACATATTAGGAGTTTAAAACATGGAAATGCTCATTGACTTCCCTGGCGGCTCGCGCGTAGACGCCCACTTCGGTCCGTACACCATTCCAACAGACCAGCCGCCTGCATCAAGCGCCCCGACACCTTTTGCCGTCTTTCTTTCATCCATCGGCACTTGTGCCGGAATTTATGTGCTCGGCTTTTGCAAGCAACGCAACCTGTCCACGGACGGCATCCGCATCATTGAACGCGTCCACAGCAACCCGATGAACGGCATGGTCGAAAAGATCGATCTGGAAATTCAGGTGCCCGCTGACTTTCCCGAAAAATATCGCCCCTCCTTAATTAATTCGGCGGAACTGTGTGCGGTCAAGAAACATCTCGAGAAGCCGCCAAAATTCGAGATCACAACCAGGGTCGCATAATTTTTCGTTTATACTTGTCCTGCGCAATTTTGCGTATGGACAAATTGAATGCTTGAAATCAAAAACGAATTTTCCCTTGAAGCCCTGCGCGCCGGGGACCGCTCCGAATTTGCCCGCCTCGTCGATGCCTACTCGAGCCCGATCTATCGACTCGGTTTACGTATGCTCGGACGAGAACAGGATGCCGAAGATGTTCTGCAAAATACATTTATCCAGGCATTCACTCACATCGCAAAATTCGAGGGCCGCTCAAGTTTATCAACGTGGCTGTACCGGATTGCAGTCAACGAAGCCCTGATGCTTTTACGCCGCGAACGGCCCGAGATCAGTATTGAAGCGGCCTCGTCCGATGATCAGGATGAAATTGCGCCTACGTTATTCGTCGATTGGGGCGCATTGCCTGAAGAAGAATTGTTGTCCGCCGAAGGAAAGAAGGCGCTCGACAAAGCCATCCAAAATTTACCGGAAACACTGCGCATGGTTTTTAGCCTGCGCGATATTCAGGACCTGTCCATCAAAGAGACGGCCGAGACTCTTGGCCTTACTGAAACCACTATCAAAACCCGTCTCTTGCGCGCTCGCCTTTCTCTCCGCGAGCAATTATCAACATATTATGGAGAGCGGCTGAAACCGGAGAAGACAAATGACTGAATCTACCCATACCACCTGTGAGTCTTTGCTTGGCTCTCTCTCTGAATACATTGACGGCGAGCTGGGCGCGGAGCTGTGCCGCGAAATTGAAAAGCATATTGCGGAATGTGAAAACTGCCGGATTGTGGTGGACACCACGCGCCGGACGGTTGATCTCGTTCACGCCTCAAACCGCTCAGAAAGCGGCCTGCCGGAGGATGTGCGGGATCGCCTCTTCAAGCGCCTCAACCTGGATGATTATCTGAAATCATCACGTGAATAAAAACCGTTTGGGGGGTTTTCAAACAACTTGTAACTTTTCCGTTTGATCTGCATCCAAAGGTTATAGGCAGTATCTTGCTGCCACACCCCACCATCAACTGGTGAGAGAAAAATACATTAGGAGTAGATCATGGAAAAACTTCTCAACGAACAAACCATAAAACAAATCAAACAGGCATTCGAGCAATTGAAAGAGCCGGTTCAAATCCTGTTCTTTGGCTCGGATCATAACTGCGATTACTGTTCCGATACGCGACTGCTTCTGGATGAAGTGGTTGCCATCGACGATCTTCTCGGTTTGAGTATTTATGACCTGCAGGTAAATGCCGATATCGCCGGCAATTTCAACATCGACAAAGCGCCCGGCATTGTGATTACTGCCAAAAATGGCGACAGGATCACCGATTTCGGTATCCAGTATTCCGGTATTCCCTCTGGGCATGAATTCAGCACTTTGATCAGCGATATTATTCTCGTCTCCGGCCGCGACTCGGGACTTAGTGTAGAAGCGCGTGAGTTCTTGAAGAATCTCGAAAAGCCATTGCACATGCAGGTGTTTGTTACCCCTACCTGACCGTATTGCCCGCGAGCCGTGTTGCTCGCACATCAAATGGCAATGGAAAATCCCGGAATGATCCGTGCAGAAGGTGTGGAAGCCACAGAATTCCCGGAACTGGCCAACCGCTTCAACGTTCAGGGTGTACCGCAAACCGTAATCAATGCTGGGCGTGGGATGGTGGTTGGCGCTGTGCCTGAACAGAATTTAATCGCAGAGATTATGCGCGCCGTTCAATGATCGCTCCCTGTAAATACCCAGGAATTCAATGACAAAGAAAAATTCTCACCGAAGAAAAAATAATGATAACAACATCCGCCTGATGTTTATTCTGGGGACAGGGTTGATTCTGGTTGGCATAGCGGCAATTCTTTTGCTGTCAGGCAACCAGGGCACAGCGACTGTTCCGCAGGCGGATAATCTATCAACAATTCCGGCGGCAGTAAATTATCCGGCGCCCGATCTCTCGCTTCAAAACGTAAATGGAAAGACTGAGTCGCTAGTTGATTATCGCGACAAGGTTGTGTTGGTCAACAATTGGGCCACCTGGTGTCCGCCTTGCAAAGCGGAAATTCCCACACTTGAGGCCTACTATAAAGCGCACGCGGCCAATGGTTTTATGGTCATAGGGATCGAAGCAGGCGAACCCCAAGCTGATGTTGCCAAATTCGTTCAGGAACATGAGATGACATATCCGGTTTGGTTCGATCTAAGGGGTGCCGCAATGAACGCCTTCAAGAATGAGAACCTGCCCAGTTCGTATGTGATGGATCGCAAGGGTGTTATTCGTTTGGCATGGGTCGGCGAGATCAGTCAAGCGATGCTTGAAAAATACGTCACCCCATTATTAGCAGAGAATTAGCTGATTTGAATTACGAGAAAGAGAACCGACACTACCGATTCTCTTTCTCGTTGCAAGATTATTCTATTTTGCTTCAATCAGATAAGTGTCTGCATCCCGCCAGGTCATTGAAACAGACTTGAACCCGCCGTCTTTCAGATACTTGCTCACCTGTTCAACTGACAAGCGGTGATGAAGCGGGGGTCCGGATTCACCTGTTGCGTCCGGACTCCAATCCAGCACCGCCAGAGTTCCATTTTCTTTCAAGATGCGGCGCATTTCACCGACCATTTTTTCGGGCGGCATTACCTCGTGAAAAACAAATGCCGCCCAGATCCAATCCAGACTGGCATCGGGAAGGTTTATCTCTGGCAGTTCCCCCAGAATGGGATGTACCTGCGGAGGCGGGTTGCGCCGTGCGAGTTCGTCCAGCATTTCCTGGCTGACGTCCAATGCCCAAACCGTGCCACTTTCTCCAACGACATTTGCCAACGGCAGTGTCCAGAATCCGGGGCCGCTGCCCAGGTCGAGCACGGAGTCTCCGGTTCGAAGAGAGATGTGTTTAAGAAATTGTGGCGGGTCCCAGCGGACTTGTCGGTCAGGGCCAAGCAGGGCGTGCATTTTGTGGTGATCAAAACGACGATCGTCTGTAGTCATGGAATATTCCTTTCAATACAATTAGTGGAGAAAATATATGAATGCTTTTATCGATCAACCCAATAGAATATCGCCTTTATTGCGGGTGGGAATTTGGGTCTCGGAAAAAATGACGGGGAAGATCATGCTCCCGGCGCGAATCCTTGCCTGGTATCCGAAAGCTGCGCTTGGCTCAGGTGCATTGGAGTCGCTGGTGGCTCATGAAGATGGACAATTGGATCAGCGCGTGTTGAAGCTTGTACGCATAGCTGTCTCGTTTGCGGTGGCATGCCCGTTTTGCATTGATATGAATTCCTTTGGACATCAAGACTTAGGCATTACAGAGCAGGAAGTGCTGGCATTACGCGCACAGATCGAACTGGAGAGCGTATCCGGTTTCTCGATCCGAGAGCGATTGGCTATCCAATATGCACGCCTGATTTCGCAGACACCGCTAAAGTTCCATCCGAATTTTATCGGGCAGCTTAAGACCAATTTTACAGAACGCGAAATTGTCATCCTGGCATCCACGGCGGCACAGGTCAATTATTGGGCGAGGCTTATTCAGGCGTTGGGCATCCCGCCAGCCGGATTTGGCGAGAGATGAGCCTTATGCCTTACTGGTCAGATTCTTGAAATAACCCGTGACTGCTTTCCAGATTGGACAGCGATCATAGATGGCAGTGAACATAACGACTCCGCCGATGATAAACAGGATCCAACCGGTGTTAACCATTGTGCCAATAACTGCGACAACCAGACCGGTTCCAAAACGCAGGGTACGCTCGCTATTGGTTAGAGTGAGTTGCTTCGGCGCCCCGCCAGTGGCCAATGTTTCGAATAATGATCGCAGGGCGCTGGCCGGTTTTGCTCCTACATAGCGCATGGTTTCCTTCTCGCCGCTGTAGACGATCAAAGTCGGAATACCATAGACGCGTAAGGCACGCAGGAGTTCGGGATTGTCATTCGCATTGATTTCCCAAAAATCAACGCGCCCATTGTATTCCTGGGCTAATTTTTCCAAGGTTGGTTTGACTATTTTGCACGGTCCACACCAAGGAGCCCACAAATCAACCATCACGGGACGAGGAGTTTGTCGAAGTTTATCAAAAAAGGTTTTTTTGTCCATACGAAAGAAGGGCACGGTGATGAAACCATGCCCTTTTCTCCTTGAGAAAAGATGTTATTGCTTGAGTGTGCTGAAGTTAAACAATCTGTAAAGTGGGCAGAAGCCAACGGCGCCAGTCAACAACATGACCACACCCAAGACATCAGCCACAATCGCCAGCGCGCCGCCCAATGCACCACCAAAACCCAGGTAAAGCAGAATAATACCCACCACTACACGGATGATACGTTCTACGTTCGATTCATTCAGTTTCATTTTTGCCTCCTTAAGGCATGAGAAAAAGTGATTATCATTTCTTTTGATGCAAGTGTCCCAAAAAAATTACACATTTACTGGTCCCCTCCTGCCACTTTTTGGCTTTTTCTGCATCAAAATTTAAATAAATCCAATTTGGAGACAAATCATGAACTTTTTAGGTAATTTATTCGGTCCACCCGTGCCTACCATCAGTGCACTGGAATTGCAGGAAAAACTTAAATTTGGAAAACATCCTTTCCTTTTGGATGTCCGGCAGCTGGAGGAATTCCGTCAGGGCCACATTGCCGGGGCAAAATTGATTCCACTCGGCGAATTGAGCCAGCGCATGAAGGAATTACCGGAGCAGCGCGAGATTGTATGCGTCTGTGCTTCGGGACATCGCAGCGACCAGGCGGCACGTAATCTGATTGCCGCCGGGTATAAAGCCAGCAGCATGAAAAACGGTATGATCGATTGGCGGCGTGCGAAATTCCTGGTCAAAAAGGGCGCCGCTTCCTGATGGAGTGTCTGTCGCTGGAGTGGGTTCACCGACTGGTTTTTTGGGCGCAGGGGCGGATTCTTAATCGTCCCCATTATTATTTTTTGGATTCGCCGAACTGGTTGGCACATACATTTGAGCTCAACAATCGGGAATAATCACTCGGCATCCTGCTTCAATCAAAACTGATAGTTTCCGAGCCCGTCATCACCAAAATTCCGGAAAGCCGTGCAGTAAAAGTATCAGCTGGTCGTTTTTCGGTCCGTCCTGCATGACGTGCAGGCGGATGCCGTTGGTTTGAATTAAAGTTTCTTCCATTACAGGTCGGAAAGGATGCGTTTCGATTCGGCCACTTGACAGCTTAACAGACAAAGGGCATACTGGTTTTAAGCCCATTCATGATCACTCTCATCAATAAAAAAGGCGGGGCACATGAAAATAAATAAAAAAACGATCTGGCCGATTGGCGTCATCATACTTTTCGCAGTGTTGCTTTCCATTTCGAAAGCCACGGAACCGCAGGCGAATGAGTCCCTCTCAGTGCAGGCCAGGCCTGCACTAACAGATCTGCATATCGTTGCACAGAACCCCATCGCCGGGCAGCGACTGGATCTGTCGCCCACCATCCAAATCACATTCAACCTTGATGTGGATCGGGACAAGACGAGCGAAGCCTTCTCGCTTATCGGCCCCGACCAGAAACCGGTCGCCGGTAAAATGAACTGGCGCGACGCCCGGACCTTTGAGTTCACCCCCAATGCCAAACTGGAACCTGCTTCAACCTATCGAGGGATCTTTTCCTATTCCCTGGTCGCACTTGATGGCACAAGACCAAATGGCGGCTATATCAAGCTTGACTTCACCACGGTTGAAAGCCTGCAAATTGGGCGGTTCTTTCCTGTGGCCGATGCGGAGGATATCGATCAAAAGACCAATATCACAGCCATCTTCAACCATCCGGTGGTGCCGCTCACCATCCAGGAAGGGCAAACAGGGCTGCCTCAACCATTTGAGTTTTCACCGCAAGTTACCGGCCGGGGTCAATGGGTCAACTCATCGGTATATGTGTTTCAGCCGGATCAACCCTTATTAAGCGGCACCCGTTACACGGTCCATATTGGAGCGGGACTGAAAGATACGAGCAACAACGCATTAGACAAATCAGTCGTCTGGCAATTCGTCACACGTGCGCCCGCCATCGCAAATGTCGCATTGAAGAACGGCCCGAAGGATCCAAAGCTGGATAACATCCGGAATGTTCTGTTGGATCAGGCCTTCATCATTACATTTCTCCAGCCGATGAATCCGGATAGCGTTGCGAATGCCACGACAGTCGTCAATCGCGAAAATAAAACCCCCGCCCGTCTTGATCTCAATTGGAACAAGGATTTCACAATCCTGACCATTCAACCGCATGGCAAATACGATATTGCAAGCTATTACGATCTGCAAATTGCCGGCACCGCCCAGGCCGCTGATGGCGGAACGTTGAAGGACGGGTTGACGGCCCATTTCAGCACCGTATCGTTGCCGCAGATCGTAAAGATCACCCCGCCCGGCACAGGCAAAGGCTTTGACAATTCTCTCAGCATCCATTTTGCCTCGCCGATGAAATTGGACAGTTTGAAGAGCCGGGTCATTATCACACCCGCGCCAAAAGCCGGGCTCCAATGGTATTACGATGATTATAATTACAGCTACAGCATGTACGGGCTGGATCCCGGCACGGATTACATCGTGCGCGTCCTGCCTGGCATGACCGATATTTACGGCAACACGATCAAAACCGAATCTTCGCTGAACTTCAGCACATCCGATTTATCGCCCTATGCGCGGCTGGTCATACCCTGGACGCCACTGGTCTTTCGCGCACACGGACCGCAGGAGGTTTTCTTTGAGTACACAAACCTGGATGCGGCTGCAGTCTCGCTTTATCCAATAACATTCGATGTATTCACGGGCTTTCTGCGAAAAGGCGATGCAACCGACTTTAGCCCTCAAGTTCAGCCGATCAATGAATGGAAGCCGGATACGCAGGCAGCCAGGAATCAAGTCCATAGCATCAACATCAAACTCGAAGACCAAAAGGGAAATTCACTTCCTCCGGGGTACTACTTTATCGGCGTAAAAGGCTCGCCGCTGGATTACCAAAACAATTTCTATCAAGGTTATCTGTTCATCATCGCGACCGATAACATCACTTTCAAAGCCACTTCGAGCGAGGGACTTGCATGGGTGGTTGACCTTGAAAGCGGAAAGCCGCAAGGCAATGTGCCGGTCATGTTCTATGACAAGGATATGAATTGGGTTGGAAGCGCAACCAGCGCAGCCTCCAATGGAATTGCTTATTTGAGCGGCATCGACTCGCCCATGTTCGCGCGCGTTGAAGGATCGGGCCATTTGGCGTTTGTTGCCGCCGATTGGGGCAGCGGCGTGTGGGCCGGGGATTTGGGCATACAGCAGAATTATTACGGCCAAACGTCCGCGCCCTTTGTGTATCTCTACACCGACAGGCCTGTGTATCGCCCCGGACAGGATATATATTTCAAGGGTCTGGTTCGACAGAATGATGATCTTCATTACAGCCTGATCAAAGAGTCTCAAGTCAATGTGACCATTGTTCAAGGCGATCAGCAGGTCTATGCCAAAAGTCTATCCCTTTCCGAATTGGGGAGCATCAGCGACGATTTCAAACTGGCGGATGATGCCTCGTTGGGCACCTACACGATCCTGGTGCGGACTTCGCCTTCGGCGGACCCATTCGGCAATCTAACCTTCCGCGTGGCTGAGTACCATAAGCCGACCTTCCAGGTGAATGCGTCCGTGGATAAAGCCAATATTCTGGCGGGCGACAGGGTCAACTTCAGCCTGGATGCAGCCTATTATTCCGGCGGAAATGTGGGCAACGGCAAAGTGGATTGGTTCACCGAAGCAATGCCGTATACTTTTGCCCCTGATTCCAAATACAGCCAGTTCAATTTTATGGATTGGGATCGCGATATGTATTACATGTCGCCGGGACAGCCCGCACAGGCCGGAACACTCGCCGAAGGCCAGGCTGCAACCGGCCAAAACGGTCATCTCGACCTTCCGCAAACCGTCGACCTCGGTGAAACCAAAACCGACCAACAAGTGACTTTGAATGCAAACGTGACCGATGTAGCAGGCGATACCGTCAGCGGACAGACCAGCCTGGTTGTGCATCAAAGTGAGCTTTATGCAGGCATCCGCCCGCTAAGCTACGTTGGCAAACAGGGGCAGGAGCAGCCCTTTGAAGTGGTCGTGCTCGATTGGGATTCCAAACCGATAACAAATCAAAGCGTCACGGTCAAATTCGTGGAACGCCAATGGTACAGCGTGCAAAAGCAGGATCAGCAGGGACAATTAAGTTGGGTCACATCGGTCAAGGATATCCCCATCGGCCAGAAGACGATCTCGACCGGCGAGGACGGGAAGGCGCAAATCTCGTTCGTCCCGCCCGAAGGCGGAGTCTATAAGGCAATTGTGAGCGTCACCGACTCAAAGGGCAACAAACAACAATCATCCGCATACACCTGGGTATCGAGCGATCAGTACATCGCCTGGCGTCAAACCAATGACCGGACATTTGATCTGATTGCCGACAGGGATACATACACACCCGGGGACACTGCCGAGCTTTTGATCGCGCAGCCATTTCAAGGAAGTGTTTACGCGTTGGTGACTTACGAACGCGGACATATCTACAAACAGGATGTCGTTATGCTAACGGGCAACAGCACCGTTTACAAATTGCCGATCACCAGCGATATGGCCCCCATGGCCTATGTCTCAGTGGTCGTTGTCAGCGGTGCAAACAATACGAAAACGCCGGATTTCAAGATCGGCATGGTGCGCATCAACGTGGACATGAGCCAACAAACCCTTGATGTAAAAGTCTCCAGCGATAAACAAACTGCCGGGCCGGGTGACAACATCACGTATACCGTTACGACCAGGGATCAAAGCGGAAAGCCCGTTTCCGCCGACGTTTCACTGGCCGTTGTGGACAAAGCCGTACTTGCCCTGGCTCCATCCAATTCAGGGAAGATCCTGGACAGTTTTTATCCTGAACAGGCACTCGGCGTGCAAACCGCGCTGGGACTGGTCTCCAATGCAGAGGATTTCAACGCACAATACCGCGAGAGCATCCCCGAAGGCGGTGGCAGCGGCGGTGGCGGCGAGGGCACCAGTTATGGGATCATCACTGTACGTCAGGATTTCAAGGACACGGCTTTCTTCCAGGCGCAGGTTACAACAGACTCAAATGGCACGGCGCAGGTCACTGTAAAACTTCCGGAGAACTTAACCACCTGGGTTGCCGACGCGCGCGCCGCAACCTCTGACGGGCATGTTGGGCAGGCCGCGGACGAACTGGTCAGCACCAGGCCGCTGTTCGTTGACCTGCAGACGCCGCGCTTCTTCGTTGCAGGCGACCAGGCGCGCATCGGAGCAGTGATCCATAACAATGGGGCCGCGCCGCTCAGAGTCAACGTGACGCTCGATGCGCAAGGCGCCGGGTTGATCACGCCCGGCGCACAGTCCGTGGATGTCGCCGCGAAGAGTCAAAATTATGTCACGTGGGATTTGAATGTCAACGAGGATGCTCAACGCGTCGATCTGACCGCGCAAGCCGTCAGCGGGTCTTATACTGATTCAAGCAAGCCGGCGCTCGGCACGCTGTCAGACCAAGGCATCCCGGTTTATACATACAGCGCGGTTGAAACCGTCGGCACGTCAGGCTTGTTGACCGCCGCGAACTCGATCACCGAGGGCATCCAGCTCCCCACCACGTACAACTACACCAACACTCAATTGTCAATTGATATCTCGCCATCGCTGGCTGCTTCCATGGGGGACAGCCTGACCTATCTCAAGGATTATCCATACATGTGCATGGAGCAGACCGTCTCGAGCTTCCTGCCCAACGTGGTGACGACGCGTGCCCTCAAGCTGGCGGGCATGTCAAAACCAACCCTGCAAACCGATCTTGACCGGCAGGTCAGTTCGGCCCTGCAAAAAATCTATGCCAAACAAAAAGCGGACGGCGGTTGGAACTGGTGGGACGGCCCCGATAGCGATCCGCAAACCAGTACTTACGTGGTGTTGGGTCTGCTCGAAGCCAGGGATTCCGGTTATCCCGTTTCGCAGGATGTGCTGTATAACGGCTTCAAATACCTGAACGACAATCTTCCGAACCTTTATCAAAACGCTTCCACCTGGCAATACAATCGCTATGCCTTCATGCTTTATGTGCTGGTACGCGGGGACGCCTTGCAGGCTGGAGATACCATCTTTATATACGAAAATCGCAGTTCGCTGGATCTGTACGGCAAGGCCTATCTGGCGCAGGCCATGTACATCATGAACCCGAAAAACACGCGCACCGATTCGCTCATGTCGGACCTGGCTGCCGCCGCCGTTATGTCAGCCGCGGGTGCACACTGGGAGGAGAAAGGCCCGGCCGACTATTGGAACTGGAACACCGACACGCGCACCACGGCCATTGTTTTGAATGCCTTCGTGCAGATCGATCCGCAGAATCCCATCACGGCCAGCGCCGTCCGCTGGTTGATGGCTCATCGTGAAAGCGGACACTGGCACTCGACCCAGGAAACTTCGTGGTCGCTGATCGCGCTGACGAACTGGCTGACCGTCTCCAGGGAGTACGAATCAAATTATCAATACGCAGTCGGCTTGAACGGCATGCTGCTCAAGCAGGGCACGGCAACAAAAGACAATTTGACGGACACCGTCAAGCTGCAAGTTCAAATGAAGGACCTGTTGAAGGACGTGGTCAATTATCTGGTCTTTACGCGCGGCAGCGGAAACGGCAATTTATATTACGATGCTTATCTGAGCACGACACTGCCGGTCGAATCCATCCAGCCGCTCGACCAGGGCATGAGTCTCTCCCGCCAGTATTTCACGCTGGACGATTCAAAGGATCCCATCACCGATATCCAGCGCGGGCAACTGGTACGCGTGCGTCTGACAATGGTCGTACCGGATGCGCTGCATTACATGGTCATCGACGATCCTTTGCCCGCCGGGCTGGAAGCCATTGACGCATCCATCATGACCGACACCACCGTGCCCACGAAATATACCATACAGGATTACAACGAACGCGGTTGGGGCTGGTGGTTCTTCACGCATACCGAACTGCGCGATCAAAAAGTTGTGCTCTCTGCAGATTATTTGCCCGCCGGCACATATGTTTACACGTATCTGGCTCGCGCCAGCACGGCTGGGATGTTCAAGGTCATCCCGCCTACGGCAACTGAATTCTATTTCCCTGATGTCGGCGGACGAGGTGCAGGAAGTTCTTTTACCGTGAAGCCGTAAAGTGAATAAGACTTCCGAAATCTGGCATATGTAATAGATGAGCAAGTAGGGCGGGATTGAATCCCGCCCTGCCTGCTCAGGCAGGCGGCATACACGGGATTGGATATTTGATACATCTGCGAACATGGTCGATGAGACAAGCAGGCAACCTCAAGAAATGTAAATGAATTAAATGTTCAGTAAAGTACCATGATTATCACGATATCACTCTTCACTGTCTCCCCATTCGCTGTCACCCCTTCCACCCAAAAACGATGTTGTCCTGCTGACAATTTCCACCAGGTTTGATACGGCGGGCCGGAATACGAAGCAAACATAATACCGTCCACATAGATTTTAACTTGGGAAAATCCCTGCCCGACAACTGCTTCCACGGGAAGCTGCTGGGCGGATTGATCTAGACCGGACGTAATTCGATAAGTCGCATTCGGAGTCGGGGATGTCAAGGCCAGGCTGTTTGCCTGAACTCCCCCGCTGCCTTGTTTGAGATCGGCCAGCAAAGGCAATCCCTGTGTCCGCGCCCAGGGTTGGGCCTCGATGGGCAGGTCCAGAACAGTCAATGACTTGCGGCGATCCTGGGGCGTGGAATCATTTGCCGGTAAATTCGTCAGCGCATCGGCCTGGATCTGTTGATAATAAGTATCGGTTTGCGTCGGCTCTGTGCCGGGGATGAACCATTCCAGGCGCGTGTGTGGACAGGCGGGAGTTGGCAGCAACCCCGAAAGGTCGCATACTTCGACCTGCTTCATTCCTTCTGGGCGAATAAAAGGGCGGTCGGGTTGTCCCTGCAGAAGTGCGCGCATCATATCATTCCAGATCGGGGCAGCCCCCGTCACGCCGGTCACATCCTGCATGGCTTCGTAATTGCTGTTTCCCACCCACACCCCGACCAACAAATTTGGGGTGTAGCCGATCGTCCAATTATCGTGGAAGTTGGTCGTGGTTCCGGTCTTGACCGCCGCGGTGTGATCGATCTTCAAGGTGCTGTTGAGTCCGAAGCCGGTCGAACGCGCCTGGTCGTCGCTGAGGATGTCGCTGATGAGCCATGCCACGCGCGGATCAAAGATTTGAAGTGGCGATGTTCCATCCTGCGAATAAAGCAGCTTTCCATCCGCGTCACGAACATCGAGAATCGAATAATTTCCTGTTAAATATCCGTTGTTCGCCAAACTTGCATAGGCCGTGGAAAGTTGCAGCAGGCTGATCTGCCCGCCGCCCAAAACGAGGGACAGGTCGTAACTCTGTGGGTCGCCCAACGAGGTGATGCCAAGTTGCCTGGCAAGGTTCAGTGCGTTGTCGATGCCGACCTTTTGCAGCGTGCGCACGGCGGGAATGTTCAACGAGGAAGCCAGCGCCTTGCGCACCGGAACGGGGCCGTGTTCGCGGCCATCATAATCGACTGGCGTATAGGGCAGGCCGTTATGTGTGATGAAAGTCGTGGACACATCCAGAATGGAGGTTGCCGCCGTCCATGGTTCAGGGCGGACCGGGTCGAGGGCCTGGGCATAAACGAAAGGCTTGAAGGCTGATCCCGTCTGGCGCGGCGAAGTCGCCATGTCGAGCGCGCCGTCAATGGACGGATCGAAATAATCCGCGCTGCCAACCAACGCCAGGATTTCCCCATTGTGTGGATCGAGTACGACCAGCGCGGCATTGTTGACGTTGTGGTTGATCTCACCGGCTTTGGGTTTGAACTCGTCGAGACGGCGCGCCACGATCTGTTCTGCAAGTTGCTGATCATTCAAATCAAGCGTGGTGCGTACAACCAGGCTCCGATTCGGATCGAGCCAGCCCGAGGAGAATAACGCATCGAGTTGATCCTTGACAAGCCAGATAAAATGCGGTGCTTCGATTGGATAGGGCGCGGGGTTGTAACTCAACGGAGCCGACTCTGCGTTGGCGAGTTGTTCATGCGTGATGTAACCCTGCTTTTCCATCAATCCCAAAACGATCTGCTGGCGTTGTTTCGCCAGACCGGGATTAGTGAACGGATCGTAAAGTCCCGGTGCTTGAGGCAGGCCGGCCAGCAAGGCGCACTCAGGCAGGATCAGATCATTGGCAGGTTTGCCAAAGTAGGTCCGTGCCGCGGCCTCGATGCCGTAAGCCATGCCGCCGTAATTGACCTGGTTGAGATACAGCGCGAGAATATCGTTCTTGGATAACTTCCGGGTCAACTCCCATGCAAGCACTGCCTCCCGCAGTTTGCGCCGCAGGGAAATTTCATTGCGTTCATTCTGATTCAGAAGCAAATTGCGCACCACCTGTTGAGTGATCGTACTGCCGCCGGCAATCGTCTCCCCACCGCGAATGTTGATCCACAAGGCGCGGACAATGCCTCCAGGGTCAATGCCGCGGTTGCTGTAAAAGTTTTTATCCTCGACCGCAATCGTGGCATCCTTCATACACTGCGGAATATGGTCAAACAAAAGCACGGCATGGCGTCCACCCTCTGCCGGAAGAATATCGTAAAGAGAACGCCCGTTGCGATCCGTGATCCGGATGCTGGGTGTGTTTAGGTTCGCAGAGATGGCATCAACCGATGGGAGGTTCCAGAATATATAACCGGACAAACCAATAACCATGAACAGGCTGCCAAGAAAAACATATCCTGCAGGTTTATTCCATGCAAGATTGAACAGGCGGTGAATTTTCATCGCTTTGATTCTACTTCTTCTTTGTTGAGCATTTGACCGTCCCCTCGATCACGCTGAGCCCGGATCGGATTTGCAGCCATCCGGACAGGAAACGATTGACTACACCTACGATGCACTCAATCGTGTAACTGCCGCCAACTCCAACACCAACACCGGGATCATTTGTGAATGGATATTATGAAGGGATATAAACTACTCGCTTCTTGTAGGGGATAACAAGTCGCCTGGTCAGAACAAACTCACTCTTTGGTGTATTGTGCCCACCAGTACCCATGATTCATGGAAGGCATTATTTTTGGGGATTAATTTGCCACTGGTAGTAGGGGGCGTAATCGTTTGAATAATTCGGCATTTGAGTACCCCATATATTGGCATAACCAGTCTCGCTGTCACCAAATATTGTGTTCCCTTGGGATTACATCGCCAAGGTAATGTTTGGAAAAGCCTGGGATATGGTGATGGACATGATATTTCCTAACTTTAAGTTTACCATGTCCACGGAGGGTCATTAGCCACTCGCTACTTTAAATCACAACTGTTGTTTCGATCGGTGGCGCTTCAGTTGGCGATACGTCACCCTGGAATAGGGCGGAAACTTGCCCTGGCTTCGGTTGTCTACAATATCGACGGCTACTACCCCGGCATCATGGATGGGCATTCGTTCCCGCTTATCATGCGCGATGCCTACCTATGAGTCGCGCCAAATCCGGATGGTTGGACGACCCTGGTGGAGAAAAACGCGACCGCGGCTCAGGGTCACGCTCATCATTGAAGAACGTCTCCACTCCAGTATTCTCATACCAGAAAGGCAACGGCAGTGTTACATGTGGAATATTACTCGGTAAACCAACTGAATACTTCGCAGCCGGGTCAGTAACGCCTGAAAGCGTTGTGCCATCATGCTTGGCTTCTACAACTCCCACTGCCTTGGGGTCCACGAACAAAAGATAATCCGCTTCCTCCGTTGACAATGGATACTCGCGCACAGCAATCCCGTGGCCCGCGTAGAGATGTATCTCTGCGCGCGATTATACAGTCCAACCGCAGACGATCAGTTGACGGCCAACGTTGATGCGAGCAAGTTCTTCAGGTTTGGGCATGTGAGGATTTTACCCTCCAGCAGGCTATTGCGGACACGACCCATGAAACTTACTCTTAGAAAGGGAGACAACCATAGATATCGCTGATTATCAATTGGGAAGCATCTACGGAGCGGCCTGCAAGAAAACATCCTGGTCAATTGCTTCTGGTACAACCAACCCTTGATTTGCAGAGCAACCTGGTATAACGGGGGTAGCAGTGCTACAGTCGGCTGCCCACCATATCGCTCCATCCTTACAATAAGGTTGCGAGGCAGGAGCTATATGGAATCGCGTACCGTTCCGGATGGGTATTGTACTCTGCGAACCGGATACGTATAACTTGCCAAACGCATGATCGCTAATCACCTCGACATATTGATACGGCCCAAAACCTATGACCGGGGTATGCGCACCCGAGCAATAAATATCACCTGCTGCCCAGTATGTATAGCCGAAGTACCACCCCTTTTCTTTATATCCCACCTGACCGCTGGCTTCGCCAACCGCCACATATTCTCCTTTTCGGCTCGCAACTGTCCCATCATAACCCGCAGAACCAGGACCTTCGAAATCGTTCGGAATGGTTAGATTCCCATTCTTGTCAATCGTAAATTCCTGCCAGGCATCAAGCATGCCTTTCATGTAAATAAGTATTCTTACTTTCTCATTCGGCTTGAAATTGTAAAGGATGAGATCGGATTTGGTGGGTTCCATATCCACATATAACTGTGGTCCATCTGGAGCAATCACATCCAGCGTGGCCTCGGCAGTTCCTTTTGATGTCTGAAACTCAAATCGATAAGGGCCGGCAGGTTGATCCAACCCAACAACGTAACTGAGGTCATAGGAATTGGCCACCTCACCAATTACATTTGACTTGACAACGCCCTTTTGACTTTCCACTTTTCCATTAGGAAAGTGGATATTGGTTGTAACCGAATCGCCTTCCGACAATCCGCATACCCCGAGCACGATTCCTTCCATCATCTCAACCGGTTTGCCGCCATACGTGTCGATGAAGGATTGGTCAACTGTAGGTTGCGAATAGGTATCTGGAGAATTGCAACTCGCGCTTCCTCCATACGCCGGAATCGAGCCCATTTGTTGAATTATGTCTTCCGGAGCAACCTTCGACGCATTATCTGGCGAGAAAGGCACTGGTTGGGAATCCGTCGGGCTCTCTTGCAGTGGAATCGTTGGTGTTTCTCTATTCGACCCCGTAATCGCGTTGCAAGAGAGAATAAGAATGCAGGCAATAACGAATCCTGCACATGTCTTCCATGCGGAACGGCTTTTGTTTTCCATGACTATTTCCTCCTTGACACCTGTGATTTCGACACTTGCCTTCAAAACGATTGATAATTTGTCTTTGAATCCTATTTTAGGCCAGCAAGAGTATTACGAATCTTGTCGATCTGCTCCTGCCGCATAGTCTTCCTCAGATCGCTTTCAAGCTTCAATGCCTGACCCAAATAGAGCTTGGCATTGCTTTCGTCGTTGAATTGTAAATAAATATTGCCAAGATATACAAGATATAATGCCCTTCTGCTCGGAATTAGAGTTAACTCCAAAGCATGCCTTGTATCCTCGATAGCCTGAGCAGATTTGCCTTCCAGGCGATCAACTACACCTAATCCACTGAACGCGCTGGCAGCGAGTTCCCGGAGCCGGGGATTGTTTCCATTTCCATAAGCCTGAACTACTTGGTTATAGCCTATCATCGCATCATTCATTCGCTGCGGATTCAAACCAGCGTATGTGGCGTAGAGCAGATTAATTTGGGCTCGAGCAAAAGTCACTTTTATATCTATGTCGGCAGACGGAGATTTGTTCGTCGCATACTCCGCCTCGGTGATGAACTGCTCTTCGCGTTGAATGCTTGCCAAATCCAGATCCCCGAAACTTCCACTCTTTTGGGACGGGTATATTCCCCTAATGTGCTCAATTCCTGACAATCCAAGATACGCTCGTGCATATTCCGGGTCAATTTGTAGCGCACTATTATATGCATTTTCGGCTGCAGACAGGCGATCTGACCCTTCCGATGTCTCTCCTTGGATAAGCATCATTTGCGCAGATTTTGCGCTTGTATTCCCGATTAGCATATAAATCACCGCAAGCGTATTCGGGTCTGATCTTAAATCAATTGCTCTGCCGAAATATTCCAACGAAGAATTATAGTCCTCATCAATATAAGCCACTAAGCCCTCGAGCACAAGTGAAATCACATTCGTTCTAATTTGGAGATTGCGATTTGCGTTTATTTGGGTATTCGCTTGAACTACTATGGGCTCTCCCAGAGTATGACTGCCAAGCAATTCCTCTGCCCCTCCAAATGTTTCCGGGGAGAGATAGAACTTCGGGGTAATAAGCATCCTGTTGTAATCTTGGTGCTCGATGAGACCGTAAATAACGATCTGCGCGCCAATCTGCTCCGAAAGACTTTCTACCTTCTGATCCAAGATATCTGCACTCTGCGCGTCCAGTGCCGGAAGAGCCGATGGTCCGGGTCCCCGAACCACGGTATTGATATTCTCAGCGGTAAAAATATCTTTGGCCGTTGTATTCAGTCGGCTTGCAAAGATTGCTGCCACCTGGGTCCCTTCGTCTGTGGCTACCAATTTGTCTCCTTTTAGTTCCATGAACGGCACTACAGCAATATTAAACTCTCCGGTCATCCTGGTTAAATTGTATCGACCTTGAACCATCCACCACCAAGTCAGGGCTGGAATAGTCAGTAAGGCAAGCGCAATTAGCACCGTGCTCCAACGACCAATCATCTCTTGTTTCCGGAGCCGGTCCTCGTCTTGCCGGCTTTCTACGACATATTGTCGCTGTAGGCTTGTGGGTTGAGGATCTTTATGACCATCTGCTTCCCCTATTTGTTTTTCTGCTTGGCGGAGATCATTGCCACGGAGCAACAAGCTTTTATCACAATCGTGTTTTTGCCACTCCAATGCTCTTCGTTGCAGGCGAGTAAGTATTTCCACCCAGGTCAGATCAGTACTGATCGCCTTAACTAACAGTTCTAGCGCTTGTCCATAATCATCATGCTCAAGAAAGAAAATCCAATTCAAACGAGAGACTACTAGTGGAGCATCTTTGGGATCAGTCTCGCGCGCTACCACCGGTATTACCCGTTTGCCATTCTCAACCGCATAGGCAAGTTCCTTTCTGCAGATGTCCGATTGGACCGAATCAGGACTAATGATAAATAGGAAGACGTCGGATGTCTCAGCTCCCTTGTATACTTCCTCCACCCAATCCGCACTCGGTGGAATGTCCTGCCAGTCCACCCAGGAATCTAGTTTTCTCATCGCCAGCGCATCTGTCAGCTTACGGGCAAATTCTTTATCCTTGCGCGAGTAGGAGATGAACACTTGTGGCATTGCTTTTAAGAATCCTGCGAAGAGCCGCGATAAATCTGGAACCCGGCGAGAGCCAAATACTTCAGAATCTGCCTGAAGGTGTTGCGATCTTTTACTTTATCTGTTTCGATAAAGCGGAGATCTTCCCAGTTCAATAGAAATGGATGCGATTTATTCTGATCTTCCCACATAGGCGCGTATTCCCAGTCTTGCTCAATTCTCTGCCAACACCACCGCTCATACCCAATTTGTGCCATGTGCTCGATCTCCGTCGGCCTGAAGGTAAATCGGTCAACTCCGTAGTCACTCCACGGGACGATATCGCAACCCACAGCATTCAACTTGATTCCAATGTCGTCTGGTTGATTGCGATTCCACTCTTTCATTACTTCGCTCAGCGCCTCCCAATCCAACATAGACGGATTGGTATCGGGCGTATTTCCCTATCAATGGAGACGAGTCCAATAAATGTTAGCATTATGATCTCGACCTCTTTCCATGGCATTTTCAGTCGATTGCTCTGCCCTCCCAGATAGACCAAAACAGAAACTCGATGCGAGAACGAATGAGATTCGGTCTCCGGCATTCCCTGCCTCCTCAAAACTTAAGGAATACTAAACCAAAAACCCTGCCATTGTACGTTGTAAATATGTTATCTCATTAATCTTCAGCCTTGTCAATAATCCGGCTTAAATTTCCGCGGGTAAAGTGGTCTACAGAAAAACAGTAGACCCATATCTAAATGAAGCTAGGTGATCCTGCGAAAGATATATGCGTTGGGTCTCTCGGGATTAGTACGAGAAACCCATTACCATTTCAAATGTCGATTTGAATAACAAGCCGCGCCGATAGATCAATGCCGTTTACCTGGTTACTATTTGATGAATGCAAGATTTGGCAAAACCCGAGTAATGGCGCTAATTATATATGTGGTATATCATACCAGGAACGGAAAGTAGGGCCATCCAAACCGTAGAGAGAAATCCGCGAATTGCTCAATCCTGCCTAAGCAGAAGTTCTATTTGGTGCAGTTTCATTATGATCTAGTCTGTCCAAATTATCTTCCGTTTTGCAAGCCTTGCTGCGTCTGTTCCCAATCCCAGCATCAGGTTCGGACCGGGTTTCGGAGGCAGGTCTTCTTTTTGGACAAAGTCCAGCTAAGTGCTTAATGGATAATTCTGTTTGATCTCGAGTTTCTGATTGCATGAAAGGATCGTCCCGGCAATACATCGAACGAACAGACTCCTTTGGACATCTGGAATTGCCTGAGACGATTAAAAGTTTTTAAACTTTACACGGCGATGACTACAATACTGTAGTCATCGCCGTGTAAATCTTCCAAGCTCATTTGAATGATTCAATTCCCTTAATGAAAACAAAATCCATTAGTTCTTCAGGGATAGTGATTGGCAACCACACCCTTTCCGGTTGTTTCAGGGAACGCTATTAAGTGATGCGTTGATCGTAGAGAAAGTTTTGGCAATAGCAGGTCCCAGCACAACAATCATAAAGATGGGTACCACTACACCAATGACGCCTAATACTATTCCAGTTATGGCCTGCCCTCTTCCCTGCAAACCGTTGGCCTTTACTGCCCGGAGACCCAGAAAGCCCAATACAATTGCCGCCAACCCTAATATCGCGGCACCCGAGGGAATGAATAAGGCTATAATCACTGAAATGACCCCAAAAATTAAACTGAAGGTAGCAACGTTATTCCGTGCAGTTGTTTCAGGCGAAGTCGTCATTGTATTTTCCTCTCTGAATCTGGTATTGTCTTCCCTTGAAGCATTGTTTTACCGCCGACTGGGTGCAAGTTGGTGTTGATTTTATGCCAAAACATGGGTATGTCAAGGCTTGTTGAGCGCAATCAATATTAGGCTGAGCATTCATAATCGGTTCATTGTTGAAACCCTCAAGAAATACCATGGCACACATTGCCTATGCTCATTTCACTTCTCAACGAATCAGTATTTGGGGGATTACGAAGTAAAAATGACGAATTCGGATTGCTCCCTTCTATAAGAAATTTCGCTTTCCCAGCTTGGAATTCAAACAGACCGTTTCACTCATAATTCCATTCAGCCTGATAAAGCAGATATTAAAGTTCCACTTCGCAACCTCACTTTTGGGGTTTTGATGTAAAATTATGCTTGGAAATAATTGGGATAAGTAATATAGAGTTATTTGATATGAGCGAATTTCGCGTTAATACTGATATCATTCGCAACGGGGCCTCAATTGTATCGAAGGCCGCCAATGGTGTGTCCGCGATTGCAAGTCGTGTAAATGGCCTTGGGAATCAAATCGGGGGCGAATATCAAGGTCAACTTCGGGATAAAGTACGCCCAATTCTTTCAGGGTTGAGCAGTCAGGGAGCACAGCTTCAAAGCCGTTCAGAGGGAGTGGTCGCCGATCTTTCCGGCAAGGCAAGTGGGATCGATGTAGTTATGCAATCGAGCAGTTTGAGTGCCGGTAGTTCTTTTACATCAAATGTCTTCTCTCCAATCACACGTTTTTTTAATGGCGTAAGTCAACTTGGTCTGGGTAGTGTAGCTGCAATACTTGGCTGGATAGGGCTAAGTCACCATACTACGGTTATTCCTCCCGCTCCCGGCCCCACACCTACTCCACCTGCACCCATTACTCCTGTAGTTCCAAAAGATTATGCAGGCTTCTCGGCGAAGGTACCTGCAAACGACAATCGAAGGACATTATCTGAAACAGCGAATCCAATTCGAAATACAGATGCAGTTGCCTTGTATCCTCGTGGCGATGATCCTAATGCAAGTAATTGTACCTGGTATGCAGCTGCCGCCGTGGAGAAGGCCCATGGAGTTCCTCTTAACAGTGGAACATATGGAACAACCGGGAAATTTTCCGCATCTCTGGGTAACGGGGGAGAATGGGCAGATCATGCTCATGCGGCAATAGACCCAAATAACCCTCTCCATTCCACATACAAACAATACCAGCCATATATTTCAGCAGTCGATCATAATCCAATGGCTGGAACAATATATAGCACACCAGGAACCACAACAAATCCGGCGGGGCATGTTATGTTTGTTGAACAAGCTCAATTGGTAGACTCTAATGGGAAGAAGAATTGGCAGATCACGGTCAGTGAGGAAATATGGGGAGGGAAAGACCTTTACAAGGGGGCTCAAGCGGTTCCAATTCCCGGCCATCCTGAAGTAAAAAGATGGACAAGGACAATTACTATTCCTGCTGATAGCAATGGAATTGCCCAATCGGACGGGAGATTTATTCATTTTGTCGGCACAAAACAATAACTCTTGAAAGCTGGCATTCAATGAGCGAATATCGTGTAAATACTGATATTATGCGTAAAGGAGCGGCCATTATTTCAAAGGCCGCCACTGGCATATCCGCGATTGCAAGTCGCGTCAACGGTCTCGCGAATCAAATCGGGGGCGAATATCAGGGCCAGATACGAGAGAAAATCCGCCCTATCCTTGGAGGATTAAGTGGTCAGGGATCGCAAATACAAAGCCAATCTGAAGGATTAGGTACTAACCTTTCCTCCACAGCAGGCGAAATAGATGGAGTCATGCAATTGAGTGTCGCAAGTGTCTCAGGCGCCTTCACCCCAGATTCCATATCTCCGATAACAAACTTCTTTAAAAGCCTTGGCGAAGTCGGGTTTATAGCTGCCGTGCTTGGTTGGATTCACTCGGGACAACATCCACCTGTAACCGTTACGAATTCTTCATCCCGCTCGTCACCATCTACATCACCCAAAGTCACTTCCGGGGATCAACAGGATATACTTTCCGTACCTTTTCAATCTCAATGGAATGGGAAAAACGGCGGTGGCAATTGCGGACCTGCATCTGTAACAATGGCAATCAACAAGTTTGGCAAAAATGTCAAATACGATGATGTTATTTCAAAAATGCCCAAAGACAAACACGGTTATACAGATTTTCAGTCAACAGAAGTAAAAGGGTTGCTAAAAGAAAACGGGCTACAGGAAGAACAAGTTCATAATATGTCCGAACTCGAAACACATCTGAAAGATGGCCATCCAGTAATCATATCGGTTGATAACAGCAAGTATGATGGAAATTCTGAACTTTACCCGGCAACCTCAGGTTTTCTGCAACCACACATCGTTGTAATAACCGGGGTTGAGAAGGATGCCAGTGGTAAGATCATAGCAGTTTACATAAATGACCCACTTGCGGTCAAACCCGGAACAAATGGCACTACTATTGCTGCTCCGGACAAAGGGACGAATTTCCGTGTACCGGTTAACCAATTTAATGAGGCCGCCGGTCAGAACTGGTATGCTGCAGCGATTGAACCTATTAAATGAGAAAGAATTCGTCATAAACAAGTAAATATTATTCAAAGCAATGAGAGTAAATTAAATTTTCATCCATACGGATTTACATCTTGGTTGTTGACCCGGCAATTAAATGCCAATGGCCCCTTGTAACGGCAAGTGCACAATTACATATACCAGAGATATTTATATGGCTGAATGTCTATGTATCCAAAATGAGAATACAACAGCTGGTATTTCAAAACACCTGTTCCCGTATAAATATCATGTGAGGTGGGAATAAATCAACCTCGAAAATACGTGTGAAACCAAAATTGAAAAGGCAGTGTGGATGATGGAATATAAATGAAGAATAATACCCAGCAAAGTCAATACTTTAACGCCCGGGAATTGTGGTTTCTATTCAACAAATATTCACCCGCTATAATTATTGGGCTTCCTGACCCAACTTTGGGATTCCTAACCAGCGACATTCAAGAAATTAATCAACGTGCTCGAAATAGCTTGATCGCCAAGAAGATCATCGAGCCGGAGCACAACCAAGGCTGGAAGATAAGGGAACCGGTTGACAAATGGGTACAAGACATCGCCGCTCCAGCACATACAATCCTGGTTGTGCGTCGTGAGGGTGTTATGCCAGAATCGACAGCCTCCTATCACTTTACACAAGGACGGGTGATCGGTTTAATTGAATTGGAAAAAGACAAATACATGATTGATCCGACGCCAAATCCAGGGTTAATTGTTGAATTATTAATGAGACCAATACTGACAAAAATCTATATGGAGCGGGATGAACCGCCATTCGAAATATCAAGCAGGGATTTTGAGAAGATGCGGACCCAAATCGAGAAAAACCGGATCTCTCAAGCGAATAAAATGGCGGTCCCATTAATGGAAGAAAAGAAATTTGACCGGCTTGCAAAGGCAATATCCAATCCGGTTACCCGTTTTTCGGTTCTAACTTTTTTGAATCGCAATCAAGCAGGAACCCAGGAGACCAGGGGCTTCTCCGTAATTGCCGGGGAGGATGATATCTGGTTGTTCAGGGCAAAAAGCAAGGATCTGCTCACGATTCAAATTACAAGCGTATCGAAACCCGAACTGGAAGATACCATCAAGAGGTTTGTCCCTGCCCAGGAGGCAACATTATGAATCGCTTATTTATTAAGATCAAAACGGATTCAAAATTAAAAGGTACTCTCCTTGAATTGAACAGCGGAAATAGCGTAAAGGAAGTAATTGATCAAATTATAAGCAATATGGAGGGCATCCCCAGGGTAGATGATTCGGGACAATTATTGGATTACCGGCTCATTCGCATCGGGAGTCCCAAACGCGTCCTGGAGAATAGCCAAAGCTTCCTGCAGGAAAACGTAAAAAACAGCGATGTATTACTCATAACAACCGACCCTGTCGGTGTTATGAGTCAAGGGTTGTTTGATTTTGAAGCCCTGACTATTGATAATCAATACACTTCCGTCCAGGATCTTAGAGCCCCAATCCGGATGCTAAGGAAATCCGCTTCTGGCAATAAAAATGTTGCCGTCAAAAATCAGCAGGTGAACGCACCGGTGGACAAGGTGCTCAAGGCATCCTCTTCAGAACCCAATTCCGACGATAAAAAGAAACCCAATGATAGTCCTTTTGAATTTCAACCCTTGGACATTAAGCTTCCCGAAGAGACGATTAAAAAAGAGGATTTATCCAGTCGTTCGCGGAATTCAAAAACAAGGAGGAAAATTTAAGAAAATATCAATCAGATGCGGCTTAGATCAATCCTTGTCGCCCGAATGCATCAACCAGCCATTTCTGCTTCATATTGAACCTTATTTCACTTGACTTTTACCCTAAAAAATCTATAATAAAGGTCATATTAAAGTAGCCCAATAGATATCAAATCTTGAACCTTTTATAAAAGTTGGAAAAGGGCATATGTCTCCGTATCAGACCATCATCGAATGGATTACGCCGGACCAGACACGACCGATAGTATCCGAGTTGCTTGCCCAGGCTCAACAGGTGCGCGAATTAAAGAATCAAATCCAGGCTGTAAGACACGAACTTGATGGCAGCTGGACAGGCGGGGCCAAGAACACATTCATCTCAAAATTAGATTCATTAATGCAGGAATACAGCAATTATGCCAACAATTTGGAGGGGAAGGCAAGGGAGATAGCAGCCATTACAGTTTGGGTGGAAGTCCAGCAATGGTTTGAGGACATCACACGCACCACACACTAGGAAAACAGTCCACAGGTGTCTTATGCCGGAAATTATAGTGCCCATTGACATGTTATTCGATGTAGCTCGCGATTTTTCTCATGGCGCAAGGGATACGGCCATTCTCCAAAACAAGCTGGAAAAGAAAATGAGGATTCTTGAGAATTCCTGGAGTGATGCCGCAAACCAGCAATTTTTTCGGTATTATCGCGAACTTGACCAGCAATTAATTGTTTGCAACCAAATTATGGAGGTTATGGCTCGCGAAATGAATGCGATCGCGGAAAGATATGCGGACTTGAATAAAGGCTGAGGGCAATTTAACCGTTCATCACAAAAGGGAAGACCTTTTGATAGTTGAAAATCCACAATATCAGGACAGGAAAAGGAGAATATCATGGGTGATTATGTTGTCAATACAGATGAGTTACGACAAGCTGCTCAACAGCTCATCAACAAGGGCGAGGAAATGCGAGCGGCAGTTGCGGCCGTTGACTCTGCCATGGCCCCGGCTCGATCCATGAAAGCACCTCGTATTGCTCAGGATATTCAGCAATGGGATGCAATCAAGGCAAGCTTTCAAAAGATGTTCGATGAAGCTGATAGTGCCTCCCGGATCATCAATTCAACTGCCAACGATGTTGATACCGTATTGAACTAAAGTACGAAAACACAACGCCAGTGCAGTAATCTTCTTAATAAAAATTGAATATCTAAAAGTTCAAGCTCAAGGGAATCTATTCTATGAAGGGCTTGGAAAGTTATTTGTGTTTCCTGACAGGATTCCCAAGGGAAGCGCCAATAAAACCTTGTTGGCTAGGAGACTAATCATGGAATTTAATCGCCCTCCCCGCATTCAGGAACCCGTTGAATTCAGGGAGATTGTTATTCCAACCCCCAAACAACTTCCGAGCAAACCCAAGGTGAATTGGCTAACATTGGGACTTCCCCTGGTTGGTAGTCTGGCAGCAATTGGTTTAATGTTTGCATTCCTGGGGGCTCAAGGCGGGATATCGATTCTATTTTTCCTCCCCATGATTTTCGCGTCAGTTGCAGCATCCATCATAACGAACTATCAAGAAAAGAAAGAATACAAGAAACAACTTGATGAGGGGAAGGCCTTTTATTCCACCGTTTTGAGTCAAAAAGAGACAGAACTAGCCAAGCTAATTGCTGACCAACGCCGGATTCTGTTGGACAATAATCCCGATCTTTCAACCTGCCTTCAATGGGCGGAAAATGGCAATTTGCGATTGGGAGAGCGAAGACCAGATGATGCCGATTTTCTGGCGTTTCGGATCGGCCTGGGAAAACAGAAAGCCACTCTGGACATAAAAACTCCCGGTGAGGACGGAAGGGATGATGCCTATCTGGATGAATATAGAAAAGCTGATGCATTAAAACCCCGATTCTCAGATTTGGAAAATGTTCCTATTCTACCCAGTCTATTATCTGCCGGGTGTATTGGGATGGCGGGAGGGCGGGAACAGATTCGAGCCACGTCTCGGGCAGCACTCGTTCACCTGGTTACGCATCATTGGCCCACGGAAATGAACCTGTCTGTATTTTGCGATTCAGTCAGCGTTGCAGATGAATGGGAGTGGGTCGGCAAGTTACAACAGCACCGCACTAGGCTGTTGGATCCAATTGTTATCAATGTAAAAGGTCCAAACAAAGATCAGACCGAAAAACTGGAAATTGAATTACACAGGAGACAGGCACTGCTTTATCAACAAAAAATCATGGATCAGGAAGGAAGTTCTGCCCATTTGTTGCCTGCCTTGATTGTAATCTTTGATCATCTTGAGTCAATTTACGACCAGGCCGCTTTTTCATTAATTCTGAAAGAGGGGCGAAGTCTGGGCGCCTACGGAATTATCCTCGCGGATCGTTTTGAACAAATTCCCGGTGAATGTGGCGCGACTATAGAGTTCATTGACGACAAATTGATCTTGAAGGAAACCGGTGTTGGAAAGACTCCCATTGAAAACATCAACCCTGATCATATTACAATAAAAGAAGCGGAGGATTTTTCAATTTCGTTGGCAGCGATCGATTGGTTAATTCCAGCCAAGGTTACTGAGCCGCCTGACCATGTTTCGCTGCTGGAAATGTTTGGGAGTCAGAACCCGGACGATTTAAAAATAGAGCAATGGTGGGATGGTCAGTATTCATTTGGGTATCTAAGAACCCCCATCGGTCGCTTTACAAACACGGCCGACCTGATTTTTGACTTGAATGAAAGCGGGGAACAAGGCGAAACACATGGACCTCACGGGGTTATTGGTGGTATGACCGGCTCAGGAAAGAGCGAATTATTACGCACAATCATTTTATCTCTTGCGCTGACTCATCATCCATACGATGTTAATTTTGCGCTGGTTGACTATAAAGGGGGAGGAGCATTTAAAGATCTTGAAAACCTTCCTCACGTTGTCGGGGTCATGACAGACATTGAAAGTCATGCAAATTATGCCGGCCGGGTGATACAGGCCTTAACAGGTGAAATCAATATCAGGAAACAAATCCTTTCAGAGGCCCAAGCAATCTCCAATCTCAGTCGTCCACATATTGATGACTATCGACAACTGACCGTCAAACGGCCATTACCACGTTTGATCATTATTTTCGATGAGTTTGCAGAGTTCAAAGACCAACACCCGGATGAAGCCCGCAAATTGATCAACATCGCCCGGCAGGGACGTTCACTAGGTGTACATTTAATATTGTGTACACAGAACCCTGCAGCCGCGATCGATAACCAGGTCAGGCAGAATTCCAAATTCGCCATTTCTCTCAGTGTTAATTCCCCCGACGACAGTCGAAACCTGATAGGAACACCGGATGCATTTGGGCTGCCAAAAGGACAGGCCTTTATATTTGTTAAAAGCCCGCAAAAATTTCAGGTGGCTTTCACGGGGGATAAATTCACAACCGGGGGGCATCTTGGACAGACTCAGGCTCAAGCTATAGTAAATAAGATTATTGAGGTAAATTCAAAATTAGGGCTGGAGAAACCGCCTAAAGTCTGGCCGGCGCCATTAACCGAACGTCTATATTTGCCTGACCTTATAAGAAAAGTTGAGGATTATGGGATTGTTACCGCATGGAATGAGGCAGATTGGAATCCCACCACCAACCGTTCGATCGGTTATCTAATCGGCCTTTTCGATGACCCTGCCCGCCAACGACAACCGCTGCTTTCATTTGGCAGTTCAGACTCGAAACAAAACCTGCTGGTATTTGGAGCTTCGCAATCCGGTAAAAGTTCGTTGCTGTTGACTTTGGCAATTGGTATTGCAAGAATTAATTCACCAGATCAAGCGCATATATACCTTCTTGATCTGGGCGGAAAGAGCCTTCTCTATAAGCTAAAAGACCTTCCTCACGTTCCGATGGTGGGAGGAGTAATAACCGGCGACGATAAAGAACGAATAAACAGCCTTTTTAGTTTGTTGCGCTCGATGATAAATCAAAGGAAGGAACGATTCCAGCTGCAAGACTTCGGGAATCAAACCAGCCAAATTGGAACCGGAAATGAGGATAGTCCCTCCATTTATTTATTAATTGACGGGCTAAACTCCCGGTTTACAGAGTCGATGGATGGCTTTAATGACCAGCTTGCGGATATCATCCTTGAAGGAAACAGTGTCGGAGTTCATGTTGTGATTACCGCGAACATTCTTCAAGATGTTTTTCACAAGGTATTCTCCTACATTCCCAACCGCCTAATTTTAAGGCCAGTCGAGAAAAATCAAGTCGACAATGTCATTGAAGGTGTACCCAGCCATCTTTTGGAAATGGTTCTCAGAAGCGATCTCCCGGCCGGGCGTGGATTATTAGGTGGTAATCGCGCTTTGGAATTCCAGACTGCCTTACCGGTGGAAGGCTCTAATGATGATGAACAATCATATTTTCTGGATGAGTTGATATCGAGAATGAACGATGCGTGGAAAGGGGTCCGTCCTCCTGGTGTTCGCAATCTGCCGCGTTATCTTTCTGTGGACGATCTTCACGACGAAATAGAAAATCTGAAACAAAAAAATGAGTTTGAACCCTCCAGTTTGCATCTTGGCCTTGGCCGTCAGATTAAACCCCTGGGTCTCTCATTGGAAAAGGATGGGCCGGCCTTTTTGGTAACATCGGCCGCATCGCAACAGGGTAAGACTGTTGCTATTCAAACATGGCTTACTGAACTAAGTAATCAATACTCAAGATCACAATTGAAAATATTGATCGTTGATTTCCACAGTCACTCAATGCGCCATTTCGCGAAATTGCCACACGTCCCGGATGGTTGGTTTATTTCCCGCCAGAATCAGCTCGAAAAAGCCTTGAAACAATTGAAAGACGAAATAGCCCATCGCAAGGATGTCCTGGAGGATACCTATGCCAGACAGATTGAAAAATACAATCCAGAGGATTTCTTCCAAAAAAATGGGTATATTCTTATTGTGGTCGATGATTACAATGCCTTCCGCCTTAAAAGCAGCAATGATGAGAAGCAATTACTAAAGGGGTGTATTGTTGACGGCGAAGAATATGGGATTCGGATGATCATATCAGATACGGGAACATTACTCGGTCATCCCGGTTCAGATGATATCCTAAGAGTTACACGAAGCGCAAGCGGCTTATCCCTGGGAGGTTTTGAAAATTTGGGCACATATTTTAATGACGCCAAGGTCTTTGTAGGCGAAAAAACTACAGATTTCCCCCCTGGCCGAGGTTATCTGGTCCTGCGGGGTGTGGCCAGACTCGTCCAGGTTGCAACCTGTTGCCCGGAAGGCGGAGATTATGAGGAAGCAATAAAACGAAGAATTGCTTCACTCCCGTGAAAGGTATTACCAAGGATAAATGTCAAAACCATATAAATGAATTTCATTTAGCAATGACGTTCAACAAGGCTTCTTGGGCATTTGTACATCATTGCGATTGCAAACTTAAATATTCAACGGAGGATAATAATGTATCAAAATCAAGCTACATCAAATAGTCAGGCTTTGGTTGTGTTTTTGTTGGATGTAAGCGGATCGATGGGCAAACCCATGGGCGGCAATACGCGTATCCAGGTTGTAAAGGATGCGCTCAAAATGACCGTTACCGAGATGGTGCAACGGTCATTGAAAAACAAGGAACTCAGACCTCGTTATAAAGTGGCCATGATCGCCTACTCGGACGATGTCTATGATGTTCTTGGCGGAGTAAAAACAATTGATCTGGTCGCCAAAATGGGCATCCCAAAACTGGAACCTTTAAACCGAACCGATACCACTAAAGGGTTTTATTACGTAAAGAAACTTCTTGAACAGGAAGTTAAGAACATGTCAAAAGAGAGCCCGGCCCCTTTGGTAATCCATATGACAGATGGTGAGTTTACAAGCAAGGAGGATCCAGAACTTGTAGTCCGGGCAATACAGAAAATCGCGGTACCTGATGGCAATGTTCTTGTAGAAAACCTGTTCGTATCTGACGAACTCAAGGTTTCCATCAAAAATCCAACCGCCTGGCCAGGTTATCTATTGGGCGAGGATGTGGGTAATCCATATTGCAATCGTCTTTTATCCTTATCTTCGCCATTACCTGAAATGTATCGTACCGTAATGGGCGAGTTGGGATACACCATTCAGCCAAACACCCTGATGATGTACCCTGGTATTAAGCCTGAATTCGTGCAAATGGCATTTGTAATGAGCACGGTAAGCAGAGGCCCTGAATCAGGTGAGAAAAAATGGGAGGATGATTGAACCAATCTTTGATCACAAAACGGAACCCATAAAATTCACAATTCTCTTTATCCCGGAAGGAAGGCCAAATGGCTATTTTGGAGCTGGATCAGTCCCACGAAACTCCACTGACGGAAATTCATCGCGGCCCATTTAAGTTGAGATACGCTTATGCCCGGTCAAAAGATTGTCAGGAGAGTGGCGAAAAAGGTCAAGATTACCTTGTATGGCGTACTGAACACTTTCGAGCAGCGTTCGCTTTATGTGATGGGGTCGGGCAATCATACTTTGGAGGAATTGGGGCACAGATAGTAGGGGAGGCCATCATGGAGTGGCTATGGAAGCTCCCTTTAGAAAATGAGCCCCGTATTGCCGATTCTCAAGGCTTGATCCAGGCACTCCAAAACTTCCTGGATTCAAAAAAGGCATTGGCAACCAAGATTATTGGTGACGTTGATATTAAATCCGTGGAATCTGAGTTGATCCGGGATGCTTTGGAAGCACGCCGCAAAACCCGGGGCACACAATCAAATTTTGTTTGCGGAATTATCGACATTCCAAATCAATTTCATCCAAAGGGACGAGTCTTGCTATTTTGGTTGGGTGATGCCAAGCTTAAAATCTGGAAAAATGACACAAACCAAACACCTTTTTTGAAAGCGAACTGGAATAAACAGGATGGGTGGTCAAGCTTGTTCGGCACATCTGGCGAAATACGCTGTTTTCAAGGTACCCTAGATGATTTGGATTGTGTGATAGCCCATTCGGACGGGGTGGATCCAGTCCGGCCAAAACTTTCGCCGGCTTTAACTCTTACAGAGTTGGATAGACAGCTTGGGCAATTGGGAGATGACGACGTTTCGTATCTGGAACTGTTTTTTTCAAATCCATCACCGAATCTCGAAGACGACCTGGTGAGTGAAATACGGGAAAGTCCTCCCCTTCCTGTTCAAATAATATTTCCACCGACTAAAGTGTCTCCCGCTCCCAATTATAGCAAAGACCGGAAACCTGGAATCCCAGATTGGATTTATATTGTATCCATTTTAGTCGTGGTATTGTGTTCCTTAATTTCTGGAGGGGCAGGTTATTGGATTAGGGGACAAAACGCCTCCGTATCTCCCCCGTTGGCGCCACCCCTGCCAACAATTGGCGCACCTAAAACTCCATTGCCTGGTATGACTCCATTGCTTGCGCCTGCAGCAACTCCTGCAATTGCACCCACAAGACAGGCTGCAGCTCTAAGTATTCCACCTGTATTTGTCGTATTGATTGGCCCGCGCAAAGCAGTAATATTTCAAGAAAATGATTGCCATGAAGTAGCCGAAAACAGTTATATTCTTGTTCGCGGCGCAATCCAGGTCTGGGCATTCACATCCACTGCATGCCAGGGTGTACCGGTTGAGTTAATTCAAAATGGAACTTACTTGTCCCTCGGTAATGACATTCACAGCATCAAAATAGAAGTTATATTACCCCATCCATAGGCCTGACCAGGATTATCGCGTCCACAACATATCAAAAATCATAGGAGTTGACCATGTTCAGAGATCCGAATCCTGGAGAAAGTATTATCCTGGACGGCAGGGCCTATACCTTCATACAAGTGGATGATACACCAGGGATTGTATATGCCGAGATGGGCAAAAAAGCCAAGGTATATCGAATTATGCAAGGCAAAAAAGCCTATGCATTAAAAGTATTCAAGCAGATCTATCGAAACGAAAATATCACAAGGAACACGGAGCTGATATCAGCTTATCGAAACATACCAGGTCTCATGGTGGCGGAACGGTCTGTATTGACTCCCAAGAAATATCCGGACATTATCCAAAGCCACCCCGAGTTTTCTTATTCCGTATTGATGCCCTGGGTCGAGGGAAAAGTGTGGGGAAACTATATAAATGGCAAGACTGCAATGACTCGTAATGAATGTCACAAATTAGCCAAGTCCTTGGTGGATACTTTATACGGACTGGAGGAACGCGACATAGCTCATTGCGATTTATCCGGGGGCAATTTTATTTTCTCTCCTGATTATTCTCAAGTTGAACTGGTGGACATTGAGGAATTATTTGGAATTGGATTGCAGACCCCGGATCCCCTACCTGCCGGGACCAGTGGGTATTCACCAATGTGGGTAAAGAAAAATGGATTGTGGGAGGCAGCGGGCGACAGATTTGCAGCAGGGATTCTCCTAAGCGAAATCCTGGGCTGGCAATTCGATGAAGTACGGGCGCAATCGAGTAATGGGGATTCGTTTTTTGCAGATGGAGAATTTGGCAATGAAACTAAACGCTATGAATTGCTAAAGGAGCGGTTGGGACAACTCCATTCAGAATTGGCAAGATTGCTCGAAACCGCCTGGAGGGCTACAAATACAGAGGAATGTCCCCGGATTTCGGAATGGAAAAAAATAATTGGGCAAATCGCCGAACAGCCGGCTGCTATCAGTTGGGGGTGGGAATCCCTTGATTTGCCTCAAGATATAAGACTCGATGTTAAACCATTTACTTCTTTACATGAAAACACACAAAACACAGGGCAGGTCAGTGCTCCTGAAATTGAGGTGGTTGCAAAGCCCTGGTCAGATAATAATCACGGTATGAAGTCAAGAAACAGCCAGTTGGCTCGAATCTTTATGGTGTTTATCGGGGTGGCAATTGCCTTGTTTATTTTAATCTCAATTTTTGGAAATAACATCCTAAAAGCAGCAAGTGATCTGCACAGGCAAAGTGGGTTGATTTTTCCGGATGCAATCAGCAATGCAATCTTAGGCTTCCTGGTCGGCGGAGTTCACAGTTGGATATTCAGGAACAATATTAACAAGTCAAAAATAGGTTTATTCATATTGTCGTCCACCGCCGGAGGATTCATAGGCGGAGCTTTTGTTGGTATTCTTACCGATTTGCATGGCATCAATAATCCTTTCCTGGCCGGGGCGGTCATTGGGGCAATTGCTGGGGCAATATCAAGCCTGGGGCAAAATCTATTCATGCAAAGTCAATCCATGCGATTAAAATGGTTCCTTTTTAACCTGGTGAGTTGGTCATTGATTTGGATGATTGGAACAAAAATCAGCTGGGATGCTAGTACCGGATTGGAATTAGGTGGAGCAGCAACTTTCATTATTGTCGCCAGCGGAGCTGCATTATCATTTTTCTTGCTTCGTTTCCCTGAGATAGAGTTTTGATCATCATCGAGGTGTTCAGAGGCTCAAGAGAGCAGGGTTTTTCTATTCTCAGCATTGTAAAGGTGATGTTATGTTTGTAGATCCGAATGTTCGCGATAGTATCAATGTGGATGGCAAGACATACGCCTTTGTTGAAACGCCGAATGCCCCCGGCATCCTCTATGCCGAGATCGGCCGCAAGGCCAAGGTCTATCGGGTGATGAGTGATGGGCATCCCTTTGCCCTCAAAGCCTTCAAAC
>Ga0315268_10000086_pt1 | contig 104152 bp, 81 predicted proteins | sample C1_top_MG_FD_204535 | JGI IMG/M metagenome (GOLD analysis project Ga0315268, IMG submission 204535) | Sediment microbial communities from Yellowstone Lake, YNP, Wyoming, USA - C1_top | ecosystem: Environmental > Aquatic > Freshwater > Lake > Sediment | place: USA: Wyoming | collected 2017-08-01
GCATGCTCGAGACGCCCCACACCGGAAAGCGCTCGCGATACGTGCGCTGCACGTCGGCGCTGAGGCTCGCCGCGACGCGGTCGAGCATGTTGATGTAGAAGCCACGGCAGGCCGCGCTCTCGGGCGTGTCGCGCAGTCGATCACGCAGTTCTTCGTGGATATCGCCAACCGCACCGACAGTGAGAATTCGCGTTTGCATGGCGCCCGTCACTTCTCCCCACGCACACCACGGAAATCGCGGACAATCAATGGTCCACGATAGCACGCCAGGCTTACGTCACAGAAGCGGCGCGCTGTACACCCGAGATCACGCCGCCTGCGATCGCGGGCGTAGCACGCGCAGTTACAGTGTAGCCGCCACGCCGCCGCGCGCCATGCGAATCGACTCTGCCCTGCGACCCCACAACTCGCTCGACGAGCGCCGTCGAGCGGTCAATGAACAGCCGCCCGATGTGACTTGCGCTTCGTAGGAATGACAGCCATGGACGCGGCACGCGGCGCGGGCGCAGACGCAGACGCGTGACTCGCGCGGGCCCGAAACGCCGCGACGAGCTCGCAGAGAGCATCGAGCTCGATGAGCCAGGCATCATGGCCGTGCACCGAGCGAAGCTGCGCGAGGCGTGCATTCGGGATGGCGCTCGCCAGCGCCGCCTGCTCCTCGACAGGATAGAGCACGTCGGTGGTGATAGAGACGATGAGCGTGCGGGCGCGGATCCGCCCGAGCACGCTGCGCGCGTCGGCCCGGCCGCGCGCCAGGTCGTGCGAATCGAGGGCACGCGTGAGCCCGATGTAGGTGTTGGCATCGAAGCGCGCCGCGAACTTGCCCGCCCGGTCTTTGAGATAGCTCGCCACGGCGGCGGCTTGGCTGTCTTGCGCGCCAGCACCGAGCCGGCGCTCGAAGCTCATCCGACCGCGCTGCGAGCACAGCGCCATCATGCGCGCCAGCGCCAAGCCGGAGCCTGGGGGGCGCTCGGGCGGATACTTACCACCCTTCCAAGCCGGATCGGCCTCGATCGCGGCCCGCTGCGTCTCTTGCAGGGCCATGCACCACGCCGACTGACGGCCGCTCGCCGCGATGACGACGACGCTCTCGACGAGCTCGGGCGCCATGATCGCCCATTCGAGCGCCTGCATGCCGCCGAGTGAGCCGCCGATGACCATGCGGACACGAGCAATGCCGAGCTCGTGCGCGAGCCAGATCTGGAGCTTCACCATATCGCGGACTGTGATGAGCGGCAGGTCGGGGCCATAGCGCAAACCGAGATGGGGCCGCAGTGAGCACGCTCCGGTCGTGCCGTTGCAGCCGCCGAGGACGTTGCTGCACACGATGAAGTCGCGCTCTGGATCGAGAGCGCGCTTCGGACCGAGCATGCCCGGCCACCAGGAGTCGATGTCGGCCGAGCCAGCAAAAGCGTGGCAGACGACGACGGCGTTGTCGCGCGCGGCGTTGAGCGTACCCCAGGTTCGGTAGGCCACGCGCACGCAGTCGAGACAACCGCCCTGCTCGAGCGCGAAAGGCTGCTCGTGCAACGCCCAGCGCGTGCGCTCGTCGGGCAACGTCGCGCTGCCCTGCGTCACATGCACGGGCAACGCTTGCCGACGCTTCTTGCTGTGACTCGAACTACCTTCGCTCATGGTGCAGCCGACGGACGGTAGCTCGCGCCCCTCTCGACCCTAGTTGGCGGTCGCCGTGAGGCTCACACCGCTGTAGGCGATGTAGGCGCTGATGACGATGTGCACCGAGCCACCCGAGACCTGCAGGGTGCATGACTCGTCGTTGCCGCTCGCGTACGGACGGCAGTCATAGAGGGTTGAGGTCGGCTCGGCGCCGATGCGCACGAAGAGGTCGGCGTCACCGGTGCCACCCGACATCACGACGTTGAGCGTCGACGCGCCAGCGGGAATCTCGACGGCGTGGTCCACCCATGAGGCTGACGCACCCGAAAGGTCGCGCAAATCGAGCAAGGAAGCTGGGCCGGGCGCCGGGGTAGGATCCGGAGCAGGAGTCGGATCCGGAGTTGGGCTCGGCGTGCCACCGTCGCTCGGCGTCGCATCGGTGTTCGAGAGGATCCAGCTCGCGAACGACGACACGCGGCTGTAGAGGCCCGGGTACTTGCCATCGGCGCAGCCGTAGCCCCAGCTCACGATGCCCGCCAAGACCTGGCCAGCCGCGGCGTGGATCGACAGCGGCCCGCCGCTATCACCCTGGCACGAATCTTTGCCACCCGCGCCCATGATACCGGCGGCGAGCTGATCGTCAGTGATGGTCTCGTTCGGGTAAGCCGCCTGAGCGTCGACGTTGCTGACGACAGGAACGTCGACCGTCTGCAGGATGTCGGGCAACGAGTACGAGCCGCTGCGCAAGGTACCCCAGCCGGTCACCGTGGTGTTGACGCCGGACGCCGTGGCGCCCGCCGTGTCGTCGGCCGCGGTCAAGATCGGGATCGCCTTGGCCGAAGGGCCGCTCAAGTCGAGGGGGCTCGAAAGACGCACGAGTGCCGCATCGCGGCCCTTCGAGGCATCGGTGTAACCGGGGAAGACGATGATGGTCTGCACGGTGCGCGACTGGCCGGTGCTCGACTGGCTGCGCTTGGTGATCCCGGCCACGATCTTGAGACCCGAGGGAGACGAGCCGCTGACGCAGTGGGCGGCCGTAAGAACCCAGGTCGAGGAGATGATCGAGCCGCCGCAGAAGTGGCTGCCATTGCGCTGCAACGAAACCTGCCACGGGTTCTGGGCGACGGTCGTGTCGGAGCCGCCGACGATCTGGCGGTTGTCGGGCTGGTTTTGCGCGACGTCGACAGCGTCGGGAGCGGCGCAACCGGCAACCACGAAGGTCGCGAGAGAGATCAGACTCAAAATCGTGGTGCGTAGCCATCTCAGCGTCATCGTGCTCATCCTGACCTCTTTGCGACTCCCACCTCATGCGCCAATGGACGCGCATATCAGGGGTTGTCAGCGAAGGTCGGACAGTAACCACCGCAGATCGGCTCGGCAAGAGGAAAATACAATGCAATAACAAATAGTTACGGTGCGATAACGTGGTTGAATGTGAGACGGCATCCTACCCGACACGACATGAGCGACGCGGCGATATCGAAAAAAACATCGACCAGAGGCCGAGTTACGGTGTCACGGCCGATGCCGCGCGGATCGATGACCCGCGCGGCAAAAGATCGAGGTGCTCATCGCCGGTGTTACGGCTCGCTGATGCAGACCCGCAATCCACCGAGCAAATGGCAGCCGCGATGCGCCGACTGCGCCGCGCGCAAGCGACGCGTCTCTTCGGGGGTCAGGCAGGTGCAGGTGGTACCGCGCACCTCGCATTGCACGGTCGCGTCGCCGTCGGGCGTCGTCACAGGATCGCTGCCCGCCGGTTGGTCGGCGGCACCGAGCGCCGCGCACACAGGCGAATCGTTGCCCGCCGCAGTGCCGGAATCATAGGCCGCCTCGCAGTGCATCGCCGACATGCACGTTTGCAGGGCGGCGCGCGCTTCCGCCGCGCTCGGGGTCGGTGCCGTATCGTCGCCGCACGCGACAACGAAGCCCATAGTGCCGAAGAGACCAAAAACCGTCACCAGCCGCGTTGCTCTCCACATGGTCGCCTCCTTCTTTCGTAGCGTTCCTATGGAGACCTTACGCGCGGCCATGCACGGCAATTTCACTCGAGCGTCACCGTTGTGTCACGGCGCGCCGTAGCTACTCGCTGTCGCTCGCGTCACCGCTCGGCACAAAGCGATAGCCGATACCGCGCACGGTCTGGAAGAAGCGCGGGCGGTCTTGATCGGGCTCGAGCTTTTGCCTTAGGCGGCTGACGAAATTATCGAGCGTACGATCGGTGCCACCGTAGTCGTACCCCCAGACGCGGCGCACGATCTCTTCGCGCGCCAGCGCCTGACCCGCGCACGTGATGAACAGGCGCAGCAGGTCGAGCTCGCGCGTGGTCATGGCCACGGGCTTGCCGCCGAGGGTCACGGTGCGGGCCACGAAGTCGACCTCGACCGCGCCAAAACACGCGCGCTCGACCTTGCCCTCGAGTTGGCGCTTGCGCCGCAAGGCCGTGCGCACGCGCGCCAAGAGCTCAGCCAGACTAAAGGGCTTGGTCATGTAGTCGTCGGCCCCGAGATCGAGTCCGCGCACCTTGTCGACCTCTTCGCCCTTGGCGGTGAGCATGATGACAGGCACCGCGATCTCGAGCCGGCGCAGCTCACGCAACACCTCGAAGCCGTTGAGGCGCGGCAGCATCACGTCGAGAAGGATGAGATCGGGCTTGTTGTCGACAGCGAGGCGCAAGCCCGACTCGCCGTCGGTGGCGACCTGCACCGAGTAGCCCTCGAACTTGAGATTCTGCCACAGGCCGCGGCCGATGGATGGGTCGTCCTCGACGATCAGGATGCTTTCTGTCGCTGTGGCCACGGGTCTTGCGCCTCACGCCGATGGCGTCTGCGACATAGGCAGGCGCAGCGCGAATCTACTGCCGTGCCCGGGGGTGCTGTCTACGGTGATCGTGCCGCCATGCGCGCCGACGATGTGCTGCACGAGTGACAGGCCAATGCCGCAGCCGTCAACCTCGCTCGTGCGCCGGCAGTCGACGCGATAGAACTTGTCGAAGATGCGCTTGTGCTCGCCTCGAGCGATACCCATGCCGTGGTCGGCGACGGTCACGATGACTGCGTCGGCGTCGCGTCGTGCCTCGATGCCGAGCCAGCGCTCGCTCGGGCTGTATTTGACGGCGTTGCTCATGAGATTGATGAGCACCTCGATGAGGGCGTCGCGGTCGACCACGATCTCGCCCACGTCGGCCGCGACGTCGACGTGCACGACGAAGCCCGCGCCCTCGAGCATGGGCTTACACGCATGCAGCGCCTGCTCGACGATCTCGGTGAGGCCGACCGACTCGAAGGAGTAGGCCTTGCGACCGGCCTCCATGCGCGAAAAGTCGAGGATACGCTCGGTCAGGCGCGTCAGACGCTCGGTCTCTTGGGCGATGGTGACCAAGCACTCGCGCTGTTCATCCGGGTTCGTGGTGCGGCCGAGCAGCAGCGTCTCGGTGAACATACGGATCGAGGTGAGGGGCGTGCGCAGATCGTGTGACACGCTCGAGACGAAGTCAGTCTTCAGGCGCGACTCGCGCGCCTCTTTGACGACGGCGCGCACGGTGTAACCGATGCCACCGATGAGCACGAGCGCGATAAACGCGAGCGCCCATATGTAGAGCCAGGCGCGACACCCACCGCCCGAGAGCGGCGTATCGGCGAGCCACAGATTGAGCGTCCAAGCGAGGCGGGACTTGCGCAACAACGCCCACGCCGTCACGTGCGACTCGCACTCCTCTTCGCAGGCATCGGCGCCAGGGCCGCCGACCACGAGGACGCGCGAGGTCACGCCGTCGGCCGTCGGGTACTTGCCAAGCACGCGGTCGAGCTCGGGCTCGATGGCCGCGGGCAGCAACTCGAAGCCGGCGAAGTACCCCCCCTCGGCATACGTCACGAGGACGTGCAGCCAGCCGGCGGCGAGCACGGTCTCGATCTCGGGCGTGCCGTCCTTGCGGTGACTCATCTCAGCGACGCGGGCGAGCACCGCCGGGCGGGCGGCGAGAAAGCGAAACGCCTCGAGCAGTCGCTCGCCTTCGCGGTGATGAAACGGCCCGAGCGCGAAGGCCGCGCGCCGCGCGATGAGCTCGTGCAGGCCGGGTTCGACGTGGTTGGCCGGGCGACGCAGGATGTCGATGAGCGCACTCGCGTGCGCCTGCACCGGCGCAAACTCGAGCGCGGGAAACAGCGCGGCCTCCTCGAGAGCCATCGCCGTGCGCACGACTCCGGCGGCAAACATGGGACACGTCGCGAGCAGCGGCTCGAGCCAGCCGGGTGTGGCGCCGCCATTCGCCTGCGCGCAAGCGCCACGCGCCAACGCGGCCAAGCAGCCGTCACGCGTGCCGCTCGCAGCGCCCTTGCCGAGCGCGTCATAGCCCGCGCAAGCGTCGGCGTGGCCGCGCTTGGACTGCTCGGTGTCGAGGGCTTGGCGCCAAGCCTCACCAAGGGGTCGGGCCGCCTCACTCGCGCTCGGCACGAGGATCTCACCGCTCTTGCCGACGACGAAGTAGTTCGCCGTAAAGGGCGTCGCGGCGACGAACTCGGCGAGCGCCGGCGGCGCGGTGCCCTCGCGCGCCAGCGTGATGAGCGCAGCGAGCGGCGCTTGGCTCGCCGCCGTGGTCTCGTCGAGCAGCGCGTTGAAACGGCTCGAAGCGGGGCCGAGCAACGGTTGGTAGAAACGCTCGAGGCGCTGCTTGGCTGCCGCGGCTTCGTTGCGGATCGCGAGCACGCCAAAAGCAGTGAGCAGCAGGCTCGGCAAGGCCACGAGGGCGATGACGAGAAGGACGACGTTCTTGGCGCGCCGCGCGCTCGGATCTGTGCGCATGCCCTTCATTGTAGGCACCGATTGTCATGCAATTGTCACGGCGGCAAGGCCTCTCGGCCCGCGACCGCCGTGGACGAACGCGCGCCGCTTGCGCCGACGATGCTCAGTCGTGCGGGTCCGTGGCGCTCGGCAGGCGCAGGACGAAGCGGGCCCCGTTGGGCGTCGAAGCGGCCTCGATGTCTCCGCCAAAGGCATGGGCGATGGCGCGCGAGACGGCAAGGCCGAGGCCCGTGCCGTCGGCCTTGGTCGTGTAGAAGGGCTCGAACAGACGATCACGGGCCGTCTCGTCGAAGCCCGGGCCGTTGTCGCTGACCGCGACTAGGGTGAAATCGGCGACGGTGCGGATCTCGACCGTCACCGCGCCGCCCTCGCCCGCCGCCTCGGCAGCGTTCTTGATGAGGTTGCGCAACACCTGCCGAACTCTACCGACTACGCCTCGACACTGGCCCTCGCCGACGAGGGCTATGCGGACGCCGCGAAGCTGCGGCGTGGCGAGCAAGAGCGCGCGGATCTCCTCGCACAGCGCTCGCAGATCAATCGGCTCGCGGCTCGCGGCGAGCGGACGCGACAAGTCGAGCAGCCCCTCGACGATCTCCTGACAGCGCAGCGTCTCGTCCTCGATGACCTTGAGATCGAGGGCGAGCGGCGGCGCGGCGGTCTTGGCGAGGATGCGCACGTAGCCGAGGATGACGCCGAGCGGGTTGTTGATCTCGTGCGCTACGCCGGCGGCGAGCCGACCAATCCCGGCGAGCTTCTCGCTCTCGACGAGCTTGCGCTCGTGCTCGCGCAAGGCCGCGGTCATGGCGTTGAACTGCCGAGCGAGGGCGCCGAATTCGTCCTGTCGGGTCATCTCGATGCGGGTCGTCAAATCGCCGCTCGCTAGGCGCAAGGCGCCTTGTTGCAGCAGCGTCAGTGGCCGCGCGATCGAGCGGCCGAGGTACAAGACCACGAGCGCGGCCAGCAGCGGCGCCCCGACGAGGAAGAACACGGTCCAGGCGAACGTGCGGTCCTCGAGCTCACCGACGCGCTTTTGGAACGCAAGAATGGCCGTATCGAAGCTCTGCACGAGCGAATCGGTGCGCGCCTGGATGAGCGATACGAGCGCGAGGGCCGAGGCGTGATCGCGCTGCACGACGGCGCTTTGACCCGCCATGACCGCGGGCATGATCTGCTCGGCGAAGAGGCGATCGAGCTCACGACTCCCGTCGTCGATGTCGATGAGCCAGCCGCGCTGCTCGGCCGTCGCGCAGTGATCGCGCACGCCCTCGACGAGCACACGCACATGGGCCGAGGCCTCGTGATAGAAGCCCATGTGCGTGCTGTTGCCGAGGATGATGGTGTGCGCTTGGTGGGCGTACTGATCACGCACCGCGGAGGCGAGCTCGAGCGACAGCCGCACCGCCGCGTCGTGCTCGCGCATCATGGCGAGGCCGACGCGAATCTGCTCGAGACCAGTGAGCGCCGAGTAGGAGGCGAGCGCAAAGAGAAGCACGATCGCGCCGAAGGCCGCGACGAGGCGGCGGGTGGTGCCGGACCAGGCGCGCATCGTGAGCCTCGGGCCGGAACGGCTAGTGCGCGCTCGACGCAGCGGCGAGGACCTCACCGCAGGCGAGCATGCTCGCGCCGTAGTATGGGTTGCGAATGGGCAGGCTCGCCTGCAACCAGCTCGCGTTCGCCATCGAGCAGTGAATGGCCACGAGGTTCGGCGCCTTGCTCGCCAAGGCCCAGGCCACGAGCGGCGTCGAGAGCGACTTGAAAGCGGCGCGGGCGGCCTTGATGTCCTTGGCCGCCGCTACGGCTTTGGCGCCTTCGACGACCTGCTTCGGCAGGTCGGCAAACCCCTCGGGCGCCCTCATTTTGGCGGCGCCGTCGGCAATGCGACCGGCCGCCTCGGGCACACCTTCGAGCGTGTCGCGGGCGAGCGCATCGTGAACCTTGGCGTAGTCGGCGACGACCGTTTGCACGGTGACTGGAGCGGCGGCTCTTGCCGACGGGGCCAAAGTCGAGAGGGCCAGGATCAAAGAAAGAACAGAGCGTGATGAGGTCATGGGTCAACTCCTAGCGAGTGTTGTACTCGTGCCGGGAGGTCCTAGCAAAGGGCGCGCCAGGAGCGGCGCGGCGCGAGCGCTACGACGGGGGCGGCCGCCGAGGCGTTGCCCTCAACGTGTGGCCTACGCGGTTACAGCGTGACGCCGAGGCAGACCCGCGGCAGCGAGTCTCCGGCAAGCCCCTTACGGCTCGTAGGCACCGATGGCGGGTGGGTTGGGTCTAGGCACGCCGACGGCATCGACCACCGACTTGTTGGCGTCGTTCCCCGCGCCGACGAGCGGCGAGGTGCCTGCCGGCTGGAAGTTCGTCGGCGCCGCAACGAAAGCCGGATCGCTCGTGAGCGACGCCGAGTCGAACCCGCTGCCCGCGGCGTAGGTGCGCCACGCCGCCAGCGTCGCGCCGTGGTTGGCGTCCCACGAGTAGCCGCTGTACGCAGAGAAGCAGTCGTTGTTGTCGATGAAGGCGTACGCGGCAAGCGGGAGCGTGTAGTCGAAGCACGAGATGCTGCGCGCAGCGCCGAGCGAAGTGGCCGTGTAGGCAACGACGTTGTTGGAGACGATGTAGCCAGAGCCCTCGGTCGAGACTCGAATTCCGAGCATGCCGTTGCTCGAAGCGGGGCTAAACCAAATCGTGTTGTTGCGAATGACGTTGGCGGTGTTGACGTCATCGAGGCCACCGCGTGCCGCCTGCCAGCCCGCGTAGATTCCGGTCAAGTCGTAGGTGTCGAGCCAGTTCATCGTGATGACGTTGTTCTCGACGACGCACCCGGGGCACTCATTGATGTTGATGCCGAGGTTACCGGTGTTGACGATGGCGTTTCCCGAGATGGTGGTGTTTCGAAAGAAAGTTGGCTCGAGGCCGGCGGGGGCGGAAAGGGAAATTCCCCAGCAGGTCGCCCGCGCGGCCGAGGGCTCGACCGTCAGCACGTTTCCTGTGATCGTGAAGTTGGTGAAGCCACCGTGGGCCACGACCAACCCGCCGTTGCAGGTAGGGCCCCACTGCCCAGAGATGAGGTTGCCAATGAGGCTGTTGTCTGTCGCCCCGGCCCCAGGCAGCCACGCTGAAAAGTAGATCGAGTGGTCTAGCGTTGTTGAGCCGCCGTTACCGGTGAAGGTGTTGTAGTCGATCGTGTTTGAGATACCGCCACCAAGAAAGCCCATGGTCCGGCTGTTGGTGAAGTTATTTCCCGTTACCTTGAGGTTGGTGGTGGTTGCGACTCCATTGTTTCCGCCACCGTTGTAAACGGCGATGTCGTAGTTGTTGAAGTCGTTGTTGGCGAGAACGACATCGTGCGCGCCATTGTACAAGAAGAACCCCCAGTTCCCGTTGCCGAGCGCTGCGTCGTCGCCGTTGAAGGTAAGGTTGAAGATTCGAACGCCGCCACGGTTCGCGCCCGAAGCGTAGATGCCCGAGTTGGCCCCGGCGATGGTGTTGATGATCGGCTTGGCCGTCGCCGCGAAGGCGGTGGGGGCGAAATCGCGCAAGTCATTGCACGTCGTGCCGAGCGTGCAAGCCGTGTTGGTTAGGGAGAGCCCGCCGCCGGCGTTGAACGCTCCTCCCTTGCACAAAGCAATCGTATCGCCGCTCGGCGCTGAGTTCAGCGCACTGATGGCGTTGCCGATGGTCTGCTTGGGCACATCAGGGCCGAGCCCGGAATTCGAATCGCTCCCGGCGATGCAGCTTGCAGACGCGCCAGTGCCGCAGTCGCAGTAGTAGTGCGTCGTTCCGCCGAGTGCGGGCGCCGACGCCCACGTCGTCCGTACGGCCGCGATGGCCGCGGTAGTGCGGCCCACGATCAAAGACGGGTCAGCGACGCTGCCGACACTGAAACTCACAGCGTAGTCCGAAGTGTTCGGGTTGCCGGCGCCGTCCTGACAACGCACGTAACGGGTATAAGTTTGGCCGTCCGCCAAGGCCGTGAGTTGGGCGCTGTGCGTCGTGCCGCCGGTGGTCGCAAACGTGTTGGCGATCGACGCATAGGCCGTGCCCGCCAAAGTGCCCCACTTGCAGGTTGCGGCCTCGTCGGTGGTCACAGACATCGTCGCCGCGGTCGTCCCGCTCGTCAGGATGCCCTGCGGTTGACCATGGCTCAGGACCGGTGCCGTCGTATCGGGGGGGCATGCGGCATCCGAGCCGCTGCAGTCCTGGTCGATCCCATCCCCACACACCTCCGTAGCGCCTGGGTTGATGGTGCTGTCGCCGTCATTGCAGTCGATTTCGGTCGTGTAGCCATCGTGATCGGCGTCGATCGGCGTCACCGCCTGACCGCCGCCGACCGTGCCCGTGGAGCACCCTACGGCGGTCCATAGACACAGCCCAACACTTAGCCCCCAACGAATCAAGCGGCGTACGGGGCCTCGCGCGGCTGTTGGGCGTCGTGTGCTTGCGGTCATCGGTTCGTCCTCTCTTCCTCGGGTGTTCACTGTATGTGTCGCCAGGGTGGAGAAGCTTCAACGGCCGCAACCGGGGCGCGGCGCGAAAGAACGCGAAGTTGTGATTCGAGAGCGATGACGCGCCGCGGTTTGGAACCCTAGATCTGTAGCGCGACCTGCGTGTTCTCTCCGGCCATGACCTTGACCGACGCCGTGATCTTCACGGCGGGGGTGACCGCGCGGCTGTCGAGCTCGGCCACGTAGTCGCCTGGTGGAACTTGCGCGAGCGTGGTCTGCCCCTTCGAGCACGTCTCTTGCGCCTCGCTCACCTTGGCGCCGAGCGCACCGCCTGCTGTGGTCGGCGCCTTGTACAGCGTGATGAAGAACGGCAAGATCACGACTCCGGGGCACGACTTGCCGCTGATGCTCCAGGTGACGAGCACGTCCGCGGGCTTCGGGTGCAGCGTAATCGTGACGGGTCTGCCGGCGGCACCGCTGCTGCCAAAGTTGGCGGTCGTGCCATAGCTCACGGCCCGCGCGACGCCGTTCGCATCGAGGCCTTGGCCGGTAATGACGTAGGTACCGCCGCCTGCGGCGATAGTGCCGAGCAGGCCGCTGCCGACGGAGCAGGGAAAGGTCACGACTTGGGTCGCGGCGTTGGCGGGTCCAAAGGTCACGCTCACGGTCGTGATGCCGTTGGTGGTGCAATCCCCGGAGTCGAAACTCCACGACGTGCGCAGGGACATGTCACTGTCAGAGCCGCAGCCGACGGCGGTGAACGACAAGAAGATACAGACAGGCAGGATGGATCGGAGCATGAGCACCCCTCTTTCGCAGAAGTCGCGACGGTAGCCGACCGTCAGCGAGCGGGCAAGAGCCTCGCCTGCAACAGGGCCTGGCGACATGATCTAGCGCCCGGTCGCGCTGATATCGAGAGGAGTCGGTGCCAGGCGCGACGCCTCGGGCCCATAAATGTCAACGAGGACAGAGTAGATCAGGGGGAACTGCTGACCCATTTGTTCCCGGGTGAATCGCTCGGATCCACCCGCCGCCTCGCCGGAGAAATAGAGGGCCGACATTTCGGCAAAGAACTCTCGTTCGTTGGTGCCGATATAGCCCGGCAACTTGCCCTCTACCGCGAACGCCTTCTCGACGCGACGCTGCTCTTCGGCTGACATGCCAGTCAGATGGATCGCGTGAGCGAGCTCGTGGATGGGTATGCCGGGCTTGATGCAGGGTGACGAGCCCGAAAAGATGAAAGTCGCCGACACCACGACGGCGCCGCTATCGGGGTTGAAGTTGCCGCCAGCCAACAGCAACTCGTGCTCGAGGCGCCATTTCGGACGGAAGAGAGAATAGTTGTCCGGGTTCATCCGCACAGGCAGCTCCCAGGGGTTGACGATCACGCGTACACTCGCCTGCGAAAGCCGCTTCGCTATCTCAGGACGATACGAGAGCATCGTGCGAACGACGCCGGCAACGGCGGCGCGAAACTGGGGCTCGGCCTCGATCTGAATGCCCATCACGGTCGAATAGCGACTTTCGAGAATCTGCTTGACGTGCCTGTAGGCGGGCACGTCCTGTGTCGAAACTCTCTGGCGCAGACCCGTGATCACGTCCTCCGGCACGAGAGCCAAGGCAGCATCCACGGCGCGTGAGTCCTGCTGCGCGAGGCTGCTCATCTCCCGAAGTCGGCGATCGAGCGGCGAGCCTGCGTCACGGCTGGCGCTGCTCCGGTCGGCGTAGTAGTCGGCCTCGAGCTGCTTGGCGGCACGCTCGGCTTGCTGCTCGAAACCGTTGGCGCGCGCATTCGCCGGCAGCTTGACGAACAGAGAACCGAGGTAGACGTGCAGCGTCTTCTCGAACGACTCCAACGGTGCTGAATTGACCTTGCCGTTCACCTTCGAAAAGAACTCCCGGCTACTCACCTGGGCGTGGTACGCCCGCAGCGCCGCGGCCACGGGCGCATCGAACTCGCGATACGCAGCGCTTCCGTACATGGCTCGCGCTTGCCCCATCAGATCGAGAATGCTGCCGAGCTCCTCGGCCGAGGTGCCGTTTGCCAGCGTCGGCGGGGCGCTGTTGAGGCACCACTCGATGTAGAGCTCGACGTGACGTCGGCTCCGATCGTCGGTTTTTTCGGTCAGCTCGCCCAACGCTGCGAACTCGGCGGGTGGGAGTTGCGGGAGCTCTACCCCGACGGCGTCGGCATAATCCCGCAAGGCCTGGGACGCGCGGACCTCTTGGTCGCCAGGTGCCGCTTGCGTGGCTGGCGGCGTGGCGCTCTCGAGTCTTTGCACCATCACGGATCCTATTGATGCCGCGCTCCAGGAACGCGTCCCCCCTGGCGGCGGGCACGTCATCAAATTTACCTCGCCGGCACAGCGCTGTCCACCTGACGCCCGAACCTCACGCCCGAGTCTTCATGCCCGCATCGCGTCACCAGGACCACGCCATGCCGCACAGCCAACGCGGCGACCCATAGGCCGGTCGCGGGGATTGGCCGGGTGGGGACTTGACGGGTTAGCGGCCGGTCGTTACGCTCAAGCGCCTCTACCTTAGGAGGAATAGGATGGTGGCCATCGACCAGGTTCGCGGACAGTCCCCGCAGCAGTGGGCCCAAGCACTCGACACCGCCCTCGGCAAGCTGCAAGGCACAAAGGGTGATGCCCGGCAACAGGCGTTGCAGGACATCTTCGAGCTGCGCGGGAGCCTCGACACCGAGATCATGGGCGAGCGCAAACGCGAGGTGGCGCTCGACATGGAGTCGCACGGCAACGGCCGCGCCTACTTTTCCTGGCCCGGCGGTGACGTGCAAATCGGCAAGGGTAAGCAAGCCGAGGAGGCCCGCGAGTTCGCGGTCGAGCTCGCCAAAGAGGCGGTGCTGCGACACATCGCCGACTACGCGCAGGCCGGCGAGGCATTTAGCGCGCGCGCTCGGCGGCCGTTCGTCCCCGCCGAAGCGGTCGGGGTCTGGCAAGGGCAGCGCGCCACGGCCGAGGGAGCAGACCATCTCGGTGCCATCGGTGGGCTGCAAGCGATCGGGACCGAGATCGAGACATTCTGGCGCCTGGCTGAGCCGAGCTACGATCCAAAGCTCGAGCACCACTTGCGCGACTTTCAAAAGCTCGAACACGTCCGCGACGGTGGCCGGGCGGTGAACGCCTTGCGCAACTATCACGACGAGATCTTCCACGAGTTCCGCGACCTGCACCGTGCCATCGCCGAGCGCGCGGTGAGCCTCGCAGACGAGATCGCTGCACGCCCGGGCGGACTGGCCTCCGTCACGGCGGCCGAGCGGGCGGTGCTGATCACGGTCGAACCGTCGCTCGACGCGCTGCCGGGCGGCATCGATGGTGCTCGCCGGGACGACCCGCGGGTCGATCAGGCCGTTCGGCTGATGTACTCGCTGATGAAGTAGTCGCTCAACGCAACGCGTCCATCACCTGCTATCGGATAGCGGTCGACCGGCAGCTCGTCGATCATCTTCGGATAGCGGTGGGCGTCGGCAAGTGGCGCTCGCGAATTCGATCTCCTGAGCTTCATAGAACGAACCTAGCTGTACGCCCCGAGCTCGACCTCGGTGCCCGCCGGCGTGCTGCTGTGGTGCGCCAAGATGAGCCCGAGCTGCGACGCCGACTTCTGCGGCGTAGGGTCGAGTCCGTGACGCCGCTCGGCCGCATAGTGACCCGCGCGCCGCCCCTCGAGCGTTCGGCCGATTGTCCGTCGGCCCGTGCGGCGACGCAAGGCGTGCGGTGGTCCGGCGCCGGCTAACGCGCGGGCGCGGCCGGTACACGCAGCGCGAGCACGATGGCAGCGAGAAGGGCGCACGCACCGCCGCCCGCGAACGCTGGCACACTACCGAAGCGATCCCACACGACCCCGAAGCCACCGCTCGCCGCGAGCGCCGCTAGACCGACGAGCATGTTGTAGGCGCCGAACGCCTTGCCTTTGCCACCGCCGGCCGCCAGCTCGGCGACGAGCGCCTTCTCGGGCCCTTCGATGAGGCCGTGCGTCATACCATAGAGGGCGGCGAGCACGGCGAGCAGCGCAAAGGAATCGGCGAAGCCGAGAGCGGACCAGGTGACGGCGTACACGACCCAGCCGAGCCCGAGCGCCCGGCGTTTGCCGAAGCGGTCGGCGAGGCGCCCGCCCGTGCTCGCCGTGCTCGCCTTGACGAGGTGCAGGCCGAGCCACAACAACGGCGCCAAGATCGGCGCGGCACCGAGACGCGCCGCCTTGACGAGGATGAAGGCGTCGCTCGCGTTGGCGAGAGCGAAAAGCGTGATCGGCAAGAGGGCGCGCTTGAGCGCTGGCGACAGCGCCGAGGCGTCCCCGGCTGCCACGGGCGCAGGCAGCGCGCGTGGCGGCTCGCGCGTCATGGCGAGGGCCAGCATCGCGAGGGCGCCCGGAACGGCGGCCCAGGCAAAGACGGTGCGCAGCTGCGCCCCGCTCGCCGTCGTCGTGCCGCCGGCGCTGACATCGGCACCGCCGAGCCACCACAACAACCCGGCACCGAGCAGCGTGCCGAGAGCAGCGCCCGCGTGGTCCATGCCGTGATGAAAACCAAACGCCCGAGCGCGCATCGCGGGATCCGTGGCGCTAGCGATGAGCGCGTCGCGGGGGCTCGTGCGGATCCCTTTGCCGACGCGGTCAGCGACGCGCACGGCGAGGACGTGCCAGGGAGCGAGAGCGAGCGCCACGAGGGGCCGCGCGAGGGTCGAGATGCCGTAGCCGAACAAGACGAACGGCTTGAGACGGGTGCGCCGGTCGGCCAAGATGCCGGTCAGGTACTTGAGCACGCTCGCCACGAGATCGGCAGTGCCTTCGATGAGACCGATGAAGGCGTTCGACGCGCCGAGCGTGGTCAGAAACGCTGGCAAGAGCGGAAAGATGGCCTCACTCGAGACGTCGGTGAACAGGCTCACGAAGCCGAGTCCAACCACGGTCGGGGGCAGCGCACGGGCTGGCGGCCTCGCTGTGGCCGCCGGTGCGGCGGCGTCTGCCGGTGTCCGGCTCTCGCTTGCATTCGTGCTCACGCCTGAATTCTCCTCGCGCTGCGCTGCGCTGCGCGGGCAGCTTGTCAGGTTGCCCGACGGATGTGAAGCGACGCGGATAGGTCCATCCGAACCGATCCGGCGCTCATCGAGGGCGTATTCATCGGCGCCGCGCAGGACCTCTTCGTCGCCGCGCTGCCGATCTACACCCGCAGCTCGGGCGAGTCCGAGATCAACTCGACCGACGTCGACGTCACGATCAGCTGCGGCTTGCCGTGAGGCGGGCCGAGCGCGACGCCCCCGGTGCTCATACGACATCGCCTTGACGACGATCGGGACTTGATGTCAACGCAACCCACGTTCGTTGAGAAAAGCCCCCATCTTCTTGTCGATCCCGAGGATGTGATTGCACAGCCCATCGCGCAGAAAGTCGATGACCTCGATCGACATGACGAGAGAGCCGTCCGTCAGGCGCTTTTGCAGCGCTGCCACCTTGGTGGTGAAGTTGTCGTGCTCGAGCTTGTGAGCGCCCATCGCCGCGTAGCTATGGAACTTCATCCGCCTCTCCTCGGTGCGAAAGTGCGTCACCGCATAGCTGGCCATGCGCTCGCCAACGCAGTGATGCGCGCTCAAGGCCCGAGGCGGTACGTCACGGTGGCCTCGATGTAGTCGACGTGCAGCTCGGGCAGCGCGCTGCTCGACCCAGCGCCGCGGCAGGGACTGACACGCAGCACGATCGCCAGGGGCGTGCCGCTCGCCAGGTCCGCGGCGTTACCGACGCTCGGAGTCAGGTGGCGCATCACGACGGGCCCAGCGCCGATGGCGCTATCGCAGCTCGCGGCCACCTCGACCCACTCCTGCTTCTGCCGGCTCCAGCCCTCCAAGCGCACGCCGCGCACCTCATGCGGGGTCGGCACGCTCGCGGCGGCGCCTGTACGCGTGTCGTCATCGTAGCCGACCCCCTCGGCGTCGAGCACCACGTGGAGACTGCTCATCGCCAGGCTGTCGCGGTCTGCCGGCGAGAGAGCGTCTATCGCGCCCCCCCACGCCAGGCTGACGACGGCCGACGGACGAGTCGAAGGCTCGAGGGCAAGCTCCCATAGCTCGGGCAGTCCGCCCGTAGTCACCATGGTCAGCAGACGTTGGCGACGCTCGTCGTAGGTCACGGGTTGCGCCTCGGACTGCAATGGCCGGGCGGCCGAGACCGGCACCTCGTGCCAAGTCGCGCCATCCCACTCCCACAGATCGGCGCTGCTGTCGGTGCGGCCGGAATGCAAGAGGAGACGACCGCGGGTCGAATCGATGGCCAGGCTCGCGCCACTGCGCGGGCCGGGAGGTGCCGAGGCCGAGGCGACTTGCCAGCTCTTCGCGCCCGGGTCATAGATCCAAGCGTCAACCATCGCCTTGAAGGCGCCGACGCCGCCATTCTGACCGCAGGTCTCGTCCGCGAGCGAACAGCCGCCGTAGAGCACGACCTGCTGGCGCAGCGGGTCGTAGGCCATGGCAGCTTGCGTGCGAGGCGACGGTGACGCGGCGTCACAGGCCGTTCGTCCGCCGAGATCGACCTTCTGCCAGGTCCAGGCGGCGCGATTCAGGATCCAGGTGTCGCAACCGAGACACTCCACGCCCGCGTCGGCCGGCGCAGTCTCACCTGTGCACGGGCCTCCCGAGGAGGCGACGCCACCGAACGCGACGATCTCGTCGTGCGTCGAGTCGTAGGCCAGGGCCACGCCGCTGCGCGTCGACGGCTCGTTCGGGCCGGGCGTGCCCGCACTGCTCCAGCGATCGACCAGCGGCGGCGCCTGTTGCTGCAGGTACCAACCGGGCGTGGTGCAATCGAACGTGCCGGTATCGCAAGGTCCGTACGAGCCGAGCCGGCCGCCGAGCGCCAGCAACCCATCGGCCAAGGTAGTGCGAAACAGTGTGTGCTCAAAGCGCGGCGGCGCGCTCTTGCCCGGTCCGGAGAAACCACAAGGCGCCCCAGCGCCGCAGCGAAAAGTCCAGGCGCCGCCGTCCCACTCCCATACGTCGTCGCAAAAGCTTTGCGAGCTGTTCGATTGCCCACCGAACAGGATGGTGCGCCCGTCGCCCATGTAGGCGAGCGGCGCATAGGCGCAAGTGGGGCGGGTGCGCGCGACAACCTCGGGTGGCCGGGCCACGACCTGCCAACCGTCGGTCGCGGTCCAGCTCCAGTTCCAGCGGCCATCACACACGCAGGCGTTGGTCTTGTCGGCCATCGATCCGCCCTCCGGGCAGGTCGCGGGGCAAGGAGTGGTCTTGGGTAGGATCAACGCTCCGCCTGTCACGAGCAGCCTGTTTCGCGCGCGGTCATAGGCCACGACCGGCATGTTGCGGCCGGCCGGACCCGGGCTCGGCAGCGCGAGCGCGTCGTAGACATAGAGTCGCTCCCATTGGCCGATGACGCTCGGGGTGCCTGCGGTGAGCTCGAGCGCCCACATCTCGTGATCGACCCCCTCGCACTCCATGGCCGAGCGAAAGGTGCAGCCACCGAAGACCAGCGTGCGGGCGCGGCCCGGCATGGCCGCATCGCTCTCATCGACGAAGGCGGCGCCGTGGGCAAAGCGGGCGCCAGGCCGATCAGGGCCGAGTGTCACTTCACTCCAAGCCGCACCGTCCCACACCCAAGTGTCGTTGCGAGGGACGCAGTAGTCACCGCTCGTATCGCAGCCACCGAACAGCACGCTGACGCCCATGGCCGCGTCGTAGGTGAGGCTCGACCAGACGCGAGCCGGCGGCACGTGATCCTGGCACGGCGACGTAGTGCATAGCGCCGTCCACTGCGCGCCGTCCCACGCCCAGGTTTCAGCGAGAAAGTTCATCCCGGCGCCGATGATGCCGACGCCGCCAAACATGACGACTTGCTTGCGCACGGGGTCGTAGGCCATCGCCGCCCCGGCCCGCTCGCTCGGACGCGCGCCGGCCGGCGTCGCGGTCACCCACGACGAGCCGGTCCACTCCCACAGGTCGCCCTGCGGCGAGGCCTTGCCATTCATGCCACCGAAGACCACGGCTCGATCGCGATCGCCGTCGTAGGCCATAGCCGGCCACAAGCGCAGGGGCGGCGTTTGCCCGGGCACGACGTAGTGACGCCAGTCCTCGCCGTTCCAGATGAGCAAATCCGAGTCCATCGCGCCGCTGCGCACGCCACCGAAGGTGAGGATGCTGCCGGTGGTCGTCGCGTAGACGACGCCGGCCGCGAGCAGGCTGGTGGGCATGTCGGAGAGACGCTCACGCCACACCCGCTCGGCCGCGACGCCGAGCGCGTCACCATCGGCGCTGCTGAGCTTGATCACGTCCTCGGGCTCGCGACGCGACCCGGAGAGCAGTGTCCCGAGCGCGTCCGCCTGCACCACGATCGCATTCGGATTGACGACATCGATGCCCGGCTGCCGCCCCTTGAGCGAAGCCGTCCACACGACGTCGCGCACGCGTACGGCTGGGCTCTCGTTGCCAGCCGCGTCAACCTCGAGGACCCAGAGGAAATCGCGATCGACGCCGCCTAGGTCGAGCGCGGCAAAGGCGCCGGTCTCGTTGGTACGGACGCGCCGGATCTCGAGCGCTGTTTTCGGATCCGCGCCATCGAGAACGAGCACCGTGGTCGCGGCCAGGGCGGTGCTCGGGGTGGCCGCATCGGCCTCCGCGCCAAGCGAGAACGACGGCGATGCACCGCTCTTGCCCCAAGGCAGGCGCCGGTAGACGAGGGTGCCGGACACGTCGACCCGCGGCGCTGGCGGCGGCAAGGTATCGACGAGCATACGCATGGCCGGGCTCGTGGCGCTCGGCGCCCTGTTGCCCGCGAGGTCGGTCGCGGCGAGCTCGAGCGTGTAGGCCCCGTCATTGGCGACGAGAGTGCCGAGCGTGAACTCGAACGTGTAGAACGTGCCGACCGCGGACACGCTCGGGCCGAGCACGACCGGCTCACCGCCGCTCGCCGGCCTGGCCCACAAGACCGGCGCCGCCGACAGCGGCTCGTTGACCGCTAGCACCACCTGCACCGCAGTGCCGAGCGTCGCGGCCTGCGCGGTAGTGAGCGGGTTGGTTTGCCGATCAGGGAAGTAGAAGACACCCACCGTATCGTCGGCCACGGCAGGCGCAGTTTGATCGACGCGCAGAACCTGCGGCACCTGTTGGCTCGTGGACAGGCCAGCGAGATCGGTCACCGACGCCACGAGATCGACGTAGCCCTCGGGATCGTCAGCGGTCACGCCGTAGCGCAACACGAACGACAGACCGGCGTCATCTTCGCTCACGAGCGCGGGCGCGCGCTCGCTGCTGGCAAAGCGCAGCGCGACCACCGGCGGCAGCAAGAGCGGCTCACTCACGCTGAGCGCTACTTCGACGATCGCACCGGCCGTGACGAGGCGCGCGAGGCTCGGGTCGCGATCGACGATCCGCACGTCGAGCGCCGTGATGCTGGGCGAAATCTCGTCCGCCCGATCGACGCAGCGACTGGCTGCGGCGCTGCACACGAGCGGCGCCGGGCAATCGCTGTTCGATTGGCAGCCGATGAGAGCGCCGGCGGGCGGCTCGAGATGCGTGCTGCAGGCGGCCAGCACGAAGAGCGAAGCTGAGATCACAAAGCGCATCGTCGCGTCTCCCCTTTCCCCGTCTTCGGGCACGCCCGGCACACCGCGGGGAAGCGATCGGCCCCCCCTCTCTGCGCCGAAGTCATCGGAATCTTTCGACAGGCCTTCGCCACGCACCACACCCAAAGAGCACTCTGGCGCGACAACAGCAACCCCGATTGGCGGCGGTGGGGTGACGTCGGGCCAAGCCGCGAAGCCGTGCGCCGCGCTGAGGGCAACAGCTACGGATGCGTCAACGCCGGGCGGGCCTGCGGCGTCATACGGCCCGACGAGCGAAGGCGGTCTTTGCGCCCCGCCGCAAGAGAGCCGGTCCGGCACGAACCTTCTCCGCCGTGCCCATAGGACCGTATGCGGCTACACTAGCCAGTGCTTCGCGGGGAGACGCAAAGAGAGCTGTAGATGACGATCGGCGCCAAGATCTCCCTCATCCTCGTAGTTGCGACACTTCTTTCGGGAGCGACCGCGATCGTCGGCGTGGTCGTCTCGAGCGCCGTTGTCGAGCGCCAGATTGACGAAAAGTACCTCGCTGTGTCCGCCTACACGATGGAGACCGTACACCGACTGCTGCTGCGTCGGTACGAAGACATCAAGGCAGTCGCCCAAGACCCCATCTTTCGCGCGGCTCACCCAAGCCCGGCGCAAATTACGGCGCGACTCAACGAGACCGCACAACACTTCCGCTCGTATGCGCCGTATGCCTCGCTGTCGTACTTCACCCTCGAGCGCATTCGGGTCGCCGACACACTCGGTCGCGATCTAGGGCTGCGGCACGACCTTTCGGAATACTGGCCGGAGATTGTCGCCGGCAACGACTACGTGCTGAACGTCTCGGTCTCTGAGTCATTGAGCGAAAGTGTCGTACACGTCGCGCACGTGGTTCATGACCAAGGTGGAGCTCGCGTTGGCGTCGTCGTCGGGCGCATCCGCATCGAGGCCCTTTGGACCGTGCTACAGCGTCCGCTCGGCCTGTTCCGCATCCCGGGAGCGCTTGACGTGGACCTCGTCGATCGGCACGGCCTCATCCTCTACTCAAACCACGACCCGAAGGGCATCCTCGAGAAGACCTCACCGTTGAACACTCTCGTCGAGGAGGCCCGGCAACAGGGACGCACCTCGGGAACGGCGCTCGTGCCCGACCCCAACGGTAACGGAAATATTATCGCCGTCTTCGCTCGCGAAGTGGCTGAGGCGAACTATCACGGCAGCGATTGGGCGTTGCTGATCGCGATGCCCGAGGCGTTGGCATTGGCTCCCATGACGCACCTGCGGCGTATCTTGCTCGCCGTGAGTGTCGCCATTGTGGTCCTGGCGCTGACCCTCTCCGTCGCGCTGGCGCGCACCATCACGCGTCCGATTACATCGTTGATCCATGCCAGCATCGCGGTAGGACGAGGTCGACTGGACACGTGCGTCGATACCGAAGCCGGAGGAGAGATCGGGGACCTGGCGCGCATATTCAACCGCATGGTGCGAGACCTGGCGCAGAGCGACGCCGCCTTGCGCGCCGCCGCAACGATGGACCGACTGACCGGCACGTTGAACCGCAACGGCTGCGAGCAGATCTTCACGCGCGAGCTCGAGCGCGCCCAACGCTACCGAAGTCAGCTTGCGCTCATCTTCATCGACCTCGATCATTTCAAGCGCGTCAATGACGTGCACGGCCACGAGCGCGGCGATCGCGTGCTCGAACAGTTCCCGCAAGTCATACGCGCGCAGCTACGCTCGAGTGACATCCTAGGGCGGTGGGGCGGCGAAGAGTTCATCGTGTTGACGCCGAGCACGAGCCTCGAGGGCGCGGCCAAGCTCGCCGAGAAGCTCCGGGAGCAGGTCGAGGCGTCGCAACCCGATGCGCTCGACGAAGTAACGATCAGCGCTGGCGTAGCCGAGCTGCGCGACACGGACACGCTCGACAGCCTCGTGCGACGAGCCGACGCTGCGCTCTACGCCGCCAAGAGCAGAGGGCGAAATCGCGTCGAAGTCTCGGGTGAGGCTTGACGCATGGTACGCGAGCACGAATCAGCGCCCACGAGTCTCGCGCTGCGCCGCCTCGATCGTCGCCGCCACGACGCTTCTGAGCTTGGCCATTTCGAACGGCTTGCCGAGCCGAGGATTGGTCACGCTGTTGAGGTAGGCCTCCGCACCAGGTGAGAACGCCCCGCCGGTGACGAACACCACGCGCGACGCGAGGCCGGCCTCGCGCTTGGCGAGCCAAGTGTGCAGCTCCATGCCGGTCACCTCCGCCATCATGAGGTCGCAGATGATGACATCGAAGGCCACATCCTTCTCCAACAGAGCGCGGGCCTCGCGACCAGAGGTGGCGGTCACGACGTCATGATTGGCGCCGAGGACCTGCGTCATCATCCTACAAATCGCCCGTTCGTCGTCGATGACCAAGATGCGTCCCCGACGCGCGTCGGGCACTGCCACATCAGCCACAACCGCAGCGCCTGCTGTTGCGGGCAGCGTGGACGCATTCTTCGACTGCACGGGCAGGCGCACGAGCACTTTGGTCCCCTGCCCCACCGCGCTCTCGACGTGAATGTCACCCCCGAACTGCGTGACGATGTTACGGCAAATCGGCAAGCCGAGGCCGGAGCCATGGCCCACGTCCTTGGTGGTGAAGAAGGGTTCGAAGACGCGACCGAGGTGCTCAGGCGCAATCCCGCAGCCCGTATCACTCACCTCGACGAACGCGTTGTCCCCTTCGGCAAAGGTCCGAATCTCAATCGCGTTGGCGTCGGCGTGCCCCTCAGCGATAGCGTGGGCGGCGTTGACGAGCAGATTCAAGAAAACCTGCGCCAGCCTTCCCTCCGACGCCCAGACGGCCGGCACTTCACCAAAGTCCCTGATGACCCGGGCACGGAGCCTGATTTCGTTGGCGGCCATCTTCAGGGCAGCCTCGATGGGCTGGGTCAACTCGATGGCCGATAACGCCGTCGACTCGCTGCGCGAAAACAGGCTGAGGCTGCGCGTGACGTCGCGGATCCGCTGCGCGCCCTCACAGGCTTCCTTGGCACGTTGCGTCGCCACGTCCAACGAGGCCGGCGTGAGCAACGCGAGGTCCTCACCGGCGAGCTCGGCGAAGAGCGTGGGTCCAACCTTCTCACGCACGGCTGCACAGAATCGCTCGTAGGCCGCGCCGATGCGCGGCAAGTCCGTGACCAGCGTCTCGACGTGATGCAGGACGTAGGTGAGTGGGTTGTTGATCTCGTGGCCAACTCCAACCGCGAGCGTGCCCATGCTCGAGAGACGCTCGGCCTGCAGGAGCTGGGCCTGCAGCTGCTTGCGCTCGGTGATATCGGTCGCCACGCCGACGGCGCCGGTGATCTTGCCCTGTGCGTCGCGCATCGGAGCGATGCGGTTGTCGAAGGCAACCACCCCGAGCTGGCTCACAGCGACGACCGTTTCACCCTCGTCGAGCACGCGCCGCAGGACCTCGCTGCCAATCAGCGCGACGCCCGCGTCGGTCACGAAGGGGACCGACGCGAAGAGCTCGCGCGCCGAGCGGCCGACATTCTCTCCGGGCTTTAGGCCCACGCGCTCGAGCCCCTTGCCGTCCGACAGGGTGAAGACGCCATTGGCATCGACAGCGAAGATGGTGATGGGCGCGTTGCTCAGAATCGTGCGCAAGAGATCGGTCGTGGCTTGCAGCACGACGGCCGTGCGCCGGACCTCCACGTCGCGCTGCTCCTTCTCCTGCTCGGCGAGCTTGGCCGCGGTCACGTCTTCGAACAGCGTCGCAAAGCGACCCTGCTGCGGACAGAAGATGCGGACGCGGAAATGGCGGTCAAAGGTGCGGGAGAAGTAGTCGACGACCTGCGGTCGACCCGTCAACGCAACATCGCCGTAGATCTCGATCTGACGCGAATCAGCGTTCGGCATCACCTCGCGTATCGTCTTGCCGACGATGTTCGCGACCTTCAGGCCGGTGTGTCGCTCGTAGGCTGCGTTGGCAACGAGGATCCGAAAGTCGACGGTCTTGCCGCCCGCATCCACGATGATCTCGTTGAGGGAGAAGCCTTCGTGCATCTGCGTGAAGAGCAGACGGTACTGCTCCTCACTGTCGCGCAGGGCGCGGTGCTGTCGCCGCTTGTCTGCTTCGGATTGCACGGCGCAGCTACACCCTGCGGTGCGTCGCCAGCCAATCGCACGCGACCGACTCCTCGGTGAAGAGGCGAATGGGCAGCACACCTGCGTTGAGGGCAATCAAGAAGTTCGCGATGACCCGGCCGACGATCGACTGGGTCACGATCGCGATCGCCGTCACGAGGGCGGGAGCACGGCCGTTGTAGTAGTCGCGGGCCGCATTCTCGAGCCCGGCCGACCCGGCCATGTTGAGCAACATGGGGAGACGCCGGCCACTGAGCAGCTTCTCCACCGCCGCCATGACGGCTACCGCGTCATCCTTGGTGTGCGTACTCGCGTTCTCGGCGATGACGACGACGGTGTTGTTGTCACGCAGCGCGATGCGAGCTTGACCGGCTTTGACTTCACTCATTTGAGCCTCCTGGGCGCGGGCGGAAGGGCGCAATTCTATCGCTCGCAGCCTCCCCCCGCAAAGCCGTCGAGCAAGTCACCGACCACCACCATCGCTTCGGCCGGTGGCTCCTTGCTGACCGTGATCGCATTCATGCACACGTCGCGAGGGTGGACTCGGCAAACGAGTATGCACGACGGGCTGGCGCACGACAACCGAGGTCCGGTGGTGCGTGACGAAAGAACATACGTTCGGGATCAATCCCGCGACGCGTCAGTGGACAGACTGCTCGGCGAGATGCCGGCGCTCGAGGCGCCAGACGGGTTGGCGATGGTGCCGAAGGCGCGGTTGCTGGTCGCCCCAACAGGCTTGACTATCGTCGATGGCGTTGGGAGCCTGGACGTTGAATGTTCCAACCCAAAGACGAGCCGCTTCGCGACGATGTCCACGCGCTCGGCGAGCTGCTCGGCGAGGTGCTTCGCGAGCAGGGCGGCGAGGCGCTCTTCGCGCGGGTCGAAGCCGCACGAGTCGCGGCCCGTACGCGTCGGGGCGACGAGCCTAAGCGCGCCGAGGCTGAGGAGCGGCTGCTCGAGCTGCTCGGCGGGCTGGCCGCGAGTGATGCCTTGGCTGTCGTGCGCGCGTTCTCGGCCTACTTCGACCTCGTGAACCTGGCCGAGCGCGTCCACCGCATCCGACGCGGACGCGCATACCTGCGCGAAGGTGCGAACCCCCAGCCCGGCAGCCTGGCGTCGGTGTTGCGCGAGCTCGCCGCGCGCGGCATGTCGCGCGCGGAGGCCGAAGCCCTGGTCGAGCGGCTCGAGGTCGTGCCGGTCTTCACCGCCCACCCGACCGAGGCCGTGCGCGCGACTCTACTTCAGAAGGAGCAACGGATCGCCAACGCGCTGCGGGCCATGCTCGCGCCCGAGGCGCTCGTGCCGCACGAGCGTGCGGCGGCGTTCGCGCGCATCCGCGAGGAAGTCACCTGCGCCTGGCTGACCGAGGAGCATCCGTGGTCGCAACCCTCCGTCGCTGACGAGCTCGAGCACGTTGCGTTCTACCTTGCGACCTCGGTCTACGAAGTGGTGCCGGCGTTCTACGAGGCGCTCGAGGAAGCGCTCGCAGACGCCTTCGCGCCGCCGCCGACGACGACGACGCCCGCGACGACGGCCGCCGTGGTCGCGAGCAGGGCGCCACGGCTCAAAGAACGGCCCAAGACGCGACGCGGTACACAGCTCGGCTTCGCCTCGTGGGTCGGCGCCGACATGGACGGCAACCCGAACGTCAACGCCGAGACGATCACCGCGAGCCTCGCGCGCCACCGCGCTCTCGTCCTCGAGAGATACGAGGCCGAGGTGCGCGACCTCTTCGGTCGCCTGAGCCACTCGACGACCCGTGTCGAGGTCACGCTCGAGGTGCAGCAGCGCATCGACGCGTACCGTGCGAGCCTCCCCGCGGCCTGCGCCGAAATCCCGGCCCGCTACGCGGTCATGCCCTATCGTCAGCTCTTGTGGCTCGTGCGCGCACGCCTGCGCGCGACCGCACTCGACGCGCCCGAGGGTTTCGCCACGCCCGACGAGCTGCTCGAAGATCTGCAGGCTATCGAGCGCAGCCTCCTTGCGCACGGCGGGGCTCATGCGGGGGCCTTTCGCCTGCGCCGCTTGCTGCGACGGGTGCAGACGTTCGGCTTCCACTTCGCCACGCTCGACGTGCGACAGGACGCTGCGGTGCACCGCGTGGCGGCGGGCGAGCTTCTCGCCGATGCCGAGTTCCCTACGCGGTCGATGACGGCGCGCACAGCCACGCTCAGCCGTGCGCTCAGCGACCCGAGCTGGCGGCCCACGCCAACGACACCACCCACGCCTACCACCCCGGCCAAGCCGGACGCGCCTGGCATCGTCGGGACTACGCCGCTCGTCGACGCGCCGCTCGCGGGCATGCTGGCGGTGATGCGCAGCTTGTCCGAGGGTCGACGACGCTTCGGCGCGCGCGCCATCGGTCCGTACATCATCAGCATGGCAGAGGGCCCCGACGACGCCCTCGCCGTGCTGCTGCTCGCGCGCGCCGCGGGCCTGTCCGACGAGCAGGGGCGCACGCCGCTCGATGTCGTGCCGCTCTTCGAGACCGCCGACGACCTCGCGCAGGCGGGCGCCACCATGCAAACGCTGCTCATGGAGCCGACGTACTGCGAGCATGTGCGCCAACGCGGTCAGCGCCAAATCGTCATGCTCGGCTACTCCGACAGCAGCAAAGACGCCGGACTCGCGGCCTCACGCTACGCACTGTTCTGCGCGCAGCAAGATCTCGTCGCGACGTGTCGCCGACTCGGGGTGGCGCTCACGATCTTTCACGGCCGCGGTGGCAGCATTAGCCGCGGCGGCTCGCGACCGCGCGACGCCGTCCTCGCCGAGCCGGCCGGCGCGGTCGCCGGTCGACTGCGACTCACCGAGCAGGGTGAGATGATCTACTCCAAGTATGGGCTCCCCGAGATCGCACTGCGCACGCTCGAGCTCACCGCCGGCGCGGTCCTCGAGGCGACGGCGCGTGAGGAGACCGACGCCGAGGTGCCCACCGACTGGCAGACGGCGATGCGCCACATCGCCTTCGCGAGTCGCGCCAGCTTCCGCGCTCTCGTCTACGACGATCCCGAGTTCTTCTCCTTCTTCGAGGCCGCGACGCCCATCGACGTCATTGCGCGTCTGCGCATCGGCTCGCGGCCGGCTTCGCGGCGCAAAGCGGGCGGCATCGCCAACCTGCGCGCCATCCCTTGGGTCTTCGCGTGGACGCAGAGCCGCCACCTGTTGCCTGGCTGGCTCGGCCTCGGCGCGGGCCTGGCGAGCGCGCTCGAACAGGTCGGCCAGCCAACGCTGCGCACGATGGCGAGCGCGTGGCCTTTCTTCGATACCTTGCTAAGCGACGCCGAGATGGTGCTCGCCAAGGCTGACATGGGCATCGCCCGGCGCTACTCGGCGCTCGCGGGCCCAACAGGCGAGCGCATCTTCGCGCGCTTGCTCGCCGAGTATGAGCGCACCTGCCGACTCGTGTGCGAGATCCGGGGTAGCGAGACGTTGCTCGAGCGCGAGCCCACGCTGCAGCGGGCCATCCGGCTGCGCAATCCCTACGTCGACCCGATGAGCCTGCTGCAAATCGACCTCTTGGGACGCTGGCGCGCGGGCGGCCGGCAGGACATCGGCCTCGAGGGGGCCTTGTTCGCAACCGTGCGCGGGATCGCGCGGGGCATGCAGAATACGGGCTAGGCGAGCGACCGCGCCGCCGAGCCTTTGAAGGCAATGAGCAGCGGCTGGGGCGCGGGCGCGCGCTAGACCAATGACCCCGAGCACGAGCAATGCGAGAAGGATCGTCGAACAGACGAAGAGAACGCCCGGGCCCATGACACCTCCACCCGCCCCCGTATCAGTTGGGCGATTGGACCGGATCGTTGTACTGCGCGAACTAGAACGCCAATCAGAAAGAAACGTGAACGAAATCGCTCGCCTGCGCAAGGGGATCGACAAGAGCCCCGCGACATGATCGTCTGCCCTCTGGCGCAAGCGCGCCCAGGATGCAGCGATGTCCATCGAGCGTTGGAAGGCGCGGCAGGAGCCAACAAAGCAGGAGCAGTCTCTACTCAAGCGACTCGACCGAGTCCGCAAGTTGTTCAGGTTCTTGCGCGAGCAGCGGCACGAGCTGTTCGACGACGCGTTGCAGGTCGAGCTCGAGGGCACGGTTAATCTGCTCGCGCACGCGGCCCGCAAGGTAGTGACGTGCGCGGCGGCATTGCTGGGCTGGGATCCGGATCAGGTGTGCCGCAAGGCCGGCATCCCATTGCTCCTCGAGTCGAGCGTCAAGAACGGTCTCGACCTGCAGTGGAGCGACCAAGAGCAGAAGCGACAGGCCGCAGAGATCCTGGCCAAGCAACTCATCGCGTCGGAGAACTGGCCCTGAAAAGCGCTTATCCGAAGACGTGAAGCGACCGCCACTCGGCGAGCACCTCGCGACGTTGCACAAGGTCATTGAGCAGGACCTCGCGCCCGATCCGAAGGGCGGCGGCATGAAGATCCGCGAAGGCGTGGCCGAGGACCGCCGCGTGTCCATCGAGGACGGCGAGATGCGCCACGGCCGCAAGAGCAAGAGCCAGCGATTCAACGGCTTCAAGCGCCACATCGCGAGCGACCTCGATAGCGGTGCCATCGTCGCGTGCCATGTCACCCCAGCCTACCGCCCCGAGGAAGAGGCGCTGCCGCCGCTGAAGGCAGACATTGAGGCGCAGGGCCTGAGCGTCGCCGAGCTGTTCATTGACCGGGGCTACATCGCGAGCCCCGCGGTCGACGACGTGATCGGCTTCGGTGGCAACGTTGTCTGCCGCCCGTGGGTGGCCCGCAATGGCAAGCTCTTCGCGAAGGGTGCGTTTCGTATCGACCTACGCGCCAAGACCATCACCTGCCCGGCGGAGCAGACCGAGTCGCTGCGTCTCGGCGGCACAGTGGAATTCCCTGCCGACAAATGCGCCACGTGCCATCTGCGCGAGCGCTGCACCGATGCAGACATCGAGCACGGCAGGACGGTGAGCATCAGCGAGAACGAGCCGCTGCAGTAGCGCCTGCGTCAACGGGCGGCAACCCCGACGACCTGCGCCGCGCGGCATCGATACACAACCTGGAGACAGCGCAGCGGATGGCCGCGTGACTACGTGGGTTTCAAACTGATTGGCGTTCTAGGCGCAGGAACGTGGTGCCGGCTTGCGCAGGTCCTGATAGACTACCAGTCGGAACGAATCGCATGCTCGATGCTCGGCCAGCCCCTATCCTCGGCGCGGTGCTCCTCCTCGCGGCTGCGTGTGTACAACCTCCTCCGTTCGTAGTGCTCAGCATCGAGGACCCGTCCGCAGTCGCCTCGAGCTTCGTCACCCTTCACCTTGGCTTGTCGCGTGACGCCCTCTCGGCAGTGCCGGTGAGCGCCTCCTCGTTCCCCCTCGCCGTGACCGTCACCGCCAAGCACGCAGGGGAGATGACGCTCTGGGTTGAGGCGCGAAGTACCGACGGCTCACCCCTCGCCCGTGGCAAGATCGACGCCCGCTTCGCCAGGGCCGGCACGCCCACCGCGACGATTCGGTTGGCAAAGGCCTGCGACGCTGACGCGCTCTGCGATGACGGCCAATTCTGCACCGGCGTGGAGACCTGCGACGATGGCATGTGCGCCTCGGCGGCGGCGCCGTGCGCGGCCAACGTGGAGTGCGTGACCAGCACGTGCGTCGAGTTCGACGGCGGCACCGGCGCCTGCGATACCGTGGTCCACCACGAGAGTTGTGGGATCGGGAGCTACTGCAACCCGATCCGCGGCTGCGTCGAGGGCCAGGGCTGCCTGCAAGACACCGACTGCAACGACGGCTTTACCTGCAACGGCGTCGAGCGGTGTATCAATCTGGTGTGCGCGCTCGGCATCCCGCCAACTGTGAGCGACGGCGATGCGTGCACTCTCGACGGCTGTGACGACGCTCGGACGGCCCTCAGTGAAGAGGCCGTGTTCCACGTGGCGCTCGAGAGCTTCGACGGCCGCCCGTGCGTGATTTCGGGCAGCGGCGCACCCGGGGTGTGCGTGTCGACGAAGCACGGCTGCGTAACGTCCGCGTGCGGTGACGGAGTGGTGGCGCAGACCGAAGCGTGTGAGGACGGCAACCTCAATCCGAACGACGGCTGCGACACCTGCAAGCGCACGCGCTGGACGAGCGTAGTGCTGGTCGGGCGCGGCGAGGGACAGGGGCAGGCGGCCGCGGTGGCGCTCGTGCCGGCCGGCGTGGCCATCGATCGGCGGGGCAACCTGCTCATCACCGACGGCAACCGCATCCGGCGGATAGACGCGATGACCCACATCATCACCACGGTGGCGGGCTCCGGGGTCCAAGGGTTCTCGGGCGACGGGGGCACGGCCACGAGCGCGACGCTGGCCTTTCCGGGCGCCGTAAGCGTGGACGGCTCGGGCAATGTCTTCATCGCCGATTCCGGGAACAACCGCATCCGGCGGGTGGAGGGGCAAAGCGGGGTCATCACCACGGTCGCCGGGGGAGGGAGTCCTGCAGACGGCCTCGGCGACGGTGGCCCGGCGACGAGCGCGAGTCTCAGCCCGCCGTTCGGTGTCGGCGCGGACGGTGCGGGCAATCTGTTCATTGCCGACGCCTTGAGCAGCCGCGTCCGTCGGGTAGACGGACAAAGCGGGGTCATCACGACGGTGGCCGGTACGGGGGCGCCGGGGTTTTTCGGCGATGGGGGCCCTGCTACGAGCGCGATGCTCTACTCGCCGTCCGGTGTGACCACGGACGCCTTCGGTAATCTCTTCATCGCCGATTCCGGCATCCACGACGTGCGCAGGGTGGACGCGAGCGGGGTCATCACCACGGTGGCGGGCATTGGCACGCCGGGGTTTTCGGGCGATGGGGGTGCGGCGACGGGCGCCGCTCTCGACACGCCGTTTGGCCTGAGTGTAGACGGGCCGGGCAACCTCTTCATTGCCGACGTAGTCAACAACCGCATCCGTCGGGTGGACTGGCTAAGCGGGGTCATCACCACCGTCGCGGGCTCGGCGGGCCAGGGCTTTTCAGGCGACGGCGGCGCCGCCACGAGCGCTACCCTGTTCCAGCCCTACGGCGTCGTCGTGGACGCCGGGGGTAATCTCTTCATCGCCGATGGCAACAACAACCGCATTCGCCGAGTGGACGGCGCGAGCGGCGTCATCTCAACCGTGGCGGGCACCGGGCCTTCCGGGTTCCTCGGCGACGGTGGTGTCGCCACCAGCGCGAACTTCAACAAACCTTACGTCGCGGCCGTGGACGGGTCGGGCAACTTGTTCATTGCTGATGACTGGAATCATCGGATCCGGAGGGTGGACGGGCAAAGCGGAGTCACTACGACGGTGGCGGGCACCGGCACTGCTGGGTTCTCGGGCGACGGGGGGCCGGCAACGAGCGCCGAATTCTACGCCCCCCAAGGCGTCGGCGTGGACGGCTCGGGCAACCTCTTTATCGCCGATACCCTAAACAGCCTCATCCGTCGGGTGGATGGGCAAAGCGGTGTCATCACGACTGTCGCTGGCGGAGGGAGTCCGGCCGACGGCCTCGGCGACGGGACTCCCGCGACTACCGCGAGGCTGGCGATCCCGTTCGGCCTCGACGTGGATGGACCGGGTAACATCTTCATCGCCGACACCTGGAACCACCGCATCCGTCGGGTGGACGGGACGAGCGGCATCATCACGACGCTGGCGGGCACGGGCGTGCAGGGGTTCTCCGGCGACGGCAACCCCGCCACGGGCGCAGACCTCGACGGTCCGAGCGGCGTTCGGGTGGACGGCTCGGGCAACCTCTTCATCACCGATCGTGGCAACAGCCGTATTCGTCGAGTGGACTCGGCGAGCGGGTTCATCACTACCGTGGCAGGCACGGGGGCCCCGACATTTTCAGGCGATGGCGGCGCGGCTATGAGCGCGGCCCTCAACCTACCGTTTGGTGTCGGCGTCGACGGGTCGGGCGACCTCTTTATCGCCGACACATGGAACCACCGCATCCGTCGGGTCGATGGGCAAAGCGGGATCATCACCACGGCGGCGGGCACCGGGGTCATGGGGTTTTCGGGTGATGGGGGCCCGGCCGCGAACGCGACCCTGAACAATCCCAATGGAGTCAGCGTGGACGGCGCGGGCAACCTCTTCATCGCCGACACCGACAACAACTGCGTCCGCCGGGTGGATCGAGCGACCGGCGTCATTACGACGGTCGCGGGCAGTGTGTTCCCGGCGGGCGATGGCCGCGTGGTCACGTCGGTGCTCGGCGCCCCGCGGGCGCTCGTGCGCCTGGTCGCCGGCACCGGCTCCTGGCTCGTCGCCGACGGCGCCTCCGGCCGGGTGCGTGCCCTCGATCTCGACAGCGGCTGGGTCAGCACACCCGTCGGCTATCTCGCCGGCTTCGGGGACGAGGGGGCCGCGGCGCGCTACAGCCGTCTGCTCGCGGACCCGCGCGGCATCGCTCACGACGCCGTGGGCGGAACCGTCTTCGTGAGCGAATCCGGCGGTCACACCATCCGCGCGATCGACGTCGGGGCTTCGCCGTGGACCATCTCGACCCTGGCCGGCGCGCTCGACAGCCCTGGGTTCCGAAACGCTGCGGGCACGGGCGCGCGCTTCGCGAATCCGTCAGGCCTGTTGTGGAAGCCGACCACGCGGACGCTGCTCGTGGCCGACGCTGGCAACCACGTGATCCGCGCCGTCAATGTCGACTCTGGCGCCACCACGACTGTCGCCGGTACTCCTAGATATCGCGGTTACTTTGGCGAGGGCGTGCCTGCGACGACGGCGTTCCTGAACGGGCCGGAGGCCTTGGCGCTTGGCAATGACGGCAGCCTATACGTCGCCGACACCGGCAACAATCGCGTGCGCCGAGTCGACACCGGTGGGCTCATCGACACGATCCTCGGCGACGGCACGGCAGCCTCGAGCGGTGAGGGGGGCCCGGCGCGCTACTTCCCGGTCGACGAGCCCGTGGGGTTGGCCGTCGATTCTTTCGGGAACCTGTTCGTGTCATCATCGACGGCGCTGCGGGTCGTGACCGCCGGCGCCGACAACCTAGCGACGGGCGAAGATGAGGTCATGACCATCTACGGCCGCTCGCCGCGCGAGACGTTTCCCGAGCCCGTGACCTTCTGCTTGGCCGGCATCGCGGTGCTCGACGGCAGCGGTGGCGCCAAGGACGGACGGCTGTATGTGCTCGATGCCTGCGCCGGGTTCATGTTGCAGCTCGATCGAGAGACGATGTGACGCCGCAGGGCCTACTCGAGCCCGCCAATCAAGCGCGGCGAGTAGTTGTCGACGCCGTCGGCGAGCTGGCCATAGCGGTTGTTGCCCCAACACACCATGCCCCCAGACGTGGCGGCGCACGTGTGCTGGGCGGCGACCCCCGAGCTCAGCTCGGTCGCGCCATCGGCGGCGGCGATGTGAATCGCGGCGGCGGTCCAATAGGCCTCGAGGCCGCACTGGCCGTGATCGCTCAAGCCCCAACACTCGACGGTGCCATCGCTGAGCTCAGCACACGTGTGGTTGAGCCCGAGCCCGAGGGCAAGCACCGGCGGGGTGACTGGGATGCGCACCGGCGTGAGCTGCGGGTCGTGGTTGTTGTTGAGAAAGCGAAAGCCGTAGCCGTTGCCCCAACACCACAACTCGCCGCTGGTGACGATGGCACAGGTCATCGAGGCCCCGGCCGCCAGTTGGGTGACATTGGTCAGACCGGCGACCGCCACGGGTTGGGCGCTCGCTTGCGTTTGGCCGTCGCCGAGCTCTCCCGCGCCGCCCGCGCCCCAGCAGCGCACCGTCCGGTCGACGAGCAACGCACAGGTGTGCGCGGTGCCTGCGACCACGGCAAGCGCTGCGGTCAACCCCGACACCGGGATCGGGGTTGACGACTCGCCGATGCCGGCGCTGCCGAGCTGCAAGGAAGCGTTGTCGCCCCAACACACGACGCGGCTGTCGCTCCGCACGGCGCAGGCGTGGCGCAAGCCGAGGGTCAGATCCGTGGCGCCGCCGACCACGCGGCGCGACAGCAGCGACTCAGTGGTGGAGCCATCGCCGAGCTGCCCGACATTGTTGCGACCGAAGCACAGCACATCGCCGCTGGCCCGCCGAACGCAACCAAAGTGCTCACCCAAGCCGACCCGCACGGCGTCGTCGACTCCGAACACGGCGGCAACGGCGCCGAGCGCCGGCTCTTCGCTTCGATCGCCGAGGCTGCCATAGGGATTGCCGCCCCAGCAGAGGGCCCGGCCGTTGTCGATACCGCAGGTGGCAAAACCGTTGGCGACGAGATGCGTAGGGTGAGCGGCGAGGGGCGCCAGGTGCGCCTTGGTGTCATAGTCGAGGGTTGCCGGGCCGCTCTGGCCGTCGGCATTCAGGCCCCAGCACAAGAGGCCGCCCGCGGTGCGAGCACACGCGTGATCCATGCCGGCAGCGAGCTGCCGCACGCCCGTGAGGATCGACTGGCTCTGCGGTACGTTGTGGGTGGACAGATGCCGCGTGAGATCGATGTTGTACGTGGCGCTGCCCCAACAGGAGAGCTCGCCGTTCGCCCGTTGCGCGCACGACCATCCATTGCCGGCGACGACTGCGACGGCGTCCGCGATGCCGAGGACCGGCTTGGGCGTATTCGGCCAGTCGTAGGCGCCATCGCCGCAGGCGCCCGTGCTGCAGTTGCCCCAGGCCCACAGGGTGCCGTCGGCCAGAAGCGCGACGAAGTGGCGGGTGCCGACCGCAATGTCGGTGACGCCCTGCAGGCCCGCGACGCGCGTCGGGCTCGCGACACCGTCGCCCCAACAAAACAGTTCGCCCGCACCCGTGCGCGCGCACATGCTGCCGATGTTTACCGCGGCCGCGAGCTCGATTACATCGGAGAGTCCCCGGACATCCACCGCCAGCTGCGGCCCGCAGCCCGAGCCTAGGCGTCCGTCGCCGAGGCCACCGGTGTCACAGGTACCCCAGCAGCGCACGCCGCCGCGCGCGCGAACGGCGCAGGCGAAGCCGTTGTCGTAGGAACCGCTCAGCGCCACGCTCACCGCGTCATCGACCCCGAGCACGCGCACCGGGAAGGAACTCGACGCGCCGGTGCCATCGCCGAGCACGCCCGCTCCCCAGTCGTTGCCCCAACACATCACCGCGCCCGTGGCGCGCACGGCGCAGGACGTCCAGCCGGTCGTGGCTACGGCAACGGCGTCAGTGATGCCGAGCACGACGACTGGCCCGGGCGTGCCGTCGGCCGGGCCATCGCCGAGCTTGCCACCCTCGCCACCGCTGTCCGCTCCCCAGCAGAGCACCCGACCATCGCTCTGCACTTCGCAGGTCACGTCGGTACCCGCCGCGATCGACGTCGCAGCGGCGCGCCGTGCGTGGGAGCGAGACGCTTGGCCGAAGTCGAGGCCCTCACGCCCGGTACAGGCCACGCCAACGAGGGTCGTAGCGGCGAGCGCGGCCGCCGCGATTCGAGACCCCACTCTGCAATCCGCCTTGGCCGTCACGAGGCCGACGTGACTAGCACCAGGCAGCACCGAGCGATCCGCGCCCGGGCGTGGCGGCCAGTGCGCGCAGTTGAGTCGAAGCACACCGCGAAGCGTAGCGGCGCGCGCACGGGCGGTCAACGCCTGCCGGACGGCGCCCAGACTTGATGAGAGGTAGCCGAGCCCAAGGGCGTTGGTGTGCTTGGCGTTCGCGGCGCTCGTCATGCCCGCGTCGTTGGAAATGAGGTCAAGTCTGGGGCAACCAATCACGGAGGCTCCCGCAGGGCGATCGACGATGAGAGGTGGGCCGGGTGAGGAGGGGGTTGACTCGCCAATGAGCCACGGTCTACTAGCGTCGAGCGAGGTCGCTCTCGCGTGAATCTCGAAGCGCGGTACGAGGGCTCCACCTGCAATGCATGCTACCGACGGGTTAGCGTTGGCGATTGAGGCAGTGCTCATCTGCCTGGTGGCCGCGCCGCTCGGGGTGGCGCTTACGCGATGGAGCCGCCTCGCAGCGCTGCTTCTGGCCGAGGCGCTCGCGGCTATCCTCGCCGCACTCTTGCTCGGGCTCGCCACGCCGTGCTCCGCACCTGCACGTCTGCTCATGGCGGCCTTGCTCTGCGCCGCGGTTGCGGTGGGCCGCGCGTGTCGATGCGCGCTTGGCGATGAGGCTCTGGCTGTCACGGCGGCGGTCGGCCTCCTGCTCCTCGTCGTCTTTGCTCCTGTCTTTGGTGAAGCGGTGGCGTCCGAGCGGCACGATCTGGCGGCGAGCGTCAGAACCTTCTGCTTGGCCGCAAGTCCCATCTTTGCAGCTGCAGCGAGCCCGAGCGAGCTGTTGCAGCTGCCGCAACTCTACGGGCGTATGCCCGCGGTGGTCATGGAGGTTCACATGGTGGCGTGGGGTTGGACGTTGATCGGCTGGGTGTGCTTGGCATCGTTGATGCTCGTGGCGTCGAGGGGCCGGCGGTTGGCGGCACGTTTGGTCCGGGGCGCAACGCTGACGCTGCTGCTCGGCCCCGGGCTCGTTGCCTGCAACAAGGACGCGCCGAGTGCCCCGGCGCCGGCCCTGACCTCGCCAGCGCCCATGAGCGCGCCAGGCCTCGATAAGGCGGCAGTACGCGCCGCTATCGGCCGCGGCGTCGAGTTTCTGCTGGGCAGCCGGGCCGCCGACGGGAGCGTCGGTGGCCACCCTGGCGTCACGGGTCTGGCGTTGTGGGCAGTGGCCCGCGCTCCCGGCGGTCCGGGCAAGGACGACCCGCGGGTCAAGACGATGACCGCCTCACTCGTAAAGCTCGCCAAGCCCGACGGTGCCATCGTGGCCGGCGACTTCGCTACCTATACGACGGCGCTGGCGGTCCTCGCCTTCAAGGCGCTCGATGTCGAGCCGGAGCTGGTCAAGAAGGGTCAGGCGTGGCTCGCCGACCACCAATTCAGCCAGAGCACGGGCACCAAGCCCGAAGACGTCAACTACGGCGGCATCGGCTATGGCGGCAGCGGCAATGCGGACCTTTCGAACCTGCACTTCGCCCTCGAGGCCTTGCATGAGACGCAGCTAAAGGGCCGACCCGAGGTCTATGAGCGGGCGCGCAAGTTCATCGAGCGCTGCCAGAACCGCAGTGAGTCCAACGACCAGAAGTGGGCAGGCAACGACGGCGGCTTCGTCTACCGACCGGGCGTCTCCAAGGCGGGCGAAACCAAGAGTTCGGCGAGCATGACCTGGGCCGGCCTCAAGTCGTTCATCTACGCCGACGTCGGCCGCGACGACGGCCGCGTGCGCGACGCCTACGCATGGCTGCAGGCCAACTACAGCATCGATGAGAATCCCGGACTCGGCCAGAAGGGGCTGTTCTACTACTACCACGTCATGGCGCGCGCGTTGACGCTGCTCGGCGAGCGCAGCGTCAAGGACCGCCAGGGCGTCACGCACGATTGGTACGCGGAGCTGGCGCACAAGCTTCTGGCCCTGCAGCGTGCGGACGGCTCCTGGGTGAACCCCGACGGCACCTACTGGGAGGACAACCCGGCCGTGGCCACGCCGCGCGCCCTTCTGGCGTTGGCGATTGGCCTGCCCGCCGACGGCTAGCGCGACGCGGGCCAGGGGATATAGAGCGCGTGGTGTATGCTCTGACTCTCGCAGCGGCCGTGCTGGTGCTGCAACCGGAGGCGAGAGTCGATCTGAGGGTCAGACGCGGCTTAGCTGGCTTCGTCGCAGCTCGGGGCCAGGACTGGCTGCGCGTGGACCTGCGGGAGCAAACCGGCGCACCGTGCACAGGAGTGGTGCGCGCTGGGCGCGGGCCGGCTGTGCCGTTCAGCCTTAGTGCAAGGGCGCGGAGCATCGTGTGGCTGACGCGCGACACGCCCGCGCGGTCGCTTTCGGCCCTGGCGGTGGGCCTGGAGCCGGTCACGGTCACCGCGATCGATGCCGAGGGCACCGTGCTCGCCACGGCTGTCGCGCCTCGCGTCGAGGTAGCTGAGCACCTCTGCGTGCGGGTGGGCGAGGCGGCCCTGCCGCCCGCTGACGGCTGCACACAGGTCGTGCTACGACCCGACGCGCTGCCGACCGCGTGGCCGGCCCTCTTTGGACTCGAGGCCATCTCCTTGGGCGTAGGGCCGGACGAGCTGCCGGCGCCCGTGTTGCTAGCCCTGCTCCGGCACAGGGCGCTCGGAGGCCGAGTTTGCGCGCCATCCTGCGAGTCGATGTCCGCTGGCTTCGAGCCTTCGCGACCGGCGCCGCCGCTGCAGAGCTCTGCGCTACGCCGAGCGGTCGTCTGCGCGGCGCTCGTTGCCGCGTGGCTCGCGTTGCTGGCCGCAGCTTGGCCACGCCTTCGCGGTGCGTGGAGGGTCGTGGCGCTCGCGTTGCCCCCGCTCGTCGTCGGTGTGCTCCCGGTCGCATGCCTCAGTACGGTCCTCGTGACGGCACGCGGCCAACTCGCGCGCGTCGGCCCGTCGGGTGAGCGCATGCTGCGCGCGCGGCTCGCGGTGCGCTCCCCGCTCGCCAACCCGAACCTCGGCCTCGGCGAGGGCGACTTCTGGCTGCGCCGAGAGGAGCCGAGCGGGGAATTCCTTCCCATGACTGTGCCCGCGGTGGGCAACGGTGACTGGCGACTCACGGGCTTTGTGCCGAGAGCGGTGTCCCTCCCAGCGTGGATTGCGAACATAGTGACCGTGGAGACGCCGCCATGATTCAGCTGCGCGGCCTGGTCGCCGCGCGGGGCATGGCGGCCGTCGATGCCTCGATCGGCCTCGGGGAGGTGGTGGCCGTCTGCGGAGCGGCCGAGGAGGCCGTAGCGGCCTTTCTGTCGGTGTTAGCGGGCGCGCGAGCGCCTTGGGCAGGCCGACTCCAGCGCCTAGGTCCGCCGGCCAGACTCGTGCTGGTTCGGGGTGGCGACGAGCTGCCCTTGGCGCAGGATGGCCGCGCCGCCCTGCGCCTCTACGCTGCCGCCTGCGGTGTGACGGGTGCCGCCGCTGACGCGCGGATCGACGAGCTGGTCGGCCAAGCTCCGCGACGTTCTTTGCACGACGCCAGCGGCGCGCGGCGAAATGGCGGCGCGGCGACTCCCCGCAGCTCGGCAGAGCTCGCTGCGCTTCGGGGCTTTGCTATCGACGCCCGCCTATGGCTCGTCGCGGCGCTCGATGGCCAGCTTCGCGATACCGACGGGCTCATACCGGCACTGCTCGATGCGACGCGGCGCGGCGGGGCAACGCTCGTGCTCGCCGCTCGGGCGGGCGACGCTCGCTGTGGCGTCGCGGACCAGGTGCTGACGCTCGACGGCCAGCCTACCAAGCTCGGCGCACGTAGGCGCAGCGCGGGTGGCCGACCCCTGTGGCGGACCCTGCTCAGCCTGATCTGGCAGCAAACTTGGCAGCCACGACGCCTCGCTGTTCTGGTGGCGCTCGGCGCCGTGCTGACGCTCCTCGCGCTGCAGACCAGCCTCGCGCACGAGGGCTATTGGTTCGGCGCCGGCGAGTCGATGACCCTCGGCCTCGCGGCTCGTCTGGCGGCCGCCCTCGGGGGCACGCTCGCGGCGAGCGCCGCCGCCGCGGTGGCAGCCGTCGAGCTGCCCTCTCTTGGCGCGCGCGCCGTTTACTGCGAGACGGCCCTCGGCGCTCGGCCCCTCGTAGGCTTGCGTCTGGCGACGAGCGCGTTGCCCGGATTCGCCATCGCCCTCGGGACTCTGCCGGCCACGGTGTGGGCCTGGCGCGACGGGCACGGACTTCCTTGGTGCGGCCTGAGTCCGGTGCTGTGTGCGACGCTCGCCGCGCTGGTGGTCGAGCTCGTGCCCGCGCGCCGGCTCGGGCAGAGCCTGGCAGGCGTCGCCGGGGCGTTCGTCGCGCTCGCCATCGCGAGTCGTGGCCTTCTGTGGTAGCCCTGTTGGCGAAGGAGCGCAGTGTGAGCAACCCGAATCGGACGTCCTCGGCACAGCAGCAGGTGCAGCGCCTGCTCGGGTTGGCCGAGCGACGACTGCGGTGGGTGCGAGCGGCGCGCATGGCGCTCGCCTTCGTGACGCTGAGCCTAGCCCCCTGTGTGGTCCTGCATCGCCTCGGTGAGCCATCTGCCGCGTTCGTGATGAGCTGGGCCGCGGCGTTGACGGGCGGCGTGTTGGGCTTCGCGAGAGGGGTAGGCTCAGAAGGCGCTCGAACGCTCGATCGCGTGTACCGGCTCGACGAGCTCTGTGTCAGCGTTCGTGCAGCCCTCTGCCTGACGCCAACCGCGATGACCCGAGCGTTGCTCGACGAGGCCGAGCGGGCCCTCACTCCGCGGGTTCCCTTCACGGCTGCATTTGGGCCGGCGCTGCCCCGCGCGGCGCTGCTTGCCTTTGGCCTGCTGCTCGCGCTCGGCGGTGCGCCGGGGCTCCTCGCGCGGCGCTCGACGGCAGCCGCCGCGCTCGAAGGCCAGCAGGTGGACCCCGCTGACGGGGCGGGCGATGCGGCTCGGGGCCAGCGCAGGCGCGACGCACGGCCGCAGTCGCTACCGACGCCTGCGGCGGCAGCACGCCTCGCCGCACCGTCGCCGGCCGTAGACGAGGCGAGTGCTCCCGCCACGCGAGGTGCACCTGGGGAGCTCGCGGGGTCTGACGCGACCGTCGGGCGTGATGACGGCATCGTGGATGAAAGCCAGACGACGCCGCTGCGGCTGCGCTCGCCGCTGGCGCAGCTACCTGCGCCATCGTTGCGCGGCGAGCTGGCCGTGACCGCACCGCAGGCCGACGAAACCGCGCTGCCGGTCGCGCTGCCGCAACGTTACCGAACGCTGGTCACCAACTACCTGCGCCTCCAAAAGGCACCCCGGCCGTGACGTCCCTTTCTGCCCGCCCGCCGAGCGACGCGACGCCCGCAGCGGCCCTGCGCGACAGGGTCCTATCGGCGCGCCACGCCGTGGCCAAGGTCATCGTCGGGCAGGAGGCCGCCGTCGAGGGCGTGCTCGTGGCCCTGCTCGGCGGCGGACACGTCCTCATGGAGGGACCGCCGGGCGTGGGCAAGACGTTGCTCGTCAAGACGATCACCCGTCTGCTGGGGCTGTCGAGCGCGCGCATCCAGTTCACGCCCGACCTGTTGCCTTCCGACATTCTTGGCGGCGCGACGCTCGAGCGCGACGCGACAGGGCGTGAGTCGCTCGTGTTCAAGCGTGGACCCTTGTTTGCCAACACGGTTCTCGCCGACGAGCTCAACCGCGCGAGCCCCCGCACGCAAGCGGCTTTCCTCGAGGCCATGGAGGAGCGCCAGGTGACCGCGTTCGGTCAGACGCACCGCCTCGCCGAGCCGTTCATGGTGTTGGCGACGCAAAACCCGCTCGACGAGGGCACCTATCCGCTGCCGGGCTCACAGCTCGACCGCTTCCTCGTGCACCTGCGCGTCGAGCCGCCAGCCGAGAGCGACCTCGTCGCCATCCTGGAGCGTGACGCTCAGGCAGCGCTCGACGGGCTACAGCCGATTCTCGATGTGGCCTCGGTGCGCGCCATGGGACAGGTTGCGGGCGAGGTGGTTGTCGCCGCCGAGCTTCGGGCCTTCATCGCGGCGATCGTCACCGCCACCGACCCGCGCCACCCGAGCGCCCCTGCCGGCGTGCGCGACAACCTCCTCTCGCCCGTGTCCCCGCGCGGCGCCCTGGCGCTGCTGCGCGCCGGGCGGGTCGTCGCGGCCATGGCCGGGCGTCACCACCTGGCCAAGCAGGACGTCTCGCACGTGGCTGTCCCGGTGTTGCGGCATCGCCTGGCCGTCGATGCGGTGGCCGAGGCGCGGGGCGTCTCGCGCGACGAGCTGGTGCAAGAGGCGGTCGCTGCGGCGTACGCAAGGCGATGAGCTGCGACGCTAGGGAGTGGCTCAACGCCGACGAGCAGCAAGCGGTGGCTCGCTTGGCCAAGGCTCTGGGGACCGGTGCCCCGGGCACCGCGGGCGCTAGGGCGCGCCCTGTGCGCGGCAGCGGCGGCGGGTTGCTCGGCCTCGAGCCGTGGCGGCAAGGTGAGGAGCTGCGCCACCTCGATTGGCCGGCGCGGCTGCGCACCGGCGCGCTGTGGGTGCGTCGTCTGCAGGCCGAGGGCGAAGAACGTGCCGTGCTGTTCGTCGATACCTCCGGCTCTATGACCGGCCCGAAGCGGGTCGCCGCCGGCCGCCTCGCCGCCGGGCTCGAGTTGCTGTGGGCCGTGCGCCGTCTGCCGTCGCTGACCCTCCGGCTCGCTGGAGAGCTGCCGGACGCTCTGCGCAGGGCGCGCGTGCAGCTGCGGCCGGCTGACCGCGTGGTCGTGCTGTCGGACTTCGCCCACCACGCGCCGATGGCCGAGATCGTCGGCGCGCTGCCTCGAGCGCGAGGGCGTGGCGTCGATGTCGTCATGCTCTGCGACCCGCAGGCCGACGAGCAGCTTGCCGAAACCGCGCGCGAGCTCGTGGACGTAGAGGGTCCGCGGGCGAGGCAGGTGCACGTAGACGCACTGAGCCGCGCTCGTTTTGCGGCTGCCGTGCGCGACTTTGCGGCCGTGCTCGAGCGCGAGGTGACGGCGTGCGGCTGCGTCTTTCATGGCGTGCGCGTGCCGCTTGCGGGCGCGCTGTTGCCGACCCTCGAGCGGGTAGCGTTGAGGCAAAGGTCGTGACGCTCAGCAGTTCATGGGCGTTGCTCTTGCTCTTGGGCATTCCCGTGGCGCTGTGGCTCGGTGGCCGAGCCCACGCCCAAAGCCGTGTGCCGCATCCTTTCTGGTTTCTCGCTGAGTCCGGGCGCGCGGAGCTGTCCGCGTCGAGACGCGAGTGGCGCGCGGTGGCGTTGCTGCTCGTGACGCTCGTGGCACTGGCCGTGGCGGCGGCGGGGCCCGTGCAGGAGCCGGCGGCGGTGACCCGGGCGCCGTCGCGTTTATCGACTGAGTTTCTGCGCGCTGCGACCGAGCCGCGCCGCGGCAGCATCGTCGTGCACGTGTCGGCCAATGCACCGGGGCGGCTCACCGTCTGGCGTGGCGACACGCAGCTGTGGCGGCATGACGTACTCGCGTCCGGCGAGGTGTCACTCGGGCAACCCTATCGGGGTGACGGTCAAGAGCGCCTGCAGTTGGTCTTTGCCGGCGCGGGTGAGCGCGTCGAGACGCAGCTGCGTATCCCGTCGCTGCTGCCGCGGCCGGTCTTCCTCGCGCCCGAGCTAGCCGGCACGGCCGTGGCATCGGCCCTCGCAGTCTTGCCCACGGTCGCGCTCGTGCGCGAGCCGGACGGCGGCGCGGTGCGAGTGGCAGCAGTCGCTGACGAGCGCGTCGCGGCGCGTGCCGACCTGCTGTTCGCCGCTTTGCGGGACGGCGCGCGCCCGCTCGGGCCCGTGCCGCTCTCGGCGGAGCCAACCGGCCCGCTCGTCGGCCTCACCCCCGCGCTCCTGTCGGGCCTCGCGGTTCGAGCCTTGGCGACCGCCGCCCCAGCGGGCTCGGCCGTGTGGCTGCGGGCTGGCGCCTGGCCGGCGGTGTTTACGGCCCCGTCCGCTCAGCGCCCTGCCGTTGTCGTGGCCGTCTCACCCGAGCGTGGTCAGGAAGGCCTGGGGGTGCTGTTGCCCGTGCTGCTCGCCGACCTCTTCGCCGCGGCGCCGCTCGCCGACGCCGACGCCGACGACCGCGGCGTCGCGGCGGAGGCGGCGCCCGTCACGGCGCCGGGCGCGTCGGCTTGGCCCACACGGGCTCTGCTGTTCGTGGCTTTGGCTGGCGCGCTTGCGTCGTGTAGCCGGCGCGCCTGGCGGCTGCGCGTCGCGGCCGCGGTGCTCATCATCGCCGCGTTAGCGCTCGGCTTCGGGCCGCTGCGCCGGGTCGTGTTCATCGTCGATGTTTCCAACAGCGTGCGCGAATCGTCATCTACGGCCGCCACCCTGCGCGAGGAGATCGAGCGCCGCGTTGACGCCCTCGGCGCAGGGGATCGCGCCGCGGTGGTCGTGTTTGCCGCGACCGCTTCTGTAGCGGTGCCGATGGGCGAGGGCACGGCCGTGCGGGCGTGGGTGCGGCAGGGGATGCCCACCGTAGACATAGACGGCTCGGCCACTCGAATCGCGACAGCCCTGGCCGTGGCTCGCGATGTCGGCGGCGACGCTCGGACGCAGCTCGTGCTGCTCTCGGATGGCTATGACACCGACGAGGGCCTCCTCGCGGCGCTCGGCAGCGAGCGCGTCGAGCTCGCGCCCCTAGACCGTGGCGACACGGTCGAGCTCGTGGCCGGGTTGGGTCCTATTGACGCCGTGCTCGGCGTGCCCGCCGCGGTGCCATTCGAGGTGCACGTCGATGCAGGGGCTTGCCAGCGTCGAGGCGTGCACCTGCCGTTGCCTGCCGTGCTCAGCGCCGCAACGCGGCATGGAATCTTGCTGTCTCGCACGCAAGTCGAGCTCGGTGCCGGCACGACCTCGATGTCGATTCCGGTGACCTTCGTCTCACCCGGCGAGCAGGAGGTGCACCTCGTGCTCGTGACCCGCGACGACGCCTTCGCGGCCAACGACAGCGCCGTGGCGGTGGTGCGCGTCATGGGTCAGCCGCGCGAGCTGTGGATCGCCGACCCTGCGCACGTCCCTGCGAGCCCCGGCTTGCTGGCAGCGACGGACGTGGTCGTCCTCGACGGTGTCGCGCCTGGGGAGCTTGCGGGGGTGCGGGCGCAGGCGCTGGCAGACTACGTGCGCCGCGGCGGCTCCGTGCTCGTGGCCGGCGGACCGCATGTGCTGGCCGCCGGACAGGCCGGTGCGCTCGGAGCGCTCTTGCCGCTGACCGCGGGCGAGGCGTCGCGGCAGCTCGCGGTCGTGGTCGTGCTCGATCGCTCGGGCTCGATGGACGAGCAGGGCGGCACCGAGGCGCTCGCCTCGCTCATCGCCAGCCTTCCCGACGATAGCCTACTCGGCGTCGTCGCCTTCGACGTCGGCGCGCAGGTCCTTCGCGATCTGCTGCCGGTGGCGAGCAGTCCGCGCTTCGCACTGCGCGTCCCGTCGGCCAGTGGCGGCACGGACCCCGCGGGCGCGCTGGCGCGCGCCGAGAGCCTGTTATCGGCGGCACCGGTTGGGGCGCAGCGCGTCGTGGTGCTGGCGAGCGACGGCCGCTTTGAGCACAGCGCGGCGGCCGCGCGCGCGGGCGTCGCAAGGCTCGCCGAGATTGGAGTCCGAGTCGCCATCCTGGGGCTTGGCGCGGTGGGCCCCCCGCAGGCCGCCCTGCTCGCGTCGCTCGGCGAGCTCGGTGGCGGGGGCCTACTGGCCGGGGGTGGCAGCGCTGCCTTGCCGCGGCTCGTCACCCATCCTGCGGGCGGCGCCACGCCATCTGGGCCACCGCGCGCTCGACCCGCTGGCGTGACGCTCTTGGGACCAGACCTCGCGGCGGCACTGCGTAACATCAGAACGTCGCGCTACCCGGCCCGCGTGAGCGAGGGCGCGACGGTGCTCGCCGATCAGGGGGAACGGCCGTTGTGCGCGGCACGAGCGGTCGGCGCCGGCGTGCTCGTCGCGCTGGCGACGGAGCTGCGCGCAATGGCTCCCGCCGGTCGCGCGCGCCTCGGGGCAGCCCTTACCGCTGCCACGCGGCGTCAGCGTTCCGCGAGTGTGGCGCTGCGCCTCGCTTCGGGGCGGTCCGTGTCGCGGCCTCGTCTGCGCGTCGATCTGCTGAGCACTGAGGCCGACCCGACATCGTCGCTGTCAGTCGAGATCGAGGAGCCGGGCGGCGCTCGCGCCATGCGTGCGCTTGCGCCCTTGGGCGACGGCCGCTTCGAGGGCGAGCTCAATACCGAGGCCGCGGGTGCATTTCATCTGACGGCCGAGCAGCCCACCCTCGCCGCGACCACCGTGCTCGGGCCCCTCGAGACACGTGGGCTTGGCGCCTGCGAAGCGATGCGCGCTGCGCCCGGGAGTCAACAAGGGCCTCGTGCCGCTCCGACTCGTCTCCTTGCCTACTTGTGCGCCCTAGCGACTGGCCTCATGCTGGCGGCGCAGGCGCGCAGAGCTTCCCGGTGAGCGGCGCGCGCGCGTCAAAGGCCGACTGGAACTCGGCAGTCCTGCCGGGATGCTGCGGGATGCCTTGAATGATTAGGTTCCCCGGTAGATACTATCGTTCGCATCCGTAGCAGCCGAGAGTCCCACGGCTTCTGCGACAGCCCGGAAGGAAAGAGATGAAGAAGCACATAGCAGGGCACGCCTATTCGGCTGCCAAGGTGATTGCTCTCGCGGTAGTGACGCTCTCGGCGAGCGCTGCGCTGGCGCAGAACCTGGAGGTCATCCCGGTGCCGTGGAATGCCCTCGACCTGGCCATTCCGCACCAGGCCTACAACGGCCACGCGACGACCTTCAAGGCTATCGCACGCGGCGGCAACGGCACCTATGACGTCGAGTGGGATTTCGACGGCGACGGCGCGTTCGAGCCGGTGGTGACGACCATGAGTCGCTACAACCTGTCGGCGACGTTCACCTATCCAAATCAAGCCACGACCAGGACGTTTCAGGCGGTTGTGCGCGTCAAGTCGAACGGCGAGACCGTGGCCGCCGCCTACCCGGTGCGCGTGTTCGCCGATGTCCCGAGTGATCCGGCGGCGGCGACCGATCGCCAGTTGCAGGTGATGCGCGGCGTCGCTGTGGACGACGGCTTGTGGAACCTGCACAACCAGATCGTGCGCTCCGGCAACGAGGCCGACCCGCTGACGGGGGCGCAGATCACGGGCAATCTTGGCGGTAACACTACCGCGACCGCAGCCGGCTTCCTCTGGTCGTTGGCGTTGAACGGGCATTACGCCGCCTTCCCCGCGGCGTACCTCGGGGACATGCCCGACGCCGCAGTCAATGCTGCGCGTTGGAGTACGGACCCCTATGCTGAAGATGCCGTGCGCCTCGTGAACTACCTGTTGATCAACGCGACGGTGGTGAGTGTGGCAGCTGCTGACGAGGTCAACCTGGTCGGTTTCTACCCCGAGGTGCTGAAGACACCCATCCCCGGCACCGACGATTTGATCGGGCTCTACATCGGTTCGAGCCCCGGCGACCAGACCTCCTACTACATGGGCCACGCACTCTCGGCGCTCTCGGCCGCCCGCCTTGGCGGCTACGTGGCCCAAGTGGGCGACTGGAATCGCATCCTCGGTCGGCGGATGGAGTTCGTGCTGCAGCAGCTCGTCGATGGCCTGGTGTGGGCGCAGAACGACGGCGGCTCGTATCCGGGCTCCTGGTATTACAGCCCCAACGCCAACGCTGACGACCTATCGACCACCCTGTGGGCCATGACTGGCCTGTGGCACGCCGAGCGCTTTGCCGCCGCGGACGGCGTGATCGTCCCCAATCTCGTCAAGGCGCGCCTCGTGAACTTCATCGGGCAGAACAGGGAGTCCTGCCCCGAGGGTGGGTTCGGGGGCACCTACACTACCGGGTACAGCGGCGTCTGCGACCAGACCCTGACAGCGGCGCACGTACTCGCGCTCGGCTGGGTGGGCGCCAACACCTTCACCACCACCGACTCGCGAATTGCCTTCCCGAGCTACAATGGCCTCACCCGGGGAATGCTGCGCACCTGGTACAACGGCAACCTGACCTACATCGCCAACACCTTCAGCGGGACCACCTCCACCGGCACCGGCTGGAACCGGGGGTTCGTCGAGGGCGGCGACTTCGGCCGAACCGACGGCCACGGCAACCACTACGGCATGCTGCATTGGCAGGACGCGGCCCGGGCGGTCAAGCCCGCCCTCGTCACCTTCGGCGCAAGTGACTGGTCGCGCTCGTTCTCGCGCTACCTCGTCAACAACCAGGCCGCCGCGGGCAACTGGACCTGGGCGGCGAGCACCCCGCTTGGCAATAACTCTGACTCGAACGGTGGTGACGCGCTGCGCTCGGCGTGGGCCATCTTGACGCTCTCGCCGGACGACTTCCCTCCCCTCGCCATAGCCGAGGCGAACGCCCTGTTTGGCGACGAAGGCGACACCTTCTACTTCAGCGGCGCCGGCAGTGATCCCGGCAGCGGCAACCCCTCGTATCACTGGGACTTCGGCAACGGCGACGCGCTCGATGGGCAGGACGTGGCGTACACGTTCAGGGACAACGGGGTCTTTAACGTTACGCTCACCGCGACGAGCGGCGGCGAGTCATCGACCGACGGGCTCGTCATCGCCGTAGGCAACCTGCCGCCGGTGGTGTCCGTCGGCCCCAACCTCTCCGCTCTCGAGGGCGCCCCTGTCACCTTTGGCGCGAGCGTCGCCGACCCGGGTGTCGCGGATACGTTCACTTATAAATGGGACTTCGACGGCACCAACACGTTCACCTCCACTGCGACGGCGCCTTCCTTTACCTATTCGGACAACGGCACCTATACCGTGACCCTCACGGTCACCGACGACGACCTTGGCATCGGCTCCGACACGCTCAGCGTGACCGTCGCCAATGTCGCCCCTACCATGACGGGCACGCCCGGCACGGCCGCCCTCGAAGGGACGCCGTACAGTTTCACCGCAACCTACAGTGATCCGGGTGCGGCCGATACCTTCACCTGCGAGCTCCCGCAAGGCCCCGCCGGCATGACGCTCACCGGCTGCACCGTGGATTGGATTCCGGACTTTGGCCAGGCGCTCGGCGCCTCGACTCCAGTCGAGTTGTGCGTGCGCGACAACGCCGGCGACCTGGGTTGTCAGTCGTGGTCGATCGCCGTCAGCTTCGCCGACACCGACAACGACGACCTCCCGGACACCTGGGAGAATAGGTACTTCGGCGGCATCGTGGCGCAGGACGGTTTTGGCGACCCGGACGGCGACGGCCTCAACAACCTGCAGGAGCTCAACGGCCTCACGGATCCGACGCTCTATGACGGCCCGAGCATCCCGAGCGTGAGCTCACCCGCCTGTGGCAGCGAGCTCGCCACGACCTCGCCGGCCTTGGTGCTCGCCAACGCCACTGATCCTCAGGGCACGATCCCGAGCTACGAGATCGAGCTCTTCGCCGATAGCGGCCTCACCGCCTTGCTGGACAAGGTGACGGCCTACCCGCAAGGAGGCGGCGCCACCACCTCGTGGACCCCGAGCGCGGTCTTGGTGGAGAACGCGAACTACTTCTGGCGCGCCCGCGCCCGAGACCCCTACGTCTCTGGCGGTTGGTCTGCGGTCTGCAGCTTCATGGTGAACGCCGCCAACGAGAGCCCGAGCGCACCGAGGCTCAACGCGCCGGCCATCGCCGGTCACGTGGCTTCCTTTACACCGAGCCTGGTGGTCGATGACGCCACCGACCCCGACCACGACGCGCTAACGTACGCCTACGAGGTGTACACTGACCCGCGGCTCTCGGTGCTCGTCGCCTCGGCCGCCGCCGTAGCCGACAGCGCGGGGCCGACCTCTTCGTGGACGCTCGACGTCACGCTGCTCGAGGACCACTGGTACTGGTGGCGGGCGCAGGCCTCCGACCAGCACGGCGCGACGAGCGACTGGACGGCGACCGGCAGCTTCTTCGTCTCCACCGCGAACGCGGCGCCCGAGGCGCCGATTCTCCTATTGCCACAGAACGCGACCAGCATCGCCGATCTGTCGCCTACGCTCATCATCCTCAACGCCGACGATCCCGACCTCGATCTGCTCACCTACGACTTCGAGCTCGCGGCCGACAGCACGTTCTCGACCTTGCTTGCCAGCGACACCGGGGTCTTTGCCCAAGGCGCCAACACCACCGGCTGGCGGCCGTCGGTGACCTTGGACGAAGACGGCCACTACTGCTGGCGCGCCCGTGCCAGCGACGGCGCGACGACGAGCGGCTGGGCAGCGGCGTGTTTCCTGGTGAGCGCAGCCAACGGTGCACCCTCGGTACCGACCTTGATGAACCCGTCCGACCAGAGCGTGGTGACGGTTATGCACCCGCTGTTCTCGTGGGTGGCCTCGACGGACCCCGAGGGTGGCGTCGTCTTTTATACGCTCGAGCTGTATGACAACGCGACGCAGAGCGGCGCGCCGGTGGATGCGGCTGCGATGATCTCGGGTACCAACGCCATGTTGCCTTTCGACCTGGCCCACGCGAGCACCTACTACTGGCGCGTGCGCGCCGCCGACGCCAGCGGGGCGACGAGCGCTTGGTCGAGCGTCAACCAAATGACGGTCCACCTGTCGAGCTATCAAGGCAACGGCACCGACGTAGACCTCGACGGCCTTCCGGATGCTTGGGAGATGGTCACCTTCGGGTCGCTCACCGCCGCCGATCAGTTCGGCGATATCGACCACGACGGCATGAACACCCTGCAGGAGTATATCAACCAGACCAATCCGCTGGTGTACGACGGCCCGAGCGCCGCCGCGGCGGCCGCGCCGAGCTGTGGCGCCACGGTGACGAGCCTCAACGCCACCGTGACCGTCACCAACGCCGCCGATCCGCAAGGCACGCCACTCACGTATACGTTCGAGCTCTACGCCGACATGGCTCTCACGCAGCAGGTGGAACGGGTGACCGGGCGAAGCGAAGACCCTAGCGGCGCGACGACGTGGACCTTCGCCGCCGTGCTCGAGGAGAACCATACATACTACTGGCGGGCCCGGGCCTCGGATCCCTATGTCGATGGTGCGTGGAGTGGCGCCTGCGGCCTGCTGGTGAGCGCGACCAACGAAGCGCCGTCGGTGCCAGAGCCGTCACGGCCCTTCGCGGGCAGCGTCGTCGGCGTCGCGCTGCCTACCTTGGCCTGGTTTGCGTCCGTCGATCCCGAGGCGCACGCCGTCACCTACGAGGTCGAGGTTTTCGAGGGACAAGAGGCTACGGGTACGGCGGTCTTCACCGCCACCGACCTGGCCGCCACCACGGTGACGATGAGCGTGGCGCTCACCGACGGCACGGCGGTCTGGCGCGTGCGCGCGCATGACGAGCTCGGGGCCGCGAGTGAGTGGTCGGCGCCCGTCGTCTTCAAGGTGACGGCCAACGAGGCAGTTGCGAACGCACCGCCTGTGACTGGCGGCGTCGAGCGCGGTGGTTGCGGTTGCCGCGCCGGGGGTGCCGGCTCTCTGGGCGGTTGGTCGGCCCTGGTGGGGCTGTTGGTTCTCGCCCGTCTGCGGCGTTGGCGCCAGCGCGAGGGCGTCGAGCCAGCCTAGGCCGTTGGCGATCGCCGGTGTCGGTTGCCGTGGGCACGGGGCGCCAGCGTGCGCTCCGGGTTCAGTCTCCCGGGCAATCCTGTGCACGCGGCTGCGGGGTTATTGATGCAAGATGCTTTGCGCGCTGCTTTTCCGGCACTTCCTGCCGCGCTTCTCGAGAAGGCGGAGCTGCTGTTTCGCGGCGTGCGCTTCACCCCGGCGCTCGCTTCGGCGGCCGCGAGCGGTGCCGCCCCCGGCTTTTGGCCCTACCGCAAGGTGGATACCGAAGGCCGCGTCGAGATGGTACCGGTACCCTATCTCTTCCGCATGACGAGCGGCGCCGTGGCGCGCGTGCGCGTCGATGACACGAGTGATCTGTCGGTCACCGGCGACCCCGAACACGGGTTTCACTTGAGCGAAGGCGGTGTTGAGCTTTCACCGGTCGGCTTCGTCGCCCGTCACGCCTGGCAGGAGGCGCGCACCACGGATGGTGTCACACCCTTCGCTGCCGGCGTCAGCCAACTCGGCGACATGATCGTGGTCAACGCGGCGCCCGGTTGCGAGTACTTCCGCGCCAAAGACGAGCAGGGCGGGTCACGGCGCTGCTGCTACTGTGGCTATGGTCGCTTCGACAGGCGCTCGGAGCTGCTCGGCCAGGTCCCAGGCGAGCCGGCGCTGCCGGCCGACGTCTATCGGCGCCTCGGTGAGATCATGCGCGCTGCGGCCGAGGGCTCGGAGGCGCGGCACATCTATGTCACCGGCGGTTCGATGCTGAGCCCCGAGCAGGAGGCCGAGCGCTACCTGCCCATCATCGAGACCGTACGTCGGGCGGTGGGGGACGGCATGCGCGTGGTCGCGGGCTCGGGCGCCGTGTCGCCCGCCGATTCGCAGCGCTTCAAAGACGCGGGCGCCGATGCGTGCTGCTACAACCTCGAGGCGTGGGACGCCGCCACCTTCGCGGCTTGTTGCCCTGGCAAGGCGATGGCGGTGGGGCGCGAGAGGTGGATCGACTACCTGCTCGGCGCCGTGGAGGTGTTCGGCCGCACCAACGTTGGCTCGGCATTCGTCGCCGGCCTCGAGCTGCTGCCACCCGGCCCCGCGATGAGCCCGGCGGCGATGCTGGCGAGCATCACCGAAGGCGCAGCGTTTCTGCTCGACCACGGCGTCGTGCCGCTCTACTCGCCGCTGTGGCCCGTTGCCGGCACCGCCTACGGCGAGCATGACGGCATCGACGCTGAGCTCTTTGTGCGCCTGCAGGTTGCGCTGCACCGGTTGCGCGCCGAGCGCGCCTGTCCTGTTCCGCAGTGGATCATCTGTCCGAGGTGTTCCTACATGCTGCTCGAGGTCGATTTCGACCTCGCGCTCGGGCCGCGGGGATGAGCGCGTCACCGTCCACCCTCAAGCTCGTGCTCTTCGGCCTCGCCGTGCTCGCGCTCATCCTGGTGCCGTTCCTCCTCTTTGGCGAGTACCTCGACCAAGCGCTGCCGGCCATGGTCCGCCGCGCGGCCGAGCACCGACTGCTTGCGGCCGCCACGGTTACCGGGCTGTTGCTCGGTGACATCGTGCTGCCAGTCCCCTCGAGCATCGTCTCGACGATGGCCGGGGTCTTCGTTGGCTTCATCGGCGGCGCCGCGGCCTCGTTCGCCGGCATGACCCTGGGTTGCGTCGCCGGCTACTGGTTGGCGCGTCGGTTCGGCCGTCCCTTCACCGAGCGGCGCGTCGGTGAAGCCGAGGCCAACAAGCTCGAGGCCTTGTTTGCGCGCTTCGGCGTTGCCGCCGTCGCGTTCTGTCGCGCCGTGCCCATGCTGGCGGAGGCGAGCGTGTTGATGGCGGGCGTCTCACGGATGCGGTTTGCCACGTTCCTCGCGGTGGCCTCGGCGTCAAACGCTGCGATCTCGCTGGTCTACGCCTACGTTGGCGCCTTCTCTGCTGACCTCGACTCCTTCCTCTACGCGGTGCTTGGTGCCATCCTGCTGCCCTTGGGCACGATGGTCGCAGCTCGCCTGGTGCGGCCATCGTACGCACTAACGAGGTCGTGATGGCCAAGGTCCTGTTTGCTACCGTGCCTCTGCTGCGCACCTGCATAGGTGGATTGTGCCCGTCGCTCACTTTCGTACAGCTCGGCACCTTCTTGCGCGCCCGTGGCCACGAGGTGGTGCTGTATGACATCGCCGTCGATGGCGACACGAGCGGGCTCACGATGGAGGAGGTGACCACAAGGATCGCGCAGCGTGTGGTGCGCGAGGCCCCCTCGGTCCTCGGTCTGTCGTGCAAGGTGCCGGCCGATGGACGCTTCTCACGCGAGCTGGCCAGAGAGGTGAAGCGACACTTGCCCGAGGTGACCATCGTTGTGGGCGGGATCTGGGCGAGCCCCGCGCACCGCGCGATCATCGAGCGGGTCCCCGAGATCGACGCCGTGGCGCTCGGTGAGGGAGAGCTGGCGATCGCGGCCATCGCGGCTCGACTCGATCGCGGCCAAACCCTGTGCGCCGAGCGGATCGATGACGTGCCGGGGATCGCCTTTCGTGACGCTGGCGGGCAAGTGCACGTGAACGCGGAGGCGCCACGCTTGCTCCCCGAGGAGTTGCCGCCGCTCGACCTCTCGCTCGTGTCGAGCCCCGAAGCCTACACGGTGTTTCCCTTCCTCACCAGCCGTGGCTGCCCCTATACCTGCACCTTCTGCGCCGAGACGGTGATCTACCCGCGACACGTCGATACCTCGATCGCCCGGCTGCAGCGTGACATCGCCCTGCTCGAGCAGTTCGGTCGCGACTACTTCCTTTGGCTCTCGGATCCCCTGTTTGGCGCGGACCCGCGCCGCCTCGAGGCCATCGCGAAGTTGCTGCGCGACTCGCGGTTTCATTTCCTGCTCGAGAGCCGTGTCGATGTCCTGCGTCCGGACCAGATCCCGCTGCTCTGGGAGGCGGGCTGCGACCTCATCTACTTCGGCCTCGAATCCGCGTCGTTCGCCTCACTCAAGCGCGTGGACAAGGTGCGCACCCCGCAGCGCCACGCGCGCTACCTCGCCCAGACGCGACTGCTGATGAAGGCGTGCATGGAGCATGACATCACGCCGATCTTCGGGGTGATCAATCCGGTGCCGGGAGACGCGGTCGCGGACCTCGGCGAAACATACGATTTTCTCGTGGAGCTCGCAGACATCGCGGCCAAGAGCTGTGCCGCCTCTGGCACCGACCCCGGCTATCATTTCTACGGCTTCGACTACCGCTTCATTCGCGGCACCATCGATTTCGCCAACCTCGAAGGCATCGCCACGCTCGGCACCACCTGGAAGAACGCCCCCGACGACATCTTCCGCGACGTGGTGATCGACGCCGCCTCGCCCGAGGTTTCGCGTAGCCTGGCGCTCGAGTTCCAGCGCCGGGTGCGTAGCCTCGTGCATACCACACCTAAAGGCTGGGAGCGCCTGATGCGCAGCTTCCCGCCGCAGCCGCTCGGCGGACTCGGCTGATCGACCGCTTCAGCGGGAGCTGCCGGGGTGCGCTCAGGGCGCCCCGGGAGCGTCGATCGGGACTTTCACAGGACCGCTTGCGAATCAAGGCGCCCGACGCCTCCGCGCCGCGGCGGCATCGAACAAGCCCGGCTCGATGCTCGACTCGACCTTCGTGCCGGTCATCACTCGCACGCGGGTGACCGCGTTGACCACGATCGCGATCGCCGCGTCGATCTCGGCCTCGGTGTTGAATCGCCCGAGCGAGAAGCGCAATGAACCGTAGATCTGGTCATCGCGCAGGCCGATGGCGCGCAGCACGTAGCTCGGCTCCAACGACGAGGTCGTGCAGGCGCTGCCACTGCTGATGGCGAGCCCGGGCATGGCGAAGATCAGGCGGTCCCCTTCGACGCCATCGAAGCGAACGTTGAGCGTGTTGGGCAGACACTCTCTCGGGTGGCTGTTGCGCGCCACGACCTCGCCGAGCCCGCGCTGCAGGCCCTCCCACAGCCTGTCGCGCAGCCGCGCGATACGCGCGGCCTCGGCCGTCATTTCGGCGCGGGCGAGGGCGCAGGCGGCCCCGAGTCCAACGATGCCGGGCACGTTCAGCGTGCCCGACCGCAGCCCATCCTCATGACCGCCGCCATAGAGCAACGGCGCGATGCGCACTCGGGGGCGCTTCTGGCGCACGTAGAGCGCACCGACGCCCTTCGGCCCGTGCAGCTTGTGGCCCGAGATGCTCAGCAGATCGACCCCCATCGCCTCGACGTTAACCGGGACCTTGCCAATTGCCTGCGTCGCGTCGCAGTGCAACAGCACGCCGCGCTCCTTGCACGCGCGGCCGATATCGGCCACCGGATTGAGCGTGCCGAGCTCGTTGTTGGCCGCCATGACCGAAACGAGCACGGTGTCGGCGCGGATCGCGGCACCGACCTTCTCGGCCTCGACGCGCCCATGACGATCGACGCAAACATAGGTCACTCCGTGTCCTTGGCGCTCGAGGAAGTGGCAAGCGTCGAGCACCGCCTTGTGCTCGACGGTGGTGGTGACGAGGTGGCGACCGCGCTCCTCGTGCATGCGCGCCGCGCCCTGCACGGCGAGGTTGTCGCTCTCGGTCGCCCCACTCGTCCACACGATCTCGTCGCCCGAGGCCCCGATGAGCGCGGCCACCTCACCGCGCGCCCTTTGCACGGCCTCGCGCGCGAGGCGCCCGAACACATGGTTACGGCTCGCTGCGTTCCCCATCTCGTCGCTGAGGTACGGCAACATGGCGGCCAACACGCGCGGATCGACGCGCGTCGTGGCGTTGTTGTCGAGGTAGATCGGACGGTCGTTCGCCATCGCGGGTCACTGTTGGGCACCTCCCCACGGCCAGTCAAGGGCGGCGCTAGCTCTGCTCTGCCGCGGCAGCACACCACTGTGCCCAGGCCTCCGCTGTATCAACGAGGCGCGTCTCGCAGGCGTAGACCTCGGCGCGAAAGAGCGTGTCGGCGAGCAGCGGCGCCTCGGGGAGATAGTCGCGCAGCCACCAGGCGTTAGGAGCGAGCGTGAGGAGCTCGTCAACGCTCAGCAAGCTGACGCCCTCGGTGCGCGCGCCGCGGGCGAGCAGGCCGAGGTACGCCTCCCAGGTGAGCGTCTCTGGCCCCGTCACGTGATAGACGGGACGCGGCTTGGCGTCCCGCATGAGCAGCGCGGCGATCCCGCGTGCGAGATCGTCGGTCCACAGCGGCTGAAGAGGCGCGAGCGCGTCAGGCTTCACCCAGGTGACGCGCCTGCCCGCCGCGAGATCGGCGAAGATGCGGTGCTCGCGGCCGAGCGGTGTAAGCGGTCCGTGGCCCGGCCCGTACGGATACGAAAGACGCAGGACTGTCGCCCCATGCCCCGCGGCGTTGGCGTGCGCAATCGAATCCTCGACGGCCACCTTGAGCCGCATGGCGTCGGTCGCCGGTGCCACCACGTGGGTCTCGGCGTAGCGAAAGCCATCCGGCGAGCGTCCGAAGACCGCGGCGCTGCCGATAGCCACGAAGCGACCGGCTCGGCGCGCGGCGGCGGCGAGCAAGGGCTCGACCTCGGCGGGGCTGTTCGCGAGCACGTCGATGACGCCGAGCGTGCCGTGTGGCGTCGAGAATTCGCCTCGCTCGAGTAGGCGAGGGACGTCGTGCCGCTCGAGGCACAGGTGCAAAGCGCCGGCAGCGACCTGCGCCGCCTTTGGCGCGTGCCGACTCACGAGCAGCGGACGCAGGCCACAGCCAGCGAGGACTCGCCCGAGCGCGCTGCCGATGAGCCCCGTGCCGCCGACCACCACCACCGAGTCGCCCGGTGCAAGCCCCCGGTCGCCCGGGCCTCTCGAGGTCTCGCTCATCCGCGCCTCGCCGATGCAACTTGCGTCATCCAATCCGTGGCGACGAACGGGCGCGGCATCGAGCGCAGCACGCGGCCCATGACCAAGGGCCCGGCTCGGTTCGCCGCGCGCACCGCCTCGCGAAAGGCGCGGGCCGCCGCCTCATCGACCGCCTCGGACGCCCGCGTCACCTCGCGCTCGACGAAGATCTCGTCCTCCTCGACATTGCACGCCGTACCGTAGCGCTGTCGATCGCGTGGGTAGTCACGCGCCGCCGCAGTGCCAAGATCGATGCGATAAGGGAACGCATGGAAGAAGGGACGCACTTGTGTCCCCGCGCGCGCGGCCCCCGCCTCGCCGGCGAGGGTCAGCTGCGCGAGGAAGCGCAGGGTCTGCTCGAGGTCATCGGGGCCGTCGCCAGGAACAGGGTTGAGCACGCCGATCACGGGCACCACGTCGGCGGCGGCGCAGGCCTCGACTACCGCGAGGGCGCGTTCGCGATAGCGGGCCGCCGCCGGTCGGCTTGCGACCTTGTCGATGTGCAGCAATGATCGATCGGAGACCGCCTCGAGGCCGAAGTACACGAGATTGCCGCCGGCGGCGCGAATCGCCTGCAGCAGCTGCGGCTCGAGAGAGTCTACCCGCGCTTCGCACAGGAACTCGTAGCGGCTGCGGGCAAGCAGCGGCAGCACGGCGTCGAGCCGTGGTCGCGAAGCGCCGAAGAGCGAATCGCAGAGCCACAAGTATCCTGCGCTGCGCTCGTGCTCGAAGGCGGCGAGGTCGCGCTCGATCTTGCCGAGCGGCTCATGCAGTTGCTCGTGGAACATGAACGGCTCGGTGCAAAACGCGCAGTGGTGCGGACAGCCTCGGCTCGTCAGGTACACGAGCGTATCGTACTGCTCGCGATGGTCGAGCAGCGTCAGATCGACTGGCGCTGACTCCTCGGCCAACGGCCGTCGCGTAGCGCCCGTGGCTCGCGGTCGCCCGTCGCCGCCGCGCACCATCCAGCCGGGCACCGACGCGAGGCGCGCCGCGACGGCTGCGCGCTGCCCCTTGCCGAGCCCGGCGTGCAAAGCGTCGAGGAGAGAATGCTCGCCGGCACCGAGCGCCACCGCATCGATCGTCGGGTGGTGGTCGAGGATGAGGGCGGCGTAGCCCGTGGCCCAGCTGCCGCCGAGGACCACCGGGGTGTCGGGTAGTTGCTCGCGCAGCAGCAGTGACAAAGCAACGGCGAAGCTGCCCTCCACGGCTCCCATCGTCGAGATGCCGATGACCCCGGGCGCCCGCGCCCTTGCCGCCTGCGCCGTCGCGGCGAGCACGCGTGCCGGAAGGGCGGCGTGCTCCGGCGGCAGCCTCAGATCAACTGACGGGTCGAGGATGCCGACGCCGACCCCGCGCGCCGAGAGGAACGACCCGAGCGTAAGCGAGCCAAGCGGTGGGTACAGCCCCCCGCGCGCGTCGCCCGCCACGAGCGGCGTGTTGATGAGAAGAAGCGCCGGCCGCGCGTGTGCATCCATAGACGTCTCCGTACTATCACATCCCGATGACTCGGACTCGCCGTCAGTCTCCCCGCAGGTAGCGCTGGCACGTTTGCATCAGCGCCGCACCCCCGAGCCCTGCGAGCAGCCAGGCTGGGTGGACGCACGCGGCGAGCACCAGGGCATCCAACACCGGGATAGCGGCGAGCATGAGCGGCACCACGGGGCGAGTGAACGACGCCGGCCTGCTGTTCTCGTAGCGCGCAACGGCGCTGATGGCGAGCACGAGGGCGAACTGCAGGGCGCCGGTGAGCAGCGTTGCGTTTGGCACTGTGCCGACGACGGCGAGGGCGGTGACCGGGAAGACGAGGAAACGGCAGGCCGCCATAACGACGACGCTGTAGCTATGACGTTTGTGGTCGAGATCGTACCAGACAATAGCCACAATGAGCGCGAGCGCCGCCACAGCGCCGCGTAGGAAGGGTGCAAAGAACAGGAGCGCTATCCCGCCAACGAAGAGCGACAGCGTCACCCACGCGGCGCCCTGGGCAGACGCCCTGCCCGATGGCAGGGGCCGGGACGGCCGCTTCTCGCGGTCGTCCGCCAGATCGCACAAGTCGTTGAGGCTCATCCCGGCCAGATACAGACACGAGAGCGCGAGCGCGGGTAGAAGGTAGCCGCGCACGTCGAACGCTCCCTTGGACAACACGAAGGCCGCAAGCACGTTGCTCCACACGCTCGGCAGATTAGTCACCCTGCACAGCTCGAGGTACGCTCTGACGGTGGATAGAACGCGCAAGGTCACCCCACGAACACGTGCTCTAGCAAGAGGGCCTGGATCTGCGTTGCCGGCAGCGGCGTGCCCGCGAGAAGCCGGGGCTCGCTGGTCATGACGAGCGGTCCGTGCGCGTCGTCGTCGGTGACGCGACCGTGCGAACCACGCACGAGCGAGGCATCGAGCGGGATCACCTCGAGAAGGCTGCGCAGGCCCATCGCCTTCTTGGCGAGCGTCCAGGCGATGCGCAACTTCGGCAGCGCGAGCGTGGGATCGAGGAAGAGCTCGCAGGGGTCGTAGCCGGGCTTGGCGTGGATGTTGACGGTGCGGGCGTAGTCGGGGGCCTTCGCGTCGTCCTCCCACGAGTAGTAGGTGAACCAGCTGTCGGCGGCCGCGACGAGCACGAGCTCGCCGGCGCGCTCGTGGTCGATGCCGGCGAGGCGCTGCGCTTCGCGATCCCAAACCTGCTCAACGCCGGCGACACCGGTCAACAGCGCTTGGACGGCCGCAACATCTTGCTGTTGGCGGACGTAGACGTGCGCAACCTGGTGGTCGGCCACCGCGAAGGCACGGCTCGTGTTGGGCTCGAGGTACTCGCGACCGCGGTCCTCTTTGACCGAGAGAAAGCCCGCCGCCCGAAGGATGCGGTTCGGATGGACGGCTCGGGTCACGGCGGTGATTCCGTACTCCGACAGGATGACGACACGGCAGCCGCGCTCCCGTAGGAACACTACGAGCCGACCGCATACGCCATCGATTTGGCGCAGGTCAGCGGCGAGGTCGCCCCCGGGACCGAGCTTCTGCAGACAATAGTCGAGGTGCGGCAGATAGACGAGCTGTAGCGTGGGCGCAGACTCGAGCTCGATAGCCATGGCGGCGTTGGCAATCCATTGCGTCGAAGTGATGGAGGTGGCCGGCCCCCAGTAGTCGAACAACGGAAAGCGGCCGAGCGTGGCGGTGAGACGCTGCCGCAGCTCGAGCGGAGCGGTGTAGCAGTCGGGAATCTTGCGGCCGTCGGCGCAGTACAGCGGCCGTGGCGTCACCGTCCAGTCTGCCTCCGTGTTCATCGCGTACCACCAGAAGGTGTTGGCGACGGTGAACGAGGGGTCGCGACGGCGCGCCACGCTCCAGATCTTCTCGCCGGCAACGAGCCGGTTCGATTGCTTCCAGAACATGACCTCACCGAGCTCGCGCGAGTACCAGCCATTGCCGACGACGCCGTGCTCCCGGGGTAGCGTTCCGGTCAAATAGGTGGACTGGGCCGAGCAGGTGAGCGCCGGCGTCACGGCGCGGATGGGAACGCTCGCCGGCAGAAAACCGTTGAGGCACGGCGTGTGCGGGCTACCGAGCAACGAGCGCGTGAGCCCTACGACATCGAGGACGACGGTGCGATGCACGATAGTTCTCCTTGCAGCCACGTGAGCTCGCGGATGATCGACTCGCCTACGCCTGCAAGGCGCAGGTGCTCAGGAAGCACGTCCCAGGTGTAGGTCTCGACCTCGAGCAGGGCCGCGGCCGGTGCGAGCGGTAGGAGTTGAGTGATGAACTCGCGCGTCGTCTCAATGCCCCCATAGCCGGTATGGAAAATGGGCAGGTGAACGTGGCAGCGCCACTCATCCCGAGAGGCGCGCGGGTGCGTCGCGAGCGCAATCGGCAGATCGGGGTAGCGGCACACCACGCCATCCGGCTGACGCACCGCGACCTGATGCAAATAGCGCGGCTCGGCGAGGCTCGCGAGCTCGTCGGCATGAGCGCCCTGCAGCCGCGGCGCCGAGGAGATCTGCACCTTGGCGATCGGCACCGCGGCGGCGGCGAGCGCTGCGAGGGACTCGCGCGGTCCTTCGAACTGCACCGCCTGATGACAGCAATCGTAGCAGATGCCCAAGTGTAGCCGTAGCGCCGCTGGCAATGCGAGGTCGTCGAAGAAGCGGCACACCTCGGCAGTGGTTTCGAGGGCGCAACCCGGCTCGGGCTCGAGGGCCAGCATGATGTGCTTGCCGTGCTCGTCAGCGATCGCGGCGAGGTGGGCAAGGGCGGCCGTCAGGTTGGCGCGCACGCACGCGGCGTCTGCAGCACCGATGGCGATCTTGTGGCCGAGCGGCACTGTGGAGATCGAGCCTGTCATACCCGCGGGCAGCCAGCGCGCCAGCAGGTCGGCGAGTCGCGTCGTGTATTGAACGCGCGCCGGACTGCGCCAGTCAGGCAGATAGACGTCACCCTTGACCCGTTCGGAGTGAAAGTCACCAAAAGGGAAACCGTTGAGCGTGGGAACGAAGAGGTCGTGCTCCCCGAGCCACGCCGCGAAGCGCGCGCTCTCGAAGTCGCTGAGCATCCGCGCGGCGCGCGCGCCGAGTCGCAGGCCAACGGGGAACGGTCGGTGGGGTGACACCGCGGCCTTGATTGTCGGCAGGTGCCGGCGCAGGGCATCGAACACCTCGGCCCAGGTCTCCCCGGGGTGGATGTTGGTGCAGTACGTGATCAGTCGAGGTTGAACTTCGGGCATTGGCTCAAGAACGCGACCGGGTTGTCGAAGAGGACCTTGCGAACGGTGGCCTCGGGGTGATGGCGCAGGCGCATCTCCTCGGCCGCCTCGACGGTGGCCAAAGGATTGCTGTTGCCCCAGTCGGCCGCCGAGTCGAGCCAGATGCGCTCCGTGCCAAAGACATCGAGGACGTCGATAGCGCGGGCTGGGCTGCACTTGCTCACCGGATAGAGCGTGACGCCTGCCCAGTACCCGCGGTCCTTGATCTCGCCGATGGTGTGCTCCTCCGCGTGATCGATGAGCACGCGCTGCGGGCTGACGCGGGACTCGTTGCGGATGGCGTCCATGATGAGCCGCGTGCCTTTGAGTTTGTCCTCGAGGTGTGGCGTGTGCACCAAGATGAGCTCGTGGCGCTCGGCGGCAATGGCTATCTGCCACTCGAGCACCTGCAGTTCGTTGCGGCTGTTCTTGTTCAGGCCGATCTCTCCGACCCCGAGCGCGGTCGGTCGCTCGAGGTACTCCGGCACGATGGCCAGTACGTCCTTGGCGAGAGCGAGGTCCTCGGCCTCCTTGGGATTGAGGCAGATCCAGCAGAAGTGCTTGATTCCGTACTTCGCGGCGCGCGCCGGCTCGGCGACCGTGAGCTGCTCGAAGTAATCGCGGAAGCCGTCGGCCGAGCGGCGATCGAAGCCAGCCCAGAACGCGGGCTCGCCCACCGCATGGATGCCGGCGAGTGCCATCGCCTGATAGTCGCCCGTCGTCCGTGAGACCATGTGGATATGGGGGTCGATGATCCTCACGGCACGAGCCCCTGCCATGCCCCGGTGGCGCCCTTGGCGCTCGCCTTGGCCACGGGCTCGCTCGACGGGTCGCTCAGCCGGCGCAGCACCGCAGCGACGCGCTGTCCGCCGTTGCCGAGCTCGGCGAGCGCGACACGCAAGGCCCGGTAGCGGTAGTCCTCACGCGCGGCCTCGCCGCCGGGCGCCCGGTCGAGCCGGTCGAGGAAGGCTGCGACCTCCAGAATCCGGGCGCGCGCCTCTAGAAACCCGCGGTCCAGCACTTCGTGCGCCGACGGCATCGTCGGCGGCTCGTCTCGGTTGCTCATGAGCGTTGGCTCCTCTCGCGGCGTCGCGTTGCGCCAGTGCGGCCACACAACCCGCTGCCAGGGTAATGTCGATCTCGTGAACGTCGATGGCGCGACCGATCCCCTCGAGCAACGGGATGGAGAGCTCGCCGCCAAGGTGCTCCTGGAAGCCGCGTAGCGCGCGGGCGACGTCGAGCCGCTGCAGAGCAGGGTGATGCAGGCGCAAGCCGAGCTGCTCGAGCAGGCTGAGGATGCGCTGCAGCTCGAGAGCCCCGAGCAGTCCGCACCTGTGGGAGTACAGCGCGTCGATCGCCATGCCGATGGCCACCGCTTCACCATGGCGCAGCTCGCCTTTGGCAAGCTCCTCGAGCGCGTGCCCGGCCCAGTGACCGAAGTCGAGGGGCCGCGACGACCCGCTCTCAAAGGCATCGCCGCTCTTGGCGATGTGCTCGAGATGCAGCTCGGCGCAACGGACAATCATGCGCTCGAGCGCCGCCGGGGCGAAGGCGGCCAGGGCCGCCCGCTCGGCCCACAGAGTCGCGAAGAACTCGGCATCGCGGATCAGGGCCACCTTGACCGCCTCAGCCATGCCGGCCGCCCGGTCGCGTGGCGGCAACGTCTTCAACAGCGCGAAGTCGTTCACCACGGCGAAGGGCGGCGCGAACGTGCCGAGGAAGTTCTTGCGGCCGAAGGCGTTGACGCCGTTCTTGACGCCAATGCCAGCGTCGTTTTGGGCGAGCACGGTGCTCGGCATGCGGATCAGGCGAATGCCGCGATGGGCCGTGCCCGCCGCATAGCCGGCGGCGTCGAGCACGGCGCCGCCGCCGATGGCAATGAGGTAGGAGTGGCGACACAGTCCGTGCTCGTCGATGAGCGCGTGGATGCGTTCGACCTCAACGGGATCGTGCTTGCAGATCTCGCCACCTCTCACCGAGAGCGGCGGGCCGACGAACTCGAGCGCTTCTCGATGCCGATGGGCAAAGTATTCAATGCCCGCCAACAACCCGGGAGTCAGGCGGGCCACTTCGCTGTCGATCACCACGAGGGCGCGGCTCGTACTCGCCGGTCGCCGTAGGATGTCCAGCAGCGCCTGCTCGCCTTGACCGAACACATCGCGGCTAAAGACGACAGGATAGGAGTACGTGACGGTGAACTGTTGGGTGAGCCTGTACATCGTGGGATTCTCGAACCGGCGACGACTCACACGACCGTGCAGCCAATCACCACCACTGTCAATCGTCGGGGCCTGCGGTCAGATGGGCGCCCGCGCGCTCACAATGGAGTGCATCATGGGAGGGGGCAGTGCGGTCGTGGTGATATCAACGAAGCCCGCGTCGCGCAGCCACGCCGCGTGATCCACGGTCGCATGGCAGCCGCCGCGCTCACTCGTCAGAAGCATGTTGAGCCCGAACAGCGCCGCAAAGGCGGGACCCACCCGGCTCTCGTCGCGCATGACATCGACTAGATACACCTTGGCCCCCGGCTGAAGCGCGGCGCGCAGGCGCCTGCACAGAGCTGCGCACACCTCGGCCGGCTCGCGATGCAGCAGGCCGCTCACGAGGGCGGCGTCATAACCCGCACCGAGAGGCCCTGCGAAGGCGTCACCCGGGGTGAACGTCACGCGGTCGGCGAGGCCCGCGGCGGCCACGAGCTCCTTGCCGACGGCCGCGACGGCGGGCACCTCCAACACAGTTGCCGCAAGCCCCGCCGTCCTCTGGCACAGCAACACCGAGAGCGTGCCTGGACCGCCGCCGACGTCGAGCAGCCGTGCGCAGCCTGACAGGTCGATGGCCGCGGTGATGGCGGGACCGAGGGCCAACGCGCGGGCGTGCATCTGCATGACGAAGCCGCGTGTGCGTGGCGCATCGACGCCGAGGTAGCTCGGCGACTCCACCACCGGATGGTCGCCGCGCACGGACTCGGCGAGACGGGCCCAGGCCGGAAACATCGCCGCGTTGTAGCGCAACGAGCCGGCGAGCGAGCCCGGCTTGCCGGGCACGAGGAATGCTTGGGCGTCGGCCGCGTTGCCGTAACGCTCGCCGTCCTTGCGCATCAGGCCGAGCGCCACGAGCGCGTCGAGCAGCATCTGCGTCGGCCGCGCAGGCAACCCCGTCGCGGTGCAGATGGCGTCGAGCGTCAAAGGGTCGTTCGCCAAGACCGCGAAGAGTCCACACTCATTGGCGGCGAGCAGGGCGGCGGAGCCCCAGAAGGCGTTTGCCAAGTCGAGGATGCGCTGTGGATTCACGGGGTCTCCCGTACGAGCAGCAGGCGCACGGGCGTCCCCACCGCCGGCATCACTGCCTTGTTGACGCCCAGGCCGGTCTGCGGGCCCTCGTAGGGGTTGCCGGTGTCGAGTGTGGCGTTGACGAGCGCGGTCGGATCGAAGCGCGTCGCCACGAGCGAGCCCGTCGAGTCGGCGGTGACTTGTCCGTCGTGGACGTCGGAGCCGGTGAAGCGCCAGGAGAGCGCAGGCGGCGCCCGGCCGGTGCGTCGATCGACGAGCAACGCGGTCGCCGGCACGCTCATCTCCTTGCCGGCAGCATTCGCGTAGCGCACGAGTACACGCACGGCATCGCCGCCGCGCGGGTTGTCGGGCGTCGCCTCCTCGAAGCCGGCGAGCGTCAGGGCGAGACGCAGGTGCAGCGGCACGACGTCGGCGGTGAAAGCGCTTTCGTACGCCTTGCCGCTGATAGTCACGACCAAGTACTCGAGGATACCCTCTTTGAGCGCGACCGCGGCGGGAATTTCAACTGAGTGGGCCTCGAGATCGATGCGTAGGGCATCGATCTCGAGCACGGTGTCCGACAGCGGTCGGACCAAGCGCTTGATGGCCTGAGCGTCGAGCTTCTCGGATGGAGCGCCAAGCCCGTGCACCGGCGCTGGCCGCATGAGGTTCGGGTCGCCGCGCGCGAGCAGCGCGTCGCGGGTGCGCTCGTAGTCCCGCTGGGCCTTGTCGGCCGCCTCCCTCTCGGGGTCGCGTCTGCATCCGGTGCTCGGCGGGATGACGATCACGCCACAGAGGAGGCCGGCAAAGCGGACCAGCCTCGGCAGGGACAGCATAGCGCGGGCAGTACCACGCCTCCGGACACGGAGCGAGGACGCGTTGAGAGTCCGGGTCATCAAGACGCGTTGCCCCGCGCGCGCCTCACGCCTTCGCCGCCCGCAAAGCCGCCAACACCCGCTCGGGCGTAAACGGCGTATCGCGCAAGCGCACCCCAACCGCGTCATAGATGGCATTCGAGATCGCTGGGCACGGCCCGTTGATGCAGATCTCCGAGACGCTCTTGGCCCCGAACGGCCCTGTCTCTTCATACGTCGGCACCATGATGGTCTTGTACTCGGGCATGTCGGTCGTGCTCCAGATCTTGTAGTCAGTGAAGTTCGGGTTGCGCATCTTGCCCTTGTCGTCGAACAGGTACTCCTCGGTCAGAGCGTACGACAGACCATTGACCACCGCCCCCTCCACCTGACCCTCGGCGAGCTTCGGATTGATGGCCGTGCCGCAGTCGATGGCCGCGACATACTTGACGACCCGCACGAACCCGGTCTCGGTATCGACCTCGACCTCGGCGAAGTGCGCCGAGAAGGGCGGCGGCGACTTTTGCGAGATCGCCGACGCGGTGGCCGCGATCTGATGCTGATCGCGCTCGTAGAGCGTGCGTAGGCCAATCTGCCCGAGCGTCACCGCGCGACCGTCCGCGACACAGGCCTTGCCGCCGACAAGCGTAATGCCCTCGGCGCTCGTCTCGAGCATCTCGGCCGCCACCTTCTTCACCTGCGCCGCGACATCGAGCGCCGCGCGTCGCACCGCTTCGCCCGACAGATACGTGGTGCTCGAGGCGTAGGCGCCTACGTCGAAGGGAGTCAGGTCGGTGTCCGAGGACGTGACGAGAATGTCGTCGGTCGAAAGGCCCAAGACCTCGGCCGCCATCTGCGCGAGCACGGTATCGGAGCCGGTGCCCAGATCCGTCGCGCCCACAATGAGGTTGAACGAGCCATCGTCGTTCATCTTCATCGACACCGACGCCATATCGATCTCGGGGATGGACGAGCCCTGCATCAAGGCGCACATGCCGACGCCGCGGCGCTTCGGCCCGTCACCTAGCTTCTTGCCGCGCTTGTCCCACCAGCCGATCTCTTTCTCGCCGAGGGTCAGGCACTCGGCTAAGCCCGACGAGCCTATCTTCTGCTCTACCCCCGGCTTGCCTTCGCCGAGCGCCGCGAAGACCGGCGAGCCTTCGCCGGGCTTGATGTGGTTGCGCCGGCGCAGCTCAATCGGATCGAGGCCGAGCTCTTCGGCCACCTCGTCCATGAACACTTCCATGGCGAAGGCGGCTTGCGTCGCGCCGTAGCCACGATACGCCCCGCCGACCGGCAAGTTCGTGTAAACGGCCTTGGCGTCGAAGGCCACCGTGCTCATGCGATAGAGCGGCAACACCTTCGAGCCGCAGTTGCACATGACCGTGAGGGCATGCGAGCCGTAGGCGCCGGTGTTCGACAACACCTTCATGCGCATGCCGTTGATCGAGCCGTCGCGGTTGAAGCCACCCTCGAGCGTGACATCGATCGGATGCCGCGTGCGCGAGACGAACTCCTCGGCACGCGTCAGGAGCAAGAGGACCTTGCGCCGCGTGGCCAAGACGAGCGCCGCCACCACCTGCTCGATCATCACCTCTTGCTTCGCCCCAAAGCCGCCGCCGATGCGCGGCTTGATCACGCGCACGCGCTTGACCGGGATACCGAGCGCCTGCGCCGTGATGCGCCGGGCGTGAAAGGGCACCTGCGTCGAGCTCACGAGGACCACGCGGTCACGCGGATCGAGGTAGCCCAAGCACACATGCGGCTCGATCGGGCAGTGCTGCGCATAGTGAGTCGAGAAGTCGCGTGTAAGCCACAGGTGCGAGCTCTTCTTCACCTCATCCATGTCGCCAACGCCCATGCTCGCGCTCGCCGCCATGTTGCGCTTGGCGTCGTAGGGCACCGGGATGGGCATGTGCGCTTCGGGCTCGTCGTGAATGACCGGCGCGCCCTTCTCCATGGCCTTCTTCGCATCGAGCACGGGCGCCAACACTTCATAGTCGACCTTCAGGGCACGCGCCGCCTCGATGCACAGCTCGCGCGTCTCGGCGGCGATGAGCGCCACCTTGTCGCCGACGAAGCGCACCTTGCTGTCGAGCACGAGCGAGTCGTAGGGCGAGGGCTCGACGAAGCCCTGACCGGCGGTCGTATGAAAGTTGCGCGGCAGGTCTTCGTGCGTCAGAACGGCGTGTACACCCGGGATGGCACGAGCTTTCTTCGCGTCGATGGCCCGAATGCGCGCGTGGGCGTGCGGGCTCGGCACGATGTAGCCAACGAGCGCGTCGGTCAGATCGTGGTCGGCGACATACTGCTCGAGCCCACAGGCCATGCCGAGCGCGTCGATCTTCGGCACCGAGTGGCCGACGACCCGGAAGGCCTTGGCCTGTTCGGTCTTGTTCGTCTGACTCGACGTGTTCTTGTCCGACCTGTCGGTCTTGTGCGCCTTGTTCACTTGGCCTCCTCGCGCAAAGTCGCCGCGGCGTCGCGCACGGCGTCGATGATCTTCACGTAGCCCGTACAGCGGCAGAGGTTGCCGGAGAGCGCATCGGCGATCTGGGCGTCCGAAGGAGAGCGCTCGCGGTCGAGCAGCGACTTCGCGGCGAGGATCATGCCCGGCGTGCAATACCCGCACTGCACCGCGCCGGCGGCGACGAAGCTTTGCTGCAAGACATGGGGCTTACTCGGATGCCCCAAGGCCTCGACGGTCGTGACCTCGCGGCCAGCGGCGCGCGGCGCGGGCGTGATGCACGATAGGATGGCCTCGCCATCGAGCAGCACCGTGCAGGCGCCGCAGGTCCCTTCGCAGTCGCAGCCCTGCTTGACGCTCGCGTAGCCCCCGGCGCGCAGCACTCGATAGAGCGTGTCGCCGGGCTCGCACTCGATGAGGTGGCTCTCGCCGTTGATGGTGGTTTGGAACTCCATCACGCATCCTCCCGCATGGCCCAGGCAAACGCTGTCGCCAGGGCGCGCTTGGCGAGCACGCCCGCCAGGTGTTGACGATACTCGGCCGAGGCACGAAAGTTCGGTGCCGCGCGCACGCTCTTGGCAATTTCGAGCCCGACCGCATCGAGGAGGTGGCCGGTGAACTCTTGGCCTTCACACAGCTCGGCCGCGAGCGTGACAACGAATGGCCGCAATTGCAGAGCCCCGAGCACGAGCCGCACGTCGCGCGCGATGGCGCCCTCGCGGCGCAAGGTGGCGCAGGCCGTGACAAACGCATAGTCGTTGGTCGTGCGGGCGAAGCGCTCGTACCCCCAGCCGACCGTAGGCTTGTCGAGCGGAATCATCACGCGGGTGATGAGACCCTTGTCCCAGGCGCGCTTCTTGTCGGCGAGCGCCTTGGCGATGGGGATGATCTTCGTCTTCTGGCCGGCCTTCTGAATCTCGAGGCTCGCCTTGAGCGTCAGCAAGACGACCGGCATGTCGGCCCAGAAGCACGGGTGCGCGATGTTGCCCCCGAGCGTGACGGCGTTGCGCAGCGGGCGCGAGACGAGCGCGCGAGCGCCCTGGCGCAGGACGGCGCCGACCATGCCGGGTAGGCGCGTATCATCGGCGATCTGTGACAGCGTCACCGTCGCGCCGAGCGTCACCTTGCTCGCCTTCACGTCAATCGTGTCGAGCCCGAGGCGCGTGATGTCGACGAGCGTCTGCTCACGCTCGCTCTTGGCGGTGTAGACAGCTGTCGCGCCCGCGACCGGCGTCGCGCCTTTGGCGACGAGCGCGAGCGCCTGCTTTAGGGCCTTCGGTTGATGGTATGCACGTATCATTGTCGTCCTCTCGTCTTTGGCAGCCGGCACCTTACTTGGCCGCGGCCGACCGATGCGACAGAAACTCGATCTGGGTGCGCGCCTTGGCGCGCCCGAGCATGGCCGCGGCCTGCCCATTGGCACGCTCGAGCAACGCGCGTGCGTCGACGCCGACGAGCCGCCCCTCGTCAACCACCACCTTGCCGTTGACGAGCACCGTACGCGCCCGCCTCATGCCGGTCGTAAAGCACAAAGCCGCGATGGGGTCATGCATGGCACCGGCGAGCCCGAGGTCGTCAACCGCGAAGAGCGCGAGATCGGCGGCCATCTCGGGAGCAAGTGCGCCAACATCATCACGGCCGAGCACCGCCGCGCCACCGCGCGTGGCCATGCGCAAAGCCGTGCGGGCCGGCATAGCTGAGACGCCCGTACCTACCCGATGCACCATGGTGCACATCTGGAGCTCGCGGATCATATCGGACGCATCGTTCGAGGCCGAACCATCGACCGCGAGGCCGACCGGCACGCCGAGCGCGAGGGCGCGCGGGATCGGCGCGATGCCCGAGCCCAGGCGTAGATTTGAGGTCGGGCAGTGGGCGATGCCTGTGCCGCTCTTGGCCATGCGCGAAAGCTCGCTGTCGTTCAGATACACGCCGTGCGCGTACCAGACATCCGGCCCGAGCCAGCCGACCCGTTCCATATAGTCGAGCGGCCGGCAGCCAACCGTCTGTTGGCAAAAGTCGTCCTCGTCCTTGGTCTCAGCGAGGTGCGTGTGCAGGCGCACGCCATGCCGGCGCGCGAGCTTGGCCGACTCGACGAGCAGCTCGTCGGTGACCGAGAAGGGCGAGCAGGGAGCGAGCGCCAAGCGGCACATGCTCAGGCGGGCGGCGTCATGGTACGTGGCGATGACGCGCGCGCTGTCGTGCAGGATCTCAGCGGGCGTTTGCACCACATCGTCGGGCGGCAGACCACCTTGCGAGCGGCCGCGTGACATCGAGCCGCGGCTCGGATGAAAACGCACACCGAGCTCGCGGGCGGCGAAGATGGTCTCATCGAGCAGCGCCGCTGTTTGGCCTTTCGGAAAGACGTAGAAATGGTCAGCGACGGTCGTACAGCCGGTAAGCAGGAGCTCGCCCAGGCCGACGAGCGCGCTCGTGCGCACGTCCTTTGGCGTCAGCTCACGCCAGATCTCGTAGAGGCCGAGCAGCCAATCGAAGAGCTTGGCGTCCTGCACGAAGGGCACGTTGCGCTGAAAGGTCTGGAAGAGATGGTGGTGCGTATTGACCATGCCCGGAATGCACACGCCACCTTGCGCGTCGATGACCTGTGTGGCGCCGGTGGGCGCAGCGCCTTGGCCGAGCGCCTTGATGGCCGCGCCCTCGCACAGCACCCAGGCGTCGCGAAGTTCGCTCCCCGCGTCGTCCATCGTCGCGAGGAAACCGATATTCTTGACGAGGATCGACATGCTCCCTTGTGACCTCCACGCGCGCCGCTCGACGGCTAGACGCGTCGCCCCGCGCCGCTCGCCTCGCTCGGCAGACCTTGCGGTGGACGCACCCCGGCCATGCTCTCGGCGAGGGCCTCCGAGCCGCCGCCGATGCCGGGCGTCAGAACCCCGCCCGAGATGATCATCTTCAAGGCGTCGTCGATCGACATCTCGAGGCGGATGACGTTCTCGCTCGGCACGAAGATGAGATAGCCGCCCGTCGGGTTCGGTGTGGTCGGCACGAAGACGTTGACGAGATCGCGGTGGATGCGGCGATAGATCTCACCCTGCGTCGAGCCCGTCACGAGCCCGAGCGTCCAGGTCCCGGCGCGCGGAAACTCGACGAGCACGACGCCCGAAAAGGCGCGCCCGTCTTGGCGCGAGAACGTGTCGATGAACTGGCGCGTGGCGCCATAGATGCCACGCACGATGGGCACGCGCAGCAGCACGGCCTCGAGCCAGGCGAGCAGTTGGCGACCGAAGACGTTGCCGCCAACGAGGCCGATGACGTAGATGACCGCGACCGCGAGCACGATGCTCACGAGCGGCGCGATGTAGTTGACCCACGCCTGCTCGACCCAGGCGCTCGAGGCGAACCAGCTCACCACCTGAAAGAGCACCGGCGTGACGGTCTCGTTGATGAGCCCGAAGAGCAGCGTCACCAGCCAGAAGCTGACGAACACCGGCAGAACAATCAACAGACCGGTCAGAAAGGTTCGGCGAAAGGCCATGGTGCGGCTTACATCCTCGCGGTGCAGTAGGAGCCCGGAATCCGGGGTGAGTCAAGTCGGCAGCTCAGCCACGCAGCCGAAAACGCCCGTCGCGCAGGTTGACCTGTCCGTCGTCGCAGAGCTTTTCGAGGTGGGCGAGCACGTTGCTCGCCGCGAAACGACGCACGGCCGCAGGCACATCGATATAGACCTCGGGCACGAGGTCCTCGGGCGTGGCCCCCGCGGGCCGCTTGGTGAGCGCCGTCACGATGGCGTGCTCGCGCTCGGCGCGGTGCTCGAGGTAAGCGCGCACGCGCTGCTGCGTCGCGGCGACGGGCGGACCGTGACCGGCAAAGATGAAGCGCATGGGTAAGGCGAGGATGCGCGTGAGCGAGTCGAGGTAGGTCTGCATGTGCCCGCCGGGCGGCGCAATGATGACCGTGCCGGTGCCGAGCACGAGGTCGCCACTCAACAGCAAGCGCCGTGTGGGCTCGTAGAAGCACAGGTGGTCGGGGCTGTGCCCGGGCGTATAGAGCGCTCGCCAACGCGCCACGAGACCATCGCCGAGCGCGAGCGTCGTCTCCTCGTTGTCGACGATGTGGCGGGCCGCGCGCACGCCCGCGGGCGGTCGGGCGCGCGCGTGCGTGGCGAGTGGTACGGCGAAGCGCCGCTGCAAGGCGGCGATGGCGCCGACGTGATCGACGTGATCATGGGTGAGCCAAATCTCACGCAAGCGCCGGCCCTCGGCCAGGCGCGCCTCGAGAAAAGCGATGAGTGTTTGCTGCTCGTCGGCAAACGGGGTACCCGGGTCGACGACCACGAGCTCCTCGCCGCCGAGCACGTAGGTGTTGGTGTGGGTGGCCGGCGGCAAGGTATCGGAGCGGCCGGGCACGAGCCACACGCCGTGCGCCATCTCGCCAAAGGCGCGCGGCTCACCGCCCGCTCCTTCGTGCGCCAGGGCCTGCTCGGTGCGTGCGAGATCGAGACCATGCTCGTCGAGCGCGCGCAGCGTGAGCAAGGTCGGATACGAGAGCGCGAGCTCGCCCGCGCGGTGGCGCGCCAAGGCGTCAGACGCCGTCGCCCAGCGGCACTCGGTGAGCTCGCCCTCCCAAATGGAGGCCTCCGCGCCGGCCGGCAACTCGAGCGCGTAGTAGTGCGCGTCATACCGCACGCTGCTGTAGGCGGGCGTCAACCACCGCCCAAGCGGCGTAAGCTGCGACGCAAAGAGCGACAGGCCGAGCGCGCGCAAGCTCGCCGCCCAATCGTGCGGATGCGACAGCACGCCGCGACGCAACGTGAGCAAGGCGTCGCGATCGAGCCGCTCGCTGCCGTGCGCCGCGAGCACGCCGGTCTCCTCGAACAACTCACGCAGCGCTGTGCCGCGCAGCGCCGCGTCAGCGAAGGAGGCGTCGCAGGGCGAGTCGCCATCGCCGTCGTCGAGGCGGCCGCCCGGGAAGACATCATAGCCGCCGAGGAAGCGCAGCTTGTTCGAGCGGCGCACGAGCAAGATCTCGCTGTCGCCGCGCGGCTGCCGCGGGCGCACGAGAACCACCGCTGCTGCTAGTCGAAACTCGCCCATCTCGGATCACCTGCGTTGCGGGGCCCAACGTCAGGCCAGAGCGAGGAGAAGTCAACGCCCGGGGGCCGGCCCGAGCTCCGCGCCGTCGGCGACCGACCCGACAGGAGAGGTCGCTTCGTCGACAGACGCATGGAGCGCAGGGCGCAGCGGGCGCGCCGCGGCGGTCAATCGTCGGCAACTTGGCTCTTGACCCCTCGCGGCGAAGCGGTGATTGCTCACTCGTGCCGCACTGCGGCAGAGGCCGAAGGGCCGCCTACGCATTTAGGAGATTTCGCCCAATGCTTACGCCTGTCATCATGTCTGTTCTGCTCGTCGTCGCGCTCGCCGCCTTCGCGATTTCGATCGTACCGCGCCTGCGCGTCCTCCTCGTGCTCGAGCGCGATACCCGCTTCGACCACCTCGGCATGCGCACCGCCGGCATGCTGCGCTTTGCCCTCGGTCAGTGGCGCATGCCGCGCGACTTCGTGGCCGGGCTCGCCCACATCTTCCTCTTCAGCGGCTTTCTGGTCGTCTCGGTCGCCACCGTCACGCACTTCGTGCACGCCTTCGTGCCCGGCTGGGTCTTCTTTGGCCTCGGCGGCGAGGCCGGGCTCGCCTATCTCTTCATCAAGGATGTCTTCGAGACACTCGTACTGCTCGGCGTCGCCTACGGTCTTTGGCGGCGCCTAAAGCCAAAGGTGACGCGCGTCGGCCGCTCGTGGGAGGGCATCTTCGTCCTGTGTATGATCGCGGCGCTCATGCTCACCGACTTCCTCATCTACGGCGGACATCACGTCGCCGCCGGCACGACCGGCTTGCCTTATAACCCTGCCGGCCATGTGGCCGCGCTCGTGCTCGCGCCACTCGGCCCCGAGACGGCGCATCTCGTCGGCGTCTCGGCTTGGTGGCTTCACTGCGTACTCATTCTCGTGTTCTTGAACTTCCTGCCCATCGGCAAACATTTTCACGTCATCACGGCCTTCCCGAACGTCTTCGTTCGCAGCCTGTGGCCCGCCGGCCAGGTGCAAAAGCTCGACCTCGAGAACAGCGAGCAGTTCGGCATCCGCTCGAGCGCCGACCTCACCTGGCAGATGGCCCTCAATACCTACTCGTGCACCGAGTGCGGCCGCTGCATCGTCTACTGCCCGACCGCACTGACCGACAAGCCTCTCACCCACCGCCAGCTCAACCTCGACTTGAAGCACGCCCTCGCCGCCGATCGCGCGACGCTGCTGTCGCGCAACAAAGAGAAGATCGACGCCTTGCCCGGCCTCATCGGCGAGCGCATCAAGCCCGAGACCATCTGGGCCTGCACGACCTGCGGCTCGTGCGAGCGCGAGTGCCCGGTGCTCATCGAGAACGTGCCGCGCATCATCGGCATGCGGCAGGAGCAGGTCCTAATGAAAGGCGAGGTCGCCCCCGAGCTCGCGCGCGCCTTTAAGGGCATGGAGAACAACAACAACCCCTGGGGCTTAGGCTTCGACAAGCGCGACGAGTGGGCGAGCGGCCTCGACATCCCGCGGATGGCCGAGGTTGCGGCGCGCGGTGAAGAGACGCCGCTCTTGTTCTGGGTCGGCTGCGCCGGCTCGTTCGACGACCGCATCAAGAAGGTCACGCTCGCGGTGGTCAAGATCCTGCGCGCCGCCAAGGTGCCCTTCGCCATTCTTGGGCAAGAGGAAGGGTGCACGGGCGACGCCGCGCGCCGGGCCGGCAACGAGTACCTGTTCCAAACGATGGCCACGGCCAACGTCGAGCTGTTGAACAAGTACAAGGTGAAGAAGATCCTCACCATGTGCCCGCACTGCCTGCACACGCTCGGCACCGAGTACCCGCAGTTCGGCGGGACGTACGAGGTCGTGCATCACACGACGTTCATCGAAGGGCTGCTCGACGCCGGCAAGCTTTTGCTCACCAAAGAGGTCAAGGGCGCTGTGGCCTACCACGACTCGTGCTATCTCGGGCGCTACGCCGAGGTCTTCGATGCGCCGCGCGCCGTCTTGAAGGCAGTGCCGGGCACGTCGGTCGTCGAGCTGCCGCGCAACCGCACGCGCTCGGTGTGCTGCGGCGCGGGTGGGGCGCGTTTTTGGATGGAGGAGAAGATTGGCGCGCGCATCAACGAGCATCGCAGCAAAGAGGTCCTCGCGGCCGACGCGACCACGGTCGGCAGCAACTGCCCGTTCTGCTTGGTCATGCTGCGCGACGGCATCGCGGCGCAGGGACGCGAGGACGTGCGCACGCTCGATGTGGCGGAGATTGTGGCGGCGGCGTTGTAGGAGAGCAATCTTGGTGTCGGGCGTGACGAGCTCGAGCAGGCTCACCCCGCCACAGGGTGCGTCGTCGCCGAGAACGATCACCGGCAGATGGCACAGCCCGGCGAACGGCTTGCTGCGGTCGCAGAGATCGTCATGTTGCGACGGTTGCTCGAACGTCAATGCCGCGACGCCGTCTGCTGCCCGGTCCCCGGCACCGAGCGAAAGTTCAGCGGCTTGTGGGGCGCAAGCCCCGCATCGCGCTGCCATGCCGCCACGTCCTCATGACGCCACGTGCCCGAGGCGCTGACCATGGCAAAGTAGTAGTCGGCGAGCGCCCCCGCCTGCCCTGCCTTGCGCGGTGACGCAGCCTTGAACATGTCCTGAACCACGACGACACCACCCGGCCTAAGCGCGCGAGCGATGCGCTGCTGCAGTTCGCGGTTGGTAGCTTCGTCGAAGTGGTGCACGAGCTGGGCGAGCAGGACGACATCGAACGTCGCCTCGCCGAGGTCGGTTTCGAGAACGTCGCCCACCTGATGACGAAGCCTTTCGCCCAACCCTTCGGCTTCGAGCAAGGGCGCCGCGTGCGCCACCATGTCGGGCAAGTCGAGGATGACGCCCGAGAGCGCCGGGTAGCGCCGGCAGAGCGCCGCCGCGTAACAGCCGTGCGCGCCGCCGATATCGAGCAGGCGAGTGGCGCGAGCGGGCACGGGGGTGCGCTTGACAACCTCGGGGGCCGCGAGGCTGGCGATGGCGCGCATTCCGCCCGGATACGCCGGCCAGGTTTCCTTATCGAGGTTGTCGTGGACATCGAGGCAAACACCCGTGCGGGCATAGCTCTCGTAGTGGGCGAGCAGATCCCACTCGACAAAGCGGAACAGCATGCTGTCGCGCAGCGATGAGATCGAGCCCGCGAGCAGCCAGAGGCGCGCCGTACGCGTCAGCCCGTACCTCTCGCGCCGCAGCGTCAGATAGCGCGCGCCAACGAGCGCCCCGAGGAGCTTGTCGGTGGGCATGGGCTTCGTTTGACAGCGCTCGGCGACCTCGGCGGCGGTCCGCGGACCGGTGGCGAGCGCCTCGAACACCCCGAGCTTGACGGCCACCATCACCGTACGGGCCTGCCAAATGCCGACGAGCGTGTCAAAGAGCGGAGTCGGCACCTGCCCCGTCACCATGCCAAGCCATTCAATAAAGCTTTCAGGGATCACACTGAATCGCATCGATACTCCACATCAACGGTCCCCGCTCGGATGAGCATGCCACGGTCTCTTCCGGCATGCATAGAAGAACGACGCGGGCACGCCGCGGAGGACGGGCCCACTCAGAGCGCGGGCGTCGCTGACGTGCGATCGCTAGCGAGTATTCTGAATGGAGCCCCGCTGCTGGGCGTCGCGCATGGACTCCTGCGAGTGCGCACGCTCCCACTCGGCCTGGGCGCGAGTGCGGCAGACGCGCTTCGGGATGTTGCTGCCGGTCGGTCGGGTCATCTCGCAGATGAGGTCGCTCGGACGCGCCTCAACCTTGGCGCCCGCCTCGCTCGGCGTCGGCGTCCGACCCACTGCCGCGGCGTCGCGCTTGTGCTGCGTGCCCGAACAAGCGGCCGCAAGCCCGAGCACGAGCCCAATCGCAGGAAGGACCGCGAGGCGGCATGGCGGTGTCGGTTGCATGGCTGCACCATACACCAAGCGGTGCGACACCGGCTAGCGACGCAGCCCCACGAGCGTGCAGGCGGTGCGCAAGGCCGCGAGCATGCCGTCGGCGCGCGCGAGGCCTTTGCCCGCCCTATCGAACGCCGTGCCATGGTCGGGCGAGGTGCGTGGCACCGCGAGGCCGAGCGTGACATTCACCGCCTGACCGAACGCCACGAGCTTCACCGGGATGAGCGCCTGGTCGTGATACAGCGCCACCACGCCATCGAACTCGCGCTCGAAAGCGCGATAGAACACGGTATCGGCCGAGTGCGGCCCCGACAAGTCGACGCCGAGCGCCCGCGCCTGCGGTATGGCGGGCGCGAGGAGTCGCTGCTCCTCGTCACCGAGCAGCCCTGCCTCACCGGCATGCGGATTCAAGGCCGCAAGAGCGAGGCGAGGCGAGGCCTTACCGAGAAAGTTCGCGAGCGCGCGATGGAGCAGAACCGCAACCTCGACCACGCGCGCGGTCGAGACCTCTGCGACGGCGGTGCGCAGCGGCTCATGCGTGCTCGTCAGTGCCACGTAGAGCCGCTCAGAGAAGAAGGCCATGGCCGTCGGCCCAACCCCGAGCTCACGCGCCAAGATCTCGGTGTGCCCGCGATCGGCGCTGCCGGCTAGGGCGAGCGCCTCCTTCGAGAGCGGCGCCGTAACGAGCGCGTCGACGGCGTGACGCTTGGCCAAGCCGATGGCGTGCATGAGCGCCTGCAAGGCGGCACGCCCGCTTTCGGCCGTTGGCCGACCGAGGGGCCCGACGAAGGGCGCCTGCGACTCGGCAGTCACGCGGACCCCCAAACGCTCGGCCACCCCTTCGGCGAGTCCCGCCGACCCGACGAGCACGATCGACACGCTTGGGTCCTCTGCGAGCAGGACCGCGCAGGCCTTCTCGACGACCTCGGGCCCGATCCCCGCCGGATCACCGAGCGTCACCGCCAGCCGAGTCGTCGCCATCGTTGCGCCCTCTCGACCTACAAACGCTCCTCGACGAAGGCCTTGTTGCGCAGCTCCGTGACCCACAGATTCATCTGCCGCTCCATCTCCTGCTGATAGAGCTCGTTCTTGATCGTGCCGAGCGTCGTCTCGTCGTTGCAGGAGCCCGCGACCGCCGTCTTGCGATCGGTCACCTTGATGATGTGAAAGCCGAGGTCCGTGCGCACGACCGGCGAGACCTCGCCGACCGGCAGCGCAAAGGCCTCCTTCTCGAACGCGGGCAGCATGTCGCCCTTGCCGAAGCAGCCGAGATGGCCATCGGGCGCTGCCTTGTCGTCCGAATACTTCATAGCGTAGGCCGAAAAATCGGCGCCGTTGTGCAATTCGGTCTGCAAGCGCACGGCCTTCTGGCGCAAATCCTCGACCTGCTTCTTGTCAGCGCCCGAGGGCACGAGCAAGAGTAAGTGCGAGGCGCAGACCTGGCTCGCCGCGGCCGACGGCCTTTGCCGCTCCAAGCAGCGCGCCTTTACGTCGGCATCTTTGATCTGCACCTTGCCCTGCACGCGAAACTGAATGAGGCGGGCGCGCTCGATCTGGTCACGCAGACGCTTCTTGTAGTCGCTCCATGTCATGCCCTGACCGTAGAGCGCCGCCTGGAGCTGATCACGCGTCATGCGGTTGTCCTTCATGATGCCGTCGATGGCGCGGTCGACTTCTTGATCCGAGACGCCGAGCTTGTCGCGATTCTTGTCGATCTCGCGCGTCACGATGCGCTCACCGATCTCGATGTCGAGCACCTGCCGCAAGATCTCGGTACGACGCGCGGCGCGAGCCGCAGCCCCCTTGACCTCCTCGAGCGGCGTCATGAAGGGCTGCGCCTTCTCCTCGAGCTCGCGCAGCGTGATGATGTCGTCTTCGATGACGGCGACGACGCGGTCGACGACCTCGAGCGCGGCGGCCGGGGCGGCGGCAGAGGAGGCCGCGAGCACCGGCCCGGCGCGAAGCGAGAGCCAAGCAACGACCGACAGCGCGGCCCAGGCCACGGTCGACGACGCGGCTCGTCCCGCCATCGCGTGCGGCGCCGTCCCATCGACCACGGCGACAGCTCGTTTAGTGAACACGTGCAAGTTGCTCCTCCTCGATCTCGATACGCACTGCCTTGTGCAGCTCGGCGATCTTGGCCTCTTCGGCGGCCCGCTCTTTCTCGCGCAGCAGCACCGCCTCGACTTGGTCCCGCACAGCCTCGGCGGTGCGCGCCTGCATAGCGCGCTTCTCGATCACCTTGAAGATATAGAAGCCAAAGTCACCGGGCGTCACCTTGCTCATCTCGTTAGCGCCGAGCGCGAAGCACACGTCGTCGAACACATGCGGCATGACCCCCCGCGCAAACCAGCCAAGGTCGCCGCCGTTCTTGCCGTCGGGGCTCAAGGAATGCTTCATCGCCGCGTCTTCGAAGCGCAGGCCCTTCTTGATCTCCAAGAGCACGCTCTGCGCCTCCTCTTCGGTCTTGACGACGAGGTGGCGAGCATGAACCTGCTCCGGCACGATGAGCAGCTCGGGGTGGGTCTTGATGTAGCCCTCGATCTCGTCGTCGGTCACCGCGACGCGCGAGAAGACGTGATCACGAAAATACTTACGGATGAGCAGCTCTTCGCGCAGCTCGGCCTTGAGCTCGCTCTGCGTCATGTCTTTTTGGCTGAGCTCGTTGTTGAACTCGGCCTCGTCCCATCCGGCGCGGGTGCGCGCATACGCGGCCTCGACCTCGTCACTGCCGACGATGACGTTGGCGTGCTCGGCTTGTTGCAGGATGAGGCGCCGATCGATGAGGTTATCGAGCAGCGCACGCTTTTGCGCCGGCTCGTTGCTCGCCGCGGGCAGGCCGTCGACGTCCTCGAGCTTGATGCGCTTGAGCTCACGCTTGAACTCGTCGACGTAGATCGGCATCTCGCCGATCTTGGCGACGAGCGGCCGGTCATCGGGGCGCGGGCCCCGTTGCATGCAGCCGGGCAGTGCACCGAGCGCGGCCACGAAGGCGATGATGGCGGATCTACACATGAGGTCTCGCTTGGTACGCCTGACAGAGAGCGGCGCCGGCTGTGGGAGCTAGCATCCGCGCCCCGCGGCCGCAAGCGTTTGTCGCGAGCGCGCGCGCAGCGACCGAGCGCCCGGCGACAACCTCACGCCTTCGACCAGATCACAACCTGGCGTTTGGCCACGATGACCTCGCTGCGCATCGCAACCTCGTCGCCGAGCGCGTGAAAGGCGCCGCGGATGCTGCCTTCCCAGGCAGCGCGCAAACCCATCGACTCGAGATAGGCCACCGGAACGTCACTCCAGGAGATGCCAAACCAAGGTCCGTCCGTGCCGTGGGCGCGCATCTCTCCGCAATGGTGGGTGACGAGCTTCCAGGCCTGCGCCGAGGCCTTGAGCACGAGCTGTTGGTGATCGCCGACGAGCATGCGCACGGTGTTGAGCAGCCCCTTGAAGAGCACGACGGAATTGCAGGCGTCAACGACCGCCGCGGTCCATAGATCCACCACGCCCGCATAGCCCAAGCTCGCCAGATGGGCCTCGGCGAGGCGGTGGTGGCACTCGAACGGGATCATCGAGATGCCGACCGACTTGCGGACGAACTCGAGCAGCTCGCGCGGCATAGCGGCTTCGATGGCCGGCCTCTTGTCGGGGTGCAAGCCGTCCGCCTTGTTCATCACGAAGCGCGCCCAGTTGGCGCGCACTTGCGCATTCGCTTGGACTTTCGGGGCTAGCTCTGAAGTGGCAACCATCACGAGCGGTTCATCCTCTCCTCCCCGCCCTTGCGTCAGCGTCCTGACAGGTCTACGGCTCTACTGTGTCGCTCGTGCAGAGCGACGCGCGGTTGACACGCTTTCGACCACGCGCCGCGCGCAAACGAATAAAGCCCGACGCACCGCGAACGATGCATCGGGCCCACAAATGACCGACAAGCGCGAAGCGCGCTCGCTTAGGCGGACGGCTCCGCCACGACCACGACCTTGACCTCGACCGTAATGTCGGCGCGCAGTCGCACCGGCACTTTGTACTCGCCGAGCGCCTTGATGGGCTCCGCGAGGTGCACGCGCCGGCGATCCACCTGCACACCCTTGTCGCTCAAGGCCTGCGCCACATCATGCGAGGTCACCGAGCCAAAGAGCTTGTCTTGCTCGCCGACCTTGCGCGCGATGGTCACCGAGGTGCCACTGAGCTTCTTGGCGATCTCGGCCGACTCGGCCTTGGCGCGCGTGAGCTTGAACGAAGCGATGCGCTTCTCGTGCTCGAGGCGCGCGACGTTCTTGCTCGAAGCGAGGATGGCGAACTTACGCGGCAACAGAAAGTTGCGCGCGTAGCCCGGCTTGACTGCAACGAGGTCGCCGATGCCGCCCAAGTTCGCCACGTCTTCAATGAGAATGATTTGCATGGCGTTCTCCTAGGCCCCGCTGACCGTGTAGGGAAGCAACGAGACCTGGCGAGCGCGCTTGACGGCCTCCGCGACCTCGCGCTGATGCTTGGCGCAGTTGCCCGAGATGCGGCGCGGCACGATCTTGCCGCGCTCGCTGACGAAGAACTTCATTGCACCCGCATCGCGGTAGTCGATGAACACGTCCTTCTCGGTGCAAAAACGGCAGGCGCGCCGCCGGCGAAAGCCACCGCGTCCACCCGCCTCGTCGCCTTCGCCGCGATCGCCAAAGCCGCCGCGATCGCCGTAGCCACCACCGCCGCCACGGTCGCCGTAGCCACCGCCACCGCCCCGGTCGCCGTAGCCACCGCCACCGTAGCCGCCACCGCCACCGCCGCCACGGTCGCCGTAGCCACCGCCACCGCTGTAGCCACCACCACCGCCGCGGTCGCCGTAGCTGCCGCGGTCATTGCCTCTCGTCTCTTCACCCATAGCCAATCTCCTCTGTCACCCGACGCACCGCGCTCAGTCGCGCTTGGCGGCCTCGGTGTCGTCCTCTGCTGCTGCTTCTTCTTCGGGGAACTCTTCCGGCTCTTCGAATGCGGCCGGGGCCGCGGCTTCGCTCGCCGCTACCTCTTCGACATCATACTGCGGCTTGACATACTGCTTCTCTTCGCGCGACGTCGGATCGACCCCTGCGGCCACCTTGATGGTCAGGTAGCGCACGACGTTGTCGGAGATGCGCAGGTTGCGCTCGAGCTCCGCCACGAGGCCTTTTACGCCGAGATACTGCGTGTGCACGTAGATGCCACGGCCGTGCTTGGCGATCTCGTAGGCGAGCTTCTTCTTGCCCCAGTGGTTGATGGCGATGAGCTTGCCACCATTGTTCTTCAAGACATCGCGCACGCGATCGAGCGTAGCTTCGACGGCATCGCCGCCGAGCTCTGGGCGCAGCACCATCGTGGTTTCGTATTCGGTCATCAACATCTGCAATCTCCTGTCAGGTCCTCTTCAACTCACCAACGCTCGCGGCCTCGCGGCGCCGATTAAACTCTGTCATCGCTGCCTGCACACCCTCTTCGACGAACATACGCACCGCTTTTGCGGCACTCGCGACTGCCTCGTCTACAAGGCTTCGCTCCCCTTTGTCAAAACTAGAGAGCACGAAATCGGCACCCTGCATGCGCGCAGGCGGCTTGCCGATCCCGACGCGAATACGCGCGAAGTCTTGCCCCACGTGCGCCGCGATGGATCGTAAGCCGTTGTGCCCTCCGTGACCTCCACCAAGCTTGACGCGCACTACGCCGGGATCGAAATCGAGCTCGTCGTGCACCACCACGAGCTCACTGACCTCGGCTTTGTAGTAGCGCATCAGCGCGCCCACGGCGTCACCCGACAGATTCATGAACGTCATCGGTTTGACGAGGAGAACCTCGTGTTTACCGATGCGCCCCTTGCTGACGAGCGCTTTGTCCGCCGTGCTGCGCCAAGCCCCAAAGCCACCTTCGTCTGCGAGCGCCTCTACGACCTCGAAGCCGATGTTGTGGCGCGTCTTCGTATATTCACGGCCAGGATTCCCGAGGCCGACGACGACAACCATGATGGGGCTCAGCTGCGTGTGAAGCCACTCGGCCTCGACGCGACGAGCTTACTTCTTGCCCTCCTTGCCGCCCTTGCCACCCTTGGCAGCATCCGCCGCGGGGGCCGCTTTGCCCGCCGCCGCGCCCTTACCTGCGGCCGCACCCTTGCCCGCAGCCGCGGCATCACCCGAGGGTGCCGCTGCACCCTCGGCACCTTCCGCCGTCGCTGCCGCCGCGCCTTCAGCAGGCGCCGCACCTTCGGCCGCGACCGGCGTCGCAACCACCTCTTCCTCGATCTTGACGACGAGCGCGACCGCCTCGTCCGACTTGGCGACGAGCTTGACACCGCTCGGCAGCTTGATGCTCGACATATGCACCGACATGCCGATGTTGAGCGCCGAGACATCGACCGTGAGCTTGCTCGGAATGGCGAGCGGCAGACACTCGACGGCGACGCGGCGCATGACCTGCTGCAAGATGCCACCCTCGATGAGGCCGATGGGCTTGCCTTCGAGCTCGAGCGGCACCTCGACGCGAATCGACTTGTTCATGTCGAGCGCGTAGAGGTCGACGTGCAACAGTTCGTCGGTGAGCGGGTTCTGCTGCACCTCACGGATGAGCGCCTTGAAGCCCTTGCCGCCCTCGACCGTCACGTCGAAGATGTGGCTCGTGCCGAACTGCGCCCGCTGCAGAAGAAAAGCCTTCGGGTTGAGCGCCAGGTGGCGCGGCTCGGCGCCCGGACCATAGACGATCGCCGGCACGCCACCCGCGGCGCGCAGCTTGTGCGCTTCACCCTTGCCGTGGCTGTGGCGGGGCTTGGCAGTAATGGTATCGGTCATTTGCGGCATCGCACGAACTCCTTAAACAGTAGCGCCGGCCCTTCACACGAAGAGCAAGCTGACTGATTCTCCTAGGTGAATGCGCCGAAGCGCTTTGGCGAGCAAGCCCGCCGTCGACAACACTACGATCTTTTTGCAGGCGCGCGCCCGCTCGCCGAGCGGAATCGTGTCGGTGAGCACGACGCTTGTTAGGGGCGAGGTCTCGATGCGCGCGACCGCCGGACCCGACAAGACGGCGTGCGTGACATACGCCGAGACGCTTCTTGCACCGGCCGCCATGAGCGCGGCCGCGGCTTCGGTGATGGTGCCGGCGGTGTCGACCATGTCGTCGAGCAACAGCGCGTCGAGCCCCTTGACGTCACCGATGATGTTCATCACCTTGGCGACGTTCGGCTGCGGCCGGCGCTTGTCGACGATAGCGAGCGGGGCGTTGAGGCGCTTCGAATAGGCACGCGCGCGCTCGACGCCGCCGGCGTCGGGAGAGACCACGACGGTGCTCTCGGCGGGAAAGTTCGCCTTCATGTGCTCGAGTAAGACGGGCATGGCGTAGAGATGATCGAAGGGAATGTCGAAGAAGCCTTGGATTTGCCCGGCGTGCAGATCGACGGCGAGCACGCGCGTGGCGCCAGCGGCGGTGATGAGGTTGCTGACGAGCTTGGCCGTAATCGGCGTGCGCGGCGCGACTTTGCGATCCTGCCGCCCATAGCCGTAGTAGGGGATCACGGCGCAGATGCTCTTGGCCGAAGCGCGCTTGAGCGCGTCGATCATGATGAGCAGCTCCATGATGTGCTCGTTGGCTGGCGAGCAGGTCGACTGCACGACGAAGACCTCGGCGCCGCGGACGTTCTCGCCGATCTCGCAGAACATCTCGCCATCCGAGAAGCGAATGATCTTCACTTCACCGAGCGGCACCTCGAGCGCCAGGCAGATCTGCCGCGCCAGCTCGGTATTCGAGCTGCCGGCAAAGATCTTGATGTTCTGCTCACTCGGCATAACTTCCACGCACGGCTCTCAATCACACCGCAACAAGCGGCTGGCTGGGGCGCCAGGACTCGAACCTGGGAATGTCGGGACCAAAACCCGATGCCTTACCAGCTTGGCGACGCCCCAACAGGCCACCACAATGAAGGGGCCACCTGGATCCACAGCCCCTTCAACATCTTCAATTTCCGAACTTGTCTCTTCCACATGGCGATTCTCGATTGAGCGGCCTTACGCCACCCGGACGGCAGATCACTCTAGAGAGAGGTCCAAGCCCCGCTAAAGGCGCGCAGAACTAGCAACTAGGACGCACCCTGTCAACTGTCGGGGGGGCTTTGCGCGTGGGCGCCGCGATCCCGAGATGCAGGCCAGACGACGCGAGAAGGCGCGGCGACGCGAATGACGCGACAACACACGGCGACGCGAGAACGCGGACGCAAAAAAGCCGGCGGGATGCGCCGGCTCGTCGTGCCCACGAAGGGTCGCGAGTGCGACCGGCCGTGCTACTTCTTGCCCTTCTTCTTGCCGGCCTTGGCCTTCTTGCCCTTGGCGGCCTTCACCGGGTTCTTGGCGAGCCAATCGGCGCAGTCGAACTTCCAGCCGTCGGCACCCTTGATGAACGGGCCGTCCACGGCCTTCGCCTTCTTGCCCGCGCCTGTCGTGAGCGGAACGATGGCCTTGTCGCCTTCGATCTTGGCTTCGCCACAGGTAGCCCCACCGAGCGCGCCGACGAGCGCATCTTTGACGCCTTCGCCAGCCAGGACTTCGGCGCCGCCGGCCACGAGACTCGTGAGCTTGGCTTCGTCGTTGCCCTTGGCCGCAGCGGTCACTTCCTTGCAAATCTCACCGGGCGCAACTTCGGGAGCCTTCGGCGCTTCGACGGCCTTCGGCTCGGTCGGCTGCGCCACCGCGGGCGCTTCGGCGCCCGGCTGCGCCTCAGGTTGCTTCTCCTCGCAGGCTGCTAGACCCATGCAAGACACCGCGAGGACACTTGCGATCGTACCAAGCTTCATATTCACTCCGCTCCTTGAATGTGCCCCCACTATTGCGCGGGGCGGTTGCGACTGCGCTGTCACGCTCGATGGCGGACAGCGCCATCGCGGACTGTGACGTACCAAGGGGGGCTGGCCAGGTCAAGATTGGTGTGACGACGACGTAGGCAGAGGCAGCGGGGCGCTGCTAGCATGGCACCATGGCGATGAAGATCAACGAGATGCCGGGCGCCGCTGCGCCTGGGCCGCGCGGCCGGGAAGAGCTCGCGCACCTCGATCAGGCGGCCCTGCTGTCCCGCCTCGCAAGCCACGTGCGCCAACTCAACACGATGCCAGCCGACGCCTGGGGAGCGAGTGACGTGCGGGACCTCGAGGCCGTCATCACCGCCGCCCTCGGACGTGCCGAGCGCGATGCCGAACTCGCGCACCACGGCAACCCCTTCGAAAAACAACAGGCGCTCAACGGCGCACGCCTGCGCATGCGCATGCTCGTGCAAACCTTGCAGCCCCCGACCGAGCTCACCGAGGTCTTGCGGCTCTTGTGGCAGCGGCTGCGCGCGCCCGACGCGAGCGATCTGTCGAGCTTCGCGCGCCGAACGATCCTCAACTCGAAGACCCGTCAAGACGTCATGAACCGCCAGATCGAAGAATCGGTCGACGAGGCCGATGAGCGAGCCGCGGCGCGACGGGTGCAGGCTGTCGATGCCGAGGCGCAACGTCGGGGCTCACGCGGCGAGGGCGCGGAGTCGGACTCCGAGTCGCAGCGGGACTCGGGCTCGCGCACGGGCTTGGCGAGCGCCACCGGTGAGCCGCCGCCTACACTCAAGCTGATGCTGCGCACGCTCAAGAAGAAGCGGCGGGCCATTGGCCAGCAGGACGCCGAGCAGGTCGCCGCGCTCGCGTTCGACGCCATGCGCGTGCTGCGCGACGAGATCGCGCCGCGCTGGTCGCCCGAGACACAGCCGTGGATGCTCAACACCGCCGATACGCACATCTTCCAAAGCGTGCTCGGGGTCATCCCCGAGGCGCTGTTCAAGGAGACTAACGCCTACGAGGGAATGCAGAGCCTGCGCGCCGGCGAGCACGCCTTTGGCCTGCGGGCCGCCGATTTCATCGCGGACGCGGCGGCTCGGAAGTAGCGCATGATGGCCCCCGCTCCTCGCGACTCGAGAGCCGCCGCCAGGCGTGCCGCCGTCGCGCTCACGCTCGCCTGCGCGTGGACGGTGGCCTGCAGGAGCGCGAGCCACACGGCGGAGGCGACGGGGACGGAGTGGAGCACAACAGCGCTCGACGCGAGCGCGCCAGCTGTAGCCGCGGCCGGCACAACGACGACGCTGGCGCTTGCCTTCGTCAAGTATACGCTCGCCAACGGCCTGACGGTCATTCTGCACGAAGATCACCGGCTGCCCGAGGTCGTGCTCAACCTCATGGTCAAGGTCGGCTCGCGCTTCGAGGAGCCCGGCCACACCGGCTTTGCGCACTTGTTCGAGCACCTGATGTTCATGGGCACCGAGCGCGTGCCGCCGAAGATGTACGACGCGTGGATGGAGGCCGAGGGTGGCTTCAACAACGCGTGGACGGCCGAGGATCGCACCAACTATTATGATGTCGGGCCGAGCCACACGCTGCCGCTGTTGCTGTGGCTCGAAGCCGATCGCTTCGCCGCGCTCGGTACGAGCATGACCGCGGCGAAGCTCGAGGCGCAGCGCGAGATCGTCCGCAACGAGCGGCGGCAAACGAGTGAAAATCGCCCCTACGGCCAGGCCGAGCTGCGGCTGCCCGAGCTGCTCTATCCCGAAGGGCACCCCTATCATCACCCCGTCATCGGCTCGCACGCCGATCTGCAGGCCGCGGGCGTGGCCGATGTCGTGGCGTTCTTTGACCGCTGGTACGTGCCCAACAACGTCGTGCTCGTACTCGTGGGCGACTTCGATGCGAACGCGGCGCGCGAGCTCATCGAGCGATCTTTTGCGACGCTACCGCGCGGTCGGAACGTACCGGCGCCGAGCGCCGAACCAACGACGACGCCTCGCCTCGCGGCCGAGGTGCGCGAGACGCTGCGCGACGAGGTGCAGCTCGCCAAAGTCATCATGGCGTGGCACAGCCCACCGCGCTTCGCGCCTGGCGAAGCCGAGCTCGCCCTGCTCGCGGCCGTCCTCGAGCAGGGCACGACGAGTCGCCTCTACCAAGCCCTCGTTTACCTGCGACCACTCGCACAGGACGTCGGCGCCACGCAGAGCTCGAACGAGCTCTGCTCCACGTTTACGATCGAGGCGATCGCGCAGCCGGGCGTGCCACTCGCAAAGCTCGAGGATGCGATCGACCGCGAGCTGCAGCGGCTGCGCACCGCGGGCGTCACGCAGGAGGAACTCGAGCGGGCGCGCAACCAAGTCGAGACGGCGTTCGTCACGCACCTCGAATCACGTCAGGCGCAGGCGGCCGCCTTTGCCGAATATGAGACCGCGCGCGGCGAGCCGGACTTTGCCGGCCAGGATCTAGCGCGCTTTCGCTCCGTGACGCGCGCCTCGCTGCAACACTATGCCGGGCTGCTCACCCCGAGCGCGCGCGTGGTCTTGCGCGTCGTGCCGAACAAGACGGATCGCGACCGTGCAGCCGATGCACCGACGCAACCTTCGCGCGCCAAAGGAGAGCCGCGATGAGCCGGGCGGCTGACCTCGCGCTGTCCGTAGCGCAGTCCGTAGCGCAGTCCGTAGCGCTGTCCGTAGCGCTGTCCGTGGGGCTGTCCGTGGCGGCGCTCGCCGGGTGCGAGCACGCGCCCGGCGGGTCGGGCGTCTTAGACCCCGCCGCCGCCCTCGGCCCGCGGCCGACGCTCGGGGCGGCGACGCCGTTCGCGCCAGCGACGCCGCGCGAGCTCGCCGGGCCTAATGGCCTGCGCATCTGGCTGCTCGAGCGGCACGAGCTGCCTCTCGTCGCGGCGACGCTCGCCGGGCCTGTCGGCTCGGCGGCCGACCCCGCAGGCGCCGCCGGACTCGCCCACGTGACAGCCAGCATGCTCACCGAGGGTGCGGGGGCGCGGTCCGCCCTCGCGTTTTCGGACGCCGTCAACGATCTTGGCGCTCGTGTGCACACGAGCGTCACGAGTGATGCGAGCTTCGCTTCGCTCGAGGTTCTCGCGCCGCGCTTTGCGGCCGCCTTCGCGCTCTTCAGTGACCTCGTGGCGCGGCCGCGCTTCGAGCCGCGGGAGTTTTCACGCGTTCACGCGCTCTGGCGCAACGAGCTTAGCCAACGCGGCGACGATGCGGGGCTCGTCGCCGAGCTCGTTACCCACGCGGCGTTCTTCGGCCCGAGTACCCCCTACGGACACCCGCCGCTCGGCCTGCGCGCCGACGCGGCGCGCGTCGATCTTTCGGCCGTCAAAGCGTTCTATGCCGAGGCCTGGCGCCCCGACGCGGCGACGCTCGTGGTCGTTGGGGATGTGACGCCCGAGGAGCTGCAGGCGATCGTGCGGCGCGGGCTCGCCACGTGGCAGGCACCAGCGACGACACGGCGCGCACCTTTGGCACCGAGTGCCGCGCGCGTCGGGACGCGACCGCGCCTCGTGCTCATCGACAGGCCACAGGCGCCGCAGTCCGTCGTGATGATCGCCCACGCGGGCGTGCGCGCGAACGAGCCCGCGGCCGTGCTCGTGCCTCTCGTCAACACGGTGCTCGGCGGCTCATTCACCTCGCGCCTCAACCAGAGCTTGCGCGAGCAACATGGCTGGACGTACGGCGCGACGTCATCGTTCGAAGAGACCCGCGGTCGCGGACTGCTCATCATCGACGCGGAGGTGTTCCTCGAGGCCACCGCCGAGGCCATTGCCGAGGTGCAACACGAGCTCGCCACGATGGCACGCGACGGCCTGCAGGCGAGCGAGCTCGCCAAAGCGCGGGCGCAGGATCGAGCGAGCCTCGTCGAGCGAGCCGAGCGCGGCGCGCCTGCGGCCGAGCGCCTCGCGGAGTTGGCCGCGCTCGGTCTGACGGCAGACTTCGACGCCCGCGCGAGCGCGCAGCGACAAACGATCGACGCGGTGGCGTTGCGCGAGGCGGCCGCGAGCGTCGAGCGCGACACGGCGCTCGTCGTCGTGGTCGGACCTCTGGCGAAGGTGTCGGCACAGCTCGCGACGCTCGGCCTCGGTGCACCCGAGCTGTGGGATGTCGAAGGACGGCCGTTGACGAAGAAGGTGCTCGGCGCGAAGCCGTGAACCGTTAGTAGGAGTTGGCGGCCTTCTTCGGCCGCTCGAAGCTCTCGAGGCGGCGCGAGACGTCACTCGTAGCATGGCGCAGCACGCGCATCCCCTCGTCCATGTTCTCGAGTTTTGCGAACAGCGGCTCGAGCGTGGCGCGCACTTCTTCGCGAAAACTATCGAGCGAGCGGATGTGCTCCGAGAGCTGCCCGATCCATTCCATCGACTTGCGGCGCGAGCTCGCCATGGCGTCGAGCTTCGCGTCGATGGCATCGAGACGGGCGGCAATGGCGGCCAAGCAGTCGTCGAACTCTTTCGGTTGACCCATACAGGGGGAGTACCACGCACATCCGCACACCTCAAAAAAAAGGCGACGCCGGGATCGGCAGCGCTTGCAGACCAGCGGCGGCGTTTGTTAACGCTGTGGGGGTGGATATGATGCGACTCAACGAAACCGCCCCGCGCGCCCTGCCCGTGCTGCCGCTGCCCTCGACGGTGCTCTTTCCCGGCATCGTGCTGCCGCTGCAGCTTTCCGAGCCGCAGTATCGCGAGATGATCCACGACGTGCTGCAAGGCGCAGGCACCATGGCGGCCGTCATGCACGCGAGCGGGGCGGCCGAAGCCGTCGAGTCGGCGGCGATCGCGCTGTGCGACGTGGGCTGCCTCGCGCGCGTCATTCACGCCGAGCGTCTCGCCGATGGGCGCTACAACGTGCTGCTGCACGGCTTGCAGCGCGTGCGCCTCGTCAGTGAGCTGCCGCGTGAGCACGCCTACCGCTGCTTCATGGTCGAAGCTATCCCGCGCCCCTCCGAAGAAGCGCTCGAGCTCGCCGCGCCTGAGCTCGCGCGACTCAATAGCTGCGTGCTCGGCGCGGGCGCGGCCTTTCTCGAATGCGATCAGCAGCTGTGCGAAGTGCTGCGCTCGACGTCCGATCCGCTCCAGCTCACCGACATTCTCTGCGCGACGCTCGTGCAAGATCCGCAGCGGCAGCAGCTCTTGCTCGCCACGGGTGACCTGCGCGAGCGCCTGCGGGCGGTCATCGAAGCGCTCGCCGAGGCCATGGCCAAGGCAGGCGCGTTGCCGCCCGGCGCGAAGATGAACTAGCGCCCTTGTCAAGCATCGGCGCGCGACCAATCGTAAAAAAAGAGGGTCCATCGCGGAACCACCTGCGCTAAGCTCGAAGGGTCGCTTGGCGCCAATCGGCACCACATCTTTCTGTAGAGGAGATTCCATGAGAGTGATCGTCAAAGGCCGCCACATGAACCTCAGCGCATCCCTCAAAGCCCACGCGGAAGAGAAGCTAGGCAAAGCGATCACGCGCATCTTCGACGGACCGGCGGGCACGGTCGAGATCGAGCTCAACGACGTCGGCAACGTTCGCGACGGCAAGGACAAAGAGTGCCGCATCACGGTGCAGATGCCGCACGGCAAGTCGATCAACATCACCGAAGTCGACGACGACATGTACAAGGCCATCGACCTCGCCCACGACCGCCTGCTCAACGAGGTCAAGCGCGAACGCGATAAGCGCCTCGACAAGAGCCCATCGCGCAAGGCCGCCGAGAAGCAACGCAACGCCACCGCCCGCGACGCACTGACAGTGGCGCCCGAGCAGTGGGAGCGCGAGGTCGCCGAGTTCGAGAATACCTGAGGCTGTTCCTATCGACCGCCCGTTCGTCATCATCGGCGCCGGCCTCGCCGGTCTCACCTGCGCGCAACGCCTCGGGGCTCGAGCGATCGTGCTCGAGCGCGAGGATGAGGTCGGCGGAATAGCGCGCACCATCCGGCGCGGCGAGTTCTCGTTCGACATCACCGGCCACTGGCTGCACATCTCGTCGCCACTCATCGAGCGCCTCATCGCGGAGACGGGCCTTGGCGATCTCGTGCGCACCGAACGCCGCGCCGAGGTGCACAGCTACGGCGTGCGCACGCCCTACCCGTACCAAGCGCACACGTTTGGCCTGCCAGCCAAGGTCATCGCCGATTGCGTGCTCGGCTACTTCGCGGCCCGCGAGGCCGCGGTCAAGGGCGCCCCGGCGCCGCGCACCTTCGACGACTACATCATGCGCCGCCTCGGCGACGGCATCGCCCGGCACTTCATGCGCCCCTACAACACGAAGCTCTGGACCGTGCCGCCCGAGGCCATGGACTGCGCCTGGTGCGACTCCTTCGTGCCAACTCCTTCGCCCGAGGAGGTTGTGCTCGGCGCCCTGCAGCCCGAAGGCGCGGGCCACGCGCTCGGCTACAACGCGAGTTTTCTGTACCCGCGCAGCGGCGGCATTGCCGCGCTGCCGCAGGCCCTCGCCAAAGCGAGCAAGGCGGAGCTACGCACCGGGATGCAGGCCACGCGCCTGTGCTGGCGGCCACGGCGGCTGCAGTGCGCGGACGGCACGACGCTCCCCTACGAGGTCCTGGTTTCGACGATGCCGCTGCCGACGCTCGTGCGTCTGCTCGACGATCCACCGGAGGCTGTAATTTGGGCGGCGCGGGCGCTAAGAGCTGCGAGCGTCACCTACTGGGATATCGGTCTGCCGCGCGCCAACAGTCCGCGCGACGCGCACTGGGTCTACTTCCCTGAGCCAGGCGTCCCCTTCTACCGCGCGGGCGCGCCGTCGCTCGTCGCCCCGAGCATGGCCGCGCCTGGGTGCCGCTCGCTCTACGTCGAGGTCTCGCATCCGCAGGGCTCGAGCGTGCCGGTCAACGACGAGACGATGCTGCGCGGCCTGCGGCAGACGGGCCTCGTCGGCGAGCAGGAGGAGCCCGTGCTCATGGCGCGCAACCTCATCGAGTACGGCTACGTCATCATGGATCAAGAATACGGTGTGGCGCGCGGCGTCATCCTCGAATGGCTCGAGCGCCAGGGCATCCTCTCGGTCGGCCGCTATGGCTCGTGGACCTACCAGGCGATGGAAGGCTCGATGCTCGACGGGCTACGCGCCGCCGAGAAGGCGACAGCGCTCGCGACGCAGGCACGGCCGGCGACGTAACCCTGAGAGGCGGTGGAGCGAGGTCGGCCCTTGACGCGGGCGCGTCGCAGCAGCCGATGACGGCTAGCGCACGCGCCGCGTCAAGGGCGGCGCTACCGGGCTGCTACTGGAATGAAGAAACGGTGGCGATATTCGGCATGAGCGGTGGCGGGTTAGGCGAGCGCAGCGTATTGAACAACACGCAAATCGCCTCGGGAAAAGCGCGGCGAAAAATGTTGACGTTGGCCGGCTCACTGTCGAAGGCGGCGATCACCTTGCCGTAGTGGCGCAGGTAGTTGGTCACCTGCTGCTTGAAGATGGCGTCCTGCGTCGACATCGTCGGCCGCATGATGAGCTCGGTGCCTTGAATACCGATGGGCATCCCCTGGTCGCGCAGCGCCTTGACCGTGCCGAGCAACTGCCGCTGCGCGTCGCGCCCGGTCAAGTAGACGATGCGCGCGCCTGCCGAGTAGAGATTGCGCACGTAGTTGATGGAGCCGGCGGTGGGCACGTCGTACTTGAGGTAATCGTCGCTGTAGAAGCGCTGCGCCCAGAACACCGCGGCGTTGTTGATGACCGCCTCTTCTGTGATGCCGATGCCGCGCAGAGTGTCGCCGGTCGTGTACTGCACTTGCGGCAAGGTCAGGGTGGCGAGGACCTGCGCTTGGGCCGGACGAATGGCGCGCAGCTCCTGCTCGCCGTACTCCTTGAGGATCTGTAAGTTTCGCGGGCGGTTGTCGAAGAGCGTGCCCTCGATGTCGAGGATGACCATCGGGCGCTCCTGCCTGTTGTAGGCCGCGCGCACAGCCTCGAGAACCTGGTTCTCGATGACCTGGTCTTGCCCCCAAGCGGCGGCCGGCATGAGCGCGACGAGGATCGTCAGAGCACGTTTGAGCATCGCTACATCCTCCAAGATGGCTTTGGCGAGCGAGCCTCCCTGACCCTTCTGGGCTTTGCGCGCTCGGTTGAAACGGTTACAACCTAAGCGTACGCGCGCCATAACGCAAAACCAAAACGCACCGCGAGCCGCTTGACTCGCCGCGCGCGACACGCGAGTCCGAGCACTGTGATCCAATTCTTCCACGTCTACAAAACCTACCCTGGGGACGTGCAGGCCTTGGTGGATCTGACCCTCGAGATCGACAAGGGCGAATTCGTCTTCCTCACCGGCCCGTCGGGCGCCGGCAAGTCGACGCTGCTGCGCATGGTGTTCTGCGCCGAGCGGCCGACGCGCGGCCAGCTGTTGGTCGGCGGACGCAACGTGGCGCGCCTCGCCGCGAACGCCGTGCCCTACCTGCGCCGCAACATCGGGGTCGTGTTCCAAGACTTCAAACTCTTGCAGCGCCGCACGGTCGAGGAGAACGTCGCGCTCGCGCTCGAGGTCTTGGGGGCGCCTCGCCGCGAGGTGCGACGCCGAACGTATGCCGTGCTCAAGCAGGTGGGCCTCGCGCACAAGATCCATCAGTATCCGCCACGGCTGTCGGGCGGTGAGCAGCAGCGCGTGGCGGTGGCGCGCGCGCTCGTCAACGAGCCGCAGATTCTGCTCGCCGACGAGCCAACGGGCAATCTCGACCACGAGCGCTCGAGCGAGATCATGAACCTGCTCGAAGCTGCGAGCGCACGCGGCACCACCATCGTCGTTGCCACGCACGATCTGCGCCTGCTCGAGCGCGGTCAGCGCGTGATTCGGCTCGACGCCGGAAGGCTCGCCGCTTAGCCGCCATGCTTACACGCGTCACCTATTTTTCGGGCAAGGCCGTCGGCTCGATTCGCGAATCGCCGGGCATCAGCGCCCTGTGCGCCGCCACCGTCGCGACCGCGCTCGTCGTACTCGGCAGCTATGTCATGGGCTTGTCCAACTTCGAGCAGCTCGCGCTCATCTGGGGCCGCGCCGCGAGTGTCGCCGCATATGTCGACGACAAGGTGGGCGAACCCTCTTGGGAGGCCTTGCGCATCGAGGTGGCACGCCGACAGGGCATCGAAGGCGTGGCGCTCATTCGGCCGCACGAGGCGTTGACGCGCTTCAAGGCGCGCGGCAGCGAGGCGGCTGCGCTCGTCGAGGGCGTCAGCGAGGATGTGCTGCCCGCCGTGCTCGAGATCCGACTCGCGCCCGCCTTCACCGACCTCGCGGCCATCGAGCGCCTCGCCGTAGAGCTGCGCACGATCCCGGGGATTGCCGATGTCGACTACGGCCGCGAAGAGTTCGTACGCCTGCAAGGCCTCATCGAGATCCTGCGCTACGGCGGCCTCATCGGCGGGCTGCTCATCCTGCTCGCTACGGCATTCATCGTCTCGAACACGATTAGGCTCGCCGTCTACGCACGGCGCGACGAGATCGGCATCCAACGCCTGGTCGGCGCCACCGCTTGGTTCGTGCGCGCCCCGTTCGTCATCGAGGGCTCGTTGTGGGGTCTTGCGGGCGGGCTCGGGGCGGCAGGCCTACTCTGGCTCGTCAATACGTTCGTCGCGCCACGCCTCAGCGTAGCCGTCGGCGATGTGCTCGGTGGCATCGAGATCCGGCTGTTTGCGCCTGAGGTGGCGATCGGCATCGTGGTCATCGGCGTAGTGCTCGGCGCCGCGGGCAGCGTGCTCGCCGTGCGGCGCTTCCTCGAGGTCGATCTTTGAACGGCGCGCTCTTGCTCGCCTGCACTCTGCTCGCCACCGGCACGGGGTCCGAGCGTTCGCTCCTGCGCGAGCTCGACACGCTCGAGCGCGCGCTCGCCACGAGCGACAGACATGTGGCCGCGCTCGATGGCGAAGCGCAGAAACTCGCCGAAGAGCTCGCCACCCTCGAGGCCGAGCGAGCGGCGGCTCAGGTGCGGCGCGACGAGGCGCTCGAGCGCTATAGTCTGCGGGTGCGCGCGCTCGCCCGGATGCCCGCGGGAGCGCGCTTGCTGCTCCTTAGTGGCCTGCAGTCCCTCGGCGATTTCTTGCGTACGAACCGCGTGTTGCGTTGGGTGGCCGAGCACGACCGCAAGGTGCACACCGCCCTCGTCGGCGAGACGGCGCGCTTGGACACGCTCGTCAATGGACTCGCCGTGCGCCAGGCACGCCTCACCGCGCTCGCCGACGAGACCCGGCGCGAGCGCGACGCAGCCGCGGCCCAGCGCAATGATCGCCTCACGCTGGTGCGCGAGGCACTCGCCGACCGGGCGCATCTCGGTCGCGAGCACAATGCGGCCCGCGCCGCGCTCGTCACGATGCTCGAAAGGGTCGAGCGTAAAGGACCACAGAGCGCCGCCTTCGTCGCCAACCGCGGCCGGCTGCCGTGGCCCGCGCCGGGCCCACTCGGCACGCGCTTTGGCCAGCAGATCGACGTCGCGTTCGGCACCGAGACGACACACAGCGGCATCGACATTCGCGCCGCGGCGGGCACACCGGTGCAGGCCGTGGCCGTCGGCGTCGTGGTCTACGCCGACTGGCTGCCGGGCTTTGGTCAGGTCGTCATCATCGACCACGGCGACGACTATCACTCAGTGAGCGCGCACCTCTCGACGATGAGCGTCACACTCGGGGGCGAGGTCGCTGCCGGCACGCTTGTCGGCACGGTCGGCGACAGTGGCTCCTTGCGCGGGCCGCTGCTGTATTTCGAAATCCGTCACGGCGGCATTGCGGAGGACCCGCTCCTGTGGTTGCGTCGCTGACATGACGGACAGCGGGCGCTACGTGCGAACTCGGCGAGCGGCCTGGCTCGGCGTCGGCCTCGTGCTCGGCCTCGGGGGCGGCGTGTCCTGGTCGGCCTACGCAGCTGGCGAGGCCGACAGCGTCTATCGCAAGCTCGAGGTCCTCGCGCAGGTGCTCGGCATCGTCGAGTCGAGCTACGTCGACACGGTCGACGCGACCGACCTCATCTACGGCGCGGCCAAAGGCGCGCTCTCGAGCCTCGATGACCACTCGGCATTCTTTACGCCGAGTGAGTATCGTGGCCTGCTCGACGCAACCGAGGGCGAGTACGTCGGCATCGGTGTCGAGCTCGAGTGGCAGCAGGAGCTCCCCCAAGTCACTTCGGTGCTCGAGGGCTCGGCAGCCGCGCACAGCGGCCTGAAGATCGGGGACGCGCTGGCGCGAATCAACGGCGAGAAGATCGAGGGCCTGAGCATGGAGGCCGTACACCAGCGCTTGCGCGGCCCGGTCGGTAGCAGGGTGGAGCTCGAGGTCTTGCGCCGCGAGCGCGACGAGCCGTGGACTTTTACGCTCGTGCGCTCGTGGGTGCGCGTTGCGCCGGTGACGCGCCGGGAGCTGCACCACGGCTTCGTCTACGCGCAGGTCAAGACGTTCTCGCGCCGCGTGACCGCGGAACTCGAGACGCTGCTGCGGCACGAGCCGCGGCCGCGCGGCCTCGTCCTCGACATGCGCGGCAACCCCGGTGGCCTCTTCGACGAGGCGGTGTCGATGTGCGACCTGTTTCTCACCGACGGCCCGATCGTCGCCGTGATCGGTCGCGGCGGTCGCGTCCTCGAGCACTACGAAGCGCAGGGCCGCGGCACCGAGCCCGCCTACCCGCTCGCCGTGCTCATCGATGGCGCGAGCGCCTCGGCATCGGAAGTCGTGGCCGGCTCGCTCGCCGACCGCGGTCGTGCCCGCCTCTTTGGTGCGCGCTCGTACGGCAAGGGCTCGGTGCAGAGCCTGCTCGATCTCGCCGACGGCTCGGGCCTCAAGATCACCGTGGCGCGCTACGCAACGCCCTCGGGGCGGCAAATCGACAAGCACGGCATTGAGCCCGACGAGGCCGTCACGCCGAGCGGCGATGGCAAGCAGGACCCCGTGCTCGAGGCGGCCGTACGCTGGCTCGAGAAGACTGCCGCCAAGGGCAAGTAGCCGCTCAGCGCGTCTGAAACGACGAGCGCAGCGCGAAGGCGAGCGGGCCAATGTTGGGGTCGGCCGCGGCGATGCCGGCCTCGATGACGTAAGCGTAGCAGGTGTTGCCCAAGAGCTCGCGGTCGGCCTTGACGTGCGCGAGCTGAGCGCTCGGGTCGTAGGTGACCCGAGCCACCGCCGCCGGGCTCGGGCAGCCGCTTGGCACCGGGGCGTCGCAAGGCGGGGCCCCGAGACACTCGAGCGCGATGCCCTGCTCGACCGCGGTGTCGTCCCTGACCGGCGCGCTAAAGCGCACGAGCCCCTCGACTCGTGTCGAGATGCCGGCCGAGCCGTGCGGCGGCTGTACCTCGAGCGTCAACGTGCTCGGCACGACGATCTCGGGCGTGCCGCAGCCAAGAAGAGCAGCGCCGAGGCCAAAATGGAGCAGCCTGCCCATCGTGCGCGGCGGCGCGAGTGGGCTCAGAGGTGGCGCCCCGGATTGCATCAGGCGCGGATCTCGTGATGCTCACCAAACACCCGGCGCAACGTGTCCGCGACCTCGCCGACGGTGCACCACGCCCGCACGGCGGTGAGAATGGCGGGCATGACGTTGTCGCCACCGCGCGCTTTGCAGTCGAGCGCGACGAGCGCGGCGCTCGCCGTCTTGGCATCGCGGCTCGCGCGCACCTCGGCGAGGCGGCGGCATTGCGCAGCCTCGAGCTCGGGGCTGACGCGCAGGAGATTACCGGGGGGCGCCTCCGGCGCGGCGAAGGCGTTGACGCCGACGACGATGCGCTGCTTGCGCTCGAGCGAAAGCTGCGCCTCGTAGGCCGCCGCCTCGATGGCGCGCTGCGGCCAGCCGCGCTCGATCGCCGCCACCATGCCCCCCATGCCGTCGATTTCGCTGATGAGGGAGCGCGCCTGCTTCTCGAGCCCGTCGGTGAGCGCCTCGACGAAGTGCGAGCCACCAAGCGGGTCGGCCACCTCGCTCACGCCGGTCTCGTTGGCGAGGATCTGCTGCGTACGCAAGGCGAGCGTCACGGCACGCTCGCTCGGCAACGACAAGGCCTCGTCCATGGAGTTCGTGTGCAGGCTCTGCGTGCCGCCGAGCACAGCGGCGAGCGCTTGGATGGCCACGCGCACGACGTTGTTGTCGGGCTGCTGCGCGGTCAAGGTCGAGCCGGCGGTCTGCGTATGAAAGCGCAGCATCTGTGAGCGGGCGTCTTTCGCGCCGAAGCGCGTCTTCATGATCTCGGCCCACAGCCGGCGCGCGGCCCGAAACTTCGCAACCTCTTCGAAGAGGTTGTTGTGCACGTTGAAGAAGAAGGCTAGGCGCGGCGCAAACTCGTCGACCGCGAGACCCGCGTCGCAGGCAGCCTGCACGTAGGCGATACCGTCGGCGAGTGTAAAGGCTACCTCGTGCGCCGCCGTGCAGCCGGCCTCGCGAATGTGGTAGCCCGAAATCGAGATGGTATTCCACTGCGGGACTTCGTCCTTGCAGAACGCAAAGACATCGGTGGTCAAACGCATCGAGGGCCGCGGCGGATAGATGTACGTGCCGCGCGCCATGTACTCCTTGAGGATGTCGTTTTGGATCGTGCCGCGCAGCTTGGCGAACGGTACGCCCTGCTTGTCGGCCACGGCAAGGTAGAGACAGAGCAGCGTCGCCGCCGTCGCGTTGATGGTCATCGAGGTCGATACGTCGCCAAGCGGGATGTCGGCGAGCAGGGCCTCCATATCGGCGAGCGAGTCGATGGCCACGCCGACGCGGCCGACCTCGCCGAGAGCGCGCGGCGAGTCCGAGTCGTAGCCCATCTGCGTCGGCAGATCGAAGGCCACCGACAGGCCGGTCTGCCCCTGTGCGAGCAGGTAACGATAGCGGCGATTGGACTCGGCGGCATCGCCAAAGCCCGCGTATTGGCGCATGGTCCAAAAGCGCGAGCGGTACATGCTCGGGTGCACGCCGCGCGTAAACGGATAGACGCCCGGCAGGTCAGTGTCGTCAGGGGCGGCGTAGACCGGCGCGACCTCGAGGTCACTCGAAGTCGCAAAGCGCGGCGCACGCTCGGGACTCTTGGCGAGCGCCGGCCGGTACACGCCCCGGTACCACTCTTCGAGTTGACTCATGACGAAGACTCCACGAAGCCCCTGCATAGTAGAGGCGCCGTGCGATTGGCAAGCTGCGATTCGCGGTCGCGACGCCGACGACGCGACCGCGTGATGGTGCGTTGCGTGATGCGGCGAACGTGCGCCGTGCGCATCATACAGCGGGCCGCAAAGGGAGACGTAAGATGACGAAGCCAGAGTACGACGCAGACCTCGTGGACCACGATCCGGACGAGTCGAAGGAATGGAAGGAGGCGCTCGTCGGTGTCATCGATGGCGACGGCCCCGAGCGGGCCCGCTTCATCCTACGCGAGTTGTTCGCGGTCGCGAGCGCGCGGGGCGCCGCGCCCCGACCGCTCGTTCGCACGCCCTACGTCAACACCATCGCCCCGAGCGACGAGCCTCCGTTTCCCGGCGACCTCGGCATGGAGAAGCGCATCCGCCGCATCGTGCGCTGGAATGCGATGGCGATGGTAGCGCGGGCCAACCAGCGCTTTGCCGGCATTGGCGGGCACGTGGCCACCTACGCCTCGTCGGCGAGCCTCTACGAGGTGGGCTTCAACCACTTCTTTCGCGGCAAGGATGCGCCGGGCGGCGGTGATCAAGTGTTCTTCCAAGGGCACGCCTCACCAGGCATCTATGCGCACGCCTTTCTAGCGGGGCGCCTCACCGAGATCGAGCTCGACCACTTTCGTCGCGAGACGAACGGCCGCGGCCTCTCCTCGTACCCGCACCCGTGGTTGATGCCGGACTTTTGGGAGTTTCCGACGGTCTCGATGGGCCTCGGTCCCATGGCGGCCGTCTATCAGGCACGCTTCAACAAGTACTTGGCCGCGCGAGGCCACAAGGACACGAGCGACAACCACGTCTGGTGCTTCCTCGGCGACGGCGAGTGCGACGAGCCCGAGGTGGCGGGCGCGCTCGGTATCGCGGCGCGCGAGCAGGTCGACAACCTCATCTTCGTGGTCAACTGCAACCTGCAACGCCTCGATGGCCCGGTGCGCGGCAACGGCAAGATTATCCAGGAGCTCGAAGGCCTGTTTCGCGGCGCCGGCTGGGAGGTCATCAAGGTCATCTGGGGCAAGGACTGGGATCCGCTGCTCGCGCGTGACCGCGACGGGCTGCTCGTCGCGCGTATGAACGAAGTCGTCGACGGCCAATTTCAGAAATACTCGGTCGAGTCGGGCGCCTATATTCGACAGGATTTCTTCGGCACCGACCCGCGCCTGCTGGCGCTCGTTGGCGACTACACGGACGAACAGCTCAAGCGCCTGAGGCGCGGGGGCCACTCCTACGAGAAGCTCTACGCCGCCTATCACCAGGCGCGCGAGGTGCATCATCGCCGACCGGTTGTCATCCTGGCACACACGGTCAAGGGCTGGAGCCTCGGCGAAGGCTTCGAGGCGGCCAACGTCGCGCACCAACAGAAGAAGCTCGACCACGGGCACCTGCGGCGCTTTCGCGACCTACTCGAGCTACCCATCAGCGACGAGATCCTCGACGAGATCCCCTACTACCATCCAGGCGCCGAGAGCCCCGAGGTGTTGTACCTGCGAGCCCGACGCGCTGCTCTCGGCGGCGAGCTGCCTCTGCGACGCCGGCACGCCGTCGATGTGCCGCCCGTGCCCCCCGCGCTCTTCGCCGAGCACTACGAAGGCAGCAAGGACGGCCTCGTGGCGTCGACGACGGTGGCGTTCGTGCGGCTGCTGCGCAAGCTCCTGCGCGATGGCGGGCTCGGCCGGCGCGTCGTGCCCATCATCCCCGACGAAGCGCGGACCTTCGGGATGGACCCGCTGTTTCGCGAGGTTGGGATCTACGCCCCGCAGGGCCAACTCTACGAACCGGTCGACGCGCGCATGTTGCTCTCGTACCACGAGAGCAAGGACGGCCAGCTCCTCGAAGAGGGTATCACCGAGGCCGGTGCCATGGCTTCGTTTATCGCGGCGGCAACCTCATACAGTACGCATGGCCGCACGATGATTCCTTTCTATATATTCTACTCAATGTTTGGCCTGCAGCGCACCGGCGATCAGCTCTGGGCGGCGGGCGACGCGCGCGCCCGCGGCTTCTTGCTCGGCGCGACCGCTGGACGCACGACGCTCAACGGCGAGGGGCTGCAGCACGAAGACGGGCAGAGCCAGCTCTATGCGCTCGCCTACCCGGCGTTGCGCGCCTACGATCCGGCGTACGCCTACGAGGTCGCGGTGCTCGTGCGCGAAGGAATGACGCGCATGTTCGAGCACGACGAGGACGTGGTGTACTACCTGACGCTCTACAACGAGAACTACGCCATGCCGCCCATGCCGGCCGGGGTCGAAGACGGGATCATCAAGGGTCTGTACCTCTTGCGACCGTCGCCGGTCCCGACGCAGCCGCCCGTTCGATCTGCGCCGCCGACTCCGACACCGACACCGACACCGACAGCCGCCGCCGCGATCGCCGAAGCGACGCAACGGGCGCCACGCCACGTCCAGCTCTTCGGCTCGGGCGCGCTGCTGCCGAGCGTGCTCGAGGCACAGCAGCTCCTCGCCGAGCGCTTCGCCGTCGCGGCCGACGTCTGGAGCGTCACGAGCTATCAGCAGCTCTATCGCCAGGCGCGTGCCGTCGAGCGCGCCGCGCGGTTGCATCCACGTGCCACCGTCGAGCCGTCGTACCTCGTGCAACAACTCACCGGACACGCCGGGCCCGTCATCGCAGTCTCGGATTGGACGAGCGAGCTGCCGAGCATCCTCGGACGGTTCTTGCCGCGTCGGCTCTACCCGCTCGGCACCGATGGCTACGGCCGCTCCGATACGCGCGCAGCCTTGCGCCGGCACTTCGAAGTCGACGCACCGCTCATCGCCGCGACCGCGCTCTACGCTTTGGCTGCCGAGGGCGCCCTCGAGCCGAGTGAGGTCGAGGTAGCGCTGCGCACGCTCGATATCGACCCCGAGAAGGTCGACCCTGCCGGGGCGTAACGAGCGGACGAGCCTGCGGATGATGCCCAAGCCGGACGACTCGGACAGTCGCGCCGCCCTTGACGCGGCGCGTGCGCTGGCGTGTCGAAGCCGCCGCGACGCGCACGCGTCAAGGGCCGAGCGTAGTCGCGGCGTTCTCGGATGACTCGGCGAGGTGCGCGACAGACTACCGAGGCGTGGCGCCGAAGGGCACGCGGGGCAAAAAAAAGGCCCTCCGTGCGCAAGCGCAAAGAGGGCACTAGAAGAAACGGCAAGGTACGAAGAAGGAGCTTAGGCCTTGGCGGCAGCAGGCGCCGCGCCCGCCGCGGCAGGTCCGACGTATTTCGAGGAGCCGAGGGCAAGGATCGGGCAGAAGATAAAGCCGAGCAGCAAGAGGCCCACACCGAAGCCCGTGCTCTTGCCGAACGACTTGGCGAGGTCGATGGTGACGATGATCGCGACGATCAAGTTCGCGATCGGAATGAACATCAAGACGATCCACCAGGCCGGGCGACCGACGATCTTGAGCATGATGAGGATGTTGTAGATCGGGACAATGACGGCCCAGCCTGGTTGGCCGGCCTTCACGAACAGCTTCCAGCCGCAGTAAATGAAGAAGGCCATTACGGCCAGATAAATGAGGCCCCCGACGACGCCGACCCCAGCGCCCGCCTGCGCGGCTCGCATCGCCTGCATCTGCTCCATAGTCTGTGGATCCATGCTTCCCTCGCGTGTTTTCACTGGCCGCCCCAAGCGGTCAGGAACCCCATGCGTAGCCTGGGCCGCGATATTGCGCAAGGGCGGATGCGCGGCACGTGACCGGGTCAGCGGATCGCAGTCCGCGCAACACTCTTCAAAGCTGCGCGAGAGCCCGT
>Ga0315268_10000087_pt1 | contig 103923 bp, 87 predicted proteins | sample C1_top_MG_FD_204535 | JGI IMG/M metagenome (GOLD analysis project Ga0315268, IMG submission 204535) | Sediment microbial communities from Yellowstone Lake, YNP, Wyoming, USA - C1_top | ecosystem: Environmental > Aquatic > Freshwater > Lake > Sediment | place: USA: Wyoming | collected 2017-08-01
TAAGACCCCCACCCCCCTGCCTTTTTTGTAAGTGCAGATTCTGAAGGGGTTACGGGAATATTTTTGCGAAAGCGTTGATTCTGAATGGGTTGTAAGTATTGTAGTTTCTGCAGATACGAGGATGGCTCGTAAGTGTTGGAAAGAAAGGGGTTGGGGGAGAAATTTTTGTGCTGTAAGTCGTTTGGATTCTGCACTTACGGGAGGGGTCTGGAAGTGTTGATTCTGGGAGGGTTGCGGGAAGGGATGTTGCGGGGTGGTTGGGGGCGAGGGCACGGGGCGGGATCTCCTTTGTTTTCAGCGCCCAGAAACAAACTATAGTATAACTCAAAAGTTAATAGATGTCAATATGGGTACTAGTATTCGGATCGTTCGGGGGAGGAGGGCGTCCCAAACTCGCTCATCTAGTTCGGGCTAGCTTCCCGGCTTCATGAGAATTTGCCACTCTACGAAGAGCCGACACGTCGGACCGCTTGACCCTCTCTGTTCTTAGCAATTGTTTCAAGATGTGTTCAACGACGGTCACATTGACCGCGTTCCCCAATGCTTCCATTGCGGCCACGCCCTTCGGAAGAAATTCAAGCTCATCCATAGACTGCAATCGAGCGCACTCGCGCGGTGTCATGTATCGTTTTTCCCAAGCAATGATGGGCACCTGCGTGGTTGTCATTGCGACCAACGATGGAGCTGTTGTCGCCCGTTTGACCCGAACGCCAGAAGCTCGGAATTGAATCACATACTTCCAAATATTGCGTGACTCCCCCTGACAGTTCCACTCCAGTTTCTGCAGGCTGGGCGGAAAGGCTAGTATCTTTGGGAGCCAGGAGTCTATTTTTCTCTTATGCTCGGCGTAGAATTCCCGATTCTGCTGTATAAACAATTGCTTCCAATGCGGAAATACCTCGCCCTCGCCCCTCGCATAGCTTGGCAAAAGACGTTCAAGCTCTGACTTTGTCTCTCCCCGCAGCCTGCGGCCATGCGCACCGCGGTACCTTTGCAATTCACTCAGAGACAGAGACCGCAAATTCTTGCGATGATAAGGATAGGTTGCGCCGAATTCCATGCTCCAGATCGGAAACGATGGGAGTTTCACCGATTTAGGGAATAGATTCAGGAACTGCTGCCAGATGGCCAAGCAATCTCGGACTCGGTCGCTTATCCTCAGGGCATCGTTCGGCCGTTTATCCAATACGTCCCGAATAGAGAGTTTAGCCGTTAAATGGGAAGGCTCCGGCCATCGAAATGATTTCAGGCTCTTGCGCCTCGCAACCATGTACATCCGCTCTCGTATGTGCGGAACACCGAATTGGTGGGGTGACAGCTGTTTGCTTTCTACTGCATAGCCCAGAGCCTGCAAGGCAGCTTTGACTCTCATGTAGGTCTGGCCCTTGTCATGATTCACGAAATGGGCCACATTTTCTAGAATCACGAATTCCGGCGTGTGAAGTTCAATGATGTCCACGATGTTCGAGAACAGAGTACCACTGACAGGATCTTTCCATCCCAACTGCGATCCAGCCTTTGAGAAGGGTTGACATGGAAATCCTGCGCACAAAAGGTTGTGGAGAGGAACTAGACCCGGATCAACCTGACGAATATCACCTTCCGGAGCGATACCGAAATTCAGCTTATATAACTCACGGAGTTTCGGATTAATTTCCGACGCGAAAACGCATTCGCAACCTAGGCGACTAGCGGCTTGGTGAAATCCGCCGAGACCCGCAAAAAGGTCTATGAATTGAATAGCGCGTTTCATGGGCGGAACGCCATTTCTCGGTGGGGTCTCATTAGGACTCGAAACGGGAAAGCGCTTTTACGCGAGGCTTGGCCCAAGCGATGATCCGTTTGCGGAGACCCACGGATATCCACTTCTCTTTGTGGTTGACCGCAGCCAATAGCCTGTATCGGTCGAGAAGGAGACCGCCTACATTGCCGCAGTACCTAATGAATTCCGGGTCTAAGAACGCAAATGGCGTCGCAAAGGCTTTGCGTGGCTTGGCCGCAAATTGAATAAATTTCATCCAATCGTCGATGTCGGGTGTCTTGAGTTTTGACTTCCAGTTCACGCCACTCGCGCACTGCAATAAATAAAGTGGCACCCCCACGCGGTTGTCGGAGAAAGGGCGATAGCACAGAAGGTCGAGGCCTGACTCATTTGCATTCGGTTCAGCCCAACGACTGAGATCACCCTGTGATTCTCCTAGGCGTTCAGCGATCTCCTTGACGACCCTGGCTAGTTTTACCGCATGCGTCCTGGCCCAGCCTGTCTGATGGATAGACCAATCCGGGAATTGGGTTTCCATGGACTCTTTTGTCAGTAACTCAAATAATTCTCCTTGTTCGTTGTAATCCTCGCCGAACTGTTGTGCCCATTCGCGATTCCATTTCGCCAATGCGAGCAAAATACAAAATGCGTGCGCCGGATCCTCTTGCCATGGGCGAGTGTTAGTTATGCGTCCAACGCCCACTAAGAAACATGCGCGATTGTTGAGGCATGACTGCCTCCTTCGCAATTCTGTCCATGCGTCGTTAACCTTTGCGGACGCCATGTCTTGATCTTCATAGAGGTTCTCATCGCATAAGACGTCTACCAGATCGCTTTTAGACAACCGAATTTCGTCAAATAATAAGTTGGCTTCAATCCAGTCGCAAAATGCCACTAATTCAACATTGTCAGCATCGACCGATTTCGCGAATCCGCTGGTGGGAAATTGAAGCATCAGTTTTCATCCTCGTCCTGCTTTGCGGGGAAGATGCCTGCCAGTTGTTGTGCGTGGGCTCGGAGGCGGTTGACTGCTTTGAGGAGTTTCTTGGATTTCTTGTGCAGATGCGCGCGCGTTAGGGCGAGTTCGATGTTGTCCGCCGCTTCTTCAACCAGTCTGACGATCTCGGGTTCGTCTGCTCCGGCCATGCGGTAGGCGACATCAAAGCTCGGCTTTGTAGTCCGTTCGAGATATTCCACGGCCTCTCTGCTTTCGAGGATTCTCCCGAAATTGTCCACTTGCCGAGAATCGCTGAAGAGTGCCGGACGCTTGTCGTCTCCAAATAACCACAATGCGAAATTGGTCAGGGCTTTCAGGTGAGACCGGGGTACCGGTTTTTTCGCTTTATCAGGGTCCGCCCTGATATCAATTTGGAGATAATTTTGAACCCCTACCGTACGGAGCGATAGATACATAACGCTAAATCTGTCCTCAAAATTCTCACGTGGTATCCCAGCAACTTTCTCGATTTCAAGCAGCAGGCGATAGGAAATATAGTTCTGCCGCACAGTAGATGTCTTGCTCCCTATTTTCCGCATTACCTCCTCGTAGCTCATCTTGCTAGTGTCAATAAGCTTTGCAATGTACTGAGCCTTTTCTGCGGGTCTCCATTCTTTAATGCCAGTGACATGGCGGAAACCTAGAAACGCTTCTATCTCTTTTCGGGAATCAACAAAAATATAAGGGATCTTCGTGAAGAGTGTCGGTGAGGGGCGGCCGATCTTTGCAATCTCTTCCCATTTCTTCGAGGCAGGATTTCCGTCGATTGCATTTTGGAGATATATGAGCGCTGCCAAGCGTCGGTTACCCTCGATGACGACTAGGCGCTCATGGCCATAGAGAGTTTCAGTTGTGACCAACAGGGCTTCCTGGACCCAAAATCCTCCGCTCTCCAAAAACGAAACCGCCAATTCGTCTAGAGTCCAATCAATCATCGCTTCGAGAACTTGCTTTTGCGTTAGGTCACGCCCGATCATTTCCCGACCAAGGCGGGGATTCTTCGGGTCCAGATAGATGTCTGATAGTTGTGCGTATTGAATTTGGGTGCCAATCGCCATCGAAGACCCCTACTGGAGAGATTTAAATTCGCCGCTATCTGCGAAGAGGGTGTCGAGTTGCTTTAATCGCGTGCAACGCATGAACATACCTAAACCTTTCACCTACAGTCATCTGGCCTGGCACTACTGACCTCGCTTCTGGCTAGCGTGACGGATGATTAACGATATATACGAAAGATAGAGTCATGCGTCAATCTATTACTTCCGAGCTTAACAAGAAGCCTTGAGTGGTGGGCGGCGCGAGAAAATGGGCAGCCGTCAGGCAATCCAGCACCCGACCAGTGGCCGCAAGGCCAAACAGCGGGCAGGGGCGGGATGCCAGACTTCTCGGTTGCATACCACTTAGAGGCTACATAAAATCCGCGGCGCGCAGGGGCAGGGTGCGGGCGCGTTTGCCGGTGGCGGCGAAGAGGGCGTTGGCTAGGGCTGGGGCCAGGACGGGGAGGGCGGGTTCGCCGATGCCGGTGGGTTTTTCGGAGCTTTCGACGATGTGGACTTCGATGGGCGGGGCTTCGGGGAGGCGAAGCATCTGGTAGTCGTGGAAATTGGATTGTTCGACGCGGCCTTGCTGGATGGTGATGGTGTCCTTGAGGGCGGCGGTGAGGCCGTAGATGATGGCGCTTTCGACCTGGGCGCGGACACCCAGGGGGTTGATGGCGCGGCCGATGTCCACGGCGGCGACGATGCGGGCGATATGGATTTCGCCGTTGCGCAGGCCGGCTTCGACGACCATGGCGGCGTAGGAGTTGAAGGAGAAATAGCAGGCGAGGCCGAGGCCCATGCCTTTGGCGGCGGGCTTTTCTTTCCAGGCGGATTTTTCGGCGGCGAGTTTCAGCACGTTCTTGAGGCGGGCGGTGCTGACGGGGTCGCCGGTGGGGCTCATGGCGTCTTTGACGGAGCGGTCTTCGCCGAGGAGGCGGAGGCGGAATTCGAGAGGGTCGGACTTGGCCGCGGCGGCGAGTTCGTCGACGAAGCTTTCGACGACGAAGCCGCCGGAGGAATTTTCAACGGAGCGCCACCAGGCGCGGGGAACGGCGGATTTGGCGAGGGTGTATTCGACGCGGTAGTTGGGGGAGAGATAGGGGAGGAAGGCGGCCATGCCGAATTCGCTTTGCTCGGGCTTTTCCGCGCCGTTCTTTTCCCAGATGGCGGCGATGGAGGTGGAGGTCTGGAAATGCTTCCAGGCGGCGAGATGGCCGTTGGCGTCGAGGGCGCCGGACAGGCGGTGGAAGGAGAAGGGGCGGTAGAAGCAGTGCTGGAGATCGTCCTCGCGGGTCCAGAGAAGCTGGATGGGCTTTCCTCCGGTGGCTTTGGAGATTTGCGCGGCTTCGGCGGCGAAGTCGGCCTGATAGCGGCGGCCGAAACCGCCGCCCATGAGAGTGGTGTGGACGGTGACGGCTTCGGGCTTGAGGCCGGCGATTTTGGCGACGGCTTCGCGGGCCCACTGCGGGGCTTGGGTGGGGACCCAAGCTTCGGCGGAATCGGGCTTGATGTGCACGGTGCAGTTCATGGGCTCCATGCAGGCGTGGGCGGCGAAGGGGAGTTGATAATCGGCGTGAATGGCGTGCGCGCCGGCGGCGGCGAGGGAGGCATCGGCGTCGCCTTCGTTGCGGACGATTTTGCCGGGCTTGGAGGCGTGATCGAGGCATTGCTGGCGCAGGGATTCGCTGGATTCCGCGGCGGCGGAGCCTTCGTCCCATTTGATTTGCAGGGCTTTGCGGCCTTCGATGGCGGCCCAGGAGTTATCGGCGACGACGGCGATGCCGCCGGCGGTGAAGGCGCCTTCGCCGATGGAGTCAATGGAGAGAACGTGGCGAACGCCGGGAACGGCTTGGGCTTTGGCGGGGTCGAAGCCGGCGGGTTTGCCGCCGAAGACGGGGCAGCGGGCGACGACGGCGAAGAGCATGCCGGGAGTGCGGGCGTCGAGGCCGAAACGGGCTTTGCCGTTCACTTTGCGGCGGGCTTCGAAGCGAGGGGTGTCGTGGCCGATGATGGTGAAATCGTTGGAATTTTTCAGGGGAACTTTTTTGAAGTCGGGAATGGGAAGGGCGGAGGCTTCTTCGACCAATTCGCCGTAGGTGAAGATCTTTTTGCGGGCGCCGTGAATGACCGCGCCGTTGGCAGCTTTGCAGGTGTTGGAGTTGACGTTCCAGCGTTTGGCGGCGGCGGAGAGGAGCATTTGGCGGGCGGCGGCGCCGGCCTGGCGAAGGGGGAGCCAGGATTCGGGGACGCTGCTGCTGCCGCCGGTGCCGTGCTCGTAGACGTTGGGATTGGTGGGAGCCTGCTCGACGGTGACGTGCTTCCAGTCCACGCAGAGTTCTTCGGCGAGGATCATGGGGAGAGCGGTCATGACGCCCTGGCCCATTTCGGATTTGGCGAGGATGAGAGTGACGCGATCGTCTTTGGTGATGCGCACCCAGGCGTCGAAGGGATTGTCGGGCTGCTCTTCCTGCTTGGCGGCGTCATCGGCGAAGGCGCGGGAGGGGAGATAGAAGCCGACGACCAGGGCGGCGCCTGCGGAGGCGGAGGCGGCGAGAAAGGAGCGGCGATTGAAACGGGAAGAATGGGCGGTCATGACGATGATCTCCTTGCAGTGTGCGGAAGGGGGAAGAAAGACGCCGCGCGCGGGATGATGAGGAAGCGCGCGGCGCGAAACGGGTTAGATGATTAGCGCGTAGCGGCTTTTTCCTTGGGAGCGGCGGCGTGAGAATCGGCGGCGCGGTGAATGGCTTTGCGAATGCGCTGGTAGGTGCCGCAGCGGCAGATGTTACCGCTCATGTGCTCGTCGATGTCGGCGTCGGTGGGCTTGGGTGTTTTGGCGAGGAGGGCCACGGCGGACATGATTTGGCCGGACTGGCAGTAGCCGCACTGGGGAACGTCCTCGGCGATCCAGGCTTGCTGGACCGGGTGGGAGGCGTCGGCGGAGAGGCCTTCGATGGTGGTGACGCTCTTGCCGGCAACGGAGGAAATGGGAGTAACGCAGGAGCGGATGGCGGTCCCGTTGATGTGCACGGTACAGGCGCCGCAGAGGGCCATGCCACAGCCGAATTTTGTGCCGGTCAGGTTGAGGGTGTCGCGAAGAACCCAGAGCAGGGGCATTTCCGGGCTAACGTCGACGGACTGCGATTTGCCGTTGAGTTTGAATGTGATGGCCATAGAAACCTTCCTCCGTAAGCCCGTCAATCCTACAACAAGTTGGACTGGAATTGTACTGGCCCGAGTGCGGGCGGGGGCGGACTGTTTACCGCGGAAAAAGAGTATCAGGCCGGGGCGTGCTCCACGGGAGGATCGGCCTCGACGCCGCGCCAGCCGACGGGGCGGCCGCTGACGGCTTCCTTGACGGAGCGGAAGAGGACGACGTACATCATCTGGCGATAGTAGAAGCGCTGGATGAGGACGGGAACGAGCAGGGTCCAGTCTTCCTCGCGTTCGAGGAGGAAGGCGACAACGCAGGTGAAGAGGTCGATGAGGAGGAAGCCGGCGAAGAAGAGGACGGATTTGCCGAGGTCGGCGCTGGTCCAGATCTGGGGGAGGTGCAGGGCGGGGAATTGGGCCAGGCCCCAGAGGGCGATGGAGCCGAGGAACATGAGGTCGATCACCGGAGAGATGAGCGGGAGGAGGAACTGAAAAACGAAAATATTGGGGATGGCGATCCAGCCGAGGGTGCCGTATTTCGGACGGAAGAGAGTGTCGCGGTGCTTCCAGCAGGATTGCAGGGTGCCGAAGGTCCAGCGGAAGCGCTGGCCGACGAGAGCGGCGGCGGTTTCCGGGGCGTCGGTCCAGGCGACGGCGTCTTCGTCATAGGCGATGCGCCAGCCGAGACGGCGGATGGCGACGGTGAGATCGGCGTCCTCGGCGACGGTATCAGAGGTGATGCCGCCGGCTTGCTCGATGGCTGTTCTGCGCCAGGCGCCGAGAGCGCCGGGGACGACGGTGATGCAGTTGAGGAGGTCGAAGGCGCGCTTTTCGAGATTCTGGCTGGTGATGTATTCGAGAGCCTGCCAGCGGGTGAGCCAGCGGGTGCGGTTGCCGACTTTGACGTTGCCGGCGACGGCGCCGACGGTGGGGTCGGCGAAATGGCGGAGGAGGAAGGGAACGGCTTCGGGTTCGACTTCGGTGTCGGCGTCAATGGTGACGACGATATCGGTGGTGGCCTGAGCGAGGGCGTGATTGAGGGCGGCGGCTTTGCCTTGATTGGGCTGATGAATGATCTGGACGCGGGGATCGCGGGAGAACTCGGCGTCGAGCAATGCGCCGGTGCGGTCCTTGGAGCCGTCGTTGACGACAATGACGCGGAGATCGGCGAGCACGGTGGCCAGGGCGGCGCGGACGGTTTGCACGATGACGCCCTCTTCGTTATAGGCGGGGATGAGGACGCTGACGGAAGGGAGAGGCTGCTTAACGGTGGCGTGGTGGTCGGTGCGCATTTTTTCGATGAGGGCAAGCAGGCCAATGATGAGGGCGCGGCCGCTGACGAGAATGATGCCCACGATGAAGAGAGCGCCCATGGCCAGGCGCAGCCAGTGGTACAGGCCAAAGACGAAACCGTCGGCGCGGGCGCTCAATTGTTCGCCCTGAGAGAGGGGAAGCATGACGTCGGAGCGGGTCTTGCCCAGCAGATTGGCGACGGAAACGATTTGAAAGCCGCGAGCGCGCAGGCCGTCGATGATCAGAGGGAGAGCGAGAACGGTCTGGCGGCGGTCGCCGCCGCCGTCGTGGAGGAGAATGATATTGCCCTTGTGCGGACCGGTGACGTCGCGGAGAACGCGGGCGACGATTTCGGAGGCCGGGGCCTGATTCTTGCCGTCGGTGTAGGCCCAGTCGTGAGGATCGAGGCGAGCGCCGATGAGGATGTAGCCCATTTCCTGTGGAAGCGGAAGAGAAGCCACTTCCTCGGCGTATTCGGGCTGGTGGTCAATGCCATAGGGAGGGCGGAAGAGAGTGGATTTGACGCCCAAGCGGCTTTCGATCAGGCGCTGGGTCAGGTTGAGCTGGATGCGCAGGACGGCGGGGGCGATATTTTCGAACGGGGGATGGGTGTAGGTGTGGTTGGCGATTTCGTGGCCATCGGCGTACTCCTGCTTGAGGAGGCCGGGCTCGCGGCTGGCTTCGTCGCCGATGACAAAGAAAGTGGCGGGGGCGTTTTTTTCGCGCAGGGTTTTCAAGATGGAGGGGGTCCAGCGGGGGTCGGGGCCGTCGTCAAAGGTGATGGCGATTTTATGGGGATCGGCGCCAATCTGTTCGATGGTGTAGGAGAGAGGATATTCCTCGTAACTTTCGTCGGTGATCAGGTCGGAAGCGGCGTCGAAGTGGATGGTGCGGCGGCCTTCCTTGGGAGTGCCGGTGATGCGCCAGATGTCGCCATCGCCGTTGAGGATGAGGTCGGGGCCAGGGGGAAGAATTTTGAGTTTGGCGCGCTGGGCGTCGGTGGGCTTAACGGAATCCCAGATGGACCAGAGGGAAGAATCCGAAGAACCGAGGCGCCAAATGGCGGCGCCCAACAGGCCGGCCTGTTCGGTGGCGTGGATCTGGTTGTAAGCGGTGACGGCGTCGAGCAGCCACACCTGGTGAACCTGGTTCTTGTCATCGGAATAGGAGAAATAGGGATTGAGAGAATCGGAATCGAATTCCATGTCGGATTCGGATTCCGCGGCGCGCAGGAGGGCCTCCTGAACGGTGAGGGTTTCCGCGGTCGTGGATTTGCCGTTTTTCTTCAGCGGCCAGTCATAGGCGTAGTTGGCGATGGCCATGAGGAGCTTGGAGGGGGGAATTTGATGCACTGCGTCGTTCAGATTTCTCACAAACCAGTCTTCGGCCGCGATGGGGCCGGGGACGGAGTCCGGCCAGTGCTGGTCATAGTTCATGAGGATGACCGCGTCACATTCCCTGCCGAAAAAGGCGTAATCGTATTCGACGTTGTGGGCGGGCAAGGTGATCATCAGCTTTAATTTGACGGCGTGCAGGGAGGAGGCCAGGGCCGCGGTGAACTGGCGGAAATGCTTCTGGCTTTCGATGGGAATATCCTCGAAGTCCAGCACCAGGCCATCCTGCCGGGAGCGGAGGGCGAAGTCGGTGAGAGTTTCGATGAGGCGCTTTTGTCCCTTGGGGTTGGCCAGGAGCTGGACCATTTCCCTGGTTCGCCAAGTGTCACCGTCGAAATTATTGACCTGTCCCATCATGGGAAGTTCAACGCCGGCGGAGCGCATCCATTGGTGGAGTTTGTCGCGGCTCAAGATGGCCACGGCTTCCTCGGCGGAAGCGGTCTGCACCTGATTCTTCTCGTAGTCCACGACGGTCAGGCTGCCGTCGGCGCTCACCGCATGCAACTGGTCGGGAATGAGCAGGTCAATATCCTTATACCAGACTTTGAGGGAGGCGATGCTGGCGGGGTCCCAGCTGACGAAGAAAGCGGCGCGCAAAGGGTCGTATTTCTCGGGGGCTTTTCCGATGCCGGCGATGCGCCGGCGGCGCCCTTCGCGCTTGAGAATTTTTTTGGCGGAGACGGCGCGGTACCCCGGGCGGGCGCCTTGCTGAAGGACGGCGGGCAGATAAACGGGAATGACAATGGTGACGAGAAAATAGCCGAAGAGAAGGGTCAGGAGGGCCGCGGCAATTTCGAGGACACGGCTGGTGCGGCGCCAGCGCAGGCGTTCACGGTCATAGAAGATGGGTGGACGGAGTTTCATACAATACTCCAACGTAGCGAGCCGCAGCCTGCTTGTCAACGGACGAAGGGGCCGAGTTTCCAGAGGCGGGGCAACTGCGGTAACATGCCTCTACGGATGAGAAGATTGCTCAAAAGTCCCCTGCTGGCGCTGGCTGCCGGGCTGTTGCTGCGGCTGGTTTATGTTCTGGCCTATGCGACCGACGGAGGGGACAGCGCGCTCTACGAAAACCTGAGTTCGAACTGGGTGCAACATGGGGTTTACGGGATATTCCTGAAGGGAGCGCTGGTTCCCGTGGATTTGCGCACGCCGGGTTATCCCTCGTTTCTGGCGCTGGTGTATCTGGTGTGCGGGAAGACGGGGGTAGCGGCGCGGCTATGGGTGATGATGGCGCAGGCGGCGGTGGACATGCTCACCTGCGTGCTGATCGCAGGACTTGCGGTGCTTATTTTTTCGGAGAGGAACGGGAAGAGCGAGGAGCGGGAAAACCTGAAGCTGCGCGCCCTGTGGCTGGCGGCTACGTGCCCGTTCATCGGGAACTACGCCGCGGTGATCCTGTCGGAAATACTGGCGACGTTCTGGACCGCCTGCGGGCTGCTGTTTTTTGTGCTACAGATGCGCAGCGCCGGGGGAATGCTGACGCTGTTCGTTCCGGCCCGGTGGCGGTGGGGCGGATTCGCGGAGAGAAATTTTCCGGAGCTGGCGGGATTTCTGGGGGGAGTGGCGGTGGGGTGCGGGACGCTGGTGCGGCCGGAAACGCCTCTGCTGCTGGTGTCCTCGGCGGTGGCGCTGGGCGTGGTGATGTTGCGGCGGGGAGAGAAGGCGCGCTGGCTGCGGGCCGCGTTTCTGATGGGACTGGGATGCCTGTTGCCCCTGCTGCCCTGGGCGGCGCGCAATGCGATTACGCTGCACAAGGTGCAGTTCCTGAACCCGCGCTACAACGAGCTTCCGGGGGAATTCGTCAGCCGCGGATTCATGAAGTGGGAAGACACCTGGCTGGACCGCTACCGCTATTCGTATCTGGTCACCTTCAAGCTGGAACACGAACCAATCGTGCTGGAGGACATCCCGGCGCACGCCTTCGACACGGCGGAAGAAAAAGAGACCGTATACAAGGTGCTGGGGGAATACAACCGCACGGGGAAATACGGCCCGGAGGCGGACGCGGTTTTCGGGGAGTTGGCGCGGGAGCGAACCGCGCGGCATCCGCTGCGCACGTGGGTGACGATACCGCTCACGAGAGCGGTGGTGCTGTGGTTTACGCCGCAGATGGAACTGCTGCCGTATCACAGCGATATTTTTCCGCTGGAAGTGGAGTGGGACGAAAACGGGAAGGATCTGATGATCACGGTGGGCCTGTTTTTGCTGAACATCATTTTCATCCTGCTGGCCTGGCGGGGCGCGCGGCGGCTGTGGAGCAAAGGAGCGGGTGCGCGGCCGGCGCTGCTGCTTTTTGCCGCCTTCCTTCTGCTGCGCACGGCATTTCTGACCACCGCGGAATCGCCGGATCCGCGCTATATCATTGTTTGTTATCCGGTGCTGCTGGCGCTGGCCGCGCACGCCTTTCACCGCGACGAGGAGACGGAGCCGGATGCGATCGCCATACCGGCGGCGCTGCGGGCGGCCTAGCCGAAGTCTTCGGCAGGCTCGGGATGGATGGTGACGCGGTAGATCTGGGGGAAGCGTTCCTTGACGCGAACCTCGAGCGCCGCAGTGACGTCGTGGACATTGGTGACCGGCATGTCGCTGTTCATGGCGCAGTGGCAGGAGACCAGGATGCGGTGCTCGCTGCGGCGCACGCGCACGTCGTGGCAGTTGATGAGGCCTTCGAACGATCCCGGCAACTGATTGAGAAACGATTCGACGTCGCGCGCGAGGCGCCTGGTTTCCTGTTCGCCGCTCTCGCTCGAGTGGATCTGCCTGCCCAGCGGCTCGATGTGAATATTGACTTCGGTCATGGGCTTGCCCAGGGCGCGGATGCCGTCTTCGAGTTCGGTGGCCTGGCGGTGGGCCTCGCGCAGGGTCAGGTTTTCGTCCACCTCCAGATGCAATTCCACAAATAGGGTGTCTTCCTGCTCCTGCGCGGCCAGATCGTGGATGGCCAGGCCTTTGCGATGGGCCAGCGCGCGGATGGCCTCGAAGAGATGCTCGCCTTCGGGAGCGCGAGGTTCGACGTGCACGACGACGTCGGCGGGAGCGATCTGGGCGATGCGCTCTTCGATGGCGTCGGTGAGGGCGTGGGCCTGTTCGAGATTGGTGCTGCGGGGGACGCTGACGGTGATGTCCACGAAGTGGTGGTTGCCGGCGCGGCGGACGCGCACGCGGCGGGTTTCGAGGATGCCGTCCATCTGGGTGACGGCGTCGGCGATCTGTTGCTGGAGGCCCTTGGGCGCGGCGTCCAGCAGGGCGTCGAGGGTGCGGCGGCCCAGTTGCGAACCGACCCAGATGACCACGGCGGCGACGCCGAGAGCGGCCACGGCGTCGGCGTAAACCAGCCAGGGAAGATTCCAGACTTCGCCGATCCAGACGAGCAAAATGCCGCCGATGACCACCAGGGTGCTCCAGACGTCGGTGGAGAAATGCAGGGCGTCGGCTTCGAGGGCCTCGCTCTGGTATTTGCGCGCGGCCTGGGTGAGGGCGCGGGAGCGGGTGATGTCCAGCAGGAGGGCGAAGAAGAGGACGACGATGGCGGTCAGGCTGGGCTGGATGTGCACGCTGCGGAAGAAGAGGCGGAGAAAGGCTTCATAGATGATGTAGAGAGCGGTGAGGAGAAGGAGGCCGGTTTCGACGAAGGCGGAAAAGTTTTCGAATTTGCCGTGGCCGTAGGGATGGTCTTCGTCGGCGGGGCGGTCGGAAACGCGCACGGAGAGCCAGGTGATGATGGCGGCGAGAAGGTCCAGGCCGGAATGGAGGGCTTCGGAGAGAACGCCCAAGCTGCCGGTCTTGAGGGTGAGGAAGGTTTTCAGGGTGAGCAGGATGGCGGCCGTGCCCACGCTGAGCAGGGCGGCCTGTTTCTTGTCCCGGAGTTCTTCCTTCCAGTTCATGGTGGTGTGCCTAGACTACCTTAGTTTGGGCCTGTTGCGCCGGTCCTCCGCGATGGAACTTGCCTTCCAAAGAACCGCATTGCGCGTTACTTAATCGTGGAGTATCGTCCTGTCGTTCCCTCCAGGAGGCTCTCATGAGAATCGCGGGTGTTCTCTGTCTGGTTTCCTATGCGCTGGCTGCCCCTTTGCTGCGCGCGCAGTCCGTCCCCGCTCCCGCGGGGGTTTCCGAGGCCGTTTCCGTGTGGGAGGCGCTTTCCGCGCCGGCCATGGACCCGGCGCGGTTTACAAAAGTGGAAAACGTGGAGATCGTGCGGGACCGCGTGCGCATCAAGCTGCTGAGCGGGACGCTGCAGTTCACCAAGCCGGCCAATGGAGTGGTTTTCGGCGCCGTGTTTCATGGGGAAGGCCAGCTGCTGGCGGAGCCGCCCAATGCCACCGAGGCCTATCAACTCTTTCTCTTTACCAAGCAGCAGGGAAAACTGGACATGACGTTTAGCGATGCCACGTTCAGCTTCACGGATGATCTGCTCGAGGAAGTGTCCAAGCAGGTCGTGAAGTGGGGTGGCGGCGGGCCGGCCGACGATTTGTATGCGCACCGGCAGAAGGAGAGGGAAGATCTCGGCGCCGCCTATCTGCCCCGCCTCTTCAAGAGCGTTCTCTCACCAGACCGCAAGCGCACCGCATATTTCCTGGCGGACCTGAAGACCCATGACAAGGGATGGGTGGAGGTGCGCGATGACGCGATGCAGCCGGAAGAGATGCGCGTGGGAAGGTGGGGCGACCTGGGGCCCGTGAAAATCCACGATGTATGGATGAATTTTTCGGCGGGCGGGCGCAATCCGCGGCATGTGTACGATGATCCCGCCGAGCGCGAGGACTTTCTCATCCCGGTCTACGAGATTGACGCCAGCCCGCAAGAGAATGCCGACCTGAGCGCCAGGGCCAAGATCACGGTCGAGCCGCGTTTTTCGGGCGAACGCGTTTTGCTTTTCGGGCTGGATTCCAATCTGCGTCTATCCTCGGTGAAGGATGCCCAGGGCCGGAATCTGGATTTTTTTCAGGCGCGGGAGACGAAGAATCGTTATCAATCGTACGGGGATTATGTCGCCGTGGCCCTCAAGGACGCCGCGCAAGCTTCCCAAAAGGAGATTTTGGAATTTCAGTATGGAGGAAAGCGGGTTGTGCGGCGCGTGGGCAATGGGAACTATTTCTGTCCCAGTTTCGGCTGGTATCCCTCGCTGTTTGAAGGGGAGCCCGGCGTGGACATTTTTGCGTTCTACTCGGATTTCGAATTGACGTTTCGCAGCCCCAAGAAATACGGTCTGGTGGCGACCGGGGGGAAGATTTCGGATACCACGGACGGCAAGCAGCGCATCACCAAATGGAAAAGCCAGGTTCCTCTCTCTGCCGCGGGCTTTGCCTATGGCGACTACAAGACCTACATGGAAAAGGTAGGCGAGGTGGAAGTACAAGTGTATGCCAATAAGGAAGGAGATGACCGGTTTAAGGCCATTCAAAACGCGGTGGACGATCCCGTAGGCAGCCTGGCGGAGGGGCCCGGCGGCAGTCACATGGGCTCCGTTGCCATCGGGGAACTCTCTCCGGCGGCGATGGTGAAGACCATCGGCATCGAAACTTCCAACACCCTGCGTTTGTTTGAAAATTATTTTGGGCCCTATCCCTACAAACAAATTGCGGTGACCAACATCCCCGGGTCCTATGGCCAGGGCTGGCCCGGGCTGCTCTATCTGGACGCCGTTACGTTTCTGGACCCCACGCAGCGGCATGCGCTGGGCATTCGCGATCAGGTGCAGATCTCCGATTTCTTCCGCGCGCACGAAAGCTCGCACCAGTGGTGGGGTCAGCGGGTGGCATTCAAGAGCTATCACGACCAGTGGCTTTCCGAGGGCTTCGCGGAATTTTCCGGGCTGCTCTACGTTCAGTTTCGGCGCAGCCTCAATGAATCGCACACGCAATTTCGCAAGGACAAGGAGCTGCTGAAAGCGGGGGACTTGCACGGCCGCAGAATTGATATGCTCGGCCCGGTCTGGCTCGGCACGCGCATCGCATCGGCGGAGAGCGGCGGCGGGGCGTATCAGGACCTGATCTACTCGAAGGGCGGCTACATCCTGCAGATGCTGCGCATGCAGCTCTACGATACGCGCAACCAGGACCCCGACCATCTCTTCAAGGACATGATGAAGGATTACTGCAAGACGTTCGACAATAAGGCGGCTTCCACCGAGGATTTCAAGGGCATCGTGGAAAAGCACATGACGGCCGCAATGGACCTGGATAAGAATCACAAGATGGACTGGTTTTTCGACCAGTATGTCTATGGGATGGGGCGGCCGCAGTATTCGTTCAACTATACGCTGAAGCCCACGGGGGACGGAAAGACCCAGATCAAGATGACGCTGAACCGCAGCGGAGTGCCGGAGAGCTGGAAGGACGTTATAGGGCTGTACGCGCAGAGCGGGGACCGCATTCTGCGCCTGGGGAGCATCGCCGCGATGTCTTCGTCATCGCCGGTGGAAGTGACTTTGCCGGCGAAAATTGACAAGCTCATGATCAACCACTACGAAGACATGCTGGCCGACGTGAAGCAGTAGAGCCCTGCCGGTATTCCACGCTTTCTAGCGTGCCGCGGTGAGCGGCGGAGCGGGAACAAGCGGCATGCGCTTGGGGTCGCCACGGGCGCCGCGGACTTCGAGTTCGTCAAAGAGCAGGGAAGGAGCGACGACGGCGGCGGGCAGGCCGCTCTGCGCGGAGCCGAAGGCGCCGAGAGCGGTGCCGGCGAAGCCCGGAACCTGGCTCTGCATGTGGTTATAGACGAACGGGTCGTTGCCGATGGCGGAGACGTTGCGCAGCGCGCGGGTGTTCAGGCCGATGATGCGGGCGCCGCGGACCATCTCTTCGCGGCCGGTATCCGGGTAGAGGCGATAAACAATCAGCGGCAGGCGGTCGCCGGTGCCCGCGCCTCCGCCGAAGCTGGCCAGCAATTCGGAAAATTCGTCCTGGCGCAGCAGGCTGACGGCGGGGTTATCCATCTCGCGCACGACCAGGCAATAGGGCAGCTTTTCTTCGCGGCATTTATCGAGGAATTGCTTGCGCATTTCCGCCGGGGAGAGCGTTTCGCTGGACGTGAAAAAAAGGTTGCTCATGGTGGGGCGGGCGTCATTGAGAAAGCCCGCGCGTCCGCGGCCGTTGGAGTGGTCGGAATCGGGGCCGGGGCGGCGGGACATGAGAAGCGCGCGGAGCACGCCGTCTTCCACCAGGGTGAGTTTCTGCCCGCGCACGCCTTCTTCGTCCACGGAGAAGCCGCCCAGAAGGGGCTGGCCCTGGAAATTCGTCGCACCGGGATCATCCACGAGCGAGACGCTCTTGGGCAGCACGCGCGCGCCGACTCTGCCGGCCCATTCGCTTCGTCCGCCCAGGCCGCTGAGCATCTGCTCGAAGACGGGCTGGAAGGAAATCGGGGGGCGGGAACCGTTGAGCGCGGGGCCGAGCACCTGGGCTACCAGAGGAGCGGCGGCGCGGGCTTCGAAGAGTACGGGGCCGGTATAGTCCTGCGCGGGAGGAGCCGAGCGCAGGGCCACGATTTCGGATGCGGCCACGTTCAATCCCTGGCGCACGGCGGAGACCGGGGGCAGTTCCGCGGGTTTGGCCGCGTAGGTGGCATAGAAATGATGCAGCGGCATGCCGTCGGTGGCCAGCGTTTCGATGCCGGCTTCGATGGAAGCCAGGCTGCGGCTCTTGCGGATCTCCGTGCCTTCGCTGGTCAGCAGGTACTCGGTCACGTAGACAAAATAGTAGGTCACGCGGGAATTCTGCAAATCGGGATAGGCGCGCAGAGCGGCGGAGGATTGGCGGGCTTCCTCTTCCCAGTTGCGGGAACTCCAGTCGGGTTCGAGGCGCGGGCTGACCGAGGAGTAAGAAGGCTCGCGGGAAAAATCGTCCATGTCCGGCTGGCGGGCCAGGCTGCTGAGATACGCCTGCTTGCGCGAATAGGTTTCCACGGCTTCCTTGAAGGCCTGATCGGTGGCAATCCACAGATCCTGGCGCAGGGAATCGTAATCGCGGTCAATGCCCACGCCGCCGCTGGAGCCGAGAAAGCCGCGGAAGCCCTCGTCGCCGATAAAGTTGGAGCTGTCCAGCTTGTAATCGCCGATGCGCGCTTCCACGTCCATGAAGCGGTTGCGTGAGGTGGTGCTGCTGACCAGGGCGCCGAATTCGGCGACGACCTGCTTCACTTCCATGTCCAGCAGGCGGTACTGCACGAAGAAGGGTTTTACGGGCAGGCCCTGGCCTTCGATTTTCAGTTCCAGGCGCGCTTTGGAGCGGGCCATTTCATCGCGCATGGCGTGCAGCGTCTGATCGTTGTCGTCGCCTGGCGCTTTGGTCTGCGCGGGGATGGATGGCGCGCTGAACAGGGCGGCTGCGGCGAGCAATGCGGCGGTCCACTTCATGCGGCGGTTCATCACTGCCCTCCCTTTTTCGCCAGCGGGTCGTGCGCCGGATGCGGCAGGATCGGCGGCTTGTCCGTGGATGTCTCTTTCTTCTGCACTTCGAGTTCGGAAATCAGGATGGCCGGGGAAGCGGCGGCGACCGGGACGGAGCCGGATTCGGCGCCGCAGTAGCCGTTGAAAACTTCCGGGGTGTCGCCGGTGGCCACGATTTTGGTGAGGGAGACGAGCGGGGTGCCCACGATGTCCACGCCGCGCACCAGTTCATCGGGGCGCCCATCGGTGTAGACCTTATAGACGACCAGCGGCTGAACCTGAAAGGCTTGCGGCTGGCCGCGTCCGGTGAAAGTGAAACCGCCTTCGATATCGTCAATGAGCAGGCCGAAGGATTTTCCCTGGGCCTTGGCCAGATCAATCAGTTTCTGGCGCAGTTGCGCGTTGGTGACCATGCGGCTGCTGGTGACGATCAAATTTCCCTGGCGGGAGACCGGAGAATAACCAATCTGCCTGCGGCCGTGGCCGTTGGAATGCGGAAAGCCCACCAGCGGCGCGCGCGACATCTCGAAGCCCTTGAGGACGCCGTTGACCACGAGCGGAACCCGTTCCGCTTTCACGCCTTCGTCGTCGTAGGGGTAAAAGCCCAGCAAATCCGTTTTGCCCAGCCGGCGCATGGTGGGATCGTCGGTGATGCTCAGGAACTCCGGAAAGATCTGCTCGCCGACCTTGCGCGCGAAGGTTTGTCCCTCGGCGATGTCCTTCTGGCGGTGGCCCTCGGCGCGATGGCCGAAGACTTCGTGGAAGAATACGGCGGCGGCCCTGCCGGTGAGCATGGCCGGGCCGGCGGTGGGTTCGACGAGAGGAGCGGTGACCAGGCCTTCCATTTCCTTGCGCAGCGTTACGCTCACCGCGCGCACTGATTTTTCGTCGGGGGCGTCGGCGGGGTTCACCCAGTCAAAGTTGTAATAACGGTTGATGTCCATGCCGTCGGCGGCCTTGCCCTGAATGAACAGTTCGAGGCGGTAGCGGATCTGGCCGAATTGCAGCTCGGTGCCTTCGCTGTTCACCTGATACTGGGTCTGGCCCAAGGCGCTGAAGGTGACGATGGAATTGATGATCGAAGGGGAATCCCGGAAGTAGCGCGTGTAGTCGCGGACTTTCTGCTCCCACGGCTGGCGGTTGACGGAGAGTTCCGCCGGGGCGCCGATGAAGGTGGAGGGCTTCTCGCGCGAAAAGTCCGGCGCCTGCCCTTCCGCCGATTCCACTTTTACTTCCTTGCCGGTCTTGATCTTAATGAGGGCCTGCTCGGCCGCGCGGTATTGCCGGTCGGTTTCGAGCCAGATGGCGCGGCGCAGCACTTCGGCGTCGTTGTCCAGGGGAACCGGCCCGCCGGGGCCAGCGGAAGAGGACTGGCGCTCGCCGACCTTGCGGGTATTGTCCAGTTCGTAGGTGCCCGCGCGCACGGCCACTTCCAGCCAGCGGCTCTTCGATTCGGTGCTGGAGAGCAAGGCGCCGTTCGAGCCGGAGACTTCCGCGCGCTGTGACTCGGTCACGGTGTAGCCGATGTAGTAGGCGGGCGGGTCCAGTTTGCCGAGCACGGCTGTCGAACGATCCAGCTCGGTCTTCATCGCCGTCAGCAGCGGAGAAGGGACGGCGGGAGAATCCGCCGCTCCGGCCGCAGCTCCCGGCGGCAGGCTGAGCGCCAGGGGAATCAGGATGCACAAAAGGGACCGGGTGGAGATGCCGCGCTTCCTATTCAAGGGTGTGCCTCGCTTAACGTTCGTTGAACAGCCAGACTGGCAGTGTACTGTAGGGACTCGCCGCCGCACAATTGCGGTGCCGTTCTTGCCACTCCTGTTGGATGTGCCCGAGGGGAATTGCGTTGGCCGCGGGGCGCTTCTTCCGCCCCCGTGCCGTTTCGGTCACGCGGAGCTGTCTGGCGCATTGCGCGGACGAGGGGGCCGGCTGAAAATGGCGGCATGCGCGGACTTGTGGCAGTCCTGGTTGTCCTTCTCATCAGCGGCGGGATCTACTACGTCTATATGAAGAGTATGCCCACTTCGGCGGAGGGCACTGCTCCCACGCAGAACATCTCCATCACCGGCGTAAAGATGGATTTGACGCAGATCGCCGGCGCCGAGCGCTCCTATATCGCGGAGCACAGTGAGTGCGGCTCGCTGGAGCAGTTGGTCTCCTCCGGCACGATGAGCATGGCCAAAAGCGGGCGCGACGGATACACCTATTCGGTGGAATGTTCGGGGACCAGCTTCACCGTTCGCGCGCAGCATGATCCCGCGCCGGCCGGCTCGCCGATTCGCTATCCCAACTACGCCGTGGACCAGACCGGCGAAGTCCGCGAAGCGAACTGACCGTTTCCCGCTTCCACTGAATCGATTGACGTTACGGCGTGCGCTTCTGCTCGGAGACGAGCACGCCGGCTTCGGCGTAGTTGGTCGCGGGCACGTCCAGAAACGCCACATGAATGTTTTCCCGCTTGGCCTTTCCATCCTCGACCAAGACCGCGGTCACCCGCTCGGCGATTTTCTTCTTCTGCTCCGCCGTCCGTCCTTCGACCCAGGTAATCTGCACATGCGGCATCGTTGTTCCTCCTGTCTGCAACCACCGGATTTTAGCCGTCCACGGCCATTCTGGGAAGTTTCCCTAGCCGGGGCGTGTGATAAACTCACCCCCTATGCATCCGGCCATTGCCAAACTCATCGAAGTGCAGCGCGTGGACCTGCGCATCGCCGCCTTGCGCGCCGCTTTGGACGCCATTCCGGCGCGCCTGCGAGCCGCCGACGCCAAACTATCCGGCGCGCAGAAGGATCTCGCCGCGGCCCGCGAGGCGCACACCGCCAGCCTGACCGAGCGGAAGAAATTCGAGCTGGACGCGCAGCAATGGAAGGACCGCGCCAAAAAATACCGCGATCAGAGCGGCCAGGTGAAAACCAACGAAGCGTATAAGGCGCTGCAGCACGAAATCGCCAACGCCGATGCGGAAGCCACCAAGGCCGAAGACCGCGTGCTGGAATTCATGATGGCTTCCGAAGCGGTGGACCGGCGCGTGAAGGAAACCGAAACGGCGCTGAAAGAGGCGGAGAAGGTGGTCGCGGCGGAGCGCAAGGAGATCGAATCCGAGCGCGCGGCGAGCAAGAAGGAACTGGAAGCGGATACGGCGGAACGCGACGCCGCGCTTGCTCCCCTCCCCGAGGATATTCGCGATGTTTATTTGCGGGTGGCCAAGCGGCATCACGGCGTGGCCCTGGCGGAAGCGCGCGGGGAACAGTGCCTGGGCTGCGGCATGCGCGTTCTGCCGCACATTCATCAGGATCTCTGCCGCAGCAGCAGCGAAACGATTTATCAGTGTGAAACCTGCAACCGCATTCTTTTCGTGGATCTGGCTGCGATGAAGGCCGCGGCGGAGGCGGCCGCGGCTCCGCCGGCGGATTCCTCTTCATGAGCAAGCGGGCAGCGCCGCGTTCCGCTCCGGCCGCCCCGCGGCTGTTCGAGGAGTCCGCGGCACCCGAGCCGCCGCGCACCGGTTCCCATACCTTCAATATAGATGGCGGTTCGCGCGGCAATCCCGGCCCGGCGTCCTATGGAGTGGTGGTGCGCGATGCGGGGGGAACCATCGTGGCCCGGCTGAAGAAATACATCGGGCGGGCCACCAACAATGTCGCCGAATATTATGGCCTGATCGCCGCGCTCGATTATGCGCAAGCCTGCTCGCTGCGCGCGGTGCGCGTGGAAAGCGATTCCGAACTGCTGGTGAAGCAGATGCGCGGGCAGTACAAGGTGAAAAGCGCGGACCTCCGCCCGCTTTTCGAACAAGCCCGGAAAATGGCGCAGTCCTTCGCTTCCTTCTCCATCACTCACGTCTACCGCGAACAGAACAACGAAGCCGACGCCCTGGCCAACCAGGCCCTCGACGAAACCGCCGGCGCGCCCGCTGCGGCCAAAGTATCTCCGCCGCGCGCCGCCAAGCCCGTCCCGGGCCGCATCCGCGCGCGCTACGCGGGAGGAGTGCTGATCCCGCGGGAGCCGCTGGACCTGCCCGAAGGCAGCGAAGTGGAGTTGCAGGTGTATCAACAGGACAAACCGTAAAAGTACGGCATTTTCACACCCCTCCGGGAATGCCAAAATAGACGCCTCAGCGGTACTTTGGCCGTGTTGCGCGCGCCGCGTCTGGCGGCCGGCGTGGCCTTATCGCTGTACGATGCGCCAGGGGAGTGAGCCGTGTTTGCGTTGATGGACAGGCTGCCAACGATTCTTGTGCTCGGCTCGCTGGTGAGCATATTTATCGCGCTGCGCCGGCATTCCGCCTCCGTTCGCCTGCGCCTGTGGATCTTTTCCTGGACGCTGATTTTCCTTCACCTGTGCTTGCAGATTTTTGAAGGGGGCGCGGGGCCGCTGGCCCGCTTCAGCGCCTTCGTGGATCTGGCCGCGCTGGAGCTGGCCGGAGTTATTTTTGTAATTTCCCTGGGCGCGTATGTTGAGCGCAGAGCGCGCCGCTATGCGCTCCTGACGCTGCTGGGCGTGCCGGCGTTGTTCCATTCCGCGGCCATCACGTATGGATGGGCCATCCCCAAAACGCTGGCGGCGGCCCTGGCGGTATTTTTCCTGACGGGCGTGCTGTTCACGCTGGCGCGTTTCCCGCGCCCGACGATCTACCATCTGAGCGTGGCCGCGGTTCTCGCTGTGGCGGGCGTATGGTCGGTGGCGGCGCAGTTGCGCGGCGATGCCAATCCGGCCGTGATCTCCATCCTGTCCACAAGCTATGGCCTGTGCGGCGTTTTTTACTGGAAACGATATCCGCGGTTTTCGGCGGGCGTAATCAGCGTTGCCGGAGGATTCCTGTGCTGGGGCGCGGTATTTCCCGTGGCGGCCCTGCTGGAGCACTTCTATCCAGCGCTCCAGGTCAATCCGGAACTGTGGAATGTTCCCAAATATTTCGTGGCTTTCGGGATGATTCTGGCCCTGCTGGAAGAGAAATCGATGGAAATCGAACAGGGCAGCGTGCGGGAACGCTTAGAGAATCTCTTGCTCGAACGGCTGGCGTTTATCACTTCCCGGCTGCTGCGCGGGGACGAACCGGTGGGGCTGAGCTATCTGGTGGCGCGCACGGTCGCCAATGCTTTTGGCTTCCGCCGCGCCGCGGTGGTCGTCACCCGGGAACAGGGGACTCTGTTTCTGGCCGGCTCGCGCGGCTATACTCATGAAGAAAAAGATATTCTCAATTCCCAACTGGCCCTGCTGACCATCTCCCGGCTCGATGAGATGCGCGCCGCCGGAGCCACCGTCACCGGCAGGGTATTCTGCATCGCTGCCGGGAGCATGACTTCGCCGCAGGCCGCCGTGCTGCGCTGCCAGAATCTAGATTGCGGCGAGTGCACGTCCCACGAGGATCTGGTGGTGCCGCTGATTTCCCGGCAGGGTTCCGACCTGGGATGGATTTTGCTCTCCGATCCGGCGCCGAAAGCGCACGATTTTATTCCGCAGATCTCCCGGCTGGATCTTCTGGCCGGAGATTTCGCCGGGCAGATTGAAAACTACCGCCTGCGGCGGCAACTGGTGATTTCGGAAAAACTGGCGGGCATCGGGCAGCTGGTTTCCGGCGTGATTCACGAACTGAATAATCCGCTGACCGCCATCATGGGCAACGCGGAAATCCTGATGGGCGAGGCCAAGGAAGAAAATGCGCAGCGGCGGATTGGCAAGATCAGCGACGAGGGCCGGCGCATGAAAAGCATCCTGGACAGCCTGGCGCGCTTCGCGCGGCCGGGCCGTTCGCAGGCGGAATCCTCCGTGCTGGCGCAGGCCCTGCAGGACGCGCTGCAACTGCGCGCCTATCACGTGCGCAAGCACGAGATAGAAATCACGGTGAACCTGGAGAGTTCCCTGCCGCCGCTGGCTCTGGGAGATGACGAGCTGAAACAGATCCTGCTCAACCTGCTCAGCAACGCGATTCACGCGGTGGAGAACAGCGAAGTTCGGCGCATCGATATCAGCGCCACGCACTCCGCGGGGTTTGTCGCCATCCGCTTCGAGGATTCCGGCGCGGGCTTCCGGGATCTCCAGCGCGTCTTCGATCCGTTCTATAGCACCAAGGGAGTGGGCCAGGGCGCGGGGCTGGGCCTGAGCATCTGCTACGGCCTGATGAAAAATTGCGGCGGGGAAATCCATATCTCCAACCGCCAGCCTTCGGGCGCCTGCGTCCGCCTGGAGATTCCCGTGGCCAGCAAAGCGGCGCTGACGCCGCCTCCCGTGCTGGCGTAGGCTTTCGCGGCCCGTCCGGCCGGATGGAACTCACATCTTGGATGTTTGCTATTTCAACGCGTAGGAGCGGTACAGCGTGTCGCGCTGCGCGGGGATGAAGCCCGCGTCGGAGATGACCCGGCGGAGTTCGTTTTCGTTGGTGCGGTTCTTCACGCCGGCGGCGAAGACCACGTTTTCCTCGATCAGGATGCTGCCCACGTCGTCCGCGCCGAACTGCAAGCCCACCTGGCAGACCTTGATACCCGGCGTCAGCCAGCTCGATTGAATGTGGTCAATGTTGTCCAGATACAGGCGGCTGACGGCCAGCGTCTTCAGGTAATCCACCGCCGTGGTTTCCTGCACTTTTCTTCCCAGGGCCGTGTTTTCCGCGGCGAACATCCAGGGGATGAACGCGGTGAATCCGCCGGTGTCTTCCTGAATGCGCCGCAGGCGCTCGAGGTGGTTCACGCGATGCTGGAGAGTCTCGCCGCAGCCGAACATCATGGTGGCGGTGGTGCGCAGGCCCAGGGCGTGCGCCGTGCGGTGGACGTCTTCCCATTCCTGGCTGGTGCATTTCAGCCGGGCGATCTTGCCGCGAATCTCGTCGTCCAGAATTTCCGCGCCGCCGCCCGGGATGGAATCGAGCCCAGCGTCCATCAGTCGCTGGATGGTGTCGCGCACGGTCAGTTCGGAAACTTCCGCGATGCAGAGAATTTCGGGCGCGGAAAAGCAGTGCCGGTGCACCTGGGGGAATTTCTCTTTCATCGCGCGCAGCAGGTTTTCGTAGTAGCCGATTTGCAAATCGGGGTGCAGCCCGCCTTGCAGAAGAATGCCCGTGCCGCCGACTTCCAGCATCTCTTCGATCTTCTGGAAAATCGCTTCGTGCGAAAGGATGTAGCCGTCCTGGGCGCCCAGCGGGCGGTAGAACGCGCAGAAGGAGCAGTACTCCGTGCAGAAATTGGTGTAGTTGATGTTGCGGTCGATCTGGTAGGTGACCACGCGCGGATCGTTCTTCTTCAGGCGCAACTGGTGCGCGGCCATGCCGATGCCCACCAGGTCATCGGAGTTCAGCATTTCCAGCGCTTGCTCTTGGCTCAGTCCCACGGGATGTCCTTGTCTGCTGCGGCCTCTAGTTTAACGAATTCGCGCCGCAAACTCGAATCCGCTCCGGTCCGCCGGGGGAGCTTAGAGCGCCGCGCTCCAGACCACCGGATTGGCGTGCGGAATCAAACCCAGCGAGGCGGCTTGTTCGTAGTAGAGCGCCAGGGCGCGGCGGTTTTCTTCGCCCAGCGAGAAATCAATGTTGTCGCGCAGGTAGGTTTCCAGTGCGCCGGCGGGCAGGCCGAGTTCGCGCGCGGACTCGGCGGCAATTTCGCCAAGATGCGCCATGCCGAATTCGAGCGAAGCCCGGAAATCGGCGGCCACTTCGGGCGTGACCGTCGCGGGCCGCGCGGCCCAGAAGGCCATCACCGCGGGGAGGCCCGTCAGGTTGCGCCACTCGCGCACGATGTCATAGAGAAACACGTCGCCGCCTCCGGCAATCCCGGCCTGCTCCGCCGCGCAGCGGAAACTTCCGCCGGCCATCCGCTCCGCCGTTGCTTCGATGCGCAGCGCCAGGCGCAGCGCGGGGTCGCCGATGAGCAGCGCGGCGTCGGCTTCGGTCAGCATGGCCGCGGCGTCGGGCGCGGCTTCGGTGAATTCCGGCGCAATCTTCCAGTACTGGGCCGCGAGAATCTTCACGTAGGCCTGCGTGCTGCGGGAGCTGCGGTCGAGCGCGATGCGCTTCGCTCCCGCGATGGGCTGGCGCGCGACGAGCAGCAGGCTGCGCACTTCCTCGCGCGAAGCGATGGAAAGACCGGGAAGCGCGACGAGACCGGGAATGCGCTGGTATTCGATGGCCGGAATGATGGCGACGTCGGCGGCGGCAGTGCGCAGCGCTTCGGCGCACTGCGACGGCACGGTGAAGGACAGGTCGTATTTGCCGCGCAGCGGGCCGTGCGTGAAGCCGCGCACGAGCGGCGCGGTGTTGAGGTACTGCACGACGGAGATGCGAAGTTTGGCCACGGGGATCGGTCTCGCGAAGATTCAGTATAGCAAAGCGGATGGGCCATTCCCCGGCGCCCTGGATTTGGGGGTATTATCTTGGGGCGGCCCGGAAAGGGACGCCAAGTGAGGCAATCCATGCGCAAATTACTGCTTCTGCTGGCCATTCTTTTTGCCGTTTCGCGCGCTGCCGCGCAGGCCCAGGAAAAACCGCCCGCCGCGAGCCCTTCCATGCAGTGCGACGGCAAGCACGAGGGCGACTGCAAGGAACACTGCGCCCACATGGCCGCGGGACACGACGCGGGCATGCACCACGAGCACGGCGCCATGGCCGGAGAGATGAAGTGCGGCGCGATGGACATGAAGGATTGCCAGCAGCACTGCGCCGCGATGAGCGAGCATCGCGAAGCCGGAATGATGCACCACGAGCACGGCGAAGCTCACCACGAGGCCGGAGGCTTCATGCGCCACGGCATGAGCCACGAGACGCAGAAGAACGTGAAGCTGGAAGAAAAAATTGAGGAAGCCGCGCGGCGCATCACCCTGCGCGAAGGCCCCCTGAATCTTCCCGCGCACAGCGCCCACGACAGCACTCCCCAGCCCGCCGATCAGACCTGGACGGTTCCCTTCGACGGCTGGCTGCTGGGCTTTACTCCCAAGATGATGGATTCCACGGGAGCCGCCGTTCCCGGAAAACTGCTGCATCACACCGCGTTCTGGAACACCAACCGCCCTGATTTTCTCTGCCGCAACAAGGAAGAACACATCTTCGGCGCGGGCAGCGAGATGAACGTCTGGCCCGCGGTTCCCGGCTTCGGCTATCGCGTGCACAAGGGCGACCGCATCCGCATCGAGACCATGGTCTATAACCCCACCGACAAGGATTTTTCCGGAGTCTGGCTGCAGGTGGAGATCCAGTATCTTCCGCAACCCGCGGGCGCGGAAAAAGCGGCCATCCGCGATATTTATCCGGCCTGGATTGACGTGCAGGAGTGCGGCAATTCCGGCTATACGCTGCTGGCCGGCAAGAGTTCGAAGACGGGTGTGATCACCGTGCCTTACAGCGGCGCGCTGCTGGGCGTGGGCGGGCACCTGCACGACTACGCCGCCAATCTGACGCTGCGCGAGGCGGGCAGCGGAAAAGTGATTGCCAGCCTGGATGCCAAAACAGATAAAAAGGGCGCGCTGCTCTCCCTTCCCGTGGCGACGTTTTATGAAACCGGCGGCTATGCCCTGAAGGCCGGCGAGAAACTGGAAGTCACCGCCAGCTACAGCAATCCCTCGGACAGCGAAATTCCCGATGGCGCCATGGGCATCGTGGTCGGCTACTTCCTGCCCGAGGGCGAAGCGGGAATCGCCTCGCTGCGCCGCGTGGACAAGCCCATCGACAAGAAAGCCAAACCGTAATTCGCGCGGGCGCTGAAATTGCCCGCGGCGCTTTCCGGCCGCGCCGGAGCACAGACCCGCGGCAGGGGTATGCGCGAAAGCCCAAACTGTTTTGGAATCAAGGTAGCTTCTCTTGTGGGCGTGTAGCTCAGCGGGGAGAGCACCTGCCTTGCAAGCAGGGGGGCAGGGGTTCGAGCCCCCTCACGTCCACCAAAATGCCAATAAAAACGATGTTTTTTGTGGTGATGGCCGGTCGCGTTGGTTTGGTTTTACCTTAGTTTTACCTTCAGGGACCGGTCCGACTGGCTCCACAGCCGTCTCGAAGATCGCGGTTCCATGCCTACCGCGCCGAGATCATTACGCTCCGACGACGCTAGCGAGCAAAAACGACGCCGTTACGAGAGCCACTGAATTGCTTGAACGAGTGTACAATGCTCATTTGCCGAGGGAAGATGCACTTTGGCTATGTGCCGGACGGCAAGATCGTGGGCCTTTCCAAGATCCCCGTTTGATTCAGCCGATGGCGTCTCGCCTTATCGTGCAAGAAGACCTTGTTTCTGAGATTGCGGACACCTTCATGTCGGTTGTGAAGCCTCTAGGCTGCGTGGCGCGTGCTACCGGTCGGCACGACTGCGTTGCGGTCCGCGGAGTGAAATGCCATGAGGCTCAGATGACAACCGTAGCTTTGCGCGGTGTTTTCCGTGGAAAGCCATATCTTGTGGAAGAGTTTCACCAAGTCTTAACGAAGGTCGATAGATAACACTTACTCGTTGAAAGAGTTCTCGTTTGAAGAAGGAGAAATACCTTGAAGGATTCACGTTTGGTGATTTTTGCTCATGGGAGCCAAGACAGCCGCTGGAGACTTCCTTTCGAAGAATTGACCGCGAGCCTGATAGAACTTCATGGCGCGGACAAAGTGCGCCTTGCATACATGGAGTTTGTACACCCCTCGCTAGCCGATGTCGTGCGGGAAGCTGCACGAGACGGCAAGTTGCACCTCCGCGTGTTGCCATTGTTCTTGGCCGCTGGTGCTCATGTTGCAGAAGACATTCCCCGGCAGATCGCGGACGCTCAGGGGGAATTTCCGGAAGTTAAGATCGAACTCTTGAAGCCAATCGGTGAGCATCCTCGCGTGAAAGAACTCTTTCGCGACATCGCCTGCGATTACGTGCGGGATTGAATTGCAAGATTATAGAAAGCATTCTGGGGCTTAGGGCCTGATCAACCATTGTCTATGCGACTTATTCTGTGCATTGTGGTTTGCCTTGGGGCTGCGGGGGTCGGGTCGTTGCTGACGACGCCGGCGCTTCGTCCGTGGTACGCGAGTGTGAGTAAGCCCAGCTGGACTCCACCTAATTGGTTATTTGGGCCTGTTTGGACAATCTTGTACATAGCGATGGCAATCGCAGCTTGGCTCGTTTGGCGGAAGGTTGGACTGACAGCAGCTCCAATGCAACTCTTCCTGCTGCAATTGTTGCTCAATATTGCGTGGTCGGCAGTTTTTTTTTCGTCTGCGATCTCCAAGCCTAGCCTTTGCCGAAATCGTCATGCTGTGGTTCGCCATCCTGGAGACATCGATCGAATTCTGGAGAGTAGTCCCAGCCGCGGGCTGGTTGCTCTTGCCGTATTTGATCTGGGTTAGCTACGCGGCAGCGCTCAACTTTTCAATATGGCGGTTGAACGCTTAACCATTTTCTTTGCGACCAGAGGAATAGGCTATTGAGCTCAGTTCCCAAGATTCGAATCAGGTCCGGAAACTCCTTGCCCGTCCGGCAGGAGGGAGATTTTGTCCTTTACTGGATGATTGCCTCCCGCAGGTTAACCTGGAATTTTGCTTTGGATCGAGCGGTGGAGTGGGCCGAGAAGCTGCAGAAACCATTGGTTATCTTGGAAGCGTTGCGTTGCAGCCATCGTTGGGCGAGCGATCGGATACACCGTTTCGTGCTCGACGGTATGGCGGAGAATGCTTGTTGGCTTGAGGGCACGGACGTTCTCTACTATCCATACGTCGAGCTCGTGCCCAATGCAGGCAAAGGATTGCTGGCCGCTCTAGCATCTCGTGCCTGCGTTGTAGTGACGGACGACTTTCCCTGCTTTTTCCTCCCGCGGATGGTCGCCTCTGCGGCTCGGCAGATCCCCGTGCTCCTGGAGGCGGTGGATTCGAATGGCCTGCTTCCAATGCGCCAAGCGGAGAAAGCCTATCCAACGGCGTATGCTTTTCGCCGGTTCCTGCAAAATGAGCTGCCGCGACATTTAATGGACTTTCCGAGACCCAATGCACTCTTGAACGCACAACTTCCGAAAGCAAAATCTCTTCCCAGGGAGATTGCCAAGCGCTGGCCAAAAGCTTCGGCTGGACTGTTGAATTCGGGAGAGAGAGTGCTAGCAGGAATTTCCCTGAATCACGAGGTTTCCCCGGTGGAGACCCGAGGGGGTAGCACAGCGGCTCAAACACTGCTGCGAACGTTTCTGCAAAAGAAGCTGCCGACTTATGCTCATGCGCGAAATGAACCAGCGCAGCAGGCCACGAGTGAACTCTCTCCCTATCTTCACTTTGGGCATATCTCCGTGCACCAGATTTTCTCGGAACTCACAACACACGAAGGCTGGTCTGCCAGCCATCTCGCCTTGCGCGCAACGGGCAGTCGTTCCGGTTGGTGGGGTGCTAGGCAAGATACTGAAGCCTTTCTGGACCAACTCATTACTTGGCGAGAGCTCGGCTTCAATTGTTGCCAGATGCGAAAAGATTATGACCAGTTCGAATCGCTGCCGGCATGGGCTCTGAAGGCTCTTCGACAACATGCACGGGATGAGAGGTCCTACGTCTACACTCTTGAGAAGTTTGAGCGTGCCAAAGCGCACGACCCACTGTGGAATGCCGCGCAGACGCAATTGCTCCGTGAGGGACGAATCCATAATTACCTTCGTATGCTGTGGGGAAAGAAAATCATCGAGTGGAGTCGTACTCCCGAAAAGGCCCTCGAAATCATGGTGGAGCTGAACAATAAGTATGCACTCGATGGTCGCGATCCCAATTCTTACAGTGGGATCTTCTGGTGCTTGGGGCGCTATGATCGTCCCTGGGGACCCGAGCGGCCTGTTTTCGGTACGGTTCGTTACATGAGTTCAGAAAATACTGCGCGGAAGTTCAATGTCCGCAGCTACATCCAGAAATACAGTTCTCCTTCTTATAAGGGCGTGACCCTTGGGAGATGATGCCAAATTGATTTTGCTGACAGGCGCTACAGGCTACGTCGGTGGGCGATTACTTCATGCGCTTGAAGAGGCTGGGTACCGCGTGCGTTGCCTGTCACGCCATCCCGAAGCTCTGAGTCAGCGTGTGGCACCAACAACGGAAGTTGTGAAAGGTGATGTTCTCGACCCGGCGTCTCTTGCCCGCGCCATGGTCGGCGTGCACACCGCCTATTACCTGGTGCATTCGATGGCGTCGGCAAACTCTTTTGAAGCGGAAGACCGTCTCGCGGCGAATGCGTTTGCACTTGCGGCGCGGGATGCGGGCGTAAATCGCATCATCTACCTGGGTGGGCTCGGCAGTGGCAGTGAACTTTCGGCCCATCTGAGAAGCCGCCAGGAAGTCGGGCGGATTCTGAGAGAGTCTGGGGTGCCGACCATTGAATTTAGGGCCGCGATCGTCATTGGATCGGGCAGCGCTTCCTTCGAAATGGTCCGCGCCCTGGTCGAGAAGCTGCCGGTAATGATCACTCCACGTTGGGTCACCACGAGCACACAACCAATTGCCATCGAGGATGTGATTGCCTACCTAAAGCAGGCGGTCGATTTCAAAATTAACGTCAGCAGGATTGTTGAGATCGGAGGAGCAGACCGAGTTACCTACTTGGATCTCATGAAGGAGTACGCCCGTCAGCGTGGGCTCAAGCGATGGATGATTCCTGTACCGGTGCTATCTCCCCGCCTGTCGAGCCTTTGGTTGGCCCTTGTGACACCGGTGTACGCGCGCGTGGGGCGCGAGCTAGTGGAGAGCTTGCGCAACGAAACCATTGTGAAGGATCGATCTGCGAATGATCTGTTCTCGATTCGTCCGCTGGGATACCGTGAAGCTCTGAAGCGAGCGCTCGCCAATGAAGATCGGGAATTTGCGGAAACGCGCTGGTCCGACGCATTCTCGTCCATCGGTGCGGCACATCAGTGGGGTGGAGCCAAATTTGGTCGGCGCATGGTGGATTCCCGGTCAGTGCACGTGCCATTCCTCCCGGCCATTGCCTTTCGACCCATCGAACGGCTGGGAGGCAAGACTGGTTGGTACTACGGGAATTGGCTCTGGCGAATTCGCGGGCTGCTCGATTTGCTGTTCGGCGGTGCGGGTATGCGCCGCGGGAGACGTGATCCTGAGCGGTTGTTGGCGGGTGATACGCTCGACTTCTGGCGTGTCGAGGCAATCCAACGCAATCACTTGCTCCGATTGGCGGCAGAAATGCGATTGCCAGGGAGAGCGTGGCTGCAATTTGAGATAGAAGCAAATGGATTGGGGTCGCTCGTTCGTCAAACAGCTATCTTCGATCCTGTCGGAGTGCTGGGGCAGCTCTACTGGTACCTTTTATATCCGATGCACCAGTTTGTATTCGCCGGGATGCTGAGAGGAATTGTCCGTGCAATGGAGGAAGTGCATTGACCGTGTTCCCAAAACCAACAATTGTAATCAGCAAGTGCATTGGCTTTGATCCCTGCCGTTACAACGGAGAGATCATACAGGACAAATTCGTCACACGCCTTGAGCCACATGTGGAGTTCGTATGTGTTTGTCCTGAAGTTGAGATTGGCTTAGGGACTCCCCGTGCACCCGTGCGGATCGTTTCCTCAGGAGATAGCTTCAAGCTGATCCAGCCTTCCTCTGGTTTGGACGTTTCCCAAAGAATGCGGGGATTTAGTCGGGACTTCCTCGACGGGTTGAAAGAGGTGGACGGCTTCATTCTAAAGAACCGATCGCCGTCTTGTGGTTTCACGGATGTGAAGGTTTATTCTGGTCCCGAAAAAGGACCAGTCATCGGCAAAACAGCCGGTTTCTTTGGAGGCCCCGTCCTGGAACAGTTTGGCGACCGAGCAATAGAAGACGAAGGCCGCCTTAAGAATCTAGGAATCCGCGAGCATTTTCTAACGCGAGTGTTTGCATTTGCTCGTTTTCGCAGCCTGCAACAATCACCTTCCATTCATGGCCTTGTGCGTTTTCATGCTGAGAATAAGTTGCTGCTGATGGCGTACAGCCAGACAAAGATGCGGGACTTGGGACGAATTGTCGCGAATGCCGATGGAAAGAGGATGGGGGCGGTATTGGAGTTGTACGAGAAGCCCTTTCGAGCAGCATTGCATAAACCTCCGCGACACGCGTCGCCAATCAATGTACTCATGCACACTCTCGGGTACTTCAAAAAAGAGCTGTCCGCGCGGGAGAAGAGGCACTTTCTCGAAATGTTGGAAGCATATCGCCAAGGCAGGACACCGTTGAGCAGTGCGGTTAGCATACTGCGGTCCTGGGTCATGCGTTTTGAGACGGAATATTTGTACGGACAGACTTTCTTTAGTCCTTTCCCAGAGGAGCTCATGGTATTGGACGATTCTGGTAGGGGACGAGCCTGAGGGGACTTTTTCCATGCTGCCGTGTCTGGAACCTGTTCTGTCGAATAGCCGCTGAATCCCCAACTCTGTGATACAGTTTTTTCCGCATGCGCATCTTTGTCCTGGGGGCGGGGGCCACCGGCTCCCTGCTGGCACAACTGCTCGAACGGCAAGGGCACACCGTCTGGTGCGGCGACCGCGACCCGCAGCGGGCCAGGCGATTTCTCGGCAAAAATTCCAAAATACCCCTACTCGAAGTCAACGCCCGCAACCTCCGCGGCATCGTCCGAGCCGCCAAGGGCTGCCAGCTTCTCGTCAACGCTTCCGCTTCCGTCTTCAACGAAATCGTCCTGCGCGCCGCTCTCCGCCTGCGCGCCCATTATCTCGACCTCAGCTCCCACCTCACCCGCCACCCCTTCAAATCCGAACAGCTGCGCTTCGCCAAAAAATTTGAGAAGAAAAACCGCGCCGCCGTCATCAACGCCGGCGTGGCCCCCGGCCTTACCAACCTGCTCGTGCGCCGCGCCGCCGATTCGCTCGACCGCGTCGACGCCGTGCACATCCGCCTCTATGAAAGCTCGGAAAGCGGAGACCCCATCTCCCAGTGGTCTCCGGAAGTCTCCTTCGACGAAGCCATTTCCCACCCGCGCGTCTATCGCGCCGGTAAATTCGCCTTCGGCAAACGCTTCGCCGAACTCGAAAAATTCCGCTTTCCGGCTCCCGTGGGCCTCGCCCGCGTGGTCCTCGCCGCGCAGGACGAAGTCGCCACGCTCCCCCACTTCATCCCCATGCGCGAGCTCGACGTCAAAATCGGCGGCAACGAAATCGACCGCCTGCGCCGCTGGCACAAGCAGGGCAAACTTTCCAAATCCCGCGGCATGGCCCGCCGCCACTTCCCGGAAACGCTCACGCCCCGCCAGGTGGCCAAGCTCATCCGCAAGGGCGTTCTGCAGAACGCCCGCTTCGCCGCCGCCGTCCTCGTGCGCGGCGAAAAAAAGGAAAAGCCCCTGCTCCTCCGCGCCGATTGCACCTTCCCCACGCTCTTCCAGATCCGTCAGCACGGCTTCTTCACCACCCCCGTGGCCTACGGCACCGCCCACATGGCCGCCCTCTTCGTCAAACATTTCCCCCGCGAACTCGCCGGCGTCTTCGCCCCGGAAACTCTCCCCGCCGAAAATCGCCGCGCCATCCTCGCCGCCGTCAAGAACCACAAAATCAAACTCACCGTAAAGATCACGCCGCTGAAGCCCAACGACGACGAAGACGAATTCTGAGAGCTGCAATATCCCCAGGTTGCGGCCCTCCCTTCTCAATGCCATAATTTCATCTTGTCCGCCGCCCTCTTTCAGGGCTGCGGTTCGCGCATGCGCAACGAGGGGGCTCTATGGCTTTGCGGGATAACTGGATCGAAAAGAGGGAAGCGGCGGCGGCCCACGCCAATGGCAGCCGCAACATGTCCCAGATGCACCTGGCGCGCCAGGGCGTCATCACCGAAGAGATGGCCTACGTGGCCACGCGCGAAAAGCTCGAACCCGAGCTCGTGCGCAGCGAAATCGCCCGCGGCCGCGCCATCATCCCCGCCAATATCCATCACCGCAATCTCGAGCCCATGGGCATCGGCATCGCCTTCGGCTGCAAAATCAACGCCAATATCGGCAACTCCGCCACCACCTCCCACGTCGACGAAGAACTGAAAAAACTGCACCACGCCGTGCACTACGGCTCCGACACCGTCATGGATCTCTCCACCGGCGGCGACATCGCCAAAATCCGCAAGGCCATTATTGCCGCTTCGCCCGTTCCCGTGGGCACCGTGCCCGTCTACGAAGCCCTCTCCCGCGTGCGCCGCCCCGAAGACCTCACCTTCGACCTCATGCTCGAAGTCATCGAGGAGCAGGCCGAGCAGGGCGTCGACTACATGACCATCCACGCCGGCGTCCTCCGCGAGCACGTCCCGCTCGTGCGCAAGCGCATCACCGGCATCGTCAGCCGCGGCGGCTCGCTCATGGCCCACTGGATGGAGCATCACAAAAAGCAGAACTTCCTCTACGAGCGCTTCGACGAACTCTGCAAAGTTTTCAAAAAGCACGACGTCAGCTTCTCCCTCGGCGACGGCCTGCGCCCCGGCTGCATCGCCGACGCCAGCGACGAAGCCCAGTTCGCCGAACTCAAAGTCCTGGGAGAACTCACCACCAAAGCCTGGGAGCACGACGTTCAGGTCATGATCGAAGGCCCCGGCCACGTCCCCCTCGATAAAATCAAGGAGCAGGTGGACAAGGAAATCGAGTGGTGCCATGAAGCCCCCTTCTACACCCTCGGCCCCCTCGTCATCGACATCGCTCCCGGCTACGACCACATCACCAGCGCCATCGGCGCCGCCCTCATCGGCTGGCACGGCGCTTCCATGCTCTGCTACGTCACCCCCAAGGAGCATCTCGGCCTGCCCAATCCCGAAGACGTCAAGCAGGGCGTCATCGCCTATAAAATCGCCGCCCACGCCGCCGACGTCGCCCGCCACCGCCCCGGCGCGCAGGACCGCGACGACGCTCTCTCCTACGCCCGCTTCCTCTTCGACTGGAACAAACAGTTTGAATTGTCGCTGGACCCCGAAACCGCCCGCGCCATGCACGACGAATCCCTCCCCGACGATTTCTACAAGGAGTCCAAGTTCTGCTCCATGTGCGGCCCCAAGTTCTGCTCGATGAACATCACCCAGCTCGCCGAAGGCGAAAGCGGCCACGACCAGTCCGAACGCAAACAGAAATTCGCGGAGCTGCTGATTAAAATCGGACAGTAAGTTCGCGAAGGCGAATGAGTTTCGCCGCCAATACCGAATGACCGGTTGTCGTTCCTACATGACGGAATCAAACGCCAACGAAACCCTCCGCCACGAATTCAACCTCTGGGCCGAGGACGGCCGCGCCGAGGGCATGGAGCGCGACCATCTCCCCATCACCCTCCCCGTCCTCGAAAAAATGCGCCTGGCCCCCGAAGACAATCTCCTCGACGTCGGCTGCGGCGCCGGCTGGCTCTCCCGCCGCCTCGCCTCCCTCGTTCCCCAGGGCCGCGTCGTCGGCATTGACGTCTCCGACGAAATGATCCGCCGCGCCCGCCGCGCCTCCCCCGATCACGAAAATCTCCTCTTCGCCGTGGGCGAAGCCGCCGAAATCCCCTGGGACGCCAACTTCTTCTCCCACGCCATCTCCGTCGAATCCTCCTACTATTGGACCGATCCCGCCGCAGGCCTTCGCGATATCTTCCGCGTCCTCCGCGAAGACGGCGCCGCCTGGCTGCTCATCAACTATTACCGCGACAATCCCCACTGCCACCAGTGGACCCGGCATTACGCCGTCCCCACCCATCTTCTTTCCGCCGGCGAATGGTCCGAACTCTTCCGCGACGCAGGCTTCCGCGACGTCTCCCACGAGCGAATCCCCGACCCTTCCCCCTCGCCCGAGGTTTACACCGGCCGCTGGTTCCACGACGCCGCCCAGCTCCGCGCCTTCAAGTCCGCAGGCGCTCTCCTGGTGCGGGGCCATAAGCCAGCAAGTGAATGAGTTAGAACTCCCGTTCTATTCAGGAACATCAGTACTTTAGTTCTGTTTTTGCTCCTTTCCAGCCATGTTAGAGTCCTCTCATTCGCCCTGTGGATCGTTCGCTTGCCGCTCGGCATAGCTCGTGGTTCTAAATCCGAAGTTGGAGCTGCTCATGACGAATCCTGGAAAGGATTTCCAGGTTCTGGTTGTGGACGATTCGCAGGCTTCCCGCCAGCATGTGGAAGCCGTCCTGAGAGGCCAGCCTTATTCCGTGCTCTTCGCGGAAAACGGCCGCCAGGCCATGGATCTCTACGCCCAGCACCTCCCGCAGCTGGTCCTCACCGACTGGATCATGCCGGACATCGCCGGGCCGGACCTCTGCCGCCGCATCCGCCGCGAATTCCACGGCTCCTACACCTACATGATTCTGCTGACCTGCAAGACCGAAAAGTCCAGCGTGGTCGAGGGGCTCAAGAGCGGCGCCGACGACTACCTCAGCAAGCCCTTTGATCCCGAAGAACTCCTCGCGCGCATCGCCGCCGGCCGCCGCATCGCCCAGATGAACCGCGAAATGGAGCAGCGCAACCGCGTCCTCGAACAGATCGCCCACACCGACAAGCTCACTTCCTTGCCCAACCGCCGTGCCGTGGGAATTTGGACCGACCGCCAGTTGCAGGGCGCCCTGCGCCACAGCTTTCCCGTCTGGCTGGTCCTCTCCGACCTGGACCAGTTCAAGTCGGTCAACGACAGCCCCGGCCACGCCGCCGGCGACGCGGTCCTCAAAAAATACGCCGAACTGCTCAAGCGCAATACCCGCTCGGCGGATATCTGCGGCCGCCTGGGCGGTGACGAGTTCATTCACGTCATCACCCACGTCCCCCGTGACGACCTCGTCGTCGTCGTGGAAAATCTGCGCCGCCAGCTCGAGGCGCTGGAATTCACCTTCGGCGGAGAACTCGTGAAAGTCACCGCCAGCTTCGGCATCGCCGGCCTCGACGGCCGCAAAAACATGTCCTTCGGCGACCTCCTCGTCGCCGCCGATGATGCCCTCTACTCCGTCAAACGCTCCGGCCGCAACCAGATCAAACTCGAAGACCTCGTCAAGGCCTAGCCAGCCCTTGTAGAGGCCGGGTTTCAGCCCGCCGGCGGTGGGTCGCTATTCTGAAATTGAAAATGAACTGCGAATCAAACCGCCGTGCCCCGCGCTCCGCTCTTACGCGGGCGGTTTCTGAACTTGCTCCTCTCCCGGCTTCCCCAATTCCTGCCCGGCGGGAGCGCGCCGGCCTTTTCCCCCGTCCGCATCCTTATCCACCGCGCGATAGATCACCTTTCCGCGCAACTTGAAAAGACCAACGATCCCGCCAACCACGCTCCCGAACAATGCTCCTCCCAAGGCACCGAACATGGCGTAGGCGCCTCGCGACGTGTCGTGCCCGCTCGCCCCGGCAATCGCTCCCGCCCCCGCTCCGATTCCCGCCCCAACCCACATGTGTTTTTTTTGACTCGGCAGCGTCCGCACTTCCCGGATCTCCGCCCGGGAGAAGGTGAGCGTCAGATGTCCAAACCACCGCTTGCGCGCTTCGCACACCAACTGGTCGTTCGTCGCGCCTTCCATGGAACAATAGAAACGGCGATCCGTCTTCACGATCATCTCCCGCCCTATCTCCAGGTTCCGCACCACCTGCCAGTCCCCGCTTTGCGCTTGCAGGCTGGGCGCAGCCAGCAGGCAGGCCAGCAGTAAGGAAATGATTCGCGCTTTGCCGCTCGCCGCCGGGCGGCCTTGTGTTCGTTTCATCGGACACCTCCAGACGGCGCCTCACGGCCCGAGCCTACCACTTCTGTAAGTAATCGGAAAGTAGAGTCAGGGCAACCCGCAGTTGACTTTCTCTTCCCGCGGCCCGCGCATCCCCGAACCCGCAGTTGAATTTTGAGTGCCAGCTCAGGCATCTCTTTCCTTCGGTACCTCGTTATCTTATTACCGTCTCTCTTCATCTGGCCGCATGCGAAAAACTATGATATGAGTCCCCTTTCCCCGGAGGGCGCGCAATGATCGACTCTTCTTCGAAAATGGCCATCATCGGCGCCGGCCCCGTCGGTCTGGCCGCGGCCAAGGCTATGCGCGAGCATGGGATTCCGTACGATCAGTTTGAGGCCGACGCCGACGTCGGCGGCAACTGGCTGCACGGCGTCTATCGCAACGTGCATATTATTTCGTCGCGGAAGACGACCGAGTACGCGGACTATCCGATGCCGGCTGACTATCCCGATTTTCCCAGCCGGGAGCAGATGCTTGTCTATCTGCGCGAGTTCACGGAAAAATTCGGTTTGCGTTCGAGCATCGAGTTCAACACGAAAGTGGTGATGGCGCTGCCGCGGGCGGACGGCACTTGGGAAATCGAACTGGCCGGCGGGGAGAAGCGCCATTACAAAGGCTTGCTGGTGTGCAACGGGCATCACTGGAGCCGAAGGTTTCCGGGCTATCCCGGAAAGTTTTCCGGCGAATACATGCACTCGAAGGATTATCGCGAGCCGGAGCAACTGGCCGGGAAACGGGTTTTGGTGATTGGCGGGGGGAATTCGGCCTGCGACATTGCGTCGGAGGCGGCGCGGGTGGGGGCGTGCTCGCGCATCAGTTTGCGGCGGGGATATTGGTTTATTCCCAAGACGTTTTTCGGAATGCCTTCGGCGGAAATGCTGAATCCGTATTTTCCGGTGTGGATGCAGAGGATGTTTTTGCGACTGATTCTGCGCATCGTTGTTGGGAAGTACGCGGATTATGGTTTTCCGGAGCCGGAGCACAGAATTTACGACGCGCATCCGACGATCAACAGCGAGCTGCTGTATTACGCCAAGCACGGCAGGATTCAGGCGCGGCCGGATATTGCGCGGTTCGAGGGGAAGACGGTGCATTTTGTGGACGGCCGCAGCGAGGAGTACGACGTGGTGGTCTGCGCCACCGGTTTTTATGTGAGCTTTCCATTTCTCCCTCCCAATCTCGTCCCCGTCAAGGGCAGCGCCGCGCAGGTCTACGCGGGAATGTTGCTGGCGGACTACAAAAATATCTACATCCCGGGAACGGAGCAGGTGCGCTACGGCTTCGGCCCGGTGGTGACGCCGCAGGCGGAGTTGCTGGCGCGGTTCATTCTCTTGCAGGACGAAATGGAGTTGCCGCTGGGGCTGGTGATGAAGGAGTCTGGCGCCAAGCTTCCCACCACTCATTTAGTGGACCCCATCGGGGCCATGCAGGACATCCGGCGATTGCGTAAAATGATTCCGGCGCTGCGGCGGCGGGAGTTGCGGCTGCGGAAGAAACTGGCGGGGGCGCACGCGGAGATGGTCGCGGCCCCGGCGATGGACCCCGGGACAGAGGTGTATTGATGGGATTTTTGGGCGAAGGCGTGGCGGTGATCACCGGAGCAGGCTCGGGCATCGGCCGCGAGCTGGCGCGGCAGCTCGCGGCGCAGGGTTCGGCGCTGGCGCTGGCGGACGTGCGGGAGGCGGGGCTGGAGGAGACGGCGAAGCTGCTGGGCGGCCCGGCGGCGCTGCATCGGGGCGCAGTGACCCGGCACGTTTTGGACGTTGCCAACGAGGCGGCGGTGAAGGCGTTTGCGCGGGAAGTGGAGGAGAAGCACGGGCGGGCGACGCTGCTGATCAATTGCGCGGGCGTGGCGCTGCTGGGCAAGTTCGAGGAACTGTCGCTTGAAGAGTTTCGCTGGCTGATGGAGATCAATTTCTGGGGCACGGTGGCCAGCACGAAATATTTTCTGCCGCTGCTGTGCAAGCAGTCGCGGGCGCATGTGGTGAATCTTTCGAGCGTCTTCGGGCTGGTGGCGGCGGTGGGGCAGAGCGCCTATTGCGCCAGCAAATTCGCCGTGCGCGGGTTTACGGAGACATTGCGCCATGAACTGGCCGGCACGAACGTGGGCGTCACCTGCGTGCATCCGGGCGGCATCAATACGGCGATTGCGGTGAACGCGCGGGTGAGCGCGGGAGCGGCGGCGGGGACGCGGGAGCAGGAACTGGAGCGCGGGCGGAGGCTGCTGAAAATGCTTCCGGAAAAAGCGGCGGCGCGGATATTGCGGGGGGTGGAGCGGCGCGAGGGGCGGGTGCGCGTGGGACTGGACGCTTTCCAGATTGACTGGCTGCAGCGGCTTGCGCCGACTTCGTACTGGAGCGTGCTGGCCAAAATCCTGGAAGACCCTTCGGCAAAGAAATGAGGGGCAGACGCGGCATGTTTTCCTGGATCGATTTTTCAGGGCAATCCTTCTTTACGGGATTCGGGCCGGACGATATACTCGGCCCAGCGAACAGGTTTTCCACGGGAGACTCAGCCGATGGGCGTCCTCGATCAGCGTTTTGAGAAGAATTTCATGATCACCTCGGTGGACTACGTTTTCAATTGGGCGCGCAAAAGTGCCATCTGGCCGCTGACGTTCGGGCTGGCCTGCTGCGCGATCGAGATGATCGCTTCGACGACTTCGCGCTTCGATATGGCGCGGTTTGGGGCGGAGGTGTTCCGGCCGTCGCCGCGGCAGGCGGACCTGATGATCGTCTCCGGGACGGTGACGCTGAAGATGGCGCCGGTGCTCAAGCGCGTCTGGGACCAGATGCCCGACCCCAAATGGTGCATCTCCATGGGCGCCTGCTCGAGCGTCGGCGGCCCCTTCAACGCCTATTCCGTGCTGCAAGGCGTGGACAAAATCGTTCCCGTGGACGTCTACGTCATTGGCTGCCCCCCGCGTCCCGAAGCGCTCTTTTATGCCTTGATGAAGCTGCAGGACAAGATTGACCAGATGTCCCTGGCCAAGCGCCCCACCGAAGTGCGCTTGCAGCCGGGGATGGTGGACGAATTCAAGCGCGGCGTGATGGTGGCGCAGACGCCGGCTCCGCGCTAAGGGAGAAGCAAAGATGGGATTGCAGCGAGTAGCCAAGGTGGCGGAGATTCCCGCGGGAACCATCCGCGAGTTTCAGGTCGAGGGCAAAGCCATTGCCCTGGCCAATGTCGGCGGTAAGTTCCACGCCATCAACAACTCCTGCCTGCACCGGGGCGGCCCGCTGGCCGACGGCGTGCTCGAGGGGTGCGTGGTCACCTGCCCCTGGCACGGCTGGCAGTTTGACGTGACTTCCGGGAAAGTCACGCAGAATCCCGCTGTTGGGGTGGACTGCTACGCGCTGGAAGTCCGCGGAGAAGATATTTTTGTAAGCGTGGGCTGATCCGGGAAGTTTCTGTAAGTCTTTTATATTCTATAAGTTAAAGAAGCATGCGCGGTCCGTGCGGTGACTGCGGAAAAGGATTCTTATCTTAAAACTCTGTAGGTTGCACATTTCATTTGGTTTTTGGCGCGTTCCGCGTGTATAGTGCGGGCGACAAGTCAGAAATGGTCACTCCAACTACGCAAAGACACTACTGGATTTTCGGCGCCGACCCCCATCACTACCATTGGGACACGCTCTTCGTTAAGGGTAAGGAGATGTGGCACGGGGCGGGTTCGAAAGCGGACGCCAATCGCGCGCTGAAGCAGGTGCGCAAGGGGGACCGCGTGCTGTGCTACCACGCGGCGCCGGAGCGGTCGCTGTATTCGATTGCGGAAGTGACGCGGGACCCGTATCCGGATCCGCATGATTCGAAAGGGAAGAATCTGGTGGCGGATCTGCGGGCCTACGAGCGGCTGCCGCGGCAGGTGGCGCTGGCGGAGATGCGCGCGAACAAGGCGCTGCGGAAGGTCAAGATGCTGAAGAACGTGCGGCTGATCATTTCGCCGCTGACGGAAGCGGAATACCTGGAACTGCTGCGGATGGCGGGAATTGTGCCCATGCCGGGAATCTCGCTGCTCTGATTTTATTTACCGCGGGGCTTCTCCATGCGGAAAACTTTCGAAAACATTTCAGGGGCGGCATGCGTCTTATCCAGAGAAGAGGGAGAGGTGTATCCATGCGCGGAAGAATAGTTTGCGGAGCGGCGCTGCTGCTGGCGGCGATGGCGGTGATGACGGCGGGGGAGGCGCGGGGGCAGGAGTTTCCGGTGGCGTCGAAGACGCTGAAGAACGGGATGAAGGTGCTGGTGCAGCCGGACCACAGCATTCCGAACGTGGCGCTGTATATTTTTTACCGGATTGGTTCGCGCAACGAGCGGCCGGGAACGACGGGGATATCGCATTTTTTCGAACACATGATGTTCAACGGGGCCAAGAAATACGGGCCGGGCGAATTGGACAAGGTGATGGAAGCGAATGGAGGATCGAACAACGCGTACACGTCGCACGACGTGACGGTGTATCAGGACTGGTTTCCGCGTTCGGCGATGGGATTGATTTTTGACATCGAGGCGGACCGCATCCGGGATTTGAGTTTCGAACCGGGAAAGATCAAGTCGGAGCGGGGCGTGGTGGCTTCGGAGCGGCGGACGTCGGTGGACGGGAACAATTACGGAGTGCTGGGCGAACAGTTGTGGGCCACGGCGTTTTTGGCGCATCCGTATCAGTGGCCGGTGGTGGGCTGGATGAGCGACATCGAGCACTGGACGATGGAGGACTTGAAGAAGCATTTCGAAATGGGGTATTCGCCGGCGAACGCGACGATGGTGGTGACGGGAGACGTGACGCCGGAGGAGATTTTCGCCCTATGCGAGAAGACCATCGAACCGATACCGTCGCATGGAACGCCTCCGCCGGTGACCACGGTGGAGCCGGAGCAGATGGGGGAGCGGCGGCTGGTGGTGCACAAGTACGCGCAGCTGCCGATTCTGATAATCGGATACCACGTACCGCGGGCGGATAGCCCGGATTATTTCGCGCGCGAAATTTTATGGACGGTGCTGGCCGCGGGGGAGAGTTCGCGGCTGTACCAGCGGCTGGTGGATAAGGACCAGTTGGCGCTGGATGTGTCCATGGATGAGGAAACGGGATTCGATCCGACGCTGGCGATCGTGGCGGCGCAGCCGAAGCAGGGAGTGGAGCCGGCGGCGGTGGAGAAGGCCATCTACGAGGAGCTGGAGCGGATGAAGAACGAGGCGGTGAGTGACCGGGAACTGGAGAAGGCCAAGAACATCGAGCTGGTGGGTTTTTATCAGCGGATGCGGACGATCAGCGGGCGGGCCAACACGATCGGGACGTACGAGGTGTTTTTTGGGGATTATCACAAGTTGTTCGACGCGGCCAAGGGATTTGCGGCGGTGACCAAGGAAGACGTGCAGAAGGCGGCGCGGAATTATTTGGGAGCCAACAACCGGACGGTGGCGACGCTCGTGCCGGAAGCGGAGGAGAAGAGCAAGCCATGAAGAGCGCAAAAGGAATGATTCGTACTTGGTTTGTTGTGGCGCTGGCGGGGGCTTGTCTGGCCGCGCCGGGTTTGTCTTTTGGACAGACGCTGCGGCTGCCGGCGCACGAGAAGGTGATGTTGAAGAATGGGCTGACGGTGCTGCTGCTGGAGAAGCGGGGAGTGCCGATCATCAGCATGGTGGCGGTTGTGAAAGCGGGGGCGGCGTCGGACCCGGCGGGGAAGGAAGGGCTGGCGTCGGTGACGGCGGGGCTGCTGCGGAAAGGAACGAAGAGCCGCACGGCGCAGCAGTTTGCCGCGGACCTGGATTTCTTCGGAGGGACGTTCGAGGCGGATGCCGGGGAGGACACCACGAGGATCTCGGCGGAATTTTTGACAAAAGACCTGGGGCGGGGTCTGGAACTGGCGAGCGACGCAATGCTGCGGCCGGTATTTCCGAAGGACGAGGCGGAAAAGCTGCTGCGGCAGAATCTGGACGGAATCAAGGCGGCCAAGGACGAGGCGCGGGACGTGATCGGGGAATATTACGACGGCTATCTGTTTGGCGGGCACGCCTACGGGAGGTCCACGGGCGGGGACGAGTTGTCGCTGGGGCGCATCGGACAGGAGGATATTGCGAAGTTTTATGCGGAGCACTACGCGCCGGGAAACACGATTCTGGCGGTGGCGGGAGATTTTTCGGCGGCGGAGATGCGCAAGAAGCTGGAGGAAACGTTCGGCGGATGGACGGGGAAGGCAGTGGCGGCGAAGGAAGTCGCGGGGGCGGCGCCGGTGAAGGGGAAGAGGCTGCTGCTGGTGGACAAGCCGGATTCGACGCAGACGTTTTTCGCAATCGGAAACGTGGGAACGGCGAAGAACGATCCGGACCGGGTGGCGCTGCGGCTGATCAATACGATTTTCGGCGGGCGGTTCACTTCGATGCTGAACGAGGAACTGCGGGTGGAGTCCGGGCTGACGTACGGGGCCATGGCGCGGTTTGAAGCGCACAAGGCGCCGGGGCCGTTTTTTATTTTCAGTTACACGCAGAACAGCACGACGGGGCAGGCGCTGGACAAGGCGCTGGAGGTGCTGGCAAAGCTGCACAAGAACGGGGTGACGAAGGAGCAGCTGGATTCGGCGCGGAGTTACATCAAGGGGCAGTTTCCGCCGAGTCTGGAGACTTCGATGCAACTGGCCAGCGTGATCGCGTCGAACGAATTTTACGGATTGACGGACAGCGAAGTGAATGAACTGGAAGCGCGGCTGGACGCGGTGACGCCGGAGATGGCGCGGCAGGTGATTGCGAAGCACTATCCGCTGGACAATCTGGTGTTCGTGCTGATCGGGAAGGCGGCGGAGATTCGCGCGGTGGCGGAGAAGTACGCGCCGAAGGTGGATACGCGGGCGATAGCCGAGCCGGGGTTCTGGCCGCCGCCGGCGGCGAAGTAGGCGGATCCGATTCTGGCAGGGACAAGCGGCGGGACAAGTTAAACGGAGGAACCATGCGCGTTCGAATGGGAATGCAGGGACTGGCGCTATGCCTGGCGGCGCTGCTGTGGGCGTGCGCGGCGGGGGCTTCGGACGAAGCGCCGCTGCTGGTGCAGACGCCGACGCTGAGCAAGACGAACATCGTGTTCGCGTATGGAGGAATGTTGTGGAGCGTGGCGCGGGAGGGCGGGGACGCGCGGCAACTGACGACGGGAGGACGCGAGCGCCTGCCGGTCTTTTCTCCCGACGGGCGCTGGATCGCTTTCAGCGGGGAGTATGACGGCAATACGGACGTTTACGTGATGCCCGCGGAGGGCGGGGAGCCGCGGCGGCTGACGTGGCATCCGGCGGCGGACCTGGTGACGGGATGGACGCCGGACAGCAAGCGGGTGCTGTTCCGTTCGGAGCGCGAAGCATACGCGGATTTCAGCCGGCTCTACACCGTGGCGGTGGGCGGGGGAGTGCCGGAGGCGCTGCCGATGTGGCGCGGGGAAGAGGCCTGGTATTCGCCGGACGGATTGCGCATGGCCTACGTCCCCAACATGCAGTGGCAGAGGGCCTGGAAGCGGTATCGCGGGGGGCAGACGACGCCGGTGCAGATCGTGCGGCTGGCGGACCTGGCGCTGGAAAAAATCCCGCGGGAAAATTCGAACGACAACCATCCGGTGTGGATGGGGGAGACGGTTTATTTTCTTTCCGACCGCAACGGACCGGTTTCGCTATTTGGCTACAACACGAAGAGCAAGGAAGTGAAGCAGCTCATCGTGAACAACGGCTACGATTTCAAATCGCTCTCGGCGGGGCCGGATGCGCTGGTCTACGAGCAGTTCGGGGGAATCCATATTTACGATCCGGCGAGCGGGAAATCGCGGAAGGTGCTGATCCGAGTTTCGGGGGACCTTCCGACCACGCGGGCGCACTACCGGAAAGTGGGAGAGAAAATCGCCGCGGCGGGAATCTCGCCGGCGGGGGCGCGCGCGGTCTTCGAGGCCAATGGAGAGATCTTGACGGCGCCGGCGGAGAAGGGCGACGTGCGCAACCTGACGAGGACGACGGGAGTTGCCGAGCGCGACCCGGCATGGTCGCCGGACGGGAAGTGGATCGCCTATTTTTCGGATGAATCGGGGGAGTATGCGCTGCATTTGGCCGATCCGGCGGGGAACGCGGCGGTGCGCAAGATCGAGCTGGGGCGCCCGCCATCGTTTTTCTACAGCCCGCTATGGTCGCCGGACAGCAAGAAGATCGCGATCGAGGACAAGCGGCTGAATTTGTGGATCGTGGACGTGGAGAAGGGAAGCCTGAGCAAGGCGGACGCGGACCGCTACGAGGAGCCCGAGCGGGGATTGAATCCGGCGTGGTCGCCGGACAGCAAATGGCTGGCCTATACCAAGCTGGGGAAGAATCACTTGCGGGCGGTGTTTGTCTATACGCTGGAGAGCGGGAAGAGCGCGCAGGTGACGGAGGGGCTGAGCGACGCGCGCTATGCGGTGTTCGACAAGGGCGGAAAGTATCTGTTCTTCACGGCCAGCACGGACGTGGGGCTATCGGCGGGATGGCTGGACCTTTCGAGTTTTCAGCACCCGGTGAGCCGCAATGTGTATGCGGTGGTGCTGAAGAAGGGCGAAGCGTCGCCGGTGGAGCCGCAGAGCGACGAGGAGAAGGCGAAGACGGAGGAGAAGAAAGAAGAGAAGAAGGACGAAAAGGCGGAAGAAACGGTGAAGGTGGTGGTGGATCTCGAAGGCATGGGACAGCGCATCGTGGCGCTGCCGGTGCGCGCGGCGAACTACACGGGGCTGGAGGCGGGCAAGGCGGGGATCCTGTTTCTGAGGGAAGCGCCGGCGGTGCCCAGCCTGGATTCGCAGGACGACGGGCCGGCGAGCTTCAGCGTGGCGAAATTCGACCTGAGCACGCGCAAGACGGAGCCGTTCTTGAGCGGAGCGCTGGCGTTCCATGTCTCCGCGAACGGGGAGAAGGCGCTGTACCGGCAGGGCAAGGGATGGTTCATCGCGGGAACGGCGGCGGCGCCGAAGGCGGGAGAAGGGGCGCTGAAGCTGGCGGAGATGGAAGTGTACGCGGACCCGCGGGCGGAATGGAGCCAGATGTACCGCGAGGCGTGGAGGATTGAGCGGGATTTTCTCTACGATCCGAATCATCACGGGCTGAATTTGATTTCGGCGGAAAAGAAATACGCGCCGTTTCTGCAGGGAGCGGGAGGACGCGCGGACCTTAATTATCTTTTCGAGGAGATGCTCGGGGAGATCACCGTCGGGCACATGTTCATCGGTGGCGGGGAGATGCCGGCGGCGAAAAAGGTGAAGGGCGGGCTGCTGGGAGCGGACTACCGCGTGGAGAACGGGCGGTTCCGTTTCGCGCGCATCTACAACGGAGAGAACTGGAACCCGGATTTGCGGGCGCCGCTGACGCAGCCGGGAGTGGACGTGCGGACGGGGGACTACCTGCTGGAAGTGAACGGGGTGGACGCGCTGCCCACGGCGGAGGTGCAGCGGTATTTCGAAAACACGGCGGGGAAGCAGACGCGCATCAAGGTGGCGGCGACGGCCGACGGCAAGGACGCGCGCGAGGTGAGCGTGGTGCCGGTGGAGGACGAATTCGGACTGCGCAACCGGGCGTGGGAGGAGGACAACCGGCGCAAGGTGGAGGAGATGAGCGGGGGGAAGGTGGCCTACGTGCATGTGCCGGACACGGCGGTGGGGGGCTTCCTTAATTTCAACCGGTTTTATTTTTCGCAGGTGGGCAAGCAGGCGGCGGTGATTGACGAGCGCTACAACCACGGCGGGGAGATCGCGGATTACATCATTGATCTGCTGAAGAGGCCGCTGCGGAATTGCAGCGTGACGCGCGAGGGGGAGGAGTTCTGCTCGCCGCTGGAGCAGATCTACGGGCCCAAGACGATGGTCATCAATGAGATGTCCGGGTCGGGCGGGGACGCGCTGCCGTGGATGTTCCGGCAGGACCACGTGGGGCCGCTGGTGGGGACGCGGACCTGGGGAGGGCTGGTGGGAATTTACGGTTATCCGGCGCTGCTGGACGGCGGGAGGGTGACGGCGCCGCGCGTGGCGATCTTCGGGCTGCACGGGGACTGGGAAGTGGAAAACCGGGGAATCGCGCCGGATATTGAAGTGGAGAATGATCCGGCGTCGGTGGCGGCGGGGCACGACGCGCAACTGGAGCGGGCGGTGCAGGTGACGATGGAGTCGCTGCGGAAGAGTCCTGTGGTCATGCCGGAGCGGCCGCCGTATCCGGACTATCACAAGAGGTAAAAAGGAAAGCCCCCGCGGAGCAAAATGCGCGGGGGCTTTTTTATTTTGCGGCGGGTTTGCGCCGGGACTGGGAGAGCAGCCAGGGAAAGAGCCTGGGGTCGGAATAGGCTTTGTTCCAGGAGTTGTGGCCCACGCCGGGATATTCGGTATAACGGACTTTGCCGCCCGCAGCCTTCAGAGCAGCCGCCATGTTGCGGGATTCGCTCACGTCAATGACGGGGTCGGCTCCGCCATGAAAAATCCAGACGGGGGTGTGGCCAATGCGGGCGGCGACATCGGCGTAGGGGTCGGCGGCGGAGGAGACGGCTGGGAGGGGAACGGATTTTGGGACGCGGATGCCGCCGCAGATGGGAGCGATGGCGGCGAAGCGGCCCGGGTTGCGCAAGGCCAAATACCAGGCGCCATAGCCGCCCATGGAAAGGCCGGTGAGGTAGACGCGGCTGGTGTCGCCGTGAAACTCGTGGATGGACTGGTCGAGGGCTGCGAGTTCGAGTTTTTCCATGCGCGGTTCGATCCAGGTGGCGTCTTCGGGGCAGCGGGGAAAGACGATGATGGCTTGTAGGGATTTCTGATAGCCCAGAAAAAGCTTTGCCAATACGGATTCGGAACTGTTGGCGGGATAAGTTCCGCGATGGCCGATGCCATGCAGAAATAGAATGACGGGCCAGGCTTTGGCCGCGGTCCAATTGGGCGGGACATAGACTTCATAGCGATAGGAGACGCCTTCGACGGAGGCGGTGCGGAAAAGGATTCCCGTGGCGGGAGCGGCGGCGAGGCCGCCGGAGAGACAGAGGATGGCGGCGAAGAGAAGAAGAGTTTTTGTCAGCAGACTGCGGTGAGCGGTTTTCATAGAGCGTCCAATATATGTCAGGAAGATGGCTGAAATCACGCATTGTGTTTGAGGAGTTGAAGATGCCCGCGGCGACGCGGGGCTGTGTTAATTTGAAGGGACTGGAGCGAGATGCCGGAACTTCCCGAAGTGGAGACGGTGGTGCGGGGGCTGCGCGGAGCGGCGGTGGGGCGGAGGATTGTGTCGGTGCGGCTGGGGAAGACGGATTTCATGGACGATGCGGGGGCGATCGAGGAGGGGCTGCCGGGGCGGAAGATAACGGCGGTGGAGAGGTGCGGAAAATTTATCGTTGTGCGGCTGGGCGAAGAGCGGGGAGGAGCGAGCGCGGGGGCGCTGCTGGTGCATTTGGGGATGACCGGGCACCTGGCGGCGTGGGCGGCGGAGCAGCCGGAGCGAAAGCACACGCATGCGTGGTTGGCGCTGGATGACGGGCGGGAGATTCGCTATACGGATGCGCGGCGGTTTGGGCGGATGGCGATGATGACGGATGAGGGGCTGGCGCGGGAGTTGGGGCCGCTGGGAGCGGAGCCGCTGGAGGTGAGCGAGAAAGAGTTTTTCTTGCGAATTGGTTTGCGGAGAGCGCGGATCAAGGCGGTGCTGCTGGACCAGCATGTGCTGCGGGGAGTGGGGAATATTTATGCGGACGAAAGTTTGTGGCGCGCGCGGATTCATCCGGAGCGCCTCGGGGCGCGGCTGAGCGCGAAGGAGGCGGCGGGATTGCGGCGGGCGCTGCGGGAGATTCTGCTGCGGGCGATTGAGCTGCGGGGGTCGTCGATTTCGGATTATGTGGATGGCGAGGGGGAGCCGGGGGAGTATCAGCGGCGACACAAGGCGTATGGGCGAGAAGGGAAGGCATGCGGGAGATGCGGGGCGGTGATCCGGCGGATTGTGGTGGCGGGGCGGAGCAGCTTTTTTTGTCCGAAATGCCAGAAGGGGCCGCGAAAGGGCGGTGCGAAAGGTTTGCGGAGGAAGAAGAGATAAGGCGGGCGGGCGGAGATTCGTGGAAACGGGAAGAGGGTGGGGCAACGTCCAAGAGAATAGATGCGCTGGGTGAGGGACACGGGATTTCATTTCATAAGGATGGATGGGAATGACCCGCGCTGCGAAGAGTGCGGCAACAGAATTTGTTGTTACAGGAGAAAAAAATGAGTTCACGGCGACTGGCTGTCTGGTTGTGCGCGATGGCGGTGGTGGTGTGCGGAGTGGCGATAGGGGTGGCGAACGCCGGGCCGGGAGAAACAAGCCCGTTTGCGGCGGCGGACGCGCAGATCCTGGCGCAGATTGCGGAGCACAGCCAGGTGATGGAGAGGCTGGAGTATCTTTCGGACCGCATTGGGCCGCGGCTGACGGGTTCGGCGCAATTGAAGCAAGCCAATGAGTGGACGGCGGAAGTGATGCGCGGGTACGGGCTGGTGAACGTGCACCTGGAGCCGTGGACGATTGCGCGGTCGTGGACGCGCGGCGAGGCGCGGGCGCGGATTGTGAGTCCCGCGGAGCATCCGCTGACGATCGCGTCGGCGGGATGGGCGCCGGGAACGAGCGGGGTGGTGCGCGGGCCGGTGGTGATTTATGACGCAGCGAAGAAAGAGGACCTGGAGAAATTTCGAGGGAAGCTGAAGGGCGCGATTGTGATTTATCAACAGCCGGCGAGGCTTTCGCCACCGGCGCAGGAGGAACGCGCGGAGGAGACCGTGCGGCCGATGCAGGCGCCGCCGGCGCGGAAGGGCGATGCGGTGATTCCGAATCCGTACGAGGAGATGATGAGAGTGGGGCGGCAGCGGACGGAATTTTTCAAGCAGGAGGGAGTGGCGGCGGTGCTGCGGGATTCGGGGAAGCCGCACGGGCTGCTGAATATGACCGGGATCGGCGGCGAGAATTTCGAAGTGGGGGCGATCCCGACGGCGTTCGTGACGGGGGAAGGTTACCGCATGCTGTGGAGAATGGCCAAGCACGGGCCGGTGGAAATGGAAATTGAGATTGCCAATACGTTCAGCGAGAAGCCGGTGACGGTCTACAACACGGTGGGGGAGATTCGCGGGACGGAGAAGCCGGAGGAAGTGGTGATCCTCGGGGCGCATCTGGATTCGTGGGATCTGGGAACGGGCTCGACGGACAACGGGACGGGTTCGATGGCGGTGCTGGAAGCGGCGCGGGCGCTGGCCAAGCTGGATTTGAAGCCGAAGAGGACGATCCGGTTCGTGCTGTTTGGCGGCGAGGAAGAGGGGCTGGTGGGGTCGAAGAGATACGTGGAAGCGCACAAGGAGGAGCTGGAAAAGATTTCGGCGGTGCTGGTGCACGACACGGGAACGGGGCGGGTGCTGACGCTGGGGCTGCACGACAATTATCAGGACCGCGAGCTGGTGGATCAGGTGCTGGCGCCGCTGGGGGCTCTGAAACTGCTGGAGCCGAGCACGCGGCGGAGTTTTGGAACGGACCACGCTTCGTTCAACGAGGTGGGCGTGCCGGGATTTTACGTGATTCAGGACGGGGCGGAATATTCGAAAACGCACCACAGCCAGTCGGACACGTTCGACAAGGTGTGGAAGGACGAGTTGAATCAGGGAGCGCAGGTGCTGGCGGCGTGGGCGTACAACACGGCGGAGCTTCCGGGGATGATGCCGCGGCGGCCGCTGCCGTATCGGCCGGCGCAGGATGCCAAGGCGGAGGCGGTGGCGCCGAATCCGGACGCGGCGGTGGTGGCGAAGATACTGCAGACGGTACAGGAGGACCGCGGGCAGGTGAGCACGGACATTCAGTATTTGTCCGACCGGCTGGGGCCGCGGCTGACGGGATCGAGCAAGCTGGATGCGGCGAGCCACTGGACGGAGGAGAAGTTGCGGAGCTACGGGCTGGAGAACGCGCACCTGGAGCCGTGGACGATTGCGAATGCGTGGACGCGGGGAACGGCGCGAGGAAAAATCGTGGCGCCGGTGGAGCAGGAGCTGACGCTGGTGTCCTACGGATGGTCGCCATCGACGAACGGAGCGGTGCGGGGAAACGTGGTGGCGATCCGGGCGCTGAAGCCGGAGGACCTGGAGCAGTACAAGGGAAAGTTGAAAGGGGCGATTGTGCTGGCGGGGCCGCCGTATGATCTGGCGCCGCCGAGCAATCCGCTGCTGACGCCGTATGGGGAGAGCACGCTGCCGCTGTCGCGGCCGGAAATGAATGGCGAGCAGTTCAGCCTGGAGGCGTTTCGCGCGCTGCGCTCCGCACTGAACAAAATGGTGAAGGAGGAAGGGGCGGCGCTGGTGCTGGTGCCTTCGGACAAGTGGTATGGATTGCAGAACATCAGCGTGGCCACGCGGGACTATGAGCCCGGGACGGTGCCCACGGCTTCGATCACGCTGGAAAATCACCGGCTGCTGTGGAGGCTGCTGGAGGCCGGGCCGGTGCAGGTGGAAGTGGAGATGAAGAACGAATTCAGCGGGAAGCCGGTGACGGTGTACAACACGGTGGCGGAGATTCGCGGGACGGAGAAGCCGGACGAGGTGGTGATCCTCGGCGCGCACATTGATTCGTGGGACCTGGGCACGGGCGCCACGGACAACGGCACGGGGACGACGGCGGTGCTGGCGGCGGCGCGTGCGCTGGCGAAGGCTGGGGTGAAGCCGCGGCGGACGATTCGCTTCGTGCTGTTTGCGGGCGAGGAGCAGGGGCTGTACGGTTCGAAGGCGTACGTGGCGGCGCACAAGGAGGAGCTGGCGAAAATCTCCGGCGTGCTGATCCATGATAGCGGGACGGGAAAGGTGCTGACCGTCGGGCTGATGGGCAATTACGCCGTGCGGGAGACGATGGACCGCGTGCTCGATCCGCTGGCACGCACGGTGAGGCTGACCGAGCCGAGCTTGCGCAAGGAAGGCGGCAGCGATCATGTGCCCTTCGATGCGCAGGGTGTTCCGGGTTTCTGGTGCGTTCAGGAGACGGCGGATTATCAAATGACGCACCATTCGGCGGCGGACACGCTGGATCGTGTGCGGCTGGACGATCTGGTGGAAGGGGCGCAGGTTCTGGCGGTGTGGGCCTATAATGTGGCGCAGTTGCCGGAGATGCTGCCGCGCAAGGCGGCTCCGGTGGCGGTGGCGGAAAAACCGGCGGCAGCGCCAGCAGCGGGTCCGGCGGAGAAAAAAAAGAAGAAGCCCTGAGGAGGATTGTGCGAGCGGTGGTGCAGCGAGTGAGCCGGGCGAAGGTCACCGTCGAGGGAAAGATCACGGGGGAGACCGGAGCGGGGCTGATGATCCTGCTGGGCGTGGGGAAAGCGGATACGCCGGAGGTGGCGGCGGCGTTCGCGGAGAAGATTGCCAACCTGCGGATTTTCGAGGATGAAGCGGGGAAGATGAACCGTTCGCTCGTGGAAACGGGCGGGGCGGCGCTGGTAGTCTCGCAATTCACGCTGTATGGCGACGCGCGGGGACAGCGGCGGCCGAGCTTTATTGCGGCGGCGCCGCCGGAGCTGGCGCGAGGACTGTATGAGGAATTTTCCGAAAAGCTGCGGGCGCTGGGAATCAGCGTGGGCACGGGAATTTTTCAGGCCATGATGTCGGTGGAGCTGGTGAACGAGGGTCCGGTGACGATCCTGCTGGATTCGGACAAGACGTTTTAGACGGCGCCGAGAGGGAGGCGGAGAGATGGCCGCGACCCGAGGAATACCGGTGGTGCGCGTCCGCCGGGCGGTGGAAGAGGATGCCGCTGCGCTGGCGGGGCTGGCGGTGCAGCTGGGCTATCCCTGCGAGGTGCGCGAGGCGGAGGAGCGGCTGCGGGCGCTGCTGCCGCCCACGGACCACGCGGTATTCGTCGCGGAGACGCTGGAGGGGGCGATCGCGGGGTGGCTGCACGTGAGCCTGTGCCGGCTGATCGAAAGCCCGCTGCGCGCGGAAGTGAACGGCCTGATCGTGGACGAAGCCAAGCGCAGTCTGGGAGCGGGGAAACTGCTGCTGGAGGTGGCCGAACGCTGGGCGCGGGAGCGCGGCTGCCAGAACATTAATTTACGTTCAAACGTGCTGCGCGAGCGGGCGCATGAGTTTTATCTGCGCGAGGGATACGAGCACTACAAGACGCAGAAGGCCTTCCGGAAAAAACTGTAATTCACCGCCGAAGCCGCCGGGGACCCATCTGGCGGCCGCTATTTCCGTTCCCGAGCAGGTGCGCGGGCTTATTCGGTGTAATCGGGGTATTTCTGGCGAATTTTCTGAAAGAGTTCGGAGCTTGAGCCTCGCCTCAGGTGATAGTTCAGGACCCGGCGCTCGTCCGGCGACGGCTGGGAGGAGGGTGTAATCTGGGATTCGACCTCGCCAAGGTTCTGTATCGAAGATCGTTTTAGAGAGATGCGCCTGCCGGTAGGAACAACACGAATGACCAGATGCTCTTTCCGGGTATAGGCGGCGCGGCGGTCACCGGTGAACGTCACGGCCTGGCCGCGGAAATTTTTGTATTGAATCTGGATGCCAGCTTCGCCCGGATCAAAACTTCCTTGCACCGGACGGGGCCCTGAGGAGTCCGCAGCCGATTTTTTCAACCAGTCGAAAAGACCCATGGTTGTACCTCCTGAAGAAGAGTATCCAGGGAAACGGCTAAGTAAACGTACGCAAATCTTCAGATTTGCGTACTTCGATAAGGCCCCTCGACAGGTGACGCCTCTCTCTCACGAGGATGGTTCCGTCACTGCTTCGGGGCGAGGAGAGAAAGCTGCGGATGCCGCCTTGCAAACTTTGCTAGGCGGATGCAGCCTGGCAGCCGTCTCCCTGGAACTTTTCCGTGTCTGGTATTGCTTCCAGACGAAAAATGGCGCGGCGATCTGGCCGTGCAGAATCTGCCTGCGGCGATGCACGAGGGAGGGCAGGCCCATGGCGCGAAGGCTACGGTAGGGAATCAGGCGGAAATAGCCCTTGCGGTGTCCGCCGAAGGCGATGGAGAGCGCTTCTTCGGCGAGCCAGCGGTCCAGCAGGCGCAGCTGTTCTTCCTCGCTAACGTGTTTGAGGTAGTAGTCCACAATGGCCACGTTGCGCACACTCTGTTCGAGGGCTGCGCGAGCGGTGTCACAGGCGAACTGGGCGCGCTTTCGCGGGTCCAGAATGCGGGCCAGCTTGGCGCGGCGGCGGCGAAAGGCGAAGCGGAAAAGATTGCTGATCTTGCGGCATTTGTCGCGCGAGAGGCGCACGCCGCCGCCGGCCTGGAATTCCAAGCCGAGATGGCGGAAACGCGTCGCGGGCTGGTAGGCTTCGTCCCGCGGAGCCGCGCGAGAAAGCAGAAGATTCTGTTCGTGGCTGGGTTTGCTGCCCAAACGCAGCGCGGCGAGCGTTTCGTCGAAGCGCCCTAGGGCCTCCTGGACGATTGGGCGATGCTCGGAGAAGAACAGAAGGTCGTCGGCATAGCGAAAATAGTGCAGACCGGGAATGGCATCCAGCCGGCGGTCGAGAGAAGTCAGGTGGACATTGGCGAAGAAGCAGGCCACGGGCGTTCCAAAAGCGATCCCGCGTCCGGCGCGGATGGTTTCGCCGCCATCCTGGTATTGAAAACGCACGCACTCCTCGAGGAGGCCGAAGAGATAGTCTACGGGCTCGATGACCTCGGCAAGCTGGGCGAGCAGGAGTTCGTGATCCACAGAGGGGAAGTAATTGGCGATGTCGCGCTTCACGACGAAAAGAGGCGCCTGGGCCGCGGCGAGCAACTGCGCGATGCGCCGCTGGCAGCGGTCCAGGGTAAAACCGCGCAAGCGGTAGGCGTAAGAATTGCGCGAGAACCAGTCGTGCAGGCGATCGCTCAGAAGCCGGTAGAGCAGCAGGCCGGCCAGACGCTCCTCCCAGGGATAGATGTAGAGCGTGCGGCGTTTGCCCCGGAAATTGCGATGCAGCGCGGCCGCGGGGCGGAAGGAAAAGGATTCGCGGGCGAGGGCGCGGTGCATGGCGGCAAGATTCTGCAGGCCGAATCGCGCAAAATCATACAGGTCGCGCTTATCCGTGGAAGCGAAGAGCGCCTTGCGCCAGGAGAAGAGCGGCTTGGTGTAGAGGCGGACCGCGGCTTTATATAACGCGGCCTCGCAGTAGAGATCCCTCCAGCGGAGCTTGCGGCCGCCGCACAGCGCGGCCTCGCCCAGAGGAGCCGAAATCGTTTCAGGAAGCAAGGTGGGCGGATTCTAGTACCGCCGTGGCGGGACGTCAACCGGCCAAATATCGCTCAGAACCCGCCGCCGCCGCCGCCGCCAAAGCCGCCGCCGGAGCCGCCGCCGCCGCTGAAGCCGGAACCGCCGGAACTGCGCGGGGCGGAAGCCATGGCGCTGGCGGCGGCTGAGGACATGGAGTTCAGGTCGCGGGTGAAGTTCATGGGATAGAAGCCGTGGGAATAAGTTCCGCCGCGGTACCAGTTGGGCGGCTCCTTGCAGATGTCCTGGAAGGCCTGGCTCCAGTTCTTGTCCACGCCGAGAGCCATGGCGAAGGGGAGAAACTTTTCGAACATCTGCGGGGTCTTGATCATGCGGTTGAAACGGTCGGACTCGACGTGGGCCAGGAAGTCTTCAAAGCCCAGGATGCCTTCGAGGGCGCGCGTTCCGGAAGCGGTGCGCGCGGGCATGAGCCAGCCGAAGCCGCAGATCACGGCGGCGGTGAGAATCCCGGAGACGATGAACGCGAGCGGGGCCATGCCCATGGTCTTGCCCAGCCCGCTGCCCCCCCAGATGGAAAGCATTCCGACGACCACGCCGAAGCCGATCCAGCCGGAGCGCGTGCTGTCCGGGCGCTTGCCGTAATAGCCGTGGGTGACCAGGGAATCGTAGAGGCTGTTCTTGATCAGCGGGAGAGTGGTATAGAAGCGGTTTTGCAGGCTGGACATGGAGACCACCTGGTCCTTCTGTCCATCGGGGAACAACCCCGTGAGCAGCGCTTCCTCGTGCCCCTTGACGCCGCCCCACTCGGAGCGGGATTTTTGCAGAATGAATTTGTAGTCTTTGTCCGACCACAAGCCAGCCAGATGCTCTTTTTTGGTCTCCTCGATGACCAGGAATCCGCGCACGGCCAGATCCACGAGGGTGGCGGTAATGTCGCGCATGTCCACGCTGTCGTCGAGCAGGGTGCCGACTTCGCCGGGAGTGAGCTGTTCGGGAGGCTCATACTGCGCGGAGATGGGGCGCAGGCGGGGGTCGCGGCCGCGATTCCACCACAGCAGGAACATAATTACAAACGCAAATAAAGGAGCGCCCAGCGGCCAGTTGCTGCGGAAGAAAAGGATGGCTTTATCGGCGGCGGTGGGCGCGCGGACGAAGCCCTTGTCGAAGGCCACGGCCACGGTGAGGCCCTCGTGGTAGGCGAGAGGATGCTGTGTGCGGACCTCGACGCCGATGCCGGCGACGTCCACGTCGGCTTCCTGCTCGCGGGAGCGATAGGCGCCGGTGAAGCGGTTGACGCGAATGCCGGTGGTTCCTTCGGGGAGAAAGATTTTGGCGGTGGCGGACTGGATGGGCACGTCCCACTCGTCGCCGGTGACGTTCCAGTAGAGTTCGTCGTGGTCCTCGAAGAAGCGCAGGGCGTCGGCGACGGTGTATTCGATGACGATGGTCTTGCGGGCGTTCTGCGCACCGGGAACGTAGATTTTCAGTTTGCGGTAATGGCGTTCGCGGCTGGAATCGAATTTCAGGGCGTTGCCTTCGCCGTCGGTGATGCGGGTCACGTCGAGGAAAAGGGAATAGTTGAAGCCCTGCGGGGTGACGTATTCGACGGGAATGTCGCGGTAGAGGCCGCGCCAGGAGCCGATGAATTGGACCTGGATGGTTTCGGTGACGCGGATGGAGCCGTCGGGCTGGACAAACACTTTGGAATCGAACTGCTCGATGCGCAGTTCGCGCGCGGAGGCCGCGGGAGTGAGCAGGGCGGAGAAGGCGGCAAGAAAGCAGGCGGCGAGCAAGGCCGTCTTGAGCAAGGAAAGAAATGGTTTCATCGCGCCGGGTTCTCCGTGTCAGGCCGAAGGAGCGCCGAAGCTGACCTTGGGCGCTTCGCGTTCGGCGGCGGCGGTGACTTCGAAGAATTCGCGGGACTTGAAGCCCAGCATGCCGGCGAAGATGTTGGTGGGGAACTGGAGGATCTTGGTGTTGAGGTCGCGCACCACGGCGTTGTAATAGCGGCGGGCGTTCTGCACGGTGTCCTCGATGTCCGCGAGGGTTTTCTGCAGGGAAGTGAAGCTCTCGATGGCGCGCAGCTGGGGATAGGCTTCGGAGAGGGCGAAGAGGCTTTTCAGCGTGCCGGAGAGCATGTTTTCCGCGGCGGCCTTGTCGGCGGGGCCGGTGGCGCTCATGGCGCGGTTGCGCGCGTTGATGACGGCTTCGAGCGTACCCTTCTCGTGGCCGGCGTAGCCTTTGACAGTTTCCACGAGATTGGGGATGAGGTCGTAGCGGCGCTTGAGCTGGACGTCAATATCGGCCCAGGCGTTGTCGCACTGCACCTTCAGGCGCACCAGGCTGTTGTACATGCCAATGACGAGGAAAATCAGGAGAACGAGGCCTATCAGAAGGATCCAGCCGGTCATGGGAGTACCTCACGAAGAGCAAATTTGGAGAGTTGGCTTCCGAGAGCAATCTTACGTCGCCGGCCATGGAGTGTAAAGCAATCCCTCGGCGCAGTTGCTCTGTCTTGCCCCGGGCCGCGGTTACCAGTTTTTCTGGCGGCGGAGATTGGTGATATGCGCGATGTGGTGCGGGCCGTGCCAGGCGTAGATGAAGAGGAGCCAATCGAGAGAGACGACGCCGCGTTCGGGATGCAGAAGAGTCTTGGCGTAGGCGGAGTCGGGGAGCGAGCGGAGGAGCTGGGTCCAGCGGTCGTGCAGGGCGTCGAGGAGAGTCAGGGAGATTTCGATGGGAGCGGATTTGGCGTCGTGGAGTTCGGCCCACAGCGCTTCCTTGTAGGTTTTGATGGGCGGCTGCTCTTCGGTGAGCGCCAGGCGCCAGCGGATGTAGGAGTTGATGTGGCTGTCGGCGACGTGATGGACGGTCTGGCGCAGGGTCCAGCCGCCTTCGCGGTAGGGAGTTTCGAGCTGCACGCCGGTGAGCCCGCGGACGGCGGCGCGCAGATGCGCGGGCGTATCGGCGATGGTCTGGATGGCCTGGCGGCGGAGATCGGGCGTGACTCTGGCGGGCATTTCGAATTTTCCGATGGGGTAGCGCGGGTCGGCGGTCATGCGAGCCTCCGGTGGGATTTTGCCTTTACAAGGAAAGCGTAACGCGGTTGGCGGAGCGGGAGCAAGACGGGCGAGGCCGCCGCAGGGGCCAAATTGGAAGGCGGCGAGGCGCGACAGGGGAATGATACAATGCGAAGTTCGCGGTGTACCTGCGGGAACCGGCGGCGCATCGAAGAACAGGGAGAGCGAGCATGCACAACGTGGTGATCATCGGAAGCGGCTGCGCGGGGCTGACCGCGGCGATCTATGCGGGGCGGGCCAATCTGAAGCCGCTGGTGATTGACGGGCATGAGCCGGGAGGGCAGCTGACGCTGACGGCCACGGTCGAAAATTTTCCGGGCTTTCCCGAAGGCATTCTGGGGCCGGACCTGACCGACAACATGCGCAAGCAGGCGCAGAAGTTCGGCGCGGAGTTTAAGTCCGGCGCGGTGACGGCGGTGGATTTGAGCCAGCGGCCGTTCCGCGTGACGGCGGGCGATGCGACGTATGAGACGGAGACGCTGATCGTGGCCGCGGGAGCGTCGGCGCGGCTGCTGGGTCTGGAATCGGAGCGCAAGCTGATGGGCCACGGGGTTTCCACGTGCGCGACGTGCGACGGATTTTTCTTTCGCGGCAAGCCCATTGCGGTGGTGGGAGGCGGGGATTCGGCGATGGAAGAGGCCAATTTCCTGACGCGCTTTGCCAGCAAGGTGTATCTGGTGCACCGGCGGACGGAATTTCGCGCCTCGAAGATCATGAGCGAGCGGGTGCAAGCGAATCCCAAGATCGAACTGGTGACGCCGGTGGTGGTCGAGGAGATTCTGGCCGGGGAGGGCGGAGTCACGGGCATGCGGTTGAAGAATGCGCAGAGCGGGGCGGTGAGCGAGATTGCGGTGGACGGCGTGTTCGTGGCCATCGGGCACGAGCCGAACACGAAACCGTTTCGCGGGCAGCTGGACATGGACGCCAACGGCTATCTGATCGCCAAGAACGGCAGCAGCCATACGAACGTGCCGGGCGTGTTCGTGGCCGGGGACGTGCACGACAGCCGCTACCGCCAGGCGATTACCGCGGCGGGCAGCGGGTGCAAGGCGGCGATTGACGCGGAGAAGTTTCTGGAAGAGCACAGCCATTCGCACAGCCACTAGCGCGCGGCGGTTCCTTCACTCATACTTGAATACGTTATGATTCGGGCGATACTTCTAAGCTTATCGGGCAGCAAGGCGCTGGGACGGTGGGTCACGTCGAACGGCAGGACGCGGAGCATGGCGCGGCGGTTCGTGGCCGGAGAGACGCTGGAAGAGGCGCTGGTGGTGGCGCGGGCGTGCAATGAAGCGGGCATGTCCGCGACGCTCGATTATCTGGGCGAGAATGTTTCCACGGAAGAAGACGCGCGGCGGGTGCGCGATTCCTATATCGAAATTTACAGCCGCATCGCGCAGGAAAAGCTGGACGCCAACGTTTCCTGCAAGCTGACCCACCTGGGACTGGATATCGGCGGCGAGCTGTGCGAGGAGCTGGTCTTTTCCATCGCCGAGTACGCGCTGATGCAGGACAGTTTTTTGCGCGTGGACATGGAAGGCTCGGCGTACACCGAGGCGACAATTGAAGTGGTGAAGAAGGTGCGCGCGCGGATTCCCTCGGTGGGCACGGTGATTCAGGCCTATCTGTTCCGCAGCGAGGCGGACGTGCGGGATTTGCTGGAGCGCGGCTGCCGCATACGGCTGTGCAAAGGGGCGTATAAGGAGCCGGCGGAGATTGCGTTTTCGTCCAAGAGGGGCGTGGACGACAATTTCGTGAGCCTGATGAAGCTGCTGCTGCCCAGCGGGTTTTATCACGGCATCGCCACGCACGATCCGCACATGATTGCGGAGACGATTCGCTGGGCGGCGGCGAAGAAAATCTCCAAGGACGATTTTGAATTTCAGATGCTGTATGGGATTCGCACGGATTTGCAGAAGCAGCTGGTGCGCGACGGCTACCGCCTGCGGATTTATATTCCCTACGGGCAGGACTGGTTTCCGTATTTCATGCGGCGGCTGGCGGAGCGGCCGGCGAATTTGATGTTTTTCCTGAAGAATTTCTTTTCCCGCCGTTAGCAGTGCAGCGTTCGCACGATATTCCCCGGAGTGAATTGGAAGGCTTATTCGGCCCAATCGGCCAGAAAGAGATTGGTCTCGTGCGGGGCTTTGCCGTTGCGATTGGAGGCCCACACCAGCCGCTTGCCATCGGAGGAGAACATGGGGAAGGAATCGAAATCGGGCGCGAAGGTAATGCGCTCGAGCCCCGTGCCGTCTTCGCGGATGAGATAGAGATCGAAATCGCGGCCGCTTTTCGGATCGGCTTGGTTGGAGGCGAAGAGGATGTGTTTTCCGTCGGGGTGCCAGTAGGGCGCGAAATTCGCGGCGCCGTTGCGGGTGACCTGATGCTTGCCCGAGCCATCCGCGTTCATCACCCAGATTTCCAGGTTGCCCGGGCGAATCAGTCCTTTCGAAAGCAGGTCCTTGTAGTCGGCGGTTTCCGCGGGCGTTTTGGGATGCTGGGCGCGGTAGGCGATTTTCTTGCCGTCGTAGGACCAGAAGGGGCCGCCGTCGTAGCCCGGTTCGCGGGTGAGTTGCTTCACGTGGGAGCCATCGGCGTCCATGGTGTAGATGTCCAGGTCGCCGTTGCGCGTGGACGTAAAAACAATGTGCTTGCCGTCGCGGGTGATGGTGGCTTCGGCGTTGTAGCCCGTCGCGTCGGTGAGCAGTTTGATCTCGCTGCCATCCGGCCGGGACGTATAGATTTTGTAGGAATCGTAAATCGGCCAGACGTAGCCGCGGGAATAGTCGGGCTTGGGCGGGCAATCGGGGCCGGCGGCGTGAGTGGAAGAGTAAAGAACGCGGTCGCCGGAAGGAAAAAAGTAGCTGCAGGTGGTGCGGCCCTTGCCGGTGCTGACCAGGCGGGGAGCGGCGGGCTTTCCATCGGGCGTGTCCACGGGAATCGTGTAAATCTGGTCGCACGGAATGCCCTGTCCCTGGCGCTGGAAAATCAGAGTTTTGTCGTCGAGAGAGAAATAGGCCTCGGCGTTCTGGCCGCCGAAGGTCAGCTGGCGAACGTTCTTCAGGTGCTTTTCCTCTCCCGGGACGGTCAGAGGGACGGAGCTTGCGGGCGCCGGAGCCTGGTCTTGGACCGCCCAGCCGCCCAGTAGCGCGGCGCCGGCAGCCAGGAGTAAGGCCATCCCAGTCATCGCGCTTGCACTTCTTCCGAGTTTCGAAACGGGCATCCGGGCTCCTTTGCTATTTGCGGCGTTCGAGTGTGACGGCGGCGGTGACGGGCTTGCCGTCGCGCAGGACGGTGACTTGCACGGTGTCGCCGATCTTGCCGCGGCGCAGCGCGTCGGTGAAGTCATAGAGATTCTTGATCTGTCTTTCGCCGAATTGGATGAGCACGTCGCCGGCCCGGAAACCGGCTTTGGCGGCGGGAGAATTGGGCCGCACATCGGAAAAGCGAACGCCATTTTCGATCTGCCCGAAATCGGGGACGGAGCCGAAGTAGGCGCCATAGCCGTCCGAGCCCCCGCTGGACGAGCCGGCGTGGGGATTGGGATTTTCGACGACGGCGACGAAGGCGGGGCGCTCGGGAGCGTTCTCCAGGCGCACGGCGATGCGCGAGACCAGGCCCAGCAAACGCGCGGAGGAAGCGGCGTTGATTTTATCCGCGGTGTCGGACGGCTTGTGGTAATCACTGTGCAGGCCGGAGAAAAAGAAAAGCACGGGAATGTGTTTGGCCACGAAGGAAGTGTGATCACTCGAGGAGTAGCCACCGGGGGAGTTCGCATACTGGAAGGGCACCTGGGATTCGGCTTGGTCCAGGATGGACTGCAAGGTGCTTCCGGTGCCGATGCCCCCGATGTAGACCTTGTCGTTCTGGATGCGTCCGATCATGTCCATGTTGAGCATGGCCACGGCCTTATCGAGCGGGCGGGTGGGGTGCTTGACCCATTCGGCGGAGCCCAGCAGGCCCAGCTCTTCGCCGGCGAAGTTGGCGAACAGAATGCCGCGCGGCAGTTGGCCGGCGAGGGGAGCGAAGAGGCGGGCGAGTTCGAGGACGCCGGCGGTGCCCGAGGCGTTGTCATCCGCGCCGGGGTGAACCTGGCCGATCTGCGAAGGAGCCAGGGAATGAGACTGTCCGCGGCCGAGATGGTCGTAATGCGCGCCAAGAATGATGTACTCGTCCGTTTTTCCGGGGAGGTAGGCCAGGACGTTGCGGACGGTGGCGCGGAGGGTCTGGATCTTTACGGTGACGGAAAGAGAAAGGCCCAGGGGGCCGGCGGCGGGGCGAGGGCTGCCTGGCGCCGCCTCGTCCATCTCGTTTTGCACGTCGAGGAAAGCCTTTCCGCGATTCCGGAACCAGTTCTCGGCGACGGCATTTTTTATTTGCAGGCACAGGATTCCCGCGTCTTCGGGGCCTTCGGCGTGGCCAAACCGCGGCAGGACGTCCTCTTCTCCCTTGGGGAGCTTTCCGCTGACGACCAGGAGGGCCAGGGCGCCGTGGTTCTTCGCGTTGATGGCTTTGGAAATGAGCGAAGCGTGGAGCGAAGGGCCGCGCTCGCCGGATTTTGCCGAAAGAGCGGGAGGTTCGCCGCGGAGAACGAGAAGCACTTTTCCTTTCGCGTCGAGGCCCTGGTAATCGTCGTAGGAAGATTCCGGCGCGGTAATCCCGTAGCCCGCGAAAACGAGCGGAGCGCTTACCGAACCGTTCGCGGAAAAGCCGAGTGGAATGAACTCTTCGCGGAGTTTGTATTTTCTGTGCTCAATGGAGACATCCTCCCTGTGAGGAGCCTCCTGCAGGCGATTGCCCGAGCGGAGTCGGCGCCCCGTGATGACTTCGAAGGGCTGAGAAAATCCTTTCGTGCCGGCAGGCCGCAGGCCCAGGGATTTGTAACGCCGTTCGAGGAGGCGCTCGGCCCGGCTGAGGCCCTTGGCGCCGTCGCCGCGGCCCTCCATGGCCGGAGCGGTGAGCGCTTCGATGTCGGTCAGAAAACGCTTTTCGTCGGCGGTGCCTACGGTGGGGGGTGTGTCGGCGGCGATCAGCGAGAGCGCAAGGAGGGCAAGAATCACGCGGAGGCGGGCCCGATTCAGGGGCCAGGCGCCGGGTTTTTGGGATGAGGTGGAGTTTACCAGCATGGGATCCCTCCCCGGGGAAATCGTAGAGAGCTATTGCGGTTCTGTCAATTCCTTCCGGCGCCACTTCCTTTGTTTCGCGTCAAATTCCATCCACCTTGCTGGATTGCAGCGAAGAGGGAGTTTAACGCTTGCGGCAGAGGGTGACGCCGTCGCGCAGCGGCAGGACTACCGTGGAGAGTTGTTTCGAGGCGTAGGCCAGGCGGTTGAACTGCTGGACGCCGCGGGTGTCGGCGTCTTTGGCGGGCTGGGCGGCTTTGCCGAACCAGAGGGTGTTGTCGGTGACCAGGAGGCCGCCGCGGCGGAGTTTGGGGAGAGCGGCGCGCAGGGCGGCAGGATACTGGTGCTTGTCTACGTCGTTGAAAATAAAATCGAATTGACCCGGCGTTTTCTGGAGCAGGGCGATGGCGTCGCCGGTTAAGACGTGGATGCGGCGGGAGACGCCGGCGCGTTTGAAATAGGCTTGCGCGCGACGGGCGTTATCGGGGTTGCCGTCGGTATAGAAAATTTCCGCCTTGGGCCCGGCGGCGCGGGCCAGCCAGACCGTGGAATAGCCGATGGCCGAGCCCATTTCGAAAATGCGTTGCGCGCCGGTGAGTTGCGCGAGCAGGGCCAGGAGGCGGGCCACGGCGGGGCCGATGATGAAATGGCCGTGTTTGTGAGCGTAGGCTTCCATGGCGCGGGTCACGGCGTCGCCCCGGGGGAGCAGGTCGTAGAGATACTTGTCCACATCGGGGCTGGTGAAGACGCTGGCGATATTTTTATCGAGCAGGACGCCGCTTTTGGATTTCCGCAGTTTAGCCAAGGCTTTCTCCCGGTTTGAGCGCATGAATTTCGAGGCCGGCGATTCCCTTCGTCTCTTCGGCGAGTGCCGCGGCCGTGCCGGTGAGCATGGGGAACGTGGCGTAATGCATGGGGAGCACGTGTTTTACGCCGAGCAGGCGGATGGCGCAGGCGGCTTCGCGCGGGCCCATGGTGTAGAGGTCGCCGATGGGCAGCAGGACGAGGTCGGGCCGATAGAGTTCGGCGATGAGTTTCATGTCGCCGAAGACGGCGGTGTCGCCCGCGTGATACATCGTGAAGCCGCCGGGCAGGCGCAAGATGTAGCCGGCGGGTTCGCCGGCGTAGATGCGCTGGCCGTTGTCGTCGATGGAATTGGAATGGAAGGCGTGGGTCATGGTGCAATCGAAATCGCCGACCTTCTGCGCGCCGCCCTTGTTCATGGGATGAAGCAGATTGGAAAAGCCCTTGGAGCCGATCCACAGGCAGGTTTCGTGGGAGGCGACGATTTGCGGCTGATGGGATTTGGCGAAGGCCAGCAGGTCGCCGATGTGGTCGGAGTGCGCGTGGGTGAGAAAAGTGGCGTCGAGGCGGGAGAGTTTTTTGAGCGGCTCGGGGCAGACGGGGTTGGTCATCACCCAGGGGTCGATGAGAGCCACCTGGCCCGAGGGCGTGGTAATGGAAAAGGTGCTGTGGCCGAAATAGGTGAGGCGATTGCCGTGGGTGTTCAGCATGGCGGTGCTCCTTGGAATGAAAATCTATTGTGCCTTGGGAGGCGCGCCGGGGGAAGAGGCGGCCAGCAGGGCGCGGATGGCGGCTTCGTAGGTGTCGCGGTTGGCGCCGCCGGTGATCTGGCGGACGAGCGTGCCGTCGGGCGCGTAGAGCAGGGTGGTGGGCAGAGCGCCCTGCCATTGGGGGCTGATGGTTTGCTCAAAGGCGTAGTGGCCGGGACGCTTGCGGTAGTTGGGAAAGAAAGGCTTGTGGCGGGCGAGGAAGCGGCGGACGAGGATCATGTCGCCGTCGCCGTCCATGCTGACTCCGACGACGTGGAGGCCCTGCGGGGCGTATTCGCGGGCCAGATCGCTGAGGAGGGGGAATTCGGCGCGGCAGGGTTCGCACCAGGTGGCCCAGAAATTCACCAGCAGGGCGTGGCCGCGGTGTTTTTCGAGCAGTTGGCGGTAGGCTGGCAGGTCAATGAGCGCGGGGTCGCGCGCGGGTTTGGCCTGGGGCACGGCGGGAGCGGCGGCGAAAAGGAGCAGGAGAATTCCCGCAAGCAGATTCTTCCTTGGGCGGCGTGGAAACATGCCCCCATTCTATCCGCCGGAGCGCGGGTTGAGAAACTCTTTCGCTGCGCGTAAAATGGGGACAGTCGGCTTGTTACACGCAAAAAGTCGTGGTATAAATTTTAATTCGGCAGCAGCGCCGGTTTTGGGCGGGGCTGCCGGATAGGTTGCACTACCCTAAGGAGATCGCTAATGGCATACGTAATTGCCGAGCCCTGCGTCAATACGAAAGACACCGCTTGCGTGGATGTTTGCCCGGTGGATTGCATCCACCCGCGCAAGGATGAGGCGGCTTACGCGACCGAGAAGCTGCTCTACATCCATCCCACGGAATGCATTGACTGCGGCGCCTGCGTCCCGGTCTGCCCGGTGACGGCGATCTTTGCGCTCGAGGACCTGCCGGAAAAGTGGGCCGAATATGCGGCCATCAACGCCGACTGGTACGCCAAGAAGGCTTAAGCTGCAACGCATCGCGGCGCCTCGTGCGCCGGAGGAAGGCGGTGTGCCGGTTGGCGCGCCGCCTTTTTTTGTGCGAATGAATTGAAGGTTGTGACTCTGTGTCTGTCTGAAACGGTTTGGATCGCTCCGCCGGAACTTCCGCCCTGTTTGCCGCGAAAAATTCCCGTAAATTCTCTTTTTTAGTGCGCGATATAGTTGCGGGCAGGTTAAAATAATAAAGTGAGTATGAGCGAGCCCGCGTGAGCGCCAAATTCCATCTGGTTCTCCTGATCCACGCGCACCAGCCCAGCGGAAATTTTGAGCACGTGCTGGAGCGCTGCTATCAGCAGTCCTATCGGCCGTTTCTGGAATGCCTCGAGCGCCATCCCGGCGTGCATGCGGGGCTGCACTTTTCAGGCCCGCTGCTGGAGTTCATTGAAAAACAGCATAAGGAGTATTTCGAGCGGCTGCGGGCGCTGGTAAAGAGCGGGCAGGTGGAAATCGTGGGCGGGGGATTCTACGAGCCCATTCTGGTGGCCATTCCGCCCGCGGATCAGCAGGAGCAGATCCGGCGAATGGGGAAATACCTGGAGGAACAGTTCGGAAAGCGCCCCGCGGGGGCGTGGCTGGCGGAGCGGGTGTGGGAACCGCAACTGGCTTCGGCGCTGGCCGAGGCGGGCGTTGCCTATACGCTGGTGGACGATGTGCATTTCCACGCGGCGGGATTCGAGCCGGGCGAGCTGTTTGGCGATTACGTGGCGGAAGACCAGGGGCGGACGGTGCGAATCCTCCCGGGACTGAAAAACCTGCGCTATCTGATTCCGTTTCACGGCGTGGAAGAAACCATCGCGTTTCTGCGCGAGAGCGCGGAGGCGCATCCGGGCGGGATGGCCGCGATGGGCGATGACTGCGAGAAATTCGGCGTATGGCCGGAAACGCACAAGCATTGCTATACGGATGGCTGGCTGGAGAGATTCTTCACGGCGCTGGAGGCCAGCGCGGACTGGCTGGTCTGCGCGGCTCCCGGCGAATATCTGGAGAAGAATGCGGCGCTGGGGCGCGCGGACCTGCCCGCGGCTTCCTACACGGAAATGATGGAATGGGCGCTGCCCACGGCGGCGCGCGAACGCTTGCATGCGGCGCAGACGGAGTTCCGCGAGCGGCCCGGCGTGCTGGGGCTCCTGCGGGGAGGGATCTGGCGGGGGTTCTTCCGCAAATATACGGAAAGCAATCTGCTGCACAAGAAGATGCTGCGCGTGGCGGCGCGCCTGGCGGCCGTGCCGGAGCGGCGCACGGGAACGCGCGGGGCGGCGCAGGACCTGGCGCGGGCGCGCACGCATGTGCTGCGCGCGCAGTGCAACGACGCCTATTGGCACGGAATTTTCGGCGGGATTTATGCGCCGCATCTGCGCACGGCGCTGTGGCGCGAACTCATCCTGGCGGAGACCATCGTGGATAAGCACACGCCCGGAGGCTCCCTGCCGCAGGCCGAACAGGCGGATTTCGACGCGGACGGCGCCGAGGAAGTGGTTTTTTCCGCGCCGGAATATCACGGTGTGCTGAAGCCTTCGGACGGAGGCACGCTGGCGGCGATGGATTTCCGCCCCGCGGCGGTGACCCTGGTGAATTCCATGATGCGCCGCCGCGAGGAATACCATGCGCGGCTGCGCGAAGCGGCGCGGAGCGGCTCGTACACGATCTCCGGGGCCAGCGGCGGAGAAGTGGTTTCGATTCACGACCGCGTGCAGGTGAAGGAAGAAGGGCTCGACCGCTATTTGCTCTATGACCGCTGGGCGCGGCACGGATTCCGCGTGCTGATTTTCGATCCCCAGCGGGGCATCGAGGATTACGCCGCGCTGCGCCTCGAGGAAAACGCCTCCTTCGCCGGCGGAAGCTATAGGCTGCGCAAAATGGATAAGAACACGGTGGAGATTTTCCGCGAGGACGTCCTGCCGCTGGCCGCCCAAGAGGGCGGGGAAGCCCCGCTGCTGACGCTGGCGAAATGGTTTTCGTTTACCGCGTCGCCGCGCGGCTGCGAAGTCTCCTGCGAAATCCGCCTCAAGCTGAAGGAGCCTCCGGCGCGGCCGTTCGCCGTGGGCATCGAGTCGGTGATCAATCTGCTGGCTCCGGGAGAAATCGACCGTTTCATTGAGTCGCCCGAAGGCCGGCAGTTGCTGCGCTGGAAAGGTTCGCTGCGCGGGCCCATCCTGCGCATGGAAGACGGCTGGCAGAAGGTGCGCGTGGCGCTGCACGCCCCGGCGGTGAAGGAGTTCTGGGTGGCGCCCATCGAAACCGTTTCGGAATCGGAAGAAGGCTTCGAACGCGTCTATCAGGGTTCGCAGATTCTGGCTGTGTGGGAGCCGAAATTTTCCTGGCAGAAGGCCTGGGCGGCGCAACTGGTCTGGCGCATCGAAGGTTTCTGAGAACCAATGCCCGCGGGGTTGCCCGGCGCGAAGCGCGGATGGTAGAGTCGGCAGGAACGAGTGGAGGATGCCATGGCGCTGAGCCGGGAACTGCTGGAAATACTGGTTTGCCCCGAGTGTAAGCTGAAGGTGGAATTGACGCCCGATGCGGCCGGGTTGAAGTGCGCGAAGTGCCGGCGCATCTATCCGATCAAGGACGATATTCCGGTGATGCTGCCCGAGGAAGCCACGGTGGCAGCGCAATAACCGCCCATGACCTTTTCCATCGCTGATTCCGTGCCGAAATTGAAACGGCTGCTGCCCCGGCTGAAGGGCGTGCGCGCGGGCGTTTTGGGCGATCTCATGCTGGACCGCTATCTGTGGGGAACGGCGTCGCGGCTTTCGCCGGAGGCGGCCGTGCCAGTGGTGGATTTCGTCTCACAGAGCGAATGCCTGGGCGGCGCGGGAAACGTGGCGGCGAATCTGGCGGCGCTGGGCGCGCGCGTGGAAATGTTCGGTGTCACCGGCAAGGACGAAGCGGGAGCGGCGCTGCGGCGGTGTCTGGTCGAAGCGGGGATTGGCGAACGAGGAGTGGTCGCCGATGCCAAGCGCATCACCACGGTGAAGACGCGCATCATTGCGAAGCATCAGCAGGTGGTGCGCGTGGATCAGGAGCGCCGCGAACCGCTGAACGATGTCCTGCGGGAGACCCTGGTGGCGCGGCTCGTGCGCGGATTGCGCTCGATGGATGTGCTGGTGCTCTCGGACTACGACAAGGGCTTGCTCTCCGACGCCCTCGCCGAGCGCGTGCTCGGCGCTTGCCACCGGCTGAAGATTCCCGTCTTCGTCGGACCCAAGACCTCGCGGCTCTATGCTTACCGCGGAGCGCGGGCCATCGTCTGCAACGCCAAGGAAGCGGGATTTTTCGTTGCCCGCGCGCTGGGCGATGATAAATCGGTGGAAGAGGCCGGCCGCGCTCTTCTGGCGCATTTCGGCTGCGCCGCCGTGGTGGTCACGCGCGGTGAAAAGGGCATGAGCGTATTCGAGGAAGGCGCGCCGCGCCATGTGCACGTTCCGGCGACCAGCTTTGAAGTGACCTACGAGCGCGTGGGCCAGCCCGGCGTCGAGCGCGGCGCCACTGGACGGCAGGTTTTCGATGTGACCGGTGCGGGAGACACGGTTCTTTCCGTGCTGGCGCTGGCCGTCGCCGCCGGAGCATCGCTGCCCGACGCCGCCGTGCTGGCCAATGCCGCCGCGGGAGTGGTGGTCGGAAAACTGGGCACGGCCACGGTCAGCGTGAAGGAATTGGCCGCCGCGCTGGGCGATCTGCGGTAACCGAACCCGATTGAAAATATGAGGCAGCCGCCGTCCTGGTTTTCTACGGCGGGAAGCTGAAGGACTTGTCCTTGGAATCCACCCAGACGAGAATTTTCTTGGTGTGCCGCAAATTCTCCAGGTCGCCTTCCTTGGGGAAGGGCGCCACCGGGCTGACCCGTACGGTGACGATCAATTCGCTGGAATTGCAGCCGATGATCCAGATGACGAAAGCCGCGGCGCTGTTGGCGCCTTCGCAGGGCGGGCCGACCTCTTCGATCTTGTAGCTCTTCACCGGGCCGTAGTAGCCCTTGTCTCCCCAGTCATCCCGAAAATCCTGCAGCGAGTAGCCCTTGCCCGAAGGCTTCCAGAGCTGGAAGGCGCGGGGCATGTCGCCCGCGGCGATGGCGTCGAAGAGATGAGTGGCGGCTCGTTTCGCCGGGTAATAGCGGAAGGAAAACCAGAGAACGATGGCGCAGACGGTCACGAGAGCCAGCGCCAGCCAGAGGAAGCGCCGGGGTTTCTTCTCCGGTTCGGGGGGTGGCTCGAAGATGGACATGAACGGACCTCGCTCGAAATTCTTGCGCTGCTAAATCTGCCTCTTAAAGAGGGCGATGCCCGCGCTCAGCAGCACCACGGAGAAGCCTAACAAGACCAGCACGTCGAAGTAAATGCCTTCGTAGCCGGTATTTTTCAGCAGCAGATTCTTCAGCGCATGCACCACGTAGGTGAATGGGTCAATCACCGAAACCCAGCGCAGCCAGATGGGGAATCCTTCCGGGGGATAAATGGCGCCGGAGGGAAAAAAGAGCAGCGTATTGAGCACGCCGAAGATGGCGCGAGGCACCAGCGGGTCGTTGACGCGGACCATCACCAGGAACATGAAGCTGATCATGGCCAGGGAAGCGGCGGCGATGACCACCAGGAGATACACAAGCCGCACGGGATCCCACAGGCGGGGAATGCCGGCAATGAGGCCGCCGATGATGGTGATGGTCATGCCGGCCATGACGCCCTTGATGGTGCCCGCGAAATTCAGGCCCAGCACCAGTTCGGATTTGCGGATGGGCGTGACCAGATAGCCTTCGTGCAGGCCGCGGGCCTTGTCGTCAATGAAGACGATGCCGCCGCCGATCATGGCCACGATGAAGATGGACATGGCGATGGAGCCGGAGAGCAGATACTTGATGTATTCGATGTAGGGATAAATTTCCACCACTTGCAGATCGATCTTCGGCGCCAGGCGCGAGGGGAAGCCCGGGGCGTTGAGCGACTGGGTCAGTTCCTGGACGCGCTCGAAGAGTTGCGAGGTGACGAAGCTGTCGGTATTGTCCTCGATGAAGGCGATGCGCGGGCGGTCGTGCTGCAGGACGCGCCGCGAGTAATCGTGGGGGATATCGATGATGGCGCGGACGAAGCCGGCGCGGAGATCGAGCAGCGCGGCGGGCACGGAGGAGTATTCGGAGATGCGGAAGGTGCGCGGGCCGGTCTGAATGGAATTGAGCTTTTCGAGAATCAGGCGCGATTCCGCGGCGCGATCCTCGTTCACCAGGGCCACGGGAATATCCTTCACTTTTCCGCCGAAGGCGTAGCCCAGCACGATGAGCTGCATCAGCGGAAAGACCATGGAGGTGACCATCAGCGCGGGGCTGCGGAAGAATTTGCGCATGTCCCGTTCGATGATGGCGCCCACCCGTTCGAAATTAATCCATCGCTTCATGCCCGCTCACTTTGCACGATCACTTTTCCAGATCACTTGTAAAGATGGGTGATGTCCAGGGGCGTGGAGGACTGCACCGCGTCGCGCAACTGCCGCCCCGTGTAATGCAGAAAGACGTCGTCGAGCGTGGTGCCCTGCACGGTGACGCGCTTGACGGTGATGCCCTGGGCGCGCGCGCGGTCCATCAGCCCGGCCACGGTGTCCGGTCCGCTGTGCGAGGTGATGTGCACCGCGCCGCCCTGCTCGAGCACATCAATCACCTGTGGCAGCCGGCGCAACTGCTCCAGCCATTCCGGCGCGGTGCAGCCGGAGGCGGGCAGCCCGGCGAACTCCGCTTCCACGACGTCCGCGCCGGGAACGCTGTCCTTGAGGCTTGCGGGGGAATCGAGAGCGGCGAGCTTGCCGTGGTCCACGATGGCGATGCGTTCGCAGAGCTTGTCGGCTTCGTCCATATAGTGCGTGGTGAGAAGAATGGTGAGGCCGGAGCGTTTTTTCAGGCGCTCGATCATTTCCCACACGTTGGTGCGCGAGACGGGGTCGAGCCCGGTGGTGGGCTCGTCGAGGAAGAGGATGCGCGGCGAATGCACCAGGCCGCGGGCGATCTCCAGGCGGCGGCGCATGCCGCCGGAGAAGTTGCGCACCAGGCGATCGCGAAATTCCAGCAGGTCCACGGCGGAAAGAAGATCGGTGGTGAGCTGTTTGCGGCCCGCGGCGGGAACGCCGTAGAGCTTGGCGTGAATGGAAAGATTTTCCCAGGCGGTGAGATCGGGGTCGGAGGTCAGCGCCTGGGGAATGACGCCGATGGCGTGGCGTACGCCGTCGGCCTCGCGCTGGATGTCGAATCCGCCGACGAGCGCGGTGCCCGAGGTGGGCGGCGTGAGCGTGGTGAGCATGCGGATGAGCGTGGTCTTTCCGGCGCCGTTGGGGCCCAGCAGGCCGAAGATTTCGCCTTCCGGCACGGTGAAGGAGACTTCGTCCACGGCGGTGAAATCGCCGAAGCGCTTGGTGAGCCGGCGGACTTCGATGGCTTTCATGGGCGGAAAACCGGAAGAGTTGCGGCCGTCTTCATGATTCGTCTCATTGGCCCGGCGCATCCGCGGAAGCGTTCTTGTTTTTTGCGGGTGCAGGCAGCAGCACGTAGGCGGTCATGCCGGAGAAGAAGCGGCGGTCCGGATTGGGGATGGCCACTTTGATGGCGAAGGTCTTGATGTCGCGCTTGGTGCGGCTGACGTCGCGCTGCGTGGCGAAGTCGCCCTCGACGCCCTTGAAGGTGACCGTGCCGTCCAGAATTTTTCCCGAGGGCATGCGCACGCGCAGCTTCTGGCCCATTTGAATGGAATCCACCTGGCTTTCCTCGACGCTGGCGCGCACCCACAGGTGATCGATGTCCACGATGGTGACAATGGGCGAGCCGGGCTGCACGACTTCGCCCTGGCGGGCCACGCGCACGGCGACGACGCCGTCGAGAGGTGAAAAAATCCGGGCGTAGCCCAGGCGTGTTTCCGCTTCGGACTTGGCCGCGCGCGCCTGCGCCAGCTGCGCCTGCATCGCCGCCAGCACGCTCTCCTGCACGTTCACCTGTTTGCGGCCCGCGCGGGCGATCTCCACGGAGGCTTCCTGGGCCTTCACCTGCTCTTCGAGCGCGCGCGATTGGGCCTGTGCGCTGCGCAGCGCGGCGTCGGCATGGTCCTTGTCCTGCGCGGTGGCCACGCCGGCTTCGTAGAGCGATTGCATGCGCTTCTGGTCGGCTTCGATGCGCGTGAGATCGGAGCGCGAGGCTTCCAGTTGGGATTTCAGCGCGGTCAGCGTGGCTCCGCTCTGGTCCACTTGCGCCGAGGTTTGCAAGTCGGTGAGGCCGGCGCTGCCCTGGGCCTGCGCGACCTGAGCTTCGAAGCTATGGATGGAGGCGGCCGCGGAATCGCGCTGGGCGCGCAGTTCGGCGGAATCCAGCACGGCGATCAGGTCGCCGGACTTGACGTTCTGACCTTCGTCCACCAGAAGCTGGTCCAGGCGCCCGCTGATCTTGGCGCTGACGATCACTTCATTGGCGTCCACGATGCCGGTGAGGGAGATTTCGTTTCCGCGGGGAGTTGTGAACAGATAAAGCAGGAGAGCGGCGAGGAAAACGCCGCCGAGAAAGACGAAAAATTTGGAGACGTTCATGGCCGTTTCCCGGTCGCCTCTCCCGCGCCTGCCTTTACCCTTCCAGCGCTCCGCCGGAACCTTCCGGCACTTCGATGGCGTACTTGGTGCGCGCTTTTTCGCGGTGCTGCGCGAGAGCCAGGGTAATCAGGCGGTCGATCAGGTCGCGGAAGGGAATGCCGCTGGCTTCCCACAGCTTGGGATACATGCTGATGGAGGTGAAGCCGGGAATGGTGTTGGCTTCATTGAGATAGATTTTGCCCGAAGGCTTTTCCAGGAAGAAATCCACGCGGGCCATGCCGGAGAGTTCGAGCGCGCGGAAGGCGCGCACGGCCAGATCCTGAATCTTTTCCTTCTGCGCGTCCTTGAGCTCGGCGGGAATCAGCAGCTGCGTGCCGCGCTCCAGGTATTTCGAGGCGTAATCGTAAAATTCGCGGTGGGGCACGATTTCGCCGGGAATCGAGGCCTGCGCATCCAGATTGCCCAGGACGGAGACTTCGATCTCGCGGGCCACCACGGCGCGTTCGACCATGATTTTCAGCGCGAATTCCGCAGCCAGGTCCAGCGCTGCGGGCAGTTCTCCCGCCGTATGCACCTTGCTCATGCCCACGGAGGAGCCTAGCGTGGCGGGCTTCACGAAGAGTGGATACTTGAATTCGGCTTCGATGGCCGTCTGCACGGCGTCGCGGTCTTTTTCCCAGTCCGCGCGCTGCACGGTCATCCAGGCCACCACGGGAATTTTGGCGTCGCGGCAGAGCCGCTTGGCCACGTCCTTGTCCATGGCCAGGGCCGAACCGAGCACTCCGGAGCCGACGTAGGGCAGTCCGGCCAGGTCCAGCAGGCCCTGCACGGTGCCGTCTTCGCCGAAGGTTCCGTGCAGCACAGGGAAAAAAGCGTCCACGCGCTGCCCGCCGCTGCGGTCCAGAGGAATCAGCGCCGCGTCGGTGGGGTCCGCGTTGAGCACCACGCGCTGCCCGTTGCGCAGGACTTCCTGCAAACTTTTCTGCGAGGTCGAGCCGATCAGCCAGTGGCCTTCCTTGGAGATGCCGATGGGCAGCGGTTCGTATTTGTCGGGGTCCAGCCCGCGCAGCACGGAGGCTGCCGAGGCCAGCGAGACTTCGTGCTCGCCGGAGCGTCCTCCGAACAAGACTCCGATGCGCAATCGCTTCTTTTCCGTGGTCACGTTCGAACGTTCTCCCAAGTCTGCGGGCTCTTGTACCGATGATTGGCCCGAATTTCGCATTTCGAGTTTCGCATGGCGCGCGCCGCCGCGCCACTTTCCGCGGTCTACAAAATCTTCTTGCCCAGCCCGGAGCAGAGCAGTTCGACGCCCAGCAGGGCCGTGCGGTTGTGCTCGTCAATCACCGGATTGATTTCCACGATTTCCAGCGAAGCCATCGCTTCGGTGTCCGCGATCATCTCCATCGCCAGATGCGCCTCGCGGTAGGTCACCCCGCCGCGCACCGGCGTGCCCACTCCCGGCGCATCCGCGGGGTCCACGAAGTCCATGTCCAGACTGACGCCGACGCCGTCGGTGTCGTCCATGGCGAATTTCAGGGCGTCGCTCATCACTTCGCGCATGCCGCGCTCGTCAATGTCCCGCATGGTGAAGACGTGCACGCCGGACTTTTTCACCAGGCGCTTTTCCTGCGCGTCCAGGTCGCGAATGCCCACCAGTACCACGTTCTGCGGCTGCACCTTGGGCTTGAATCCCAGCAGTTCGACCAGTTCGGGCGGGCCGTAGCCGATCAGCGAGGCCAGGGGCATGCCGTGAATGTTGCCCGAGGGCGAGGATTCCGGCGTGTTCATGTCGCCGTGGGCGTCCAGCCAGATGTAGCCGATATTTTTTTCTTTCTTCTGGAAATGCGCGGAGACGCCGGAGAGCGTGCCCACGGCGATGGAATGGTCCCCGCCGAGCACCAGCGGCAGCATACCCTCTTCGATGGTCTTTTTGACCGTTTCGGCCAGTTCGCGGCAGGTCTCCGCAATCTCCTTAATGTATTTCGCGCGCTTCTCCCCGTAATGCTGCTCCTCGGCCTGCTTCACGGAAATGTTGCCCATGTCCTCGACCTGATGGCCCAATTGCTTGATGCGCGCCTGCAAACCCGCCACGCGCAGCGCGGAGGGGCCCATGTCAACGCCCCGGCGGCTCTGCCCGAGGTCCATCGGTACGCCAATGATGCGAATTTTCTGCGGCATAGTGTTTTCCGTTCCGGAAAGTCGCGGGCGGACGGCCGCGCGCGGCGGCTGACCGGCCATTCCCATTTCGTGCTTGGAGTCCTTGACGCCCAATCCCCTGGACCCTCTTAAGGATACACGCGATAAATCATGCGGGGGAAGGGAATGACTTCGCGGATGTGCTCGGTTCCGCATATCCAGGCCACCGTGCGTTCCAGCCCCAGCCCGAAGCCCGCGTGCGGCACGCTGCCGTAGCGCCGCAAATCCAGATACCACTGAAAAGGCTCTTCCGGCAGATTGTGCTCCTTCAGCCGCTTCACCAGCAGGTCGTAGTCGTGGATGCGCTGGCCCCCGCCGATGATTTCGCCGTAGCCCTCCGGTGCCAGCATGTCGAAGCCCAGCGCCAGGTCCGGCCGCTGGGGGTCCGGCTGCATGTAGAACGCCTTAATCGCCGCCGGATAGCGATGTACGATCACCGGGCGGTCGTACTGGCTCGAGAGAATGGTTTCCTCGTCGCCGCCGAAATCGTCGCCGTGCTTGGCGGGGTTGCCGCTCTTTTGCAGGACTTCGATGGCCTCGTCGTAGCTGATGCGCGGGAAGGGCGCTTTCACCGTGGCCAGCTTGGTGGTATCCCGCTTGAGGGCTTCCAGTTCGCGCGTCCGGTTCTTCAGCACGGACTGAACGACGTGGCTCACCAGCCCCTCGCCCAGCTCCATCATGTCGCCCAGATCGGCGTAGGCCGCTTCCGGCTCCAGCATCCAGAATTCGGTGAGGTGCCGCCGCGTTTTCGATTTCTCCGCGCGGAAGGTCGGCCCGAACGAGTAGACCTTGCCGAGGGCCATGGCCGTGGCTTCGACGTAGAGCTGGCCGGACTGTGTGAGGTAGGCTTTTTCGTCGTCGATGTAGTCCACTTCAAAGAGCGTGGTGGTGCCTTCGCAGGCCGCCGGAGTGAAAATCGGCGCGTCCGTCAGCGTGTAGCCCTGCCCGTCCATGAACTCGCGGGCGGCGCGAATGGCTTCGGCGCGGATGCGCAGGATGGCCGCCTGGCGCGGCGAACGAATCCACAGGTGCCGCTGGTTGAGCAGGAAATCCACGCCATGCTCTTTCAATTGAATGGGATAGGGTTGCTCTTCGGAGACCCGCTGCAGCACTTCCACGGCGCTCACGCCGATCTCGAAGCCGCCCGGCGCGCGCTGCTCCGCGCGAATCTTTCCAGTGACAATCACGCTGGACTCCTGCGTCAGCCCGCGCAGCGCCTCGAACGCCGCCGGCTGCTCCTTCAGCGAGCACACCCCCTGCATGATGCCCGTGCCGTCGCGAAAAATGGGGAAGAGCAGCTTGCCCGATTCCCGCTGGTTATAGAGCCACCCGCGCAGCGTGACTTCCTGGCCGTCGTATTGGCCGGCTTGTTCGATGGTGATGATAGGCATTCGTTTGGCTTGCCGCGCTTAGCGCGCCTCCTGCATCGCTTCTTCCAGGCGGTCCATGGCCCGCCGCCCTGCTTCGAGCTGTGCCGCCAGCGGCGGCGCCTCCGGCCCGATGTTTTCCTTCAGCTCCAGCACCAGCGGCAGCGGCTGCACCGGCGCGGTGGCCAATAGCCCGGCCGCCACGGACCAGTCCAGCGTGCCCTCGTAGGGCGGCAGATGCTCGTCCTTCTCGCCGTGATTGTCATGCAGGTGCGCCGTTGCCACCAGTTCGCGCAGCGGCGCAAAACACTTCGCCAGACGCTCTTCGGCGGGACCATCCATCAGATTCGCGTGGCCCGTGTCGAAGCAGAAGCGGATGCCGGTCAGCCGCGTTTCGTCCACGAACGAGCGCAGCCACGAGGGGTCGCCCATTTCGCTGGCGGTATTCTCGATGGCCAGGGTCACCCCGGCATGCCGCGCATGCAGCATCAAGTGCTCGAGCGAACTGAAGGCCGCGTCGCGCTTGCGCTCGTCGGGCGTCTCCCGCGGGCCGCCCATGTGCAGCACCAGGATGCCGTAGGGAACGATCGCGGCCACGTCAATGGCCCGCTTGTATTCGTCCATGGCTTCGATGCGCCGCACGCGCTCGGCTTCGCAGAGAGAGAGCGGCGAGCCGCCCTCGCGCGAAGCGCTGGAATCGCGATTGTTGGGCGCGTGCAGGCCCGCCAGCGAGAGGTTGCGCCCGCTGAGCATTTTCGCCAGTTCGCGGATCTCCGCATCCTCGTGAAAATCAAAATGGCTGCGGATACAGGAGATCTCCAGTCCTACGAAGCCCGCGTCGGCCACCAAGCCTAGCAGTTCCGGCGTAAGCCTGCGCGAAGAGAATAGATGCGTGGAAAGCAGCCTCTGCATGACGATCAGTATCCTTGCGCCGAGCCGTTCGTGCGCGGGTCGGCCGCGCCCAGCCGCTCGCCCGTCCGCGCGTCAATCCCGATGGCGTTCACCAGCCCAATGTTACCCCGCCGGGACGTCTCGTGTCCCATCCCTCGCAGAGCCTCTTCCACCGCCGCGGGAAAAGAGTTCTCCAGCACCACGCGGTCCGGCATCCACTGATGATGAAACCGCGGCGCGTTGATGGCCGCCTGCGCCTCCATCCCCAGCCGCATCCAGTTCAGAATCGTCAGCAGCGTGGCCGAGATGATGCGCGGTCCGCCGGGCGAGCCGGTGACGAAGCTGAGTTTTCCGTCGCGCGTCAGGATCGTCGGCGTCATCGAACTCAGCGGGCGCTTGCCCGGCCCCGGCGCGTTGGCCGCGGACTGGATCAGGCCGAAAAGGGGATTGGGCTCGCCGGGCTTGGTGGTGAAATCGGACATTTCGTCGTTGAGCAGAAAGCCGGCCTTGCTGGTGACGTGCGAGCCGTAGCTGTCGTTGAGTGTAAACGTCGAAGCCACGGCGTTGCCCGCGGCGTCCACCACCGAAAAATGCGTGGTGTTCTGCCCTTCGCCCAGGCCGGTAATCGTTTCCGGCGCGGCCGCCGCGGCGGCCTGCCCGCAGACGTGCGGAGTCCCGGCGTGGACGGTCTTGCTCGAGGATGCATGCAGCGGATCAATCGTGGCGGCCAGTTCCCGCGCGTAGCACGGCGAGGTCAGCCCGGCTACCGGCACCGCCGCAAAATCCGGGTCGGCCAGATAGGCGGCGCGGTCGGCGAAGACCCGGCGCATCGCTTCCACGACTTTGTGAACGCTCGCGGCGTCCTCCCAGCCTTTCAGCGGCACGCCCTGCAGCATATTCAGCGCTTCGATCACGGCCACGCCGCCGGAGCTGGGCGGGGGCGGCGCCAGCACCTCCCAAGTGTGCCCGTCCTGCTCATAGGAAGCCCGCAGAACCTCGCGAACCTTCGGCTTATAGCCTGCCAAGTCCGCCCGCGTGATCAGGCCGCCCGAACGGGCCATCTCTCGCGCCAGCGATTTCGCCGTCTTTCCCCGGTAAAACTCCGCCGCGCCCTTGCGCGCAATGCGCTTGAGCGTTGCCGCCAGCTCCGGCTGGCGAAATATCTCGCCCGGTTTGTAGGGATTGCCGTTGCGCAGGAAGATTCGCCGGCTCTCCGGGAAGCGCTCCAGCCCCTTGCTCTCTTCGGCCATCCCCCGGCCCAGCTTTTCGCTTACGGGAAAACCTTGGGAAGCCAGTCGGATCGCCGGGGCCATTACCTCGGCCAGTTTCATGGTGCCGTGGGTCTTGAGCGCCATCTCCAGCCCGGCCACGGTGCCGGGTATGGCCACCGCGCGATAGCCCAGGGTCGCCGCGTCTTCGTCCTGGCTGCCGTCCGGCTTTACGTACATGCCCGGCGTGGCTTTGGCTGGCCCCGTCTCCCGGTAGTCGAAGAAGTCCGCCTTGCCATCGGCCAGGCGCACCAGCATGAAGCCCCCGCCGCCGATATTCCCCGCCGCCGGCTCGACCACCGCCAGCGCAAACGCCGTAGCCACCGCGGCGTCCACGGCATTGCCGCCGCGCCGGAGGATCTCCACGCCCGCTGCCGAGGCCAGCGGCTCATCCGAAGCCACCATGCCGTGCTCAGCGCGCACAGCTGCCTGGGGCCAGGAGGATTTTTCCTTTTCCAAGGGTGTCTGAGCCAGCGCGGGAGCCGCCGCCACAGGCAACAGGAACAGGCCAAATAGGGCGATGGATGCGGGTTTCATGGCGAGAACCGACAGTAAGGGATTTGCCGGGAGGCGTCAAGACGGGCGTGCGGAGGTGGCAAAACTCTTCGGGGGAGGAAAAAAACGAGAAAGCGGACTAAAAGGTCAGAAAACATACAAGTACTAGTATTTGTTGTGGAAATAGTACCACAAGGGTTGCCGTTTTGGAACATTAGAATACACTTATATGCTGTATAATCAGCAATATACGTGAATTTAGACGGCTAATCATTTGGACACTCGGACAGCGTTTCAGACTGGCACTTACGGACAGGATTGCTAAACTGGCTTCACCAAACGGTAGCCCCAAGTCGTAGGCACCAGGGGTTGGCATAAATAAAAAATCTAGAGGAGAAAGAAAGCAAATGAGAAAGTATTGTGCGCACTTGGCAGTACTAGCAATCCTAGTATTTAGTTTTTCCGTTCCCACGCACGCTCAGGGGGCGACCTCCAAGATTGACGTTTTTGGCGGCTTTTCCTTCCTGGCGAACAACTATTACAGCACGAGCCAGCAGGCGCAGTGGAACACCCTGACTGGCGGCACCTATGTGATCAATGGCTATCACTTCCAGGGAACCTATAATCTGACCAAGCACTTTGGCATCATGGCGGACTTCAGCAACCACAGCGGCACTACCGATGAAACGAGCAGCTATAACTACGCCGACTGCTGCGGATATACCTCCTCGAGCCAATACACGCTCCATCTGGACCAGAAGATGAGGACGTTTGCCTTTGGGCCTTCGTTTTCGGTGGAAGAAAAGAAGCTGAGACTGTCGGCGCACACGCTGGTGGGCGTCTCCACGGCCCAAATGACCGCGCTCACAACGTCCAACTCGTCTGACAGCAACCTCAACACTTCGTCCAGTAACTACAACTCCACATGGCCTTCCAATACGGGCATGGCCGTGGTTGTGGGTGGTTCGGCGGACTTCATGTTCGCCAAGCACCTGGGCTGGCGCATCGCGCAAATCGACTATGTTCATAGCGTCTTGCAGGGCTGCCCGAATTGGACGAATACGTGGACGTATAATGGTTCACCTTCCGGTACTAACTCGGGCACGCCGAATACCGGCTGCGACGCAGGCGTGAACAACCTGCGCATCTCTACCGGGATTGTCTTCCGCCTCGGCGGCAAGTAAATTTACCCGTTCATCCCCTTGGTTCCCTCTCCGGTGGCTCACGCCGCCGGAGAGGCGCCAGGGGATTTTTTTGCGTAGCTGCCACATTTCGATCCCGCCTGACGCAGTCTCCATCCGAACTCGATATAAGCCCATCGAAAATTCGTTTCCCGTCGTGCGGCGAAGATTGGCGTAATCTCCGCAGAATGTGCGGAGAATGCTTGCAAGTGGAGAAATGGCAGTGGTTTGTTCGTAGCTTCGCCGGCGGCCCGGAGAGAGAAAATGCAACAAACGGCTCGGAAGGGAGCCGGGCTGGAGGCTCGGGAAGGGGAGTTCAGAACCGAGCGGCCCAAGCCCGGCGGGGTTGAGCCATGGCTTTTCTATCGGAAAGGCGGGGAAAAACTTGAGGGCTGTGGGTGTTGTTTGGCTGGTTGCTGTAAAGCAGGAAAAAGCAGATCCCTCGCTGCGCTCGGGATGACAGCGATTTATGGGCGTACTTGGGGTTCGGCTCGTCGGGATGACAGCGATTTTTGGGCGTGCTTGGGGCGCGGCTACTCTTCGCTGAGGAATTCCACTTCCGCCGGCGCGGGAAGAACGCCTGCGGCGGTGCCGCGGGCGATGAGTTCGCGCACGGCCTTGCGCCCGCGCTCGCCGTAGCCCAGGGTCCAGTTATTGACGTACATGCCCACGAACTTGTCGGCGGTTTCCGTTTCCATGTCGCGGGCGAACTGCATGGCGTAGTTGAGGGCGGCTTCGCGGTGCTCCAGGGCGAAAGAGACGCTCTGGCGGATGATATTGGCAATCTGCTTGCCAACGGCCGGGCCCAGGGCGCGGCGGACGGCGTTGCCGCCCAGCGGCAGTGGCATCCCGGTCTGCTCCTGCCACCACTGGCCGAGGTCCACGGTGCGATAGAGGCCCATCTTGGAATACATCAGCTGGCCCTCGTGGATGATCAGCCCGGCTTCGACCGCGCCGCTCTTCACCGCGTCCAGAATCTTGTCAAAGGGCATGACCACGGCCTCGAAATTGGGTTCATAGAGCTTGAGGGTGAGGTAGGCGGTGGTCTTCAGGCCGGGGATGGCGATGCGTTTGCCCGCCAGCTCTTCTTTTTTCATGGGGCGCTGGGTGATGACCATGGGGCCGTAACCTTCGCCGAAGCTGGCGCCGCAATCGAGCAAAATATATTTGTCGCGCAGGCCGGGGTAGGCGGCGAAGCTCACGGCGGTGACGTCATAGGTCTCGGTCAGGGCGTCTTCGTTGAGCGTCTGGATGTCCTTGAGGACGTGGGTGAACTTCATGCCCGGCGTGAGAATCTTGTGGGTGGCCAGGGCGTAAAACATGAAGGCGTCGTCGGAATCGGGCGAATGCGCCAGCTTGATCTCGACGGGTTCCTGGGTGGCCTGGGTGGATGCCTGTTCGCTTGCCATGAGTGGTGCTGTGCCTGCCTTCGCTGCCGCTTGCGGTCCTGGCCGTTCTTCGCTGATAGCATCCCCATACCGCCGGTGCTCACAGAATGCGAGGGGGGAGAGAACAAACGCGCACGCAGGGACGCGCGCACGCGGGCCGGGCCTTACTGGGCCCGAAAAGCGTAGCATAACGGGGGAGTGCTGACAATCGAAGCGGGGGTGCCGCGCGAACGGGCCGGAGGAGAAATTGTGTTTTCGGCTACAGGGCGGCGATCATGCGCGAGACGGCGATATCGAAATTGATTTTCCCGTCGAGATAGGGCTGCCAATAGCGCTGCAGCAGAGGCTCATAGCCGGACCAGCCGCGGGCGTAAAGCCCTTCGCGGATGGCCGAGGGGCCGCCCGGTTTCGGCTGCGGCGTGCCGGGCATGATCTTGCCGGCAGGCTCCGCCTCTGCGGAGGCTTCCGGGGCGGGCGTCTCGACCAAAGCGGAGCGCACGGCCACGCCGGTGGTGTAGAAGAGGAGGGCATGCCAGAGGTCCCGGGGGATGGCCTTGCCGCGCTGGTGGCATTCGCGCACGATGGCGTCCTGGACGGGTTCAGCCAGGCCGTAGCTGGCTTCGTGAAAGAGCATTTCGAGCGCGGCATCGCCCTGATTGCGCGGGTCCACGCTCGAGAAGGTCAGGCGCAGCGGGTCCAGCGTGGCGTAGGCGCCCGCGGGATTGGCGTAGCTGACCACCTCGACGCGGATTTTTTCCTTGGGCCAGCGCGTCTGGTAGATTTCCGCCAGGCGCCTCGCCAAGTCCACGCTCTTTTCCTGCACCAGCGGGGAGACGCCGTCCACCCAGCGGCGGTTGGCGCGGTCGTGCTCCGGCCACCAGTGCTTGCGATAGACCGGCGCGGCGCGATTGAGGATGGGCGTGATTTTTCCCGGCAGCCCGGCGTCGCATTCCTTGCGCGGCAGCGGCGAGAGTTCCGTGCAGGTCTCGAAATCCCCTAACTGGTTTTTCAGAAGGGTCAGATCGTAATTGAATTGCAGGTCGCGGTCGGCGTAATTGGCGGCATAGAACGTCACGGCCTCGTCCCAGGCACGCTGCTCGTCTTCGCTGAATCCGCCGGGAGCGGCTTGCGCGGTCTTCGAGGCGCCTGGGGAGCGCCGTTCGCGGGCCTGCTGGTAGAGAAAATGGTGCAGGTTCACCCAGAAGCCGCTGTGAAATTCGAAGACCGGAAGCGCGCCCATGCCCGGGCCGCTGTGTCCGTGCGGAGGCTCCAGCAGGGGGCCGGGGCGATCTTGGGCGGCAGAGTTCCGCGCGGCGCCGGCGAGCAGCAGCGGGAGCAGAGCAAGCGGCAAAAAAAATCGCGGAAGGACCGGCATGACGGGGAAGAGTGTATCCCCATCCCCGGCGGGCGGCAATTGGGGAAGAAGACTATCCCTCGGTGGCGGCCACGGAGAGCCAGCAGTCCAGAATGGCCAGTTGCGTTTCGTTCACGTCCACGAACTGGACGCCCATGCCCATGGGGGAGACGTCATAGACGATGCGGGCGCGCGTCTGAAAACTTTCTCCGCCCTGCTGGAATCGCAACTGGATGATCGTGCCCGGCGGGATGGGATTCAGCGTGTCAATGTAGCATCCCGTGCGGCTGACGTCGGAGGTGCGGGCCACGGCTCTGGCGCCGGTTTCCTCCACCAGCATTTCGGCAACGAGAATCAAGGGATAGCGCGGGGTGGCGCGGCGTTCTTCGGTCACGGTCATCGGCTCCAGTCCAGATCAGTCATCTGTCCCAGAGAGAAAGCGGTACGCAGCCCGGCGCCTGCGATGAAACGCCTTGCCGTCCGATGGATGCCCGGAACCAGTGTGCGGCCGATGGCCTTTCCGCGCAAGCGGCAGGCCCGCGAGCCGTGCCCATCGGTTACGGGGAGTTTGCTATGGGGAGTCGCCAGCGGAGCGCCGCCGGGCCGTTCACGGCATGATTGCTATTCTTCTTTTTCCGCTTCTTCCAGCCATTGCTTCAGGACTTCCCGCTGTTCTTCGGGAATGTCCGCGTCGAACTGAATGCCCATGCCCAGACTGTGGCTGGTGTAGATGACCTTCCCTTTGGCTTCGAAGGTTCCATTGGGGCGCACCAGTTTGACCAAAATCGGTTCGTCTTTGGGCGTCGGGTGCAGCGTGTCAATGTAGCAGCCGGTCATATTCAGATCCGAGCAGCGCCCGCGCAGCGTCGTGCCGCTGTTAAGTTCGGTCACTTCGGTGCTCAGGATCAGCGGGATGCGCGGCTTCTGGCGTCGTTCTTTCATGGCACTCTCATCCGTTCTGCGGACCTGTTCCCTTTTGCAGCCATATCTTCGCTTAGAAGTCCCTCGACTTACAACCACCGAGAGGAAATAGTGTGTGCTAATTCGCCGCCGGCGCGGCGACGGTGGCGTCGGCTTCGCTGGCCAGCGCTCCCTGGCGGTCCGCCCCGTGCAGCACGCCCTGGGCATCCAGAAAGAAAGATCGCTGCCCGGTCGTGCCGTAGGCCAGGGGAACCGCCGCCAGTTCGAATTTGGCCTGCACGCCCTGCGAGGAAGCGCCTGCGATCACATAGCGGAAGCGGTAGCCGCTTTTCGTTCCCCCGGCCAGTTCGGCGTCCAGCAGGCCCGCCGCGCCGCCCGTGGCCGTCCCGTGCGCGGGCGGACCCAGTTGTTCGATGCGTTCGGGCAGGTGCGCGTAAGTGCGCCGGTAGTTCTCCACGGCCTGAGCCAGCAGTTGCAGCGTAGCGATGATGCTGCGTTCGTTGGCTTCGAGCGAGTCGCGATTCCATTCCCGCTCGAGCGCCGGCAAGTCCAGCAGCAGCAGCCCGGCCGAAAGCAGTTTCCAAGCGCCGCCTTCCATCACCAGCCCGATCTGCACGCGCCGTGGAGGCGCGCTGGGCTGCGCGGCTCCGCTCAAGCGCACCTCTACCGACAGAAACGCCAGATTTTCCTGTATTTCCGCCCGGCCAATTTCCATCTCCAGGGTTCGCGCCGGGCCTTCGCAGCGCAGCGCGGAGTTTTCACCGGAGACGGCTTTGCCGGCGGCCTCCAGAAACGAAAAGCGCTTCATGAGGGCCACGCGTGATGGCTCCGTGAGCCGCGCGTAGGCCCGCGCGCTGCGCAGGGGGAGAGTGCGCGCGAATTCCGCCTGGTTCTGTTCGCAGGCCGCGGCCAGCAGGGCGTGCACGGTTTGCGCGGGTTCCGCGCTTGGCTTGCTCACCGCCGCTTGCGGCGGCTCCGCCGTTGCGAAAGGCGCCGTTCCGGACAAGAGCGCTGCGGCGATCAAAAGAGAAAGAAAAAGTGGGCGCATCTCAGCCCTTCCCCCGCGCCAGAATGGCCGGTAAATTTTTCGTGAAGCTCGAGCGCGGCAGCACTTCGTCGCATCCCGCCGCCCGCGCCCGCTCCGCCAGGTCCACCTGCACGTGCGAGAGAAAGGCCACCACCGGCGCCGCGCATCCGGCCGCGCGCAGTCGCTCGACCGCTTCCACGGGACCGCAGCGCGCGTTCAGGTCCACGATGATCAGCTGCGTCGAGGCCCCCGCCTCGGCCAGCAGCGCTTCCGCGTTGCCGGCGATCTTCACCGCGATGCCCAGTTGCTTCGCGGTTTCCGCCAGCTTCATCTGGAAAAACAGGTCGTCCATCAGGGCCACCACTTCGCTCATCGTTGCCATCCTCGTCCGCGCTGCGCGGCTCCTCCATTATGCGCCCTCTTCCCGCGCGGCGCTTGTGCGCGTAGAATCGTCCGCAGCCGGAGGTTCTCTCCATGACCGCATTGATGCGGGCCGATGACGCTCCCCAGCTGGAGCGCCCCCTGGCCCTGCTGGAAAAGACGCCGCAACTGCTGAAAACGCTGCTTGCGGACATGCAGGAAGATACGCTGGCCTGGAAACCGGCGGCGGACCGCTGGTCCATCGGCGAAATTCTGGCCCATCTGGCCGACCTCGAACTGGCCTATGGCCTGCGCGTGCAGCGCATCGTCACCGAGGATTCTCCCGCGCTCGAAGCCTACGACCAGAACGCGGCCGCCGCCGAAGGCCGTTACTCGCAGCCCGATCCCGAAGAGAGCCTGGCGGCCTTCATCGAGCGCCGCGAAGGCACCCTGGCGTTTCTCTCCATGCTTCCGCCGGGCGCCGCCACGCGCACCGGCAATCATTCCACGGTGGGTTCCTTCACCCTTTCCGATATGCTTCACGGGATGGCCAATCACGATCTTGGCCACCTCCGCCAGATCGCCGAACTCTACCGCGCCCGCGAATTTCACCCGCACGCCGGCCCATTTCAAAAATATTCCAATCCGCAGCCCTGATGCCGTCCTCCGCCCATTCCGAATCCGCGCATCCCGAAGACGAGCGTCTGGCCCGCGCCGGGCCGCTCGATGTCACTCTCTATACGCGGCCCGGCTGCCATCTCTGCGAGCAGGCCAAAGAGGCCATCGCTCCGCTGCTCGCGGAATTCCGCGCCAGCCTGCGCGAAGTGAATATCGAGGGCGACGCCGTGCTGGAAGGCCGCTACGGGTGGGATATTCCAGTGATTTTTATTGGCGCGAGGAAGTGCGCCAAGCACCGCGTGGACCTGGAGCAGTTTCGCCGGCAACTTGCGGATGCGCGGGCAGGATAAGAGTTTTTTATAGGAAAGAGTGTACTTGACTTGCTGGTTATGCGCTGCGAAACTGACTTTTCTGCACTCAACGAACCGCCATGCCTCCCCCTCGCATCATGTATATCGAAAACAAGTCTGGAGGGGATTCGGGCCTAAAGGGCCTTGTCGGCCCGGCCCGCATAGGACGTGTCACATTCTCGAAAACAGGCAGAAGCGTCTATTACAGAGGGAAGACATTTCAAAGCCTCAATGGAAACGGATTCAAGGCCAATTACTATGATGTTGATTCTGGGGAGCAATACTGGATTTCAGGTCCCAAGAAGAATGGGGCCGATGGCCTCTACGGGCCTCGCCCGACTCCTATTGACGATGATGTTCGAGAAGAATACTGGACGCTGATCCGCAAACAACCCGAGAGAATGAATCAAAAAACGACCTAGACCATGAGTGCGGTGATTTCACGGGAAGGAAGATTTGTAAAAATTGCCGTCCTCAACAGGCTGGGTTTTGGCTTGGACCGCGTGGCGCTGGAAACCGTGCGCAAATGGAAATGCAATCCGTCGCTGGACCGCAACGGAAGTCCCGTCCCCGTCCTGGTTCCGGTCGAAGTGAGATTCCACCTGTTGCGCTAGTTATTCTGTGGAAATTTAAAATCAGCCGAGGACTCCCGGCCTTCCCGCGAAAAAACTCTACCCGCCCTTTTTCAATTCCGCCAGCACCAGTTTCGCCACTTCCTTCAGCGTCTCGAACACGCCCTGCCCCGTCACCGCCACTCCTTCGATGACCGGCTCGCCCTTCTTCTGCAGATGCTTGGTCAATTCCGCCACGGACATCGCATTGGGCATGTCCCGCTTGTTCAATTGCAGCACATACGGAATCGTCGCGAAGTCCAGGTTGTGTTCCTTCAAATGCTCCATCAAATTCTCGAACGTCTCGAAATTCGCGTCCAGCCGCTCTTCCTGCGAATCCGCCACGAACACCACTCCGTCCGCGCCCTTCAAAATCAGTTTCCGGCTGGCCTCGTAAAACACCTGCCCCGGCACCGTATAGAGATGAAAGCGCGTTTTGAACCCGCGCACCGTTCCCAGATCCAGCGGCAGAAAATCGAAAAACAGCGTGCGGTCGGTCTCCGTCGCCAGGGAAACCATTTTCCCCTTTGCGTTCTGTCCCGTATGGTCGTAGACCCACTGCAGGTTGGCGGTCTTTCCGCCCAGACCTGGACCGTAGTACACCAGCTTGCAGTTAATTTCGCGCGCAGGAAAGTTAATAAATGGCACTTGTACCAGCTCAACCCGACTTTTTAATTTAACACACGCCCGGCCGGCAGGCTAGTACCTGCCCATGCCCCACGGACACAACTTCACCAACCCTATTTTCCCCCAGATTCCATTTTGTTGCGGCTATATTTTGCGTGCATGTCACGCACATGCCACCCTCCCGCCCTCCAAGGGCTCCCCCAGTGCCCAAAAATGCCCGCGTTGACGATAAACAAAGCCTCTGTTAGCATGCGCGCTATGGCTAAACCCAAGAAACGTCCGGCCAAGCGGGCTGCCCCCAAGAAGCGTTCTTCCCAGGCTTCCAAGTCGCGCAAGAAGCGCCCCGCGGTTCCCCCGCCGCCTCCCACTCGCGGCGGCGTCGAGATGGTGGACCCTCTCGTCCAGGCCCAGATGAAGACCTACGAAGGCGCCGTGATGCTCTTCCAGCAGCAGAAATACGCCAAGGCCAAGCAGGACCTCGAAAAAGTCATCGCCGGACCCAGCAGGGAATTGGCCGACCGCGCCCGCATGCACCTGCGCATCGTCGAGCAGCGCATGAAGCCCAGCTCCGAGCAGAATCCCAAGAGCGCCGAGGAGCATTACCAGCGCGGCGTCACTCTCATGAACAGCGCCCGCTGGGACGAAGCCCGCGAGCACCTGCAAAAAGCCCGCAAACTGGCCCCCAAGACCGACTACATTCACTACGCCCTCGCGGCTCTCGATTGCCTCACCGGCGAAGCCCAGTCCGCTCTCGAGAATCTCAAAGTCGCCATCCAGCTGCGCCCGGAAAACCGCTACCACGCCCGTAACGACGAAGACTTCGCCTTTCTCCAGGAAGACCCGCAGTTCACCGAGCTGCTCTACCCGGAAAAAGACGGCACCGCCGGCTGATCTCCCAGGGGCCTTCCCTTGAAATCCCAGCGCAGAAAATCCAAGCCTGCCCCGCCCGGACCCCGCGCCTCTCGCGCCGGCCTGCGCATCGTCGCCCTCGGCGGCGGCACCGGCCTTTCCGCTCTCCTCCGCGGCCTCAAGGAATTTACCTCCCTCCATCCCGACCATCCCGCCCGCGGCCACGCCCCTCTCTCTCCTTCTCCCATCGCCGATCTCACCGCCATCGTCACCGTTACCGACGACGGCGGCAGCTCCGGCCGCCTCCGCCGCGAATACCGCATCCTGCCCCCCGGCGATATCCGCAACTGCATGGTGGCTCTGGCCGATGACGAAGCCCTCCTCAGCCGCCTCTTCCAATACCGTTTCCCCCCTGCCGAAAAAGGTCTTGGAGGCCACAGCTTCGGCAATCTTTTCCTCACCGCGCTCACCCACGTCACCGGCGATTTCACCGAAGCCGTGCGCGTCAGCGGCAAAGTCCTGGCCATTCGCGGGCGCATCTTTCCTTCCACGCTCTCCAACGTCACCCTCGAAGCCACGCTCGAGAACGGCCGCCGCGTCCGGGGCGAAACGCGCATCTCCCAAAGCGCCGCGCGCATCCGCCGCATCGCCCTCGTCCCGCGCAACGTTCGCCCGCTCGCCGAAGCCCTCGCCGCCATCGCCGCCGCCGACCTCATCGTCCTCGGCCCCGGCTCGCTCTATACCAGCATCCTCCCCAATCTGCTCATTCCCGAGCTGGCCCGCGCCATCGCCCGTTCCAAAGCCCCCCGCGTCTATATCGCCAACCTCATGACCCAGCCCGGCGAAACCACCGGCTTCACCCTCGCCGACCACGTCCGCGCCATTCAGGAGCACACTCCCGGCCGCGTCCTCGACTGGGTCGTCGCCAACCACAAAGTTGTCTCCCCCGCGGTGGCCCGCCGCTACCGCCGCCAAGGCGCCCAACAGGTCCTCGTGGACCTCCCCGCGCTCCAAAAACTCGGCCTCCGCGCCATCCTCGATAACCTCATCGAAGAACACGGCGTCATCCGCCACGACTCCCACCGCCTCGCCCGGCTGCTGCTGGAAGAGTTTTCCTCTCCCCGTCTCCAATAGGGTTGCGGACCAGATACCCTTCGCCGGGAATCTAGTCAACAATATGACCCTCACCCCCCTGCCTTTTCTGTAACTGCTGATTCTGAAGGAGCTACGGGAGATATTTCGAGAAAATGCTGATTCTGAAGCGGTTATAAGTCTTGCATTTTCAGCAGATGCGGGGATGGCTCGTAAGTGCTGGAAAGAAAAGAGTTGGGGGAGATTTATTTGCGCTGTAAGTCGTTTAGATTCTGCAGTTCCGGGGATGATTTGCAAGTGTTGATTCGGAAGGAGTTGCGAGGAGGGGTAATGGCGTAGCGAGCGGGGCTGAGGGGCGCGATTCATAAACTATGATAGCGCAGAAGTAACTATCTTTCAATAGTTCTAATAATGATAATAGTGAAGATTTGTGGGAAGGCAGAGGGTTTCCTGGGAATCGAGTTGATTCGGTGGTGGAATTACGGGCGTGGAGAATGAACCCGAGCCGAGCGCGGAGTCTGCGCCACCATCCGTAATCGTTGGCCAAATTCAGGCGATAGACGTTTTATTTGGGTGCGTCCAGGGCGGGCAGAGTCGAGCAATTTTGTTTGCTCGGTTCACAGTTCGCATCCGGATCGCTCAAATTTGCGGGGCGGTCGTAGGGTGTTGCGTGGGGCTTGCCGGTTTCGTCGATGAGATAACTTCGCAACGATTGCTTTCCATATTCCTTGGGACGGGCCTCGAGATGGAAACTTTTGTATTTCCCTCCGGTTTTGTTCGTGGCCTGGTAGCTGAAATCATAATCCCGGTACGTGAATTTGTTTCTCCATAATTGAACGATGGACAGATCATCCGACAGGTAAGCCGGAAGGCAGGGAGTGCCATACTCCCCCTTGATGGACAGCAGTCCATGCAGATTCTCAGGATAGCTCCCATCACCCTTCGCATCGAATTCCCGCTTCAGGCAGTTGCCGATGCCATTGAGTAAGCCCCGTTCCCAATCTAAGGAGAATCCGCGTTTGTCTCCGTCCAGCCAAGCGAAGACCCCGGTCTCATCCATCATGCCCCCTCCGTGGGAAAAAGTCCCCTGGATGTGCTCCACCTGTCTTCCTTTGAGGATAAATCGGTCCGCTGATCCGCCGGGGGCACTGGTCGATGGCTCGTAGAGAAAGACGTAACCCGGGATTTCGGGGATCCCTCTGGCGTCCTGCAGGCAGTTATTGCCGCCCGGCCCCAACTGCTGGAGGTTGTCGGGAAATCCCTTCTGTGGATGTGCCGCCGCGAATTGGAAGAGGCATTTTGCGATGTTTCTCACTGCCATCTGCGCCTTGAATCCCCTTTCATGTTCCGCTGACTGATTCAGGGTTTGCTCCGTCGTCCGTTCGGGAGTCTTTGGAATCGAACGATCATGGGAGATCTGAAACAGGATTATGGCAGCAAAGAGAGGCAGCAATACACCAACGCTCCACTTTCCTGCAGATTGTGGCGTGGCCCGGCCCATGAGAAGAGTTGTCACAATTCCGCAGACCAAAACAGCGACAGGGGGCAATAATTGCGTGAGAAGATGGAGGACCCCTGTCCATGAAGCAAGTCCCATCAGTAAGAGAAAATAGAAAGCGTCAGGTCCCGCGTCTACCAATCCGAAAAACGGCAATAATTGTGCCGCTCCGAATCCCATAGTCAGCCCCACTCCCAGCCATCTATCCTGTCGCGAGAGCAGAAGCCATATCGCCGGAATGGGAATCAGGCGAAGCACAAGGAACAGCATCGGCTGTCCTAGCAGGAGATGCCACCGGCTTGCGAAGGGAAGCACGCTCAGCAAGGTTAGAATGCCGTGCAATAAGAGAGCAATCCGTATGGCCCAGAGCCATTTCTTCAGTTTCAACTCTTTCGCTTCCGTCCACGCATTGAAGACTGCATCAGGATCGCACTGCTTCATCAGGACCGCGGTATCTCCGATGCTTCCACGCGGCTCCTTTCGCCAGATCCACATCAGCCAGGTAATGCTGACGGAGGCAAAGAGCCCGAGACAGGTATATTGGGGGCCTAGTGTCGCAGCAATCATCTGGCCGACATAATTTTCAGAGCGGCCCAGGAAAAGGTGCAAAGCGATGGGAACGAGATGCTTAAGGTGGAGGAGAACAGCGAGAGCAGCGGTAATCACAGTAATTGTTCGCGCCCATTTTGCATAGCAAGCGAGACCGCAGGCGAGCGCCGCCGCGCCGATAGCCAAGGCCACGTGCAGCAATACGACGGGCAGCCGTCCGTTATCCATGACACTGCCCATAAGCGGTCTGCCGGTCACCTCGTAGACCATTCTTGTGACAATACCCAAGTTTGGAAACACTTCGAGGAAGCGGTAGGACCAATTCAATACCGGAGAACCTGGAAATCCAAACGAGAATGTTGCAAAGTGATAGGCTGAATAGGAAAAACAAAAGGCAGCCGCGGCATTACACGCTACCAGGAGCTTCATCACCCAATTTTGTCTCATGGGAGGCCATCTCCTTACAGTCGAAATTCCTTAATCGAGCTGTAAATTACCATCATTGTATCGTGGACGAAATGGAAGAAGACATGGAATGCGATGGCGTAGTGTCCAGAATGAAAACGGGCGCCATGTCTTTCCGGTGGTGGTGAGGAGAGACCCTTGTCTGGTCTCAGTTCGCGTTTGCTGCTAACTTTAAGGCAGAGCCTTGTTGAATGTTTGCGGAGGAAACCCCATGTCCACCTTCGGCCTCATCGAATACCAAGACGCCAGCCCGGAAGTCCGCGCCATCTACGACGACATCATGGCCACGCGCAAGACCGACTGGATCAACGACTTCTGGAAAGCCATCGCCCACGACCCCGCCACGCTCAAGCGCACCTGGGAAGACATCAAGCAGATCATGGCCCCCGGCGCGCTCGACCCGCTCACCAAGGAGCTGATCTACGTCGCCGTCAGCGTCACCAACAGTTGCCACTACTGCATCGCCTCGCACACCGCCTCGGCCAAGAGCAAGGGAATGACCGACGCCATGTTCAAGGAGCTGCAGGCTGTCATCGGCATGGCCAACGAAACCAACAAACTCGTCACCGGCTATCAGGTGGAAATCGACGAGCGCTTCAAAACGCCCCAGTAGCCTGCGGCAAAACTCACTTGAAGGGTCATTCCGAGGAGCGCAGCGACGAGGAATCCGCTTTTTCCTGGCGTTTCAGCCATAAGCAGATCCCTCGCTGCGCTCGGGATGACAGCCAGAGGACTTCTTCCGCCACAGCCGCCGCGTCTCGCCGCCTGCCCTTCCGGACAGGTTTTTTCTTCCACTCTCCTCCGTACACTGCCCCAATTTTGTACTTCCGTACAATAGCTTTTGCCCTTGCGCAGGCAGACTATGGGTTATCCGCGTGGTTCGGGGGAAGCCTTCGGGAAACCGCCAATCATGCTTCCCACAGGAGCCGCTCTCGAGAGACCGTCATGCCGCCGACGCTGAATGAAACCGCGAATTCGCAGAACTCCACCGGCGCTCCGCGCTCCGCTCCCGTCTGCCTGGAAGTTCCCGTGACCGTGCGCGGCGCCGTCCTGGACGACAAGACCAACGCCAGCCAATCCTTTTCCGAACGCACCCGCACCGTCCTGGTTTTCGCCCGCGGCGCCGTGCTGCGCCTGACCGCTCAAGTCACCCCGGGGCAGACGGTCATCCTGGTCAACGAGCACACGAAAAATGAAGTTCGCTGCGAGGTGCAGAAGTCCAAAGCGCGCGCCGCCGGCTCGGGCGTGATCGAACTGGAATTCAGCGAGCGCAGCGACAATTTCTGGGGCATGACGTTTCCCGGCGAAAAGCCGGAGCGCAAGCCCGTTCCCGCTCCCGCCCCCATCCCCGCGGCGCAGCCCGTGCAGGATTCCGACGCCCCGGCCTGGCCGCTCGATGAGCGCCCGCTGGTCAGAACCACCCCTGTGGCCAATTCCGGCACGGCGGAACCGGCCCCCGTTGCGGCGCCTCCCAAGGCTCCGCCCGTCCTCGCGCCGCAGCCCGCGCAGGATTCCGACGCCCCGGCTTGGCCGCTCGATGAGCGCCCGCTGGTCCGAACCGCTCCTGCTGCAATTTCCAATTCCGTCCCAGCGCCCTCGGCCCCTTCCGCCGAGCCGCCCAAGGCCCCGCTCGCTCTCGCACCGCAGCCTCCAGTCGCGATTCCTCCTCCTTCTCCCGCTCCTGCGGCGCTGGCCGTCCCGGCGCAGGAACCGTCTTCCATGCCCTCCTGGCTGGAAAATTCCGGCGAGTCCATCGAACCCGCCTCCGTCCGTTTTGCAAAGAATTCCGCTCCGGCGCCAATCGTTTCCCAGCCGGCGTATGACGAACCGCTCGATTTCGATTCACCCGCCGAACCGCGCAAAGCGAAATCGTCACCGCTGCCGCAGGCCGCGGAGTCCGAATCCACTCCGCTTCCCGATTTCCTCAAGCCCGCTTCCCCGGCCGGCCGTTTCGTTCCCGATATTGTTCATCCCCCCAGCGCCACTTGGACCGGCTCGCGCATCCTGCTTCGCGCATCGGTAGCCGCGCTGCTCTTGCTCAGCCTCTCCGGCGGCGGCTGGTATCTGTGGCAGCGTCCCGGACGCGCCGCCTGGATGGCCTCTCTGACTGCCCCCAAACCGGCGGACCCGGCCGTCCAGCAAGCTCCCCTGCGCGCCGATCCCGCGCCAGCGCTCTCTTCGCAGCACTCCGCTCCACTCGCGGACTCTGCCCCTCTTGCCGCGTCCACCGACTACAATTCTTCCGCTCCCCTGCCCGCGAGAAAATCTCCCGAGGAACAGTCCCAGGTCGGCTTCTCCCTGCCCGCCGCCGCTCCCGGCTCCTCCGCAACGCAGCAGGACTCCCTGCATTCCCCGGCGCTCTCTTCCGCTTCCGTTTTTCCCAAGGCGGACAATTCCTCCCATCTCCCCATTCCTCCCGATGCCGCCCTAGCCGCGCTTAGTTCCTCCCCGGCCGAATCGGCGCCGGTGCATACCGCCCAGCCCTCCTCCACGCTCGCTGGCAGCATGGCTCCGGTCACTTCCGCCGCCCTGCCGGAAACCGTTAAATCCGCCGCCGGGCCTACGCGTCCCGCGCGCCTCATTTCCTCCGTTCCGCCGGAATTTCCTCTCGCGGCTCGCACCCAGCACATCTCCGGCGACGTCGTTGTGGATGCCCTCATTGACGCCACCGGCAAGGTCGCCTCCATGAAAATCGTTTCCGGCAGCGCTCTGCTTCGCCAGGCCGCCATGGATGCCCTGAGCAAATGGCGTTATCAGCCTGCTCTCTCGAATGGCCAGCCTGTCCAGACCCAGCTCCAGCTCACCATCCAATTCCGCTTGCGCAATTAATCTTCTTCCGCTCGCTTCCCCGCGTGGCTGTCGCATTCGCTCCATTCACCCTCGGTCAACTTGCGGCCCTATGCACTTGCTCCGTATACTGGCGGAACGGCCCGACGGGCATGGCGTTTACGGGGTAGCCGCCACTCTCGCCCTCAAGGCCTCGGCAGTTCGCCCGTCACTCTGCAAAGGGCGCCCGCCGGCCAAGGAGAACTGCGCATGTCCAACCCGCCTCTGCCTGAGGAGATGAACGTATACCAGAACGCCGAAGCGCGCTTCGAAGTTGCCGCGCAGAAAATTGGTCTCGAACAGGGCCTGTATCGCTATCTCAAATATCCCAGCAAGGAAATCACTCTCTACATTCCCGTGGGTCTGGACAACGGCCAGTTGGAAGTCTTCACCGGCTACCGCGTTCTCCATTCCTCCGTGCGCGGCCCTGGCAAGGGCGGCATCCGCTATGCCCCCGACGTCTCCCTCGATGAAGTCCGCGCCCTGGCCACCTGGATGACCTGGAAGTGCGCCGTCGTCAACATTCCTTTTGGCGGCGCCAAGGGCGGCATCATCTGCAACCCCCAGAAAATGTCCAAGGGCGAACTCGAGCGCATGACCCGCCGCTACACCGCCGAACTGGCCAACTGGCTCGGGCCCGAAAAGGACGTTCCCGCTCCCGACGTGGGCACCAACGAGCAGACCATGGCCTGGGTCATGGACACCTATTCCATGCACACCGGCCAAGCCACTACCGCCGTCGTCACGGGGAAACCCATCGAACTGGGCGGCTCCCGCGGACGCAAGGAAGCCACCGGCCGCGGCGTCATGATGTGCTGCGACAAGGCCCTCGCCAAGACCGGCATCAAGCGCGACGGCTGCCGCGTGATCGTTCAGGGCTTCGGCAACGTCGGCTCCATGGCCGCCATGCTCATGCACGAAGCCGGCTATAAGATCGTCGGCCTCTCGGACATCGCCGGCGGTCTCTACAACGAAAAGGGCTTCGACGTTCCCAAGGTCATCGACTGGGTCTACACCCAGAAAAAATCTCTCCAGGAGTTTCCCGCCGGCGGCACCAAGCTCAGTTCCCGCGACGTTCTCTTCCAGCCCTGCGAGATCGTCATCCCCGCGGCCATCGAAAATCAGATCACCGAGAAAAACGCCTCTCAGGTGCAGGCCAAAATTCTCTGCGAAGGCGCCAACGGCCCCACCACCTGGCAGGCCGACTCCATCATCGACAAAAAAGGCATCTTCACCGTCCCCGACATCCTCGGCAACGCCGGCGGCGTCACCGTCAGCTATTTCGAATGGGTGCAGGACCGCCAGGGCTTCTTCTGGCGCGAATCGGAAGTCAACGAGCGCCTCCATGACTTCATGGACCATGCCTTCGATGAAGTCGTGCGCTATGCCGAACTGCACGGCGTCAATAACCGCATCGCCGCTTACATGCTGGCCATCGACCGCGTCGCTTCCGCGCTGCGCCTCCGCGGCATCTACGCCTGATCCTTTGTCTTCCCGGGGCAGGGAAGAGCCCTGCGCGGATAGCGGGCCAGGAAACAACTGCGGGGTTTCCTCTGGTTTTTAGGGGTCGAAAGGGTGTAATCTGCCCTTCGCTCGGATTTGTGCCTCGGAAAGCGGCTTTTGCCGCGGGGAAAACACTCTCGCCGTTGAAAGGGTAGGGAAATGCCGTCGGAGTCGCCCTCGCCGGGCCAAACAAAGACCGAGCAGCAGCACCGCCAGGACATCTGTTCCGTCGGCCGCTGGATGTACGAGCGCGGCTTCATCGTCGCCTGCGAAGGCAATCTCTCCGTCCGCCTCGACGCCTCCCGCATCCTCGCCACTCCCACCGGCCTCAACAAGGGCATGCTCTCTCCCGATGACCTGGTCATCACGGACATGGAGGGCCACCACATCAGTGGCGCGCGTAAGGTCTCCTCCGAACTGGCCATGCACGTCCTCATCTACCGCATGCGTCCCGACGTCCAGGCCATCTGCCACGCCCATCCTCCCACCGCCACCGGCTTCGCCGCCGCCGGACGCGCTCTCGATCAAGCCCTCCTCCCCGAAGTTGTCGTCGGCCTCGGTCAGGTTCCCCTCGCTCGCTATGGCACTCCCGGCACTCCCGAATTGAGCGCCACGCTCGAACCGCTCGTTCCCCACTACGACGCCATTCTCATGTCCAACCACGGCGCCGTCTCTTTCGGCTGCGATCTCCTCGCCGCCTTCTTCCGTCTCGAAACCGTCGAGCAGTTCGCCAAAATCTCTCTCGTCACCTCTCTCCTCGGCACTCCCAAACTCCTCTCCGGCCGCGAAGTCGCCAAGCTCATCGCCGCCCGCGCTCGCTATGGCTGCGCCCCGCCTCCCGGAGCCAGTCCCGAACTCCCCATTACCGCTGAACTCGCCGATTCCGGCGAAGGCGAATCCATCACCTTCACCCCCAAGGAACTCGAAGCCCTCATCGACGAAGCCGTCCGCAAAGACCGCGCCCGCCGCTGAACCCTCCGCCCCGCGCCTTCCAAGCGCCTTTTTCTATCGCTCAAAATATTCCTTTCGATGAGCGATAGAATCTCACCCTATCGCTCATTCCAAGGAACCGGCCGGGGGTGCCGCATGCTTCGCGTCTTTTGCGAAGCGTGCGGGTTTTCACTTTTTCTCTCCGGGATGTCCCGCCCTCGACTTTGAGGGGGACTTTGCCTTCTTCAACGGAACCCTGCCCAAAAAATAATCGCACCCCTCCTCGCTCTTCTCTCTATTCCCAACCCCCGCACCCCTGCGTTATCCTTGTCCCGCATGAGCGACACCAAGCCATTCTTCCAGGCCATCCAGGAAGGCAACTCCTCCGCCGTGGAAACCCTCCTCGCCGCCGACCCCTCCCTCGCCTCCTCCATCAACGACCGCGGCCAATCCGCCATCCTCGCCGCCATTTATAGCGGAAAAACTTCCATCCGCGATCTCCTCCTCGCCCACGGCGTGCAACTCCAGCTCCACGAAGCCGTCGCCGCCGGCCAGCTCGATAAGGTGAAATCCCTCGTCGGCCGCCGCAGCGAACTTGCCCGCTCCTCCTCGCCCGACGGGTTTCCCCTCCTGGCTCTCGCCGCCGCCTTCGGCCATCTTAACGTCGCCCAATATCTCTTCTCCCACGGCGCTGACGTCAACGCCGTCGCCTCCAACGGCAGCGGCTACACCGCTCTCACTGGCGCCGTCGCCGCCGGCCACCGCGAAATCGTCGCCTGGCTCCTCGAAAAAAACGCCGACGCCAACCACCGCTACGGCCCCGGCTATTCTCCTCTCCTCACCGCCGCCGCCAATGGCCACCTCGAAATTGTAAAACTCCTCCTCAACCACGGCGCCGATCCCGCCGCCTCCACCCACGATGGCCAGACCGTCCTCCGCCTCGCCGAATCCCGCGGACACCATCCCGTCGCCGACTTCCTCCGCTCCCGCGGCCTCTCCGCCTGAAGCGCATTTTCGCCGTGCGCTTTACGGCTGGGCGATGATCAGGAACTTTTCCGTTCTAGACACTTGCCTTGGAACTGCCACGGCGAGAAAATGCCAAGCGCCCCGTCACACGGGCACTTACAGGCGCTTCAATACCCTGAATCAGCGGAGGAATGAATGATTGATACGGCGAATGTCACCCGGCGCGGTTTCCTGCAGGGAATATTTTCGGCGGGGGCTCTTGTCCTCACCGTTCAGCTTCTCCCGGAAACGCTGATCGCTTCCGCCGCCGGTGAAAATTCCTTCGCCTCCGCCGTTTTCCAGTCCGGCGTCTATCTGGCCATCGAGACCGACGGCACGGTGCACATCATCGCCCACCGCTCCGAAATGGGCAACGGCAGCAAAACCTCGCTGCCTCTCGTCCTCGCCGACGAACTCGACGCCGATTGGAAGCGCGTCCAGCTTCATCAAGGCGACGGCAATGAAAAATACGGCTCCCAGGACACCGACGGCTCGCACTCTGTCCGCGACTTTTTCGAACCCATGCGCCAGGCCGGCGCCACCGCGCGCCTCATGCTCGTCCGCGCCGCCGCCCAAAAATGGAACGTTCCCGAAAAAGAGTGCCGCGCCGATCTCCACCAGATCGTCCACACTCCCTCCGGCAAGAAAATCGGCTATGGCGCTCTCGCTTCCGCCGCCGCCGCTCTCCCCGTTCCCAAAAAAGAAGAACTCGTCTACAAACCGAAATCCGCCTGGCGCTATATCGGCAAAGGCGCCAAGACCTACGACATCAAAAACATGGTCTCCGGCAAAGCCATCTACGGTCAGGACACCCGCATCGCGGGCATGCTCTACGCCGCCATCGTCCATCCCCCGGTTCTCGGCGCCACCGTCAAATCCCTTGACGACAAGGACGCTCTCGCCGTCCCCGGCGTCAAGCAGACCCAGACCATCGACACCTTCAAAGCCCCGCACGCCTTCCAGGCCCTCGGCGGCGTCGCCGTTCTCGCCGACAGCACCTGGGCCGCTTTCCAGGGCCGCAAGAAACTAAAAATCGAATGGGACCTCGGCGCGCACAGCGTCTTCTCCTCCGACGCCTACAAAAAGCAGCTTCAGGAAACCGCCCGCAAGCCCGGAAAAGTTTTCCGCAATAACGGCGACGTGGACGCCGTCTTCGCCAAGGGCGGAGGAAAAATCGTCGAAGCCGATTACTACGCCCCGCTCCTCGCTCACGCCTCCATGGAGCCGCCCGCCGCCGCCGCCGAATTCAAAGACGGCAAAGTCACCGTGTGGACCGCCACGCAAAATCCCCAGGGCGTTCAGGAAGCCATCGCCGGCACGCTCGGCATCAAAAAAGAAGACGTCACCTGCCACGTCACCCTGCTGGGCGGCGGCTTTGGCCGCAAATCCTTCCCCGATTTCGCCGTCGAAGCCGCCGTGCTCTCCAAGAAAACCGGCAAGCCGGTGAAAGTCGTTTGGAGCCGCGAAGACGACATCAAAAACGATTCCTACCACTCCGTCGCCGCCATGTACATGAAGGCCACTCTCGGCCCCGATGGCCTGCCCGAAGCCTGGCTGCAGCGCACCGTCTTCCCGCCCATCAACTCCACCTTCATTCCCGGCACGGTCAATAGCGAAGCGTTCGAAATGAGCCTCGGCTTCACCGACGTGGCCTTCGCTCTCGCCAATCATCGCGTCGAAAACGGCGCCGCCGAAGCCCACGTGCGCATCGGCTGGCTGCGCTCCGTCGCCAACGTCTATCATGCCTTCGCCATTCACTCCTTCGCCGACGAACTCGCTCACGCCGCCGGCAAGGACCCTCTCGAATACGTTCTCTCGCTCCTCGGCCCCGCGCGCCTCATGGACCGCAAGGAACTTCCCGCCGACTACCCCAATCAAGCCGCCGACTACAAGGACTATCCCATTGACATCGGCCGCATGCGCCACGTCCTCGAACTCGCCGCCGAAAAAGCCGCTTGGGGCAAAAAGAAATTGCCCAAGGGCCACGGCATGGGCCTCGCCGTCCATCGCAGCTTCCTCACCTACGTCGCCACCGTCGTTCACGTGGAAGTCACCAAGGACGGCGAACTCATCATTCATGAGGTGGACACCGCCGTCGACGCCGGCCAGATCGTCAATCCCACGACCATCAAGCAGCAGTTCGAAGGCGCCGCCGTCTTCGGCACCAGTATCGCCCGCAACGGCGAAATCACCGCCACCAACGGCGTAATCGACCAGTCCAACTTCAACGATTACCCCGTGGCCCGCATCAACGAAGCCCCTCGCGCCACCCACGTGCACATCGTTCCCAGCGACGCCCCTCCCGCCGGCATCGGCGAACCCGGTGTTCCCCCCTTCGCCCCGGCGCTGTACAATGCCATTTTCGCCGCGACAGGCAAGCGGCACCGCGAACTCCCGCTCACCCGCGTCCAGATGGTCTGAGCGTCAGGAGAGAAAAAACTCGCGGGGTGTTTCGAATGAACGTTGCAATCCGGCGCGTCTCATCCGGTCACTGGCTGGTCCTCCTGCTCTGCGCGGCGCTCGCGCTCTGCGCAGGAGGTGACCCCATGTCCGCCGTTCCCAAACCCACGCTGATTTCGAAACTCGATCTCACCAGCAGCGCCTTCGCCCCCGGCGCCAAAATCCCCCCCCACCACACCTGCTCCGCCGCCGACGTCTCCCCGCCCCTCTCCTGGAGCGAGCCTCCCGCCGGCACCCAAAGCTTCGCCCTTATCATGGACGACCCCGACGCCCCCGGCGGCACGTGGACCCACTGGGTGATTTTCGATTTGCCCGCGCAGACCCGCTCGCTCGATGAAAACGTTGAAAAGATAAAGGAACTTCCGAATGGCGCCCGCCAGGGCCGCAACGACTTTGGCAAATTCGGCTACGGCGGCCCCTGCCCGCCCCCCGGCAAACCCCACCGCTACTTCTTCAAACTTTACGCCCTCGACCGCAAACTCGCCCTCATCCCCGGCGCCACCAAGGAAAACGTCGAAAAAGCCATGCAGGGCCACATCCTCGCCGAAGGCGAACTCATGGGCCGCTTCGGGCGGTAACTGCGGCTAGGAGGAATTTTCCGGAAGAGTTGGTAACAATCAAATATCCATCTCTCCTCGGCTGGTGTCTAATAGGAGGAAGGTGACCAGCGCATGGCCCTGGGAATCCAATTCCGCAAATTACTGCCCATCACGCAGACTGTTCTCGCGGCTTTCTTTGGCGGCTGGGGGCTTTGGCTGCGCAATGAGTACCTTAGTCATTATTCCCCGTTCGGGTGGAATTCCACGGAACGATTCCATGTCTGGCCGTGGCCTTATAAATTTGCGGTCGTCTCGAATATGCCTGCACTTTTCGCGGGTGGACTTATTTCTTGTGCGGGCTCAGACGGTCGATGCAACACCATCTGGTATAAAGCTGTTTTCAAAGGTGGTGTTTATGAAACGAGGGAGACGGTTTGGGCTTTCGCCGGCGCAGAAGAGCGAGATGTGGCGTCGTTGGAA